>Ga0209148_1000911_pt1 | contig 19959 bp, 14 predicted proteins | sample AraplaCol_mMF_r2_2_FD_184288 | JGI IMG/M metagenome (GOLD analysis project Ga0209148, IMG submission 184288) | Arabidopsis root microbial communities from North Carolina, USA - plate scrape CL_Col_mMF_r2 (SPAdes) (version 2) | ecosystem: Host-associated > Plants > Roots > Endosphere | place... | reverse complement strand
GGTTGGTGCTGGTCACGGGCATGGCCGGCGCCGGTCGCAGCACGGCCCTGAAATGCCTGGAAGATTGCGGCTATGAAGCGGTCGACAATCTGCCGCTGGCGCTTGCCCCGCATCTTATTAACGGATTGACCGCGGCAAACCCGATGGTGGTTCCGGGAGGCGATGCCGCCGCCGATCGGCCGCGGGCGATTGCTATCGGTATCGATTCGCGCACCCGCGACTTCACCATTGAATCCGTGACGGCCCTCCTCGAGCAATTGCGCCATGCTGGCAATATCGAGGCCACCTTGATTTTCATGGATTGCGAGGACGAGGTCCTGCGCCGTCGTTTCACGGAGACCCGGCGGCGCCATCCGCTGGCGCCGGAAAGCCCGGTGCTGGACGGCATCCAGCGTGAACGGCATATGGTGATGCCGCTGCGTCACCTTGCCGACCTGGTGATCGATACCAGTGACCAGTCGAGCGCCGAGCTGAAGCGCGTGCTGCAGGGACGCTTCGCGCGCAAACAGGATGCCGGGCTGGTGATTTCGGTGATGTCGTTTTCTTTTCGCCGGGGTTTGCCGCGTGAGGCGGATCTCGTTTTCGACGTGCGCTTTCTCGCCAATCCCTATTACGATCCATTGTTACGGCCGCTGACGGGTGAGGATGACCAGGTCGGTGCGGTGGTGGCCGGCGATCCTGCCTTTGCGACCTTCTTTCGGGCGCTGACGGATCTTTTGATGCCGTTGCTGCCGGGCTATGAACGCGAAGGCAAAAGCTATCTGACGCTGGCGATCGGCTGCACCGGCGGACAACATCGCTCGGTCTATGTCGCGCGGCGCCTGGCGGATTGGTTGCGTGCGCAGGGACGCGAAGTCAGCCTGGCGCATCGCGACATGCCGCGGAATTGATGAACGGGGTTGATGGCCAGGTCTGTTGGCCGGGTTTGCTCGGCGGGGCGATTGCGGGGAAGGCGATCGCCCGGTCGATGGGTAACGGGCGGCGGATCACGTTCCGCCGTCAAAACGGGGTGAAACGATGATTGGTATGGTATTGGTGACCCATGGAAATCTGGCGGCAGAGTTTCTCTCCGCCCTGGAACATGTGGTCGGCAAGCAGACGCAGATCGCCACGGTCTGCATCGGCGCTGATGACGATATGGAACAGCGCCGCCAGGAGATCTTTCAGCGCGTCACCGAAGTCGATAGCGGCGATGGTGTGGTGCTGGCCACGGATATGTTCGGCGGTACGCCGTCCAACCTGGCGATCTCCATGCTGGACCGGGCCAATGTCGAGGTGATCGCCGGCGTTAATCTGCCGTTGCTGGTCAAGCTCGCTTCCGTGCGCAAGACACAGAAGTTGGCCGAAGCCGTGATCACGGCCCAGGATGCCGGCCGCAAATACATCAATGTGGCCTCGCAGCTCTTGGCGGCCAGCGAGAAGTAGATCACCGGCCGCGCATGGTTCATCACCAGTGATGCGGGCAGCAGGGGAAAGCGGGAATACGGATGCCGAATGATTGGACCAATATCCGCCTCATGATCAAGAATCAGCGCGGGCTGCATGCCCGTGCAGCGGCCAAATTCGTCAAGCTGGCCAGTGCCTTTGACGCCGATATCCGCGTGATCAAAGGCGAGATGGAAGTGAGCGGCCAGTCGATCATGGGCCTCATGATGCTGGCGGCCGGGATCGGTTGCGAGATCGAGTTGCGGGTGAGCGGGCCGGCTGCGGCGCCGGCGCTGCAGGCGATCACCGATCTCATCGACCGCAAGTTCGACGAAGAGTGAGACGATGACGGCGCCGTCCAGTCGCAAATCGACTGCGTCGGCCGGGCGGAAGCGATCCGCCGCCGGCAAGAGCGCGGTCAAGGCGCCTGTAGTCAAGGCGCCCCCCAAACGTCGGCGCTATCCTGCCGGCCCCGATGGCGGCAGCATCATGCTGGAGGGACTCGGTGTCTCGCCCGGCATCGGCATCGGCGAGATGCATGTGCTCGATCGCGGCGATATCCATATTCCCGAATACGAGGTCGCCAAGGACCAGATCGAGGCGGAACTGCAGCGCGTCACCCATGCGCGCGAAAAGGCCGAGCGCCAGATCAAGAAGCTGAAGACGAAGTCGCTGGACCTGCATGGCAGCGCTGCCGAGGAAATGGGCTTCCTGCTGGACGCGCATCTGCAGATGCTCTCGAGCTCGCGGGTGCTGCGCGGCATCGAGCATCGCATCCGCCATCAGCACCAGAATGCCGAAGCGGCAGTGCAGGCGGAAATCTCCAAGGTAGCGCAGGATTTCGCCGCGCTCGGTGACGACTATCTGGCGGCCCGTGCCACGGATGTACGCGAGGTGGGTGCGCGGCTGCTGCGCAACCTCACCAAGACACCGTATCTAGGCTTCAAGCATCTGCCGACCGGTTCGGCCGTGGTGGCGGAAGAGCTGACGCCGTCGGATACGGCATTGCTTGATCCCAAGGCGATCTTCGGTTTCGCCACGGTCCTCGGCGGTGCAGAGAGCCATACGGCGATCATGGCGCGCTCGCTCGGCATTCCGGCGGTGCTCGGCATCACCGAATTGCTGACCCTGGCGAAGCCCGGCCATACCATCATCATCGACGGCAATGCCGGCCGTGTCATCATCGACCCGACCCAGGCCCAGCTTGATGAATATCACCGCCGCCGCCAGGAGCTGGAGCGCAGCGCCAAGCAGCTGGCGCGCCTCAGCAAGGTCCCAGCTGTCACCCTCGATGGCCGTCGCATCGGTCTCCTTGCCAATCTGGAATTGCCGCGCGAAGTGGAAACGGCGGTGAATGCCGGGGCCGAGGGGATCGGTCTGGTCCGTACCGAGTTCCTGTTCATGAATCGCGAGGATCTGCCGAGCGAGGACGAGCAGTACAAGGCGTTGCGCGAAATCGTCGAAGGCATGGAGGGGCGCCCGGTGACCATCCGCACCCTCGATGTCGGCGGCGACAAGCTCGCCGTATCGTTGCGCGACAAGCTGGGTCCGTCCGCCAATCCGGCGCTGGGCCTGCGCGCGATCCGCTTGAGCCTCAAGGAGCGCGATCTCCTCGACACCCAGCTGGCCGCCATTCTGCGGGCGGCGACGCATGGCACGGTCCGCATCCTGCTGCCGATGATCTCCTCGGTCGGCGAGGTGAAGCAGGTACGCGAGGCGCTGCTGCAGGTGGCCCGCCGCCTGAAGCGCCGCGGCGCAAAGGTGCCTGATCCTCTGCCGTCGGTTGGTGTCATGATCGAGGTGCCCGGTGCCGCTCTGGCGGCTGATTCACTGGCGCAGGTGTCGGATTTCTTCGCTATCGGTTCCAATGATCTCACCCAGTACACGCTGGCTATCGACCGCGGCGAGGAACAGGTGGCGCATCTCTACAATCCGCTGCATCCGGCGGTCCTGCGCCTGATCCAGTTCACCACCGAGGCCGCCTTGCGCGGCGGCATCCAGATCAGCGTCTGCGGCGAGATCGCCGGCGATCCCCGTTTCACGCCGCTGCTGCTCGGCCTTGGCATCCAGGATCTCAGCATGGCTTCCGGCTCGCTGCCACGGGTGAAGCAGCGGATCCGCAACATCGATTTCGTGGCGGCGACGCGCTGTGCCCGGCTGATCATGGACCAGTCGGATATGGGGCGGATCGCCATGCTGTTGGACGACTTCAATGCACTTGCCGTATAGCCAGCCGCCCAGCCTCGCCGATATCGAGGAGATCGCCCAGGCGGCCTTCGCCGCCCTGCCGGCGATGCTGACGGCCCGTTGCCAGGGCCTGGTGATCCGGGTCGAGGACTTCGCCGATGAAGAGGTGCTGGCCGATATGGGGGTCGAGTCGCCCTTCGACCTCGCTGGCCTCTATCAGGGCGTTCCCTTGACCGAGCTGGAAATCAGCCATCTCCACCCGGCCATCGACATGGTCTTCCTTTACCGGCGTCCGCTGCTCGATTGGTGGTGCGAGGAGGAGCTCGATCTCGACGTCCTCGTCCGTCACGTCCTCATCCATGAAATCGGCCATCATTTTGGCTTCAGCGATGCGGATATGGAGCGGATCGAAGCCGAGGCAGCTGGCGATCCTATACAAAACCATTGAGTTTGAGTGGGTTAGGCTCGGCGCCCGTGATCGGCACTGGTGGCTTGCGGCTTGCCCGCTCGCCCTATGGCTGGTAGAAGCGGGCAATCTGACGCCTTAGGAGAAGAAGATGGCTGCCTTCAGCGATTACAAAGTCAAGGATATGAGCCTCGCCGATTGGGGCCGCAAAGAGATTGCCATTGCCGAAACGGAAATGCCGGGCCTGATGGCGCTGCGCGCCGAATACGGCAAGAGCCAGCCGCTCAAGGGTGCCCGCATCGCCGGCTGCCTCCACATGACCATTCAGACCGCCGTGCTGATGGAAACCCTGGTCGCCCTCGGCGCCGAAGTGCGCTGGTCGTCCTGCAATATCTTCTCGACCCAGGACCAGGCCGCGGCCGGTGTTGCCGCTGCCAATATTCCGGTCTTTGCCTGGAAGGGCCTGACCGAGGAAGAGTTCTGGTGGTGCATCGAGCAGACCATCCATGGTCCCAATGGCTGGACCCCGAACATGATCCTGGATGACGGCGGTGACCTCACCCAGATCATGCACGACAAATATCCCGAGCTGCTGGCGAACGTGAAGGGCATCTCGGAAGAGACCACCACGGGCGTCCATCGTCTCTATGAGATGGCCAAGGCCGGCACCCTCAAGGTCCCCGCGATCAACGTCAATGACAGCGTCACCAAGTCGAAGTTCGACAACCTCTATGGCTGCCGCGAAAGCCTGGTCGATGGCATCAAACGCGCCACCGACGTGATGATCGCCGGCAAGGTTGCCGTCGTTGCCGGCTATGGCGATGTGGGCAAGGGCTCGGCGGCGTCGCTGCGCAGCCAGGGTGCCCGCGTCATGGTCACCGAGATCGATCCGATCTGCGCGCTGCAGGCGGCGATGGAAGGCTACCAGGTCGTCACCATGGAGGAAGCTGCGCCGCAGGGCGACATCTTCGTCACCGCGACCGGCAATGTCGATGTCATCACCCTCGACCATATGCGCCAGATGAAGGATCGCGCCATCGTCTGCAATATCGGTCACTTCGACAGCGAGATTCAGATCGCGGGCTTGCGGAACTACAAGTGGCACAATGTGAAGCCGCAGGTCGATGAGGTCGAGCTGCCCGATGGCCGCCGCCTGATCGTTCTCGCCGAGGGCCGCCTGGTCAATCTCGGCTGCGCGACGGGTCACCCCAGCTTTGTGATGTCGGCCTCCTTCACCAACCAGGTGCTGGCGCAGATCGAGCTCTGGCACAACCACGCCAAGTATGAGCGCAAGGTCTACGTCCTGCCGAAGCATCTCGATGAGAAAGTCGCGGCCCTGCATCTTGCCAAGGTCGGCGCCAAGCTGACCAAGCTGACCGACAAGCAGGCCGAATATCTCTCGGTCGCCCAGGCCGGCCCCTTCAAGCCGGAGCATTACCGCTACTAAGCAAGCCGGCGTTTTCATCGATCGGTCATGAAGTCTGATGGCCTCCCCTCCAGCCGAGGGGAGGCCATTTGCTTTCGGAGCCAAGAGGTCCGGTCCGGGCGATAGCGTCGGGGGGAACTTAAACCAGATCGTGCGCTGTCGCCGCTAACCTGCTAAAGTCACGCCGCAATGGTGGCGCGACGCGATATGATTCCGCTTTCGATGACGTCTTGTGCGCGGCGCGTGTTATGCTGCCTCGGCGGGCTGCGCGCTGTTCTTTCGCTGTCGAGCTTCCTTATCGGCTGGGGTGCCGGGGCATCGCAAGCGCTGGCCCAGGCCACATCCGCCGCCCCTTCAGCGCCACTGCCCGAAGCCACCATGCCGGCGGAAATTGGCCCGCTGATCCTGGCCCTGATCTTCGGTCTCGCCTTAGGCGGCGGTGTGACGGCATTCTTTCTCAGCCGCCGGTATGCCAGCCGGATGCGCTTGTTCCAGCAGGAAAAACGGCTGCGCGACCAGGCCCTGACGGCGATGCAATTGCGACTCGATCAGTTGCCGGTCGGCCGCCTGGACTGGTGGGAAACCGACCGCATCAGCCTTGACCATGTGGCGCGCGAGCTGCTCTCGGTCGCGGCCGATGAAATCGACGCCGCCGATTTCCTGGCCTTGCTCGACAAATCGGATGCCTCAAGGGTGCAGCGGGCGCTCAACGAACTGATCGGCGCCGTGCGCTGCGATCTCCTGATCCGGCGTAATGACGGCAGGACCTGGCTGCGGCTGCGCGGCAAGCGACTCGGCGTTGCGCGCAGCCTCTGGATCGACGATGTCACCGAGGTCGCCGGGGAGCAGGAGCGGCTGCGCCGCTTGGCGCTGGAGCTTTCAGCGACCCTTGATCATCTGCCTTATCCGGTCTGGCGGCGCGACAGCAACCTCGCCATCACCTATTGCAACCCCGCCTTCGGCCAACTTCTCGACGTAGCGCCGGGTGAGCTTCCGCCGCCGGGGCGCGAACTCAATGCCGCCGCCCGCGCTTTGGCGCGCCGCGCCCAGAAACTCACGCTCGCGCAATCGGAAAGTCAGCAGCTGGTGGTCGCCGGCCAGCGCCGGCTCTATGACCTCAACGAATTCCCGCTCGCCGATAACAGCCTGATCGGCTACGCCCTCGATCAGACGGCGCTGGAAGACGGCCAGGCCGAGCTCTCGCGCCATATCGCCGCCCATGACGACGTGCTGCAGAGCCTCGGCACCGGTATCGTCATTTTCGGTCCCGACCGCCGGGTGAAGTTCTTCAACACCGCCTATCTCGAGCAATTCGGCCTTGAAGGCGGCTTCCTGCGGGCCGAGCCGACCATCGAGGAAGTGCTGGAGGCCCTGCGCGAGCGCCGGCGCCTCGCTGAGCAGGCCGATTTCCGTTCCTTCAAGCAGGAATTCGCCCGTCACCTGATGACGGTGATCCAGCCGATGGAGGAGCTGATCCATACGCCGAGCGGCGCCACCTTCCGCATGGTGGCGACGCCGCATCCCCTGGGCGGTGTCATCCTTACTTTCGAGGACGTGACCGACGAATTGGCGCTGGAAGCCAATTACAACACGCTCATCGAGGTGCAGAAGGAAACCATCGACCATCTTAACGAAGGCATCGCCGTCTATGGCGAGGACGGCCGCCTGAAGCTGCACAATCCGGCCTTCTCGCGCCTGTGGAAACTGCCGGACGAGCAGCTCGCCAACCAGCCGCATGTGTCGCAGATCGTCGACATGGTGCGCGGTCATTTCCCGGCGCGGGAGGATTGGCGGACCTTGCGCCTGCGCATCATCGGCAATATCGCCGATCGCGAATTGCGCAATTTGCGGATCGAACGCATCGACGGCCGCATCATCGACATTGCGGCGATTCCGCTGCCTGATGGCGGCAAGCTCTACAAATACACGGACGTCACCGATAGCATCAACATGGAGCGGGCGCTGATGGAGCGCAACGAGGCGCTGATTGCCGCCGACCGCTTGAAGTCGGAATTCATCGCCAATGTCTCCTACGAATTCCGTACGCCTTTGAACGTCATCATCGGCTACGCGGAATTGCTGGCCCGGCAGTATTTCGGCGCCCTCAATCCGCGCCAGCTCGATTACAGCAACAGCATCCTCGATGCCGCCCAGGGCCTGCTGCTGCTGATCAGCGACGTCATCGACGTGGCGGCGATCGAGGCCGGCTATATCCGTCTCGAGCGGCGCGAGATCGATGTCCTCGCGCTGATCGATTCCATCCAGCGCCTGTTCCAGCAGCGCGTCCGCAGCCGCGATCTCGAATTGCAGATCGACTGCGCGCTCGATATCGGCTCGGTCTTCGCCGATGAGCAGCGCCTGAAGCAGGCGCTCAGCAACCTGATCAGCAATGCCATCGCGGTGGCGCCACACGGTGCCAGCGTAGTGGTGGGGGCGAAACGCGATACCACGAATCTCTATCTCAGCGTCTCGTTGTCGGATCTTGCCGACGGGGTGGGGGAGATCGCCTATGGCGGTGAACCGATCCTGGCCTCGATCACTGATTCCAGCAGTGTTGGGCGCAGCGCCACCGGCGGCCTCGGCATTGCCTTGGTCAAGACGCTGATCGGCTTGCATGGTGGCCGCATCGAGACCGATATCGGTGCCGGTTATCGCCGTGTCACCTGCGTCATCCCCCTGGCAGCCGAAGCGACCCCGGCAGATTCCGTCACGGCTTAAGTTTTAGCGTCCCCTTGCCGCCAATCTCAGCCGCTTTGGCTGCGTGCCGCCGCGGTAAGAGCCGCCAGCGCAAAACCAATGGCGAGGGCCGCCCATTCCTTTTTCGTCGCCGCCATGGTGAGGAGGGCGCTAAGGCAGCCGATGGTGTTCGGCCAGCCGCCTTCTACCATGCCGGCGGCGGCAAAGGCGGCGAAGAGATTGCCGGGCGCCAGCTTGAGCAACCGTTGCAGCAGGCCCTTCTGGGGCAGGAGGCCGGCGGCGATGAAGCCACCGGCCCGCATGGCATAGCTGGTCGCGCCGACAGCGAGGATCGCGGCGAGGGCTTGCGGATCAGGCATCGTCGCCCCGCAGCAGGCTGACCAGGGTGCCGGCGGCACCGCCGCAGAGCATGGCCCAGCTTGGCCCGAGCAGGAGGGCGGCCAGGATCCCGGTTGCCGCCGCCGCCGACCACGGCAGCAGGCTGCCGGTGCCGCGCCACTGGGTCGGCAGCAAGGTGACCACGAAAGCCAGTGGCAGGAAGGCGGCGGCGATCGCCAGCGGGCCCTGCGGCTGGAGTGGCACGACATAGCCAAGCGCCGTGCCGCCGATCCAGCCGGTTGCCATCGGCAGGCTGGCGCCCAGAAGATAGCCGGCATCACGCCGGCCGCGATCCGCCTCGGCGACCGTCATCATCCAGGAAGCATCGGCCAGGATGGCCAGGATCGGCAGCATCCGCCGTTTCGGCAGATCGGCGAAGAGCTGACGCAGATGCGCCCCCATCACCAGGTAGCGGGCATTCATTGCCATGGTGGCAAGGACCATGGCGGCGATCGGCGGCGACAGGCTCCAGAGGCCGAGCGTGACGGCCTGGGCGGTGGCGGAATAAACCAGCAGGCTGAAAAGGAAGGCGGTGGAGAAATCCAGCCCACTGCCGCGATAGGCAATCCCCATGACCATGCCTGGGAGTCCATAGCTCAAAAGGAAGGGCAGGCCAGCCGCCAGCCCGCGCCGGAAAGCGCCAAAAGTCCATGGTGTTAGGGTGGCGGTTTCTGTTATCATGGTCATGACCGTTAGATTATCATGGTCATGACCATTAGATCGGAGAAGGCGTGATGTCAAGGGATCCGGCGCGCAGCCTGGCGCCTTTTTTGGGTGGCCGGCTGTGCCTCGATTTTGCCAATACGCTCAATTGGCGGCTGACCGCCGAGCCGCAGGAGCTGCTGCCGGACTACGCCACCCTGCTGCGCTGGAGCCGATCGGGCGGCTTCCTGCCGATGGCGGCTGTCGATCGATTAGAGGCGCTGAGTGGCCGGCAGCCGGCTACCGCCGATTCGGTGATGCGCGAGGTGCGGGTCTTCCGAGACGAGATCTGCCGGGCTGCCACGGCTCTCGCAGCACATGGCGATGGCGGCCACCGGCCTAGTCTGGACCTGGCGCCGTTCAACTATCGGCTGGCGAAGTTACCGGTTCTGCCGCGGTTGGTACCGGTCGAAGCGCCGGCCGATGGAACGGCGGCCGGCACGGCTGGCTATGTCTATGATCTGCCGGGCCGTACACTCGAAGAGCCGCTCTGGCCCATTCTCTGGTCTTGGGCTGCCCTCCTGACCTCGCTGGACGCGTCGCGGCTCGGCAGCTGCCAGGGGCAGGGCTGCGGCTGGTTCTTCGTTGATGAAAGCCCCAACCGCACGCGGCTGTGGTGCTCCAGCGAGCTCTGCGGCAATCGAGAGCGGGCGCGGCGGGCTTATGCCAAGCGCCGCGCCGCCGCTACGAGCTGATACGCGCTAGTTCTTGGGCACACCCTGCGTGGTCGAATATTCGAAATGCAGGGCCTCGCCCGGATGGACCAACGGATGGATGGCATGGGCCGCCATGGCCGCTTCCGAGAAGCCGCAGAGAATGAGCTTCAGCTTGCCCGGATAATTGGCGATATCGCCGATGGCGAAGATGCCCGGGGCGCTGGTGGCGCAGGTCGCCGGATTGACGGTGATGTGGTTGCGCTCGAGATTGAGGCCCCAATCGGCGATCGGCCCCAGATTCATCGCCAGCCCGAAGAAGGGCAGCAGCACATCGGCCGGCAGCGATCTCACCTCGCCTTCCAAAGTGGCGACCCGCACGGCCGTCAGCTGGCCATTGGCGCCTTCGAGGCTGTGCAGCTGATAGGGTGTGACGAGCTCGATGCCACCTGACTTCGACAGTTCTTCCAGCCGGGCGGCGCTTTCCGGTGCGGCACGGAATTTCGGCCGGCGATGGATGACCTGGATGCTGGCGGCGATGCCGTGCAAGGCGAGCGCCCAGTCGACGGCGGAATCGCCACCGCCGGCAATGACGACCCGCTTGCCGCGGAAATCTTCCTTGCGCTTCACCAGATAGAAGACGCTGGTGCCTTCGTAATCTGTGAGGTTGTCGAGCGGCGGCCGGTTGGGACCGAAGGCGCCGCAGCCCGCCGCGACTATGACGGCGGTCGCGGTGATCTGGGTGCCCTTGTCGGTCTCCAGCAGCCATTTCTCGCCTTGGCGGGTCAGCTTCTCGACCCGTTCGCCAAGGTGGTAGGTCGGCTTGAAGGCCCCAGCCTGGGTTTCCAGCTTCTGCACCAGATCGGCCGCGTCGATCGCCGGATGGGCCGGAATGTCATAGATCGGCTTCTCCGGATAGAGCGCGGCGCATTGGCCGCCGGTGCTCTCCAAAGCGTCGATGACATGGCACTGCATCTTCAGCATGCCGCATTCGAAAACGGCGAAAAGGCCGGTCGGTCCGGCGCCGATAATGGCGACATCGGTGGTATGGCTTTGTCCCGGCATGGGCGCGGCAATCCTTCAGTAATCGGTCAAATCGCCGGCATCCTGCCGCGCTCCCTCCGGCAAATCAATCAAGGATCGCGGTTCTGTCCAAAACCGTAAGGATTTCAGGGGATTGGACTCAAAATCCGGGGGCGAGTTTCGCTGCTGGCGGCGACTTCGATGCTGGGCGCGACATTGCCCTAGCCCTGACATTGATATTGGGGCTCCGGCCCGGTAAAAGCTCGGCCATGACGGCGGCACCGCAAACTGACATTCTGATCCGACAGTCTCTGCCCGACCCGGCGGCCACGGCCAAGGCCGGCGCGGCCCTGGCGCCCTTGCTGCGCCGGGGCGATGTGCTGGCGCTCTGGGGGGATCTCGGGGCGGGGAAAAGCACCTTCGCCCGCGCCCTGATCCAGCGCCTCTCGCCCGAAGATGAAGACGTGCCGAGCCCGACTTTCACCCTGGTCCAGACCTATCCGGCCGTGCTCGGCGGTGAAGCGATCGAAATCTGGCACTTCGATCTCTATCGCCTGACCGAGCCGGAGCAGGCCTATGACCTCGCCATCGAGGATGCCTTCCAGGAGGGCGTCTCGCTGATCGAATGGCCGGACCGGCTCGGCTATCTGCTGCCGCCCCAGCGGCTCGACCTCATTCTGGAATCGCAAGGTGAAGGACGGTTGCTGAAAATCGCTGGCAATGCAGCCTGGCGCGATCGGCTTGCAGTCCTGGCCCCGGGTGCGGCATGAGCGCAGCAATCGATCGCGGCCAGCGTGAAGAAACCATCCGCGGCTTCCTCGCCACCCATGGCTGGGATGCTGCCGATCGGCGCTTGCTGGCGGGTGATGCGTCTTTCCGGCGCTATGACCGGCTTACCGCCGCCGATGGCACGCGCGCCGTCCTGATGGATGCGCCACCGCCGATGGAGAATGTGCGGCCCTTCATTGCCATCGACGGTTTGTTGAGCTCGCTCGATCTCAGCGTGCCGCAGATCCTCGCCGCGGATGCCGACCATGGCCTGCTGCTGCTGGAGGATCTCGGCGACGATACCTATACGCGGCTCTTGGCTTCCGGCCATGACGAAGCAGATCTCTATGCCCGTGCGACCGATCTCCTGAGTGCGCTGCATCAGCGCCTGCCGCAAACGGCTCTCACGACATTGCGCGATTTCGACGCCGATAGCGCCATCCTGCAGGTTTCGCGTTTGTTGGAGTGGTACTGGCCGGCGATCCATGGCAGCGAACCATCAGCCGAGATCCGTGCGGCTTTCGAGAGCGCCTGGCACGCGGTCCTGCCGCTCTGGCGGAAGCTGCCGCAAAGCCTGGTGCTGTTCGATTACCACGTCGACAACCTGTTGCTGCTCGACCGGCCGGGTGTGCGCTGCTGTGGGCTCCTCGATTTCCAGGATGCGCTGGCAGGGCCGATTGCCTTCGATCTTGCTTCGTTGCTGGAGGATGTGCGCCGTAACGTCTCGTCGGAGCTGCGCCGGCAGATGATCGCGCGCTACCTTGTCGCCAATCCGGCGCTCGATCGTGACGCTTTCATGACCGTCTACGCAGTGAGCGCAGCGCAGCGCAATATCCGCATCGCCGGAACTTTCGCGCGGCTGTTGCGCCGGGACAACAAGCCCGCTTATCAGCGTTACATGCCGCGCACCTGGGAATTGATCGCCGAGGATCTCAGCCATCCTGCCCTGGCCCCCGTGGCGGCCTGGTTCGACCGCTATCTGCCGCCGCAGGATCGCCGGATACTTGCCTGATGATTTTTCGCTCTTGATCGGAATATCGCTGTGACAAAGACCAATCTCGCCATCGCTCCCCAGCCCGATCCGGTTGCAGTACCGGAAACCGCCATGGTCCTTGCCGCCGGTTTTGGCACGCGGCTGCGGCCGCTGACCGAGACGGTGCCGAAGGCGATGGTGAAGGTATTGGGCCGGCCGATGATCGACATCGTGCTCGATCGCCTGCGCGATGCCGGCGTGAAGCGCGCAATCGTGAATCTGCACCATCTCGGCCATGTGCTTCGTGACCATCTGGCGAAGCGCGACGATCTCGAAATCATCTTCTCCGAAGAAGACGAGATCCTGGAAACCGGCGGCGGCATCGTCAAGGCGCTGCCGCTGCTGGGCGACGCGCCGTTCTTCACCGTCAATGCCAAGATCATGTGGCTCAACGGCAAGACCGATGCGCTGCACCGTTTGGCGCAGAACTGGGACGAGGCGAAGATGGACGGGTTGCTGCTGCTGCAGCCGACAGTCACCGCGGTCGGTTATGACGCCAAGGGCGATTTCACTATGGACCAGGTCGGACATGTGAAGCGGCGTCTCGGCTGGCAGGTGGCGCCCTATCTTTATGCCGGCATCCAGCTCTGCCATCCGCGCCTGTTCCGCGATCCGCCCAAGGGCGCCTTCTCGACCAATGTGGTCTGGGACCGGGCGATCGAGGAAGAGCGGCTCTACGGCATCCGCCATGACGGCGAATGGTATCACGTCAGCACGCCGCGACATCTCGACGAGGTCGAGCGGCATCTGCTGTTCCACGGCATCCGATTCTGAGATTTACCCTCTTTGAAGCGCATCTGCTCTGGCGCAGTATCGGGCCATGAGCGAGAGAGCCCTGAGCGAGTCGCCGCCGCGCGTCTTCAATATTCCGACCGGCCGCAGCTTCGTCGATGCGCTGGCCGATGGTCTGGTGCGCCAGGCCGAGGGCGACCCGTTGCGCCTCGCGGCGATGACGGTGCTGTTGCCGAACCGCCGTGCCTGTCGCGCTTTACAGGAAGCATTCCTGCGCGCCGCACCCTTTGCCGGTGCCGATCCCACACAGCATCGTGCCTTGCTGTTGCCACGTTTGCGTCCCATCGGCGATGTCGATGAAGACGATCTCACGGTGCTCAGTGCTGCCGGTGCCGCGCTCGATCTGCCGCCGGCAATCGATCCCCTGCGCCGGCAATTGCTGCTCGCCCGCTTGGTTATGGCCAGCCGGCCGAAATTCCAGACCGAGGATGCTGCGGCTGCCGGCGAGCTGCTGCGCTGGCAGGATGCCGTACGCCTCGCCGCCGATCTCGGTCGCCTCTTGGACCAGGTCGATACCGAACGCTGCGATCTCGCCAATCTCGACAATCTGGTGCTGGGCGATCTGGCCAAGCATTGGCAGCTAACGGTCGATTTCCTCTCCATCCTGCGCGATGCCTGGCCGGCGATCCTGCGCGCCGAAGGGGCGATCGATGTGGCGGCGCGGCGCAACCTGCTGCTCGATCGTCAGCGTGACCTATGGCAGCGCGAGCCGCCGGCGGGTCCGGTGATTGCCGCAGGTTCCACCGGCTCGATCCCGGCGAGCGCCGATCTCATCGCCATGATCGCGCGGCTGCCGCAGGGAAGCGTCGTCCTGCCGGGCCTTGACCAGGCCCTCGATGACGAAGCCTGGGCCAAGGTGCTGCAGGATCCCAGCCATCCGCAATATGGCCTTGCCCATCTCCTCGCCCATATCGGCCTGGAGCGCAAAGCCGTGCGTGACTGGCCGGCGGCGGCTGGCGATACCGATCTCGACCAGCGCCGTCTGCTGGTCTCGGAGGCGATGTTGCCGGCCGATTGCACTGACCGCTGGTCGGATGCGCCGGAGCGCCTGTCGCCGGAGACCGCGCGGGCTGCCTGGTCGCAGGTGCAACGCCTCGATTGCCGCAGCCGCGCGGAAGAGGCGGGTGTCATCGCCCTTATCTTGCGCCGCCACGTGGAAACGCCTGGCGATCAGCGCGCCGCTTTGGTGACGCCGGACCGGCAATTGGCGGCACAGGTGGCGGCGGAACTGCATCGCTGGAACATCGTCATCGACGATTCCGCCGGCCACCGGCTCAACCTGACGCCGCCCGGTGCTTTCTTCCTGCTGCTGGCGGAAGCGGCGGCGAGTGACTGGGCGCCCGTGCCCTTGCTCGCCCTTCTGAAGCATCCCCTGGCGGCGGCCGGCCTTGCCACTGCCGACCTGCGGCCGTTGGTGCGCGAATTCGAGCGCGTGCTGCTGCGCGGCCCCCGTCCGGCGCCGGGCTGGCAAGGCCTGCGTGCCGCGCTCGTTGCCCGTGAGGCAGCAGGCGAAATCAGCGCGCGCCGTTTCCAGCGCCTGCTCGGCCTGATCGATCGGTTGACGATCTGCATGACGGCGTTCGGCGCGTGGCAGGAAACGCGCGATCTGCAACAGCGCCTCAATGCGCATCTGCAGGCGGTGGAAGCACTTGCCGGTGATGCTACTGCCAGCGGCGCCGACCGGCTCTGGCGGCTGGAAGCAGGCGAGGCTTTGGCGGATTTCTGCCATCGTCTCAGCGAGGCCGCCGCCGGCCAGCCGGCACTGACGGCGGAGGATTACGCCGCTTTGCTCGCCGAGCTGATGCAATCGGTGGAGGTGCGGCCGCGTTATGGCACGCATCCCCGCCTCTTCATCTGGGGTCCGCTGGAAGCGCGCTTGCAGCAGGTCGAGCTGATGATTCTCGGCGGTCTCAACGAAGGCACCTGGCCGGCCGCCCCGTCGATCGATCCCTGGCTCAACCGGCCGATGCGGCAGAGCTTCGGCCTGCCCTCGCCGGAGCGGCGCATCGGCCTCTCGGCGCATGACTTCCAGCAAGCACTCGGCGCGCCGCTTGTGTACCTGACCCGTGCCGCGCGCGTCGAGGGAACGCCGACCGTGCCGTCGCGCTGGCTGCTGCGGCTCGATGCCTATCTGCGCTGCCTCGGCTTCACCATGACGGCGCCGGGCATGGCAACGCAGAGCCCCGATCCCTGGCAGTCCTGGCAGCAGGCGCTGGATCGTCCGGCGACGGTACAGCCCTGCGCGCGGCCGGCACCGCGGCCCGGTCTCAAATATCGTCCATCGCGGCTCTCGGTGACCGGCATCGAGACCTGGATGCGCGATCCCTATTCGATCTACGCCCAGCATATCCTGAAGTTGCGGGCGCTGGAGCCACTCGATGCCGATCCCAGCCTCGCCGATCTTGGCACTGTCATCCATGCGGCCCTCGAGCGCTTCATCCGCGATTGCCGCGACGGCGTACCTGCCGATGCGCTTGAGCGATTGCTGGTGCATGGCGAGATGGCTTTCGCGCTGTTGCAGGACCGTCCCGCTGTGCGCGCCTTCTGGTGGCCGCGCTTCCAGCGCATCGCTGCCTGGGTGGTGGTGGCGGAAACCGAGCGCCGGCCACAGATCGCCGAAAGCTATACCGAGATCAGCGCCGTCCTGCCGATCGTCGGTATCGAACCGCCGTTTGAATTGCGGGCCCGTGCCGACCGCATCGACCGACGCAAGGATGGCGGCCTCGCGATCATCGATTACAAGACCGGCACCTTGCCCAGCATGCAGGACGTCAATCTCGGCTTCGCCCCCCAACTGCCCCTGGAAGCGGCCTTAGCCCAACGCGGCGCCTTCACGCAGGCGGATGGCGTGACACCTTTGCAGGGCCCCATCGCCGAGCTTGCCTTCTGGCAGTTGAATGGCAGCGAGACAGGCGGCATCAAGCCGATCCGCGAAGCCGGCCGCGGCAAGCAAGGCAGCATGGATTACAACCAACTGGCGGAGGAAGCCTATCTCGGCCTGATCGAACTCCTGCAGCATTTCTCGCAAGAGGCGGCAATCTACCCCGCCACGCCGATGGCTGATTTCGCCCCGCGTTACAGCGATTACGGCCATCTCGCGCGGACCCGCGAATGGTCGCTCGCCGGCGGAAGCGAGGCGTGATGGACCAGCAGGCGCAACTGGAAGCGATTGATTTCGCGACCCGGGCGCAACGCCTCGGCGCCGATCCGGAGCGATCTGCCTGGGTGACGGCTTCGGCCGGCTCCGGCAAGACCAAGGTGCTGGGCGATCGCGTGCTGCGGCTGCTGCTCGACGGCACGCGGCCGGAGCGCATCCTTTGCCTGACCTTCACCAAGGCCGCGGCCGCGGAAATGGCGAACCGCATCGCCGAGACCCTGGCCCGCTGGGCCTCGATGCCGCAGGCGGAACTCCGCAAGGAACTCGACCGGCTGCTCGGTCGCAAGCCTTCGGCGGAAACCCTGAGCGATGCGCGGCGTCTGTTCAGCCGCGTGCTCGATGCGCCGGGCGGCATGAAGATCGAGACCATTCATGCCTTCTGCCAGTCATTGCTGCGGCGCTTCCCGCTGGAAGCCGAGATCGCGCCGCATTTCCAACCGATGGAAGAACGCGATACCGCCGAGCAGTTGCGGGCGGCGCGCGATGCCATGCTGATCGCGGCGCAGCTCGATACCGGCTCGCCGCTGGCCGCGGCGCTTGCCCATGTCGTGCGCCTCGGCGAAGACCGGCTCGACAGGATCATGGATGCCTTCCGCCGCAACCATGCGAAGCTCCGCCTGCTGCAACAGCGCAGCGGTGGCCTCAAGCCGATCGGTCGCGTCATGGCGCGCCTGCTCGATTTGCGGGAAGGCGAGACGCGCCAGAGCATCCTCGAACAAGGCTGTGTGGAAGCGGCCTTCGACGGCGCCGGCTTGCGGGCAGCGGTCGCATTGGCGTTGGAAGGCAAGGTCACCGACCAGAAGCTCGGCCAGCAGCTCGCCGCCTGGCTCGCGGGCGATCTCGCGGCGCGTATTGCCGGTTTCGACGACTATTGCGCTGCCTTTCACGATTCCAAGGACCAACCGAAGAGCGCCTATCTCACCAAGGCGCTGCAGCAGGCCAATCCGGCGGCGGAAGATGCGCTGCTGCGGGAACGCGACCGGTTGATTCGTCTTTATGACCAGGTGAAGGCGGCCGATATCCTGGCCAACAGCCAGGCTTTGCTGACCCTCGCCTTCGACATGCTGGCGCGCTATGAGCGGCGCAAGGCGCTCCGGGCCGAGCTCGATTTCGACGACCTCATCACCAAGACCCGCGACCTTCTGCAGCGCTCCGGCATCGCGCCCTGGGTGCTCTATAAGCTCGATGGCGGTATCGATCACATCCTGGTCGATGAGGCACAGGACACCAATCCGATGCAGTGGCAGGTGATCGAGGCCTTAGCTGGCGAGTTCTTCACCGGCTTCGGCGCGGTCGATCGCAATCGCACCATCTTCGCTGTTGGTGACGTCAAGCAGTCGATCTACAGTTTCCAGGGCGCCGATCCCACCGGCTTCATCCGCATGCGGGCGCAATTCGCCGAGATGGCCGGCATCGAGCGGTTCAGCAATGTGCTGCTCGATGTTTCCTTCCGCTCGACCGATCACGTGCTGGACCTGGTTGACCGGGTCTTCGCCTTGCCGGGTGCGGCACCGGGTGTGGTGCTGCCGGGTGATCCGGTGCTCATGCACCGGGTCAGTCGTATCGGGGCTGCTGGCGAGGTGCGGCTCTGGCCGCGTGCGGTGCCGGTTGCTGCCGATATGCCGGCACCCTGGTCGCCGCCGCGGGTCCGCGAGGAAGCCGCCGCCCCGGTGGCGCGACTCGCCGATGCCATCGCCGCCGAATGCCAGCGCCTCATCCGCGGCGAACGTCTCGCCGATCAGGACCGGCCGGTACAGGCCGGCGATATCCTCATTCTCGCCCGCAGCCGCAATGTCTTCTTCGATGCCGTGGTGCGGGCGCTGAAGGCGCGCGACGTACCGGTTGCCGGCATCGACCGCATGCAGTTGCTGGAACAGATCGCGGTGCAAGACCTGCTCGCCTTCGCCGATTTCCTGCTACTGCCGGAAGACGATCTCACCTTGGCCTGCCTACTGAAGAGCCCGCTGGTGGGCCTCAGCGAAGAGAATCTGATGCGCCTCTGCCTCGATCGCGGCGAGCTCAGCCTATGGTCGATGCTGGCTTTGCGGGCGAGCGAGGACCGGGTCTTCGCAGAGGCCTATGAGATGCTCGGTGGCTTCCTCGATCGCGCCGATTACCTGACGCCCTTCGCGCTTTACAGCGATCTGCTGGCCGCTGCCGGCGGGCGGCGCAAGCTCTATGGCCGGCTCGGTCTCGAAGCTGCCGATGCGGTCGATGAATTCATGTCGCTCGCCCAGGCCTATGAGCAGCGTGCGACGCCGAGCCTGCAGGGCTTCGTCCATTGGCTGCGCAGCAATGATGTCGAGGTGAAGCGCGAGACCCAGGAGCGCGCCGATCAGGTCCGCATCATGACCATCCATGGCGCCAAGGGGCTCCAGGCGCCGATCGTCTTCCTGGTCGACCAGCAGCGACGGGCGCCGGGCGATGACGGTCTCTTCTGGATCGAGGCCGGTGGTGTCGAATTGCCGCTGTGGTCACCGCGCCGCGCTGCCGATCATTCATTGACCGCCGCCGCCCGGTTGCGGCGCGAACAGGCGGCGGCCCTGGAAGAGAACCGGTTGCTTTACGTGGCGCTGACCCGGGCCGAGGATCGTCTTTATATGTGCGGCATCGGCACCGGTTCGGCTAGCGCCAAAGCCGGCTGGTACGATCACGTCGCCGAAGCCATTGCGGTGATGCCCGGGGCCGCGGAACTGGAACTCGCGCAAGCGATGACCGGCGATGGCTGGCTGGGGAAAGCTTTCCGCGTCGCCAGTGAGCAGCGGGTCGAACCGCGCCGTCGCGCCGCTGCCATCGACGCCTTGCCAATTCCATCGACCGAATTGCCGGGCTGGCTCAGCTACAAGGCGCCGGATGAGCCCGATCCGCCGCAACCGCTGACGCCGTCACGCCCCAGCGCTGCCGAGGCTGCGGCTGAGCCCTCCCTGGTCAGCCCGCTCGCCGCCGATCAGGGCTATCGTTTCAAGCGCGGCCGCCTGCTGCATCACCTGCTGGAAACCTTGCCGGAAATACCGCTCGCCGGCCGGCCGGCGGCGGCAGCGGCTTATCTCGCCCGGCCGATCCATGAGCTCACGACGAATCAGCAGGTGGAGATCTCGATGGAGGTTTTCGCCGTCCTGGCGCATCCGGATTTCGCCCCGCTTTTCGGCCCGCAAAGCCAGGCAGAGGTGCCGGTGGTGGCGACTCTGAAGGATCGTGAGGGCCGCAGCCGGATCCTTGCCGGGCAGATCGACCGGCTGGCGCTGGTGGGCGATGATTGTCTTATCATCGACTATAAGAGCAACCGCCCGGCACCCATGCAGGTGGCGCAGG
>Ga0209148_1000910_pt1 | contig 19973 bp, 22 predicted proteins | sample AraplaCol_mMF_r2_2_FD_184288 | JGI IMG/M metagenome (GOLD analysis project Ga0209148, IMG submission 184288) | Arabidopsis root microbial communities from North Carolina, USA - plate scrape CL_Col_mMF_r2 (SPAdes) (version 2) | ecosystem: Host-associated > Plants > Roots > Endosphere | place... | reverse complement strand
ACGGCCTTCTCGGCCCGCTCGATCTCGCTCAGCGCGGCGCGGCAGTGGTCGTAGTAAGCGCGGCCGATCTCGGTCACGCGGAAGCGGCGCGACGACCTTTCGATCAGCCGCACGCCGAGGCGCCGCTCCAACTGGGCGACATGCCGGCTGAGCTTTGATTTCGGCTGGCGCAGGGCCCGGCCGGCGGCCGCGAAGCCACCATGGGCCACCACTTCGGCGAAGAAGAAGAGTTCGTTCATATCCTGCATGTAGGCTCTCATCGTTCTATATATAGAACGTATCGTGCAAATAATGCCAACTACAAGCTATATCGTTCCGTTCATAAGTTCATAGCCGTGAAGGGCCGCAAGAGAGCCGCTTCAAAACGACGAACCTCAATGAATGGAGACAGGAAATGAGCGGTAGATTGCAGGGCAAGGTCGCGGTTGTGACTGGCGGTACCACGGGCATCGGCCTCGCTACGGCCAAGCGTTTCGCAGCCGAAGGCGCCCAGGTCTATATCACCGGCCGCCGCCAGGCCGAGCTCGATGCCGCCGTCAAGGCAATCGGCAAGAACGTGACCGGCGTGCAGAGCGACGTCGCCAAGCTCGCCGATATCGACAAGCTCTATGACGTCGTGCAGCAGCACCACAGCCAGATTGACGTGTTGTTCGCCAATGCCGGCGGCGGCGAATTCGCGCCCTTGGGTGCCATCACCGAAGAGCATTTCGACAAGACCTTCGCGACCAATGTGAAGGGCCTGCTCTTCACGGTGCAGAAGGCACTCCCCTTGTTGCGCGACGGCGCCTCGGTGATCCTCACCGGCTCGACCACCGGCTCGATGGGTACGGCTGCTTTCAGTGTTTACAGCGCCACCAAGGCGGCGGTCCGCAATTTCGCCCGCAGCTGGGCGCTCGATCTCAAGGAACGCAAGATCCGCGTCAACACGCTGAGCCCCGGCCCGGTCAACACGCCCGGCCTGCTGGGCCTGGTGCCGGAAGGCCAGGGCGACGGGCTGCTGACCTATCTCTCCAGCCTGGTGCCGAGCGGCCGTGTCGCCGATGTCGACGAAATCGCCAAGGTCGCGACCTTCCTCGCTTCCGATGACAGCAGCTTCGTGAATGGTTCGGAGGTCTTCGCCGATGGCGGCATGGCGCAGGTCTGAGATGACACGGGTCTGACAAGAGAGAGGTTCGAAACACAACCTCGCATCGCCTGGCTTCCCACGGGGCCGGGCGATCACCGTTTGTGCCGGCAGTGTTAGACGCGCAGCTCGATCAGTTCCGTTTCGATCTCGCCGTGCCGCAAATGCAAGCGCCCGACGGCGATCGGCAAGGTGAAGCGGCGCGGGCCGGCACTGCCGGGATTGATATAGAGAACGCCGTTCTCGCGCTTGGCCAGGGGGCGGTGCGAATGGCCGCTCATCACCACCTGGATGCCGGCGGCGACCGGATCGATAGCGAGCAGGCCGAGATCGTGCAGGATGTGGCAGGTAATGCCGGCGATTGTCACATCGGCGGTCTCCGGAATACGCCAGGCCCATTCCGCCATGTCGTTATTGCCGCGCACCGCCGTGACGGGCGCAATCTCGGCCAAGCGGTCAAGGATCGCGGGGTCGCCGATATCACCAGCATGCAGAATGGCATCGCTGCCCCGCAAGGCATCGACCGCCTGCTGCCGCAACAGGCCATGGGTATCGGAAATCAAGCCGATGGTGGTCATGATGCTGGCAGTCTGCGCTGCCAACTTCAAAGAAGGCAAGTCGTCGTGCATTTGACACTCGATAATTTTCCATGTTCTGTTTCAACCTGATGTTGAAATTTCCACGGACGCGGGAATTGGCGCATAGGCATGGATGCACGAAAGATAGAGGCCTTTCTTGATCGATACAGGTCGCTGACACCTGACGCCATTGCTTTGCTCGACGAAGATCGGCACAGGCTGGCGGGTGAGGAAGCTGCGGCCCTTGATCGTGTGATGCGGGATCCGGAGAAAAAGCAACGGATCGACGTCGCGATCGCCCAACTCGATCTGATGAAGCGACGCAGTTTTCGGTTATTCATTCTCGAATTTCTTGCCTACGCTTTTTTTACCGGAAGCATCACGATGTTCGCCGGACCACATAGCCACGAAGCATATGCCGCTCTATGGTTGGCTATTCTGCTTTATGCTTGGATGCTACGCCCCCGCTTGTTGCGGTTTGTGGCTCGGGACACCGGGGCCGCAGCGGAAGGCGATGGGAAATTATAGTTGTCATCAGTATTTGTCATTCAGCGCGCGATTGAACATTGGTTGATGAGGCTTCATAAGGACTACAGCCCAGGTACCATCCGATTGTCCCTAGGATGTCGTGAAACAAGAGATTGCCAGAATGACCACATCAGACACCGCCGCCCGCATCCGCACTTTCTTCGCCAGCTATAACGACGCTTTCAGTGCGCTGAACACGGCCGGCATCATCGACCATTTTCATTTCCCGGCGCAGATCTCCACCGAGACCCAGGGCTATGTCTTCAACACCCGCCAGGACATGGTCGATGATATGAAGGGTTTTGTCGACTTCTATGCCGATCAGGGTTTCGAGAAGGTGGTGCTGGCTGATCTCGAGGTGCAGGAGTTGTCGCCGGCCTTTGCCCTGGCGCATATCCATTGGCATCTGAAGCACAAGGACGGCAGCGATCTCGTGCGGGTCCACAGCACCTATGTGCTGCGCATGACCGGGGCGGAGCCGGCGATCATGGGCATCCTCGGCCATGACGAGGATACGCAGTGGAAGAAAAAGCAGGGCTGATACCAGGCTGAAACCCGGCACCGGTCTGGTGGCGGGGGAAGGGGAGGGGGAAATGACGGTGACGATGCCGCCGGTGAAATCGGCGGACCGGCTGGTCGCGAATATCAAGACGGCGCGCTTTCAGCAATTCGAAGCCGACGGCGCCGTCATCCCCGGCCAGAGCTATCTGCAATTCGACGACACCTTCGAAGCGGCGACGGGTTTCCATGTCTATCGCATGGCGCCCGGCACGGCGAGCCAGCCGCATGAACATACCTGTCACGAATCCTTCTACGTGGTCGACGGCGAACTCATCGACCATGACGGCTATGTCTACCGCGCCGGCGATTTCGTGCTGCTGAAGGAAGGCACCATCCACAACACCCGCACCGAGACCGGCGCCACCCTCATCGTCTTCATCCGCACCATGGAGCGGAATCTGTAGAGCCCTCGATCTGACGCCGAGTTTGATCGCCCCCTCTCCCCAACCCTCCCCCGCGAGGGGGGAGGGAGCGCACCGCGTTGCGTGTAGATATCGAGCGACGTCTGATGGGGAGATCGGAGGAGGACAGTGGTTCTCTTCGCGCGATCTCTTTGCCATCCAGCAGCATGGCAATAGCATTCCCTCCCCCCTCGCGGGGGAGGGTTAGGGAGAGGGGGCAATTGATGATCGGGAGAGACAACAGCTTGGGGCGCTAGCCGCCTCAGCGATCCTTCACTGCGCTCAAAATCGTCACCGGCAGCGCACTCCGCCAGGTTTCGAAGCCGCCAAGCGGCTTGGCGTGTTCGACGGAGAGGCGGGTGAGCGAGCCGCCGATATGCTGGCGCCAGGTGATGAGCAGGCTCTCGCTCTCGATGGTGACGGCATTGGCAACGAGGCGCCCGCCGGTGCGGAGCGCCTCCCAGCAATGCTGCAGCACGCCGTTATCGGTGACGCCGCCGCCAATGAAGACGGCATCCGGTGCTTCCAGCCCGTGCAAAGCCGCGGGCGCCTCGCCGGCAATCAGTTGCAGACCGGGGACACCGAGTGCATCGGCATTGCGGCGGATGATCTCCTGCCTGCCGGCATCGGCCTCGATGGCGATGCAGCGGCAGCTCGGATGGCTGCGCATCCATTCGATGCCGATCGAGCCGCTGCCCGCACCCACATCCCACAGCAACTGGCCGGGCAAGGGCGCGAGATGCGCCAGGGTCACGGCACGGACATCGCGCTTGGTCAGTTGCCCGTCGGTCTCATAGGCCTCGTCGGGCAGGCCGGCGACGGGGCTGTAACTGCGGGCCGGCGTTTCCGCGCGACAGGTGACGGCGACGACATTGAGATCGGCGATGCGGGCGGTCTTCCAGTCGCGGGCGAGGCTGTCATGGCGCTGCTCATCCGGGCCGCCGAGATGCTCCAGCGCCGTCACCTCGCTGACCATGAAGCCACGCCGGCAGAGGAGGTCGGCGATCGCCGCCGGGCTGGTACCGTCATTGCTGAGGATCAGCAGCCTCGCGCCGGGAAAGATATGGGCGTTGAGGATTTCCAGCGGCCGCCCATGGACGCTGAGCAACGTCACTTCCTGCAGCGGCCAGGCAAGCCGCGCGGCGGCGAGGGCGTAGGAGGATGGTGCCGGGATGACATGCATCTCCTTCGGCTGCACCCAGCGGGTGAGTGTCGCACCTACGCCGTAGAGCATGGGATCGCCGCTTGCCAGCACACAGGTCGGGCGGCCGCGCTCGGCCAGCAGGAGCGGCTCGGCGGCGCTGAAGGGGCTCGGCCAGGCGACACGGCGAGCATTGATCGTCTCTGGCAGGAAGGCGAGATGGCGCTTGCCGCCGAAGATGACTTCGGCGGCCCCGAGCGCACGACGCGCCTCGCCGCCGAGACCTTCCAGCCCGTCCTCGCCGATGCCGATTACCGTCAACCACGCCGTCATGATGCGATCCGATCTGTCCTTCTGCCGTTACCTGACACGGTCGCGCGCCGAGCCAGATAAGCAGCGCCTTGATACGGAAGGATTTCCGCCGGAACAAGGGGGCAGCTGCGGCAGGCCGCCCTGCGTCGTTTCTACCTAACTTCATGGCGGAGAAAGACCTTTCGCCCCCTCAGGTGCTCGTGTAGAACCCAGATGCTTGTCGGTGCCCTGCCGGAAGGCCCCTTCCGGGGCCGTCTGACGGGGCCGAAGAGGGAACACCGCGGAACACCCAACTGGCGCTTAACTGCTTGCCGGAAAAGGCTTTCCAGAGGTGGCTGCCCCCGCAACTGTCAGCGGCGAGCCCGCTTATCCGAAGCCACTGGATCCGCGATCGGAATCGCGTCCCGGGAAGGCCAAGGCGGGCCCCGAGCATCGTTCCGGCCTTGGCTCGGAACGGAGCCCGAAAGCCGCGGAGCCAGGAGACCTGCCGACAAGAGTTGTCGCCTGTGACGGCATCGGACGGGGCGTTCCGGTGTCGGGGTGAGCTAGCGTGATCAGGTGTCACGCCGGCGCGCCGGTCGCAGCCGATGCCGCCTATCGGTGACTGACGTGACAGACCGTTCCCCGGTCAAACAGCAGGGCCAGAACAGCAAGACTCCGATCCGGTTGACCGATCCGGCCGACCGCCGTTCGGCCTGCCCGGGCTTGTTCCGCCTGGCGCCGGCATTGGATGGCGGCATCTGCCGGGTGAAGCTGGCGGCAGGCCGCTTGAGCGCCGACCAGGCCGAGGCGGTCGCCGATGCGGCCAGCCGCTTCAGCACCGCGCCCATCGAACTCACCAACCGTGCCAATTTCCAGATCCGCGCCGTGCAGCCGGAAAACGAGCTGGCCCTGGTCGAGGCGCTGGTCGCTGCCGGGCTCGGTCCCCAACCGGCTGCGGGCGAGAGCGCCAGCTGCGCGATCGACGATCCGGCGATGCTCGGCAGCGATGATGTGCGCAATGTCATGGCGAGCCCGCTGGCCGGACGCGATCCTCAGCAGATCATCGATATCCTGCCGCTGGCGGAACGGTTGCTGACGACCCTGCAGGACGAGCGCCGCTATCACGCCCTCTCGCCGAAATTCGCCATCCAGCTCGATGCCGGCGAGAGCGTCGCGATGCTGTCGCATCCGCATGACATCTGGCTGGCGGTGATCTCGCCCAACGAGGTGGCGCTGGGCCTCGCGAGCTGCATGCCGGGCGCGGGCGACGCTGCGACACCGCGCAATGACCGCGCCTTGGCGGCGGCACCATTAGCCCAGGCCCATGCGCTCGTCTGTGCCGCGCTCGATCTTTTCCTCGAGATCAGCGGCAGCCATGCCGGCGTCAACCGCATGAAGCAGGTGCCGACTGAGCTTGCCGGCGATACTTTCATTGACCGTCTGCAGACACGCCTGACTTTCACGCTGAGGCGGGATGCAACGCTCGCCGATTGGCGCCGCCAACCAGTACAGCGCGGCAGCCATCTCGGTGTCATTGCGGAGTGTGCCCCGCTCTTATTCCCGAGCCTCCACCATGCCTCTCATCGGGAGAGCCCGCACCCTGACTTTTCGCTGGGGAACCTCCACGCCGATCCATCTTCAGGGGATCCCAACCCTAACTCTTCCCAAGAGAATCTCCACCCGAACCAGGGCCCCCACCCTAACCCTCCCCCGAATCGGGGGAGGGGAGGGAGGGGGTCAGCTAGCGCCGTCGTCGTCGGCTCTGCCTCTGACGGCTCTGTCGCCGTCGACGACGTCTCAGTCGCAACTTTTTCCATCGGCGCTGTGCCGGCGCTCGGGCGTTTGCTGCCAGCGCAATTGACAGCAGTTGCCGATCTCGCACGCCGCTATGGTGATGGCACCTTGCGCTTCACGCCCTGGCAGAGCCTGATTCTGCCCCGCGTCGCGGCAGCTGAGGCGACAAGCCTGTTGCGGGAACTGTCGGCACTCGGCCTCACCACGGATGCCGCCATGCCCTTTGCGCAGATGATCGCCTGCACCGGTTCCGCCGGCTGCGGCTCGGGTCTCGCGGCGACGCAAAGCGACGGTGCCGAACTCGCGGATCTGTTGGCGGCACGCAACACGGCTTTCCCGGTGCATCTCAGCGGCTGTAGCAAATCCTGCGCTGCCTTGCGCGCCGAGCCGGCCACGCTCGTTGGCGTGTCGTCCGGCCATTACGATCTCTATCGCCGGCAGGCGGGTGCTTCGTCGCGCTTCGGCATCCTGCAGGCCGCCAATATCACCCTTCCCGAAGCCGCCGAGCTGCTGGCGAAGTTCGCCGATGAGAAGACCGGCAATCCATGATGGCTTCGTTTCTTCGATACATGATCATCAAAGGATGACCTGATGCTGGACTATATCCGCGACGGGCAGGAGATCTATCGCCGCTCCTTCGCCATTATTCGGGCCGAGGCCGATTTGAGCGGCATTCCCGCCGATCTCGAAAAGCTCGCCGTGCGCGTCGCCCATGCCAGCGGCATGGTCGATGTGATCAAGGATCTGGGCTTTTCGCAAGGTGCCGGTGCTGCCGGCCGCTCCGCCCTGGCCAAAGGTGCGCCGATCCTCGCCGATTGCCGCATGGTGGCGGATGGCGTCACTCGTTCACGTTTGCCGGCCGACAACCAGGTGATCTGCACGCTCAACGATCCGTCGGTGCCGGACCGGGCGGCGAAGATGGGCAATACCCGTTCGGCGGCGGCGCTCGATCTCTGGCTGCCGCATCTCGCCGGCAGCGTGGTGGCGATCGGCAATGCACCGACCGTGCTTTATCGCCTGTTGGAAATGCTCGACGAGGGCGCGCCGAAGCCCGCCCTCATCATCGGCTGCCCGGTCGGTTTCGTCGGCGCCGCCGAATCCAAGGATGAACTCGCCGCCAATAGCCGCGGTGTCCCCTATGTCATCGTGCGCGGCCGCCGTGGCGGCAGCGCCATGGCCGCCGCCGCGGTCAATGCCCTGGCGACGGAGAAGGAATAACATGACCACCCAACAGAAGGGCCGTCTCTTCGGTCTCGGTGTCGGCCCCGGCGATCCGGAATTGCTCACCTTGAAGGCCTTGCGCCATCTGCGCGCGGCACCGGTCGTCGCCTATCTCGCCGCCAAGGGCAAGAAGGGCAATGCCTTCGGTATCGTCGAGCAATATCTTAACGATGACCAGGTGACCCTGCCGCTGATCTATCCGGTGACGACGGAGATCCTGCCGGCGCATCTGGATTACGAGAAGATCGTCAGCGATTTCTATGACGAGGCCAGCGAGCAGGTGGCGCTGCATCTCGATGCCGGCCGTGATGTCGCGGTGATCTGCGAGGGAGACCCGTTCTTTTACGGCTCCTTCATGTATATCTTCGACCGCCTGCACAGCCGCTACCAGACGGAAGTGGTGCCGGGTGTCTGCTCGGTTCTCGCCGCTGCTTCAGTGCTCGGCGCGCCGTTGGTCTACCGCAACCAGAATCTCAACATCCTCTCCGGCGTGCTGTCGGCCGAGGACCTGCGCGTCAAGCTCCTCGAGAGTGAGGCGGCCGCCATCATGAAGCTCGGCAAGAACCTGCCGAAGGTGCGCAACGTGATCAACGAGCTCGGCCTCGGCGACCGCGCGCTCTATGTCGAGCGTGCCACCATGGGCGCGCAAAGGATCGTGCCGCTGGCCGAGGTGGAAGAGGGCGCCTCGCCCTATTTTTCCATCGTGCTGGTCCCCGGCAAGAAGTGGAACAGCTGAGATGGTGGCACCGACCGCAGCGCCGGCGATCCTGATCCTGGGTGCTGCCAGCCTCGCTACGGCGCGGCGCATCCAGGCGGCCTGTCCCGGTGCCACCGTCTATGGTCTCGCCGGTCGCGTCCCTGGTGCAGAAGCTGGGGGCGCCGATGTTGCCTACGAGAATTTCGGCAATACCTTGCGCGAGCTCTATGAGCTCGATACACCGCTGGTGGCGCTCTGTGCTGCCGGCATCATCATCCGCGCCTTGTCGCCGCTGTTGCAGAACAAGCGCGCCGAACCTCCGGTCCTCGCCGTCGCCGAGGATGGCAGCGCGGTAGTCCCGCTGCTGGGGGGCTTGCGCGGCGTCAATGTGCTGGCCCGCCAGATCGCGGCGGCCCTGGAGGTGGCGCCCGCCATCACCACGACCGGCGAATTGCGCTTCGGCACCTGCCTCATCAATCCGCCGGAAGGCTACAGCCTGCGCAACATGGCGGATGGCAAGACCTTCATCTCCAACCTGCTGGCCGGTGATCAGGCACGGCTCGCCGGCGATGCGCCCTGGCTTGCCGAAGCCAAGATCCCGATCGCCGAGGACGGGCGTCTGCAGATCACGGTGACGGATGAGGACCGCGAGGCCGGTACCGATGAACTCGTCTTCCATCCGCGCAATATCGCCATTGCTGTGACGGCGGGTGCCGCTGCCGCGGCGGATGAACTGGTTGCCCGGATCGAGGCATTGCTCACCGAGCACAAGCTGGCCCGCGCCTCGCTCGCCTGCCTGGTCGCTGCCGAAGCTGAGATCACCGCCGGCCAGCTGCATCAGGCCGCAGCGCAACTCGGCTTGCCGCTGCGCTTCGTCAAGACGGCCGATGATGCATCGGCCGTTGCACGCGCGGCCATCGGAACGCCGGCTGCTGTGCATGCGGCATCAGGCTTGGTACTAGCGATTGCCGCGGGACCGCTCGAGCCGCGCCAGATCGGCCGCGCCCGTGGCCGTCTTGCGGTGGTGGGCATTGGGCCCGGCGAGATCGGCCTGATGGCGCCGTTGGTAAAGACGGAATTGCAGCAGGCCCAGGATGTGCTCGGCTACGAGACCTATGTGCGCATGGCAGCCGATGCGATCGGCGGCTTCCGGCCGGAACAGAAGCTGCACGCGACCGACAACCGCGAAGAGATGATGCGCGCGCGCCACGCCTTCGAATTGGCGGCCGAGGGGCGCCATGTGGTGATGGTTTCATCCGGCGATCCCGGTGTCTTCGCCATGGCGGCGGCCGTGGTCGAGGCGCTCCACGACAGCGACAATCCCCTCTGGCACGGCGTCGATCTCGCCATCCTGCCCGGCATCTCGGCGGCGCTTGCGGCGGCATCACGGGCCGGCGCGCCGCTCGGCCATGATTTCTGCATCCTCTCGCTCTCGGACAATCTCAAGCCCTGGGAGATCATCACCAAGCGTCTCGATCATGCGGCCGCGGCCGATCTTGCCATGGCCTTCTATAACCCGATCTCCAAGGCGCGGCCGCATCAGCTCGCGGAGGCGCTCGACATCATCCGCCGCCACCGCACGCTGGAAACCCAGGTGGTGCTCGGCCGCGATATCGGCCGCCCGGCGGAAAAGCTGCGCGTCGTCACGCTGGGTGAGTTGACGCCGGAGATGGTCGATATGCGCACCGTCGTCATCATCGGCTCCAGCCTGACCCGCAGCTTCCCGAAAGTCGGCGGCGGCAACTGGACCTATACGCCGCGCTGGTACGGCAAAAAGCCGGAAGGCGCGGGGAAGGCTTAACGCTCGCCTTACAGATCGGTTCTGTCGATGAGAATCGTTAGGCGATCTTCGCTTTTGCCCTCGCTCCACCGTCGGCGTAGGCTGACATCCGTCGGCAGGGGCGAGGAGGCTATAATGTTCAAAGGCCCTGTTGCAAAGCACTGATATTGTGTTTCCACGCATCGAAATGTGGCGACTGCTTCCAAAGAGCGAGAAGTTCAGAGGGTTCTGTCTGAACGCGCTCAAGGGCCCGTCGGGCGTTTAAAATAAGATTTTCGTCGGGCTTTACCGGGCACTCTTCTAGCCACGCGTCGAGTTTGTTGGTTTTCTTGTTTTTGACGGCATATCGGCCCAGCAGGCGCGCGACAATGCTGGTCGCGACGATAGCCTCTTCTGCCAGGGGAGCTTCAAGATAGCGCTCGCCCACGCTGAGAACGAGCGAGATTGGCTGCTCAACGGCTGATAAATCATTCGTTTTTACGACAATGTCGATAAAATCGAGCGCACTGTCGTTCTGCAAAATCCCTGGTCCCCAGGTGCCCATCTTCTTTCTCTTCTAATCTCAATTGAGGGTGGAGTAGAAAACCTCAGGGGCGTCTCTTCTTTTCCCGTTTGTTCACGTTCCTCGTAGTGGATCCTTGAGGGCCGGGCGCATTTGCCCTGCGGAAAAGGTCCCGGACTTACCGGACTTCATCGCATCATAGGCCGGCGCAACCTCTTCGCGCAGCCAGTGCTCCGTGGCGCGATCGCGCGTCAGCAGAACGCGCAATCCATCGCGAATGACTTCGCTCTCACTGGCATATTGGCCTGATTCGACTTTGTCCCTGACCATGTCGGCCATATCTGTTGGCTAGGTGATATTGAGTTGCCGCGTCGATCGCATGAACCGGCCTAAGTTTGGAGTAGGATTAAATCATATTTCAAATCGGTCCAGGCGCATAATTGCTGCGTTTCCGTCTCGCTTTCTCGCTAGGCGCTCAAAGACTCTGCTGCAGCGCGCGGACATTGCGCTCCCAGGTTCCGTAATCGTCGGATTCCTGCCATTGCTCGAGTAGTTCCGAGGGCTCGGTCAGCACACGCTCCAATGCCTTGCGGGCCTCCTCGACCAGGACATCGTCGGGTTCGACCTCGCAGCGTGAGATCCATTCATCGACCTCGTCGCCATCCTCGGGTTCTTCCGGGTCTCGGCCGAGGATGCGGGCGATGATATTGACGGCGGCGATCGCCTCTTCCGCTTCGGGCGCTTCGAGATAGTCAGTCCCGGAACGCAGCACGCGGGCGATGGCCTCCTCGATGGTTGACAGATCGTTCTCATCCACCACCGCGGCAATGAAATCCTGCGCGGTGTCGTTGTCCAATATTCCGGAACCCCAGGCACCCATTTTCCCTCCCAAGACGCATGTGATGCAGTCGCACCGGGTCGATCAATCGAACTGGAAATGTGTGGAACGATCTTAGCCGTTGCGGCGACTTTTTGCACGCTCTGCAAGCCCCTCATGGCGCTCGCGTGAAAGCGCGGCCATCATCGTTACAGCTGCGTGACGGGATTGGTTTGGCGGAGTGATGGCACCAGGCAGGCATATCGCGCTGGAGAAGCGTGATGGCGCCAGAAGACGCTTCCATGGAAACCGCGTTCGTCTCCCATCTCCATGACACCATCAACGTTTCCCGGGGCCTGGGCGATACCCCGGGCGGTCGCCGGATTGCGGCGGATGTCCGGAGGGTCGCCAGGACCGCAAGTCAAAGTCTACGCCGGCACCCAATGTCGACGTTGATCTGCATCAACTGGCGATGTTCGGCGCAATCGTTCTGGACGTGGCACCTCTTCAGCGACTAGGAATGCCGGCTTGTGAAAGCTGGTCCCGCAGCCAGACAAGCGCTGCCGGCACGTCCGGCGCGCTGGGCAGGTCGGGGCGACGCGGGCGGTCCAGCATGACGACGCGCAGCCCAAGATCGCGGGCGGCCATCAGCTTGCCGTCAGTCGCCGTGCCGCCGCTGTTCTTGCAGACGATGGTGTCGATCCGCTGCTGCTTCAGGAGCGCCAGCTCGTCTTCGTAACGGAAGGGACCGCGCGCCAGCAGCAACTCCGACTGCGCGAAGCGGATTGCCGCATCCGGCGCTTCTACCGAGCGGATCAGGAACCAGGGATCGTCGAGCCCGGTGAAATGGCTGAGCTCCTGGCGGCCGAGGGCGAGGAAGACGCGGCGCGCCGCCGGCATGGTTGCATTGCCGCGCAAGGCTTCTGCGGCAGCCGGCCAGCTCTCGACCTGCGTCCAGCGGTCGCCGGCGACCGGTTGCCAAGCCGGGCGCTCGAGGCGCAGCAGTGCAATGCCGGTCGTGGCAGCGGCTTCGGCGGCGTTCCAGCCCATGCGCGAGGCGAAGGGATGGGTGGCGTCGATCACCGCGTCGACCTTCTCCTGCCGCAGATAGTCGGCGAGGCCCGCGGGACCACCATAGCCGCCGATCCGCACCTCGCCCGCCGGCAGGCGCGGATTGCCGACCCGGCCGGCGAGCGAGGAGATCACCCGCAGACCCGGAAGTGTCACCGCCGCTTCCGCCAGCTTGTAGCCCTCGGTAGTACCGCCGAGAATGAGCAGGGTCCTGGTCGTCATTGTGTTGCCGGTCGGTTTCGCCAGTAGGATTGTTGCGTGAACTATGCTTGGTTGTGAACTTGACTGTGACTAGCGCGAATCCCGCGCGAAGACAATTGCGCGACGGATAGTCATGACCGAGGCGGTGATAGCGGGTAAAGACCGGGGCGGCGGGACAGGCGCAAGGCTGGAGATCCGGCCGGCGGGTCTTGCCGATATAGGTCCCCTGGCCGTCCTCTATGCGACGGCCCATGCCGAGACCTATGCGCCCATTTTCGGTGCTGCTTATGTGCCGCTCGCATTGGCTGCGACCGAGACTGTCTGCGCGGGATTTTTTCGCGACGGCAATGTGGTGCTGCTGGCACGGTTCGATGATGCCGATGCCGGCTTCCTGTATCTCGCCGCCGGCCATCTCGAGCTTCTCTATCTCCTCCAGCCATATCAGGGCCGGGGCATCGGCCGCGCGCTGATGCGCCAGGCTTTGGCAGCGGCAGCGGAGCATGGACGCGCGGACATCACCTTCAACGTGCTGCCGGCCAATACCGGCGCCATCCGCTTTTATGAATCGCTGGGTGCGGAGCGGATCGGCAGCGTGATCTGCCAGCATGAAACCGGCCCCTTCGAGGATTGGGTGTTTCGTCTCGCCGTCGCCGGGTGATCGGCGCGCCGTAAGCGGAAACTTCGCAGGCGATGTCAATCGCCCTCCATCTTTATCGAGGAGAGACGGATTCACCTTTTGGAAAAAACCGCAACGCGATTTCGTCTAAAACGCCTCGGCTTTGAATGGAAACTGGCTTAACGGGCGAGCGGCCGCCACAAAAAGACGCGCTGCTCGTCCGAGAGACCAAGCCCGCGATGGCGTTCGCGGATGGCGGCGAGGCCGGGGCCGAGATGGCCCATGTCGCGGAAGCCGAGCCGCCGATAGTATGGCGCGTTCCAGGGGATGGCGCTGAAGGTGCTGAGGGTCAGGATCGGCAGTCGCTGCGCTCTCGCCCAAGGCTCGACGGCATTGATCAGTTGGGCGGCGAGGCGATGGCCGGCATGATCCGGCAGCACGTCGATCTCCTCGATATAGGCGCCGCCATCGACCGCGGCGAAGGCACAGAAGGCAACCGGCTGTCCGCTATCGACGCCTGCCAGGGGCTCCATCACCAGGGTCTGGCCGGCGGCGATCGAGGCGGCGAAGGTCTCCATCGATCCTGGCGGCGCATCGGCCACCCAGGCAAAGTCCGTCTGCCGGAAACGCTGCGCCGCCGTCTGCTCAATCGCCCTGAGCCGGCCGATCTCATCAGCGCGCGCGAGGCGCAGGCGGTAGCGCTCCCCGTTCATCCAAGCGTTACTCCGCGGATATCGAACCAGTAGCTGGCGACCGCGAAAACGATCTGCAGCGCGACCCAGCTAGCGAGGACCGGACGCAGGCTGGTGGTCCGGAATTTCACGCAGGCCCAGGCGATGCAGGGCAGGATACCTGGAAAGATGAAGAGGCCGATCGCCTTGCCGATCACCGCCAGCACGAAGGTCTCGCTCGCCGCATCGCCAGCCGGCTGGCCGGCGGCGAAAGCGAGCGCAAGGCCCAGCAGGACGGCGACGGCAAGGACGATCAGCAGCCCCTGTTTACGCGACATCGATCTGCTGCCGCTCAGTGATGATGGGCTTCGTGCAGGATCTGGTCCTTGAGGCCGGTCTCATATTCGGCACCTGCCGGCGTCAGCACACAGCCGAGCGGGAAATGCGACTGGATCAGGCCCTTGCGCTGCAACGCCGCCCAGGCGGATTCATTGGCAAGGCCCGAGGCGTCCTGCGAACGCACGATATAGGCGCCGAGATGGAAATGGTCGCCATGGGGATGCGGCAGGCGGCTGATCATCACATGGCCTTCCTGTTCCGCCGGGGTGCCATAGCCTTCCATCTTTGCCAGTTCCTGGAAAAGCGTCAGGGTCTTCAGTTGCAGCGGGTTCAGCTTCAGCGGGTTGATCTTCGGCGGCATCTGGTCTTGGCTCCTTGCAGTCTCGGCCGGTGCAACCTGCTGCGTGCCGGCCAAAAATTGGGTGAGAAAGTCATCCTGCGGCGGATCGTCGTCCCGGTTCATCATGCTACGATCCGTCCTGGTTTTGTCAGTCGCGGAAATTCACATATTGCAGCGGCTGCTCGATCTTCATCGCCTTGACGAAGGCGATCGCCTCCTGCAGGTCGTCGCGCTTCTTGCCAGTGACGCGCAACTCATCGCCCTGGATCGAGACCTGCACCTTGAGCTTGCTGTCCTTCAGCTCCTTGACGATCTTCTTGGCGAGGGTCTGCTCGATGCCCTGCTTGACCACCACTTCCTGGCGCTCGGAGCCATGGGTGGCCTTCTGCGGGTCCTTGAATTCCAGCGCGCCGGCATCGAGCTTGCGGCGGGTGATATAGACCTTCAGCAGTTCCTGCATCTGCTTCAGCTTCAATTCGTCATCGGCATGGATGGTGATGACTTCTTCCTTGCGCTCGATGGTGCAGTGCTTGGCGCCCTTGAAGTCGAAGCGGGTGCCGATTTCGCGCACGGCGCCCTGGACGGCATTCTCGACCTCGGCGAGATCGGTCTTCGAAACGATATCGAAGCTCGGCATGGCGGTCTCCTCAATCTGGTGCCGACATCTGGCATGAAGGGCGGTGAAACACCCGGTCGGCAGAATCGGCGGCAATCTGCCATATTTGTCCGATCAGGGCCAGATCGGCGGTACCGCCATTGCCAGCCGCCGCCGGGCCGGGGAATTTTCGGAGAATTCCTGGTATCTATCTGAAATCTCCCTATTTCCGGCAGGGTGGACGGCTGCGGCACCGGGCCGATCAAGCGTGTAGAAAAGGATGCGATCATGGGGGCGGACCAAACGCTTTCCCGGCCGAAACCAACAGCCCAGGCGCTGGCCGCGATGGTCACCCTGGCGATGATCGCCTTTGCCGCCAATTCGCTGCTGGGCCGGGCCGCCCTGAAGACAACGACCATTGACCCGGCTAGCTTCATGGCGATCCGGCTGATCTCGGGGGCGGTTGCCCTCTGCCTCATCGCCGCCTTGCGGGGCGGGTTCGACTGGCGCATGGGCAGTTGGATATCGGCAGCGGCCCTCTTTGCTTATGCCGCGGCCTTTTCCTTCGCCTATCTCGGCCTGCCAGCAGCGGTCGGTGCCCTGGTCCTGTTCTGTGCCGTTCAGGCGACCATGATCGGCTGGGGCCTGTGGCGGGGCGAGCGGATGCGGCCGTTGCAGATCGCCGGTTTCTGCCTGGCGATCGCCGGCCTGGTCGCGCTGCTCATGCCGGGATTGTCGGCGCCGCCGCTCTGGGCGGCACTGCTGATGGTCATCGCCGGCATCGCCTGGGGCGTCTATTCGCTGCTCGGCCGAGGGACGCGGCAGCCGACCCAGGCCACAGCCGGCAATTTCCTGCGGGCGGCACCCATGGGCCTGCTGCTCTGCCTGCTGGTGCGACATGGCAGCGATCTCGGCACCCATCTCGATCCGGCCGGCGTGATCTATGCCGTGCTGTCGGGGGCAATCACCTCGGGTGTCGGCTATGCGATCTGGTATGCCGCCTTGCCAGGCCTCACCGCCACGGTTGCGGCAGCCATCCAGCTCAGCGTCCCCGTCATCACCGCCCTGGGCGGCGTCGCTTTCCTGAACGAGCCGGTCAGCCTGCGCCTGCTGCTGAGTTCGATCGCCATTCTCGGCGGCATCGGTCTGGTAATCGCCGACAAGCGACGCCGCTGACCTGCCGTTACGCGGCCCGGCTTTGTTCCGGCGCGACGGCCGGGGCCTCTTGCTTCGGTGTGGCGATCAGGCGCGGGATGCGGTGATACCAGATAGCGAGCGGCACCGCCCGCAGCACGAAGAAGCTCATCAGGGCGAACCACAGCCCGCCATTGCCGAACAGGGGAGCTGCGATGAGCTCGATCACCGTCGCTATCAAGGTCGCGATCAGCATGCCGTTGCGCATGTCGCGGCCGCGTGTGGCGCCGATATAGATGCCATCGAGCTGATAACAGGCAACGGCGATGACCGGAGTGGCGGCGACCCAGGGGAAGAAGCGCTGCGCCAGCGCCAGCACATCCGGTGTCGTCGTGAACAGGCCCAGGAGATGCGGGCCGAGCGGCATCAGGACGAGGGTCATGACGACAGCCAGTCCAACCGCCCAATAGGCCGAGAGGCGGGTGGCGCGGCGTAACCCGGCAGTATCACGGGCGCCGATCGCCTGGCCGGTCAGGGTTTCCGCGGCCTGGGCGAAACCGTCGAGGCCCTGGGCGATCATGGCGACCAGGCCGAACAGGATGTGATTGGCGGCCAGCGTGACATCGCCGAAATGGGCACCCAGCCGTACGAAGCAGATAAAGACGAACATCAGCGCGAAGGTGCGGATGAAGATGTCGCGATTGACCGCCATCATCTCCACCAGCCGCCGCGGCTCCAGCACCAGGGTCCAGCTCGGCCGGCGTGCCGGCAGCTGCGCCTGCAGGCGGATGATGACAACGAGACCGATCAGCGCCGTCACCGTCTGGGCAATCGCCGTGGCGCTGGCGGCACCGTCGACACCCATCCGCAGATGCAGGACGAAGAGCATGCAAAGGAGGACATTGAGAAGATTGAGCCAGATCTGCAGCGCCATCGCGATGACGGTACGCTGGGTGCCGAGCAGCCAGCCCAGCACGACATAGAGCAGCAGGTCGAAGGGCGCGCTGAACAGGCGGAAGGTGACATAGCGGCCGGCATAGTCGCCGACCAGCGGGCTCGGTCCGTAGAACATGACGCCGAAATGATTGACCGGCACCATCAGCATCCACAGCAGGATGCCAAAGAAGGCCGCCAGCACCAGGCTGCGGCGGAACACCGCCTGCAACTCGCTTTCATCGCCGGCGCCGAAGGCCTGGGCGGTGAAGCCGGCCGTGCCCATGCGCAGGAAGCTGAAGGCCCAGAGCACGAAGCCGCAGAGATTGGCGCCGATGGCAACACCGCCCAGTGACCCGGCATCGGCGGTATGGCCGATGAAGGCGGTATCGACCAGGCCCGGCAGCACTGCCGTCAGATTGGCGCAGATGGCGGGCAAAGCGATCGCCAGGATACGGCGATGCATTTCCGGCGGCGGGGCAAGGGGATGGGCGGCGGTCATGGCTTCGGTTCGGTCGCGTCAGGTGATCACGGTTCCGTGATCGCTGGGCCGGATCATAGGCGGGAGCCGGCGGATTCCACAAGCCGCCTGGCATAGCCCGAAACTGGCAGGCCCCGGCCGGTTCTCGCAGACCGGGCCAACGCCAAGCGCCTCAATTTATTGTCCAGAATTCGTCGTCCAGAATTCATCGACCGGTTCCCGCGGGGCGTAACCGGTTAGCGGATGCGCGCGAATACGAGAAGGCGGGTTGGGATCGCAGGCCGCTGCTCGCCCAAAGGGTGGCTGACCGGACTGCGCCAAGCCGCGCGGTATCCTTGGAGGGCATGCAAGCTGGCCTGGGGATACGAAACAAAGATACGGGCGGAGCAGGGAGAACAGCATCATGAAACGGGCGAAATATGTGAATTTTGGCTGGATAGCTGTGGGTTTCCTGTTCGGTCTTGCGCCCAGCCTGTTGGATCGCCTCCCGGCAGGTGTTTGGATGCCGGCGACCGGCAGCCTGCTGATCCGCTCCGCCCAGGCGGCGGAGCCGAGCACTTTCACCGATGCGGCCTTCCAGGCGGCGCAACAGGCAGGCAAGCCGATCCTGGTCCATGTGAATGCCAGCTGGTGCCCGACCTGCGCCCAGCAGCGGCCGATCCTCGACAAGCTCGAACATTCCGCCGAGCTCGGCAATCTCACCGTCTTCACCGTCGATTTCGATAACCAGAAGGACGCGCTGCATGAATTCAACGTGCAGCAGCAGAGCACGCTGATCGTCTTCAACGGCAAGACCGAGAAGGGCCGCGCCACCGGCATCACCGATCCGGCGGCGATCCGCAGCCTGCTCCTGCAGGCGGAGCAGCCGTGATCTTATCGCCCTCCTGCTGATGTCTTTGCCTGCGTCGGGCGCCCCTCACCTCACGTCGTGGGGCGATGGTTGGGGTGATGGGATCTTTGCTGTGATCAAGCCGCTTGCCACTTTTAACATCGCATTCCATCAGAACTGTCGAGATGAGCGATCGCGCGTGGGTTTCACAATCTGATGCCCGCACCTGATTTCACCTTTGCCGCTTACGGCTTCGGTTTCCTAGCCGGCATCCTCTCGATTCTGTCGCCTTGCGTGCTGCCCTTGCTGCCGATCGTGCTCGGCAGCGCGCTCGGGGCGCATCGCCTTGGTGCTGTCGCTCTGTCGCTTGGCCTGGCGCTCTCCTTTGTCATCGTCGGCCTCTTCATCGCCACCATCGGCTTTTCCCTCGGCCTCGATGGCGATCTCTTCCGCCGTATCGGTGCCGTGCTGCTGCTGGTCTTCGGCTGCCTGATGCTGTTCCCCGGCTTACAGGCGCGCGCGACCGCGCTGCTCGGTCGGCTGCCGGGCATTGGCCTTGGTGCACGGCTGCAGGACGGGGTGCAGGCCTATCGGCCTGCCGGCATCGGCGGGCAACTGGCACTCGGCCTGCTGCTCGGTCTGGTCTGGAGCCCTTGCGTCGGCCCGACCCTGGGTGCGGCGGCCACTCTGGCGGCGCAGCGCCAGGATCTCGCCAGTGTCGCGGCGATGATGCTGGTCTTCGGCATCGGCGCCAGCCTGCCGCTGCTGGTGATCGGGCTCGGCCTCGGCTATTGGCGTGAGCATGCCGGCACGCGCGCCAAGAGCGGGCAGCGCACGAACTGGCGGCGTGCCGGATTGGTTGCCGGCCGGTTCGGCAAGAGCCTGCTCGGCATCCTCCTGCTGCTGCTCGGCCTGCTCATCCTCAGCGGCCATGACCGCCAGATCGAAGCCCAGCTGGTCAATTGGTCACCAGCCTGGCTTGCGGCCCTGACGACACGCTTCTAAATCCCTGTTGCATAACTGAAAAAGTACCCCGCCGCGCGGTCAGGTCGGGGTCAGCCAAGGCGAGACAAGCCCGGACTGATCGGCTAACATCCGGCCGATTTCCCCGGCCGGCGGTTCTTGCCGGCCCTTTATTTCACGATCAAACGGGGGTTGTTGTGCAAATCGCCGCACCGTATCTCATGTTCCTCGGCAATGCGCCGGACCAGCTGGCGGCCAAGACCGCCCAGGGCATCGTCCATTGGCGCCCCGACTGGTGCGTCGGCCAGCTGCGCCTCGAGGGCTGCCAGGCCGATCTCAAGCTGCCGGACATGGATCTCGATG
>Ga0209148_1000909_pt1 | contig 19986 bp, 15 predicted proteins | sample AraplaCol_mMF_r2_2_FD_184288 | JGI IMG/M metagenome (GOLD analysis project Ga0209148, IMG submission 184288) | Arabidopsis root microbial communities from North Carolina, USA - plate scrape CL_Col_mMF_r2 (SPAdes) (version 2) | ecosystem: Host-associated > Plants > Roots > Endosphere | place... | reverse complement strand
GCGCGTGCTCGTCGTCGAGGATTCCGTCACGTCGCGCCTGCTGCTCAAGCACATCCTGGAAGGCGCCGGGTGCGGCGTCGACACGGCCGTCGACGGCCTCGACGCGCTGTCCCGGCTGCGTGCCGACCGCTACGACGTGGTGGTCAGCGACGTCGAGATGCCGAACATGGACGGCCTGGCGCTGACCGCCGCGATCCGCGCGAATCCGGCCACCGCCGAGCTGCCGGTGATCCTGGTGACGTCGCTGCAGACGCCGGAACAGCGCGAGGCGGGCCTGCGCGCCGGCGCCGACGCCTATTTCACCAAGGGCAGCTTCGACCAGGACCGCCTGCTGGCGACCGTGCGCCGCGTCGCCGGGATGGAGGCGCCATGATCCGGGTCCTGGTGGTGGACGATTCGAATGCGGTGCGCGAGCTGCTCGTGCACATCCTCGGCACGGCGCCCGGCCTGGCGGTGGTCGGGTGCGCCGTCGACGGCGAGGAAGCGCTGCGCCTGGCGCACGACCTCAAGCCGGACGTGATCACGATGGACCTGCAGATGCCGCGCATGGACGGCTACGAGGCGATCCGGCGCATCATGCAGGCGTGCCCCACGCGCATCGTCGTGGTCAGCGGCAGCGAGGACCGGGCCGAAGTCGACGCCAGCTTCCGCGCGATCGAGGCGGGCGCGCTGGTGCTCGTGCGGCGCCCGAACGGTATCGGCAATCCGGCGCATGCCGACAGCGCCCGCGCGCTGGTGCGCACCGTGAAGGCGATGGCCGAGGTGCGCGTCGTGCGGCGCTGGGGCGATGCGCGGCGCGCGGCGCGCCCGTCGCACGGCGCGCCGCGGCGCCTGGTCGCCATCGGCGCATCGACGGGCGGGCCGACCGTCCTGCGCGACATCCTGGCCGAACTGCCGGCCGGCTTTCCGCTGCCGGTGGTGATGGTCCAGCACCTCGCGCCCGGCTTCATGGACGGCCTGGCCACGTGGCTGGCCGACGCCAGCGGCTATCCGGTGGACGTGCTGCAGGACGGCACGCAGCTCGCCGGCGGGCGTGCCTGGCTCGTCCCCGAGGGCTGGCAGGCGGTGGTGGGCCCGGGGCTCGTGTGCCGGCTGCTGCAGGCACCGCCGGAGCACGGCATGTGCCCGTCCGTGTCCTACCTGTTCCGCAACATCGATGCGGAACTGCGCCCGGCCACGGCGGCCGTCCTGCTGACCGGCATGGGCAAGGACGGGGCGACCGACCTCAAGCTGCTGCGCGAGCAGGGCGCGCTGACGATCGCCCAGGACCGCGCCAGCTCCGTCGTGTACGGCATGCCCGGCGAAGCGCTGCGCCTCGACGCCGCGATGCTGGTGCTCGAGCCGGCGGAAATCGGCAAGGTGCTGGCGCGCCTCCCGGCCGAGCCGTTTCCATCCACCGTATTTCCACCGAATGGAGACCCCCCATGAACCTGTCTCCCGACAATGCGAACGACATCGAGATCCTGGTGGTGGAGGACAGTGCCACCCAGGCCCGCCAGCTGGCGCAACTGTTGGCGAAGGCGGGCTTTCGCGTGCGGATCGCCGTCGACGGCCGCGCGGGCCTGGAGGCGGCGCGCGAGCGGCGGCCCACGCTGATCGTGACCGACATCGCCATGCCGCGCATGGACGGCTTCGAGATGTGCAAGGCGATCAAGAAGGACGAGGCGCTGCGCGACATCCCCGTGATCCTGCTCACGTCCCTCTCCAGCCTGTACGACGTGATCAAGGGCCTCGACTGCGGCGCCGACAACTTCATCCGCAAGCCGTTCGAGGCCGACTACCTGCTGGGCCGCATCCGCTTCATCCTGGCCAACCGCGCGCTGCGCTCCAACGAGCGGGTCCAGCTCGGGATGAAGATCAACCTCGGCGGGCAGACCCATTTCATCACGGCCGAACGCCAGCAGATCTTCGACCTCCTGATCTCGACGTACGAGGAAGCGATCCACATGACGGAGCAGCTGCGCGCCCAGCAGGAGCGCATCGCCCATTCGTACCAGTCGCTCGAAGGCCTGTACCGCGTCGCCGAGGCGATCAATCCCGTGCTGTCGGAGCAGGACGTCGCCGAGCGCGCGCTCGACCGCGTGCTCGACCTGCCGGGCGTCTCGGGCGCGACGATCCGGCTGCTGGGCGTGGACGGGCGGCCCGCGTTCGCCGTCGCGCGCGACGCCACCGGCGCCGCAGTGGAACCGTGCGACTGCGAGGTGGTGCCGGCGCCCGGGCAGCCGGGCGGCGTCGCGCGCGCCACGTGCCGCGGGCTGCCCAGCCTGCGCGTGCCGCTCGCGACGGGCGCGCGCAACCGCGGGATGATGTGCCTGACCCTCGGCGACGGGGCGCTGGCCGATGACGACCGCCAGGTGCTCGAGACGGTCGGCAGCCAGATCGCCGTCGCCATCGAACGCGCGCACCTGTACGGGAACATGGAACGGCTGGTCGACGAACGCACGGCCGCGCTGGAGTCGGAGCGGGCGCTCCTGTCGGCCGTCGTGAACCTGTCCGGGGCCCTCGTCTGCGTGTTCGACGGCGACGGCAACATCCGCCTGTTCAACCCCGCGTGCGAACAGAGCTCCGGCTGGCGCGCGGACGAGGTGCTGGGCCGGCCGTTCCGCGACCTGTTCCGGCGCGCCGACAACGCGCCCGTCGAGTTCAACGCGTCGCCGGCCGGCGCCGTTCCGGTGCAGCAGAGCGGCGAATGGCTCGCCCGCGACGGCAGCGTACGTTCCGTGATCTGGTCCTCGACGATGCTGCGCCGCGCCGACGGTGCGGTGCAATACGTGGTCACGACCGCGATGGACGTGACGGAGCTGCGCCGCGCCGAGGAAAAGCTGCGCTACCTCTCCAACTTCGACCGCGAGACGGGCCTGCCGAACGACGTGCTGCTGCGCGACCGCGTGCGCCAGATGCAGGCGCGCGTCATCGACGGCAAGCCGCTGCTCGGCTACATGCTGGTGCGGATGACGCGCCTGCAGGCGATCCGGGCCAGCCTGGGCCTGGACGCCGAACAGGCGCTGCTGCGACAGGCCGCGTCGCGCTTGAGCGAGCTCGCACACGGCGACCTCACGGTCGCGCGCACGGGCGAGCGCACGTTCGCGCTCGCCGCGCTGCGCGCCAACGAAGCGGAGCTGGCCGCGCTGGCGCGCCAGGTGCTGGAGCGGATGGAGGAGATCTACGTCCACGGCGACGAAGAGTTCCACCTCGACCCGTGCGTCGGCATCGCGCTGTTCCCGAACGACGCCGACGACTACGACGGCCTGACCCAGGACGCCGAGGCGGCGCTGCAGCGTGCCCTGGCCAGCAAGGACGAGCGCTACGCGTTCTACCGCCCCGAGCTGAACGACGGCGTGTACGAGCGCTTCCGTTTCGAGAACGCCCTGCGGCGCGCGCTCGAACGCGGCGAGCTGACGGTGTACTACCAGCCGCAGGCGAGCCTGTCCACCGGGCGCATCGTCGGCTTCGAGGCGCTGCTGCGCTGGCAGCATCCGGAACAGGGCCTGATCCCGCCGGGCCGCTTCATCGCGCTGGCGGAAGAGACGGGCCTGATCCTGGCCATCGGCGAGCGCGTGCTGCGCCAGGCCTGCGAACAATGCCGCGCGTGGCAGCGCGAAGGCCTGCGCGCCGTGCCGGTGTCGGTCAACCTGTCGGCGCGCCAGTTCTCGGAACGGGTCGTGGACACGGTCGGCCGCATCCTCGCGGAGACGGGGCTGGAGCCACGGCTGCTTGAACTGGAGCTGACCGAAAGCGCGTCGATGGAAGATCCGCAGAAGACCGTCGACATCCTGTGCAAGCTGAAGGAAATGGGCGTGCGCCTGGCGATCGACGATTTCGGCACCGGCTACTCGAACCTGAACTACCTCAAGCGCTTCCCGGTCGACCGGCTCAAGCTCGACCAGTCGTTCGTGCGCGACCTGACGTCCGATCCGGACGACCTGGCCATCTCGCGCGCCGTGATCGCCATGGGGCACGGCCTGCGGCTCGACGTGATCGCGGAGGGGGTGGAGACGGAAGGGCAGCTGGCGCTGCTGGCGCAGAACGGCTGCGACGAGATCCAGGGGTATCTGTTCGGCCGCCCCGCGCCAGCGGACGAGTGCGTGCGCATGCTGCGCGAGGACAAGGTGCTCGCGCTGGATGCGCTGCAGCCGCAGCCCTATCACCGCACCCTGCTGTACGTGGACGACGAGGTCAACCTGCTGGCCGCGATCCGGCGCGCCATGCGCCACAGCGGCCACCGCGTGCTGGTGGCGGCCAGCGCGCGCGAGGCGTTCGAGCTGCTCGCCACGACCGAGGTCGGGGTCATCGTGTGCGACCAGCGCATGCGCGGCATGAGCGGCACCGAATTCCTCGCCCGGGTCAAGCAGATGTATCCGCACGCGGTGCGCATGGTGCTGTCCGGGTACACGGACCTGCAATCGGTCACGGACGCCGTGAACCGGGGCGCGATCTTCAAGTTCCTGACCAAGCCGTGGATCGACGAGGAACTGGACGAGGCGGTGCGCGAAGCCTTCGTCGAATTCGAGTCGAAACGGGGGACGGCGCCGGCCCATCCGTGACGGCGGCGGGGCGTGCTATCGCGCTTTTGGATACCGGCCCGGCCAATTCATATAGCTGGGCGCGGAAGGGCTGGCCCATACTTGAGGTTTCCCTTTCGATATCATCGACAACGACCGATCGTGACCATGACGCTTCTTCCCCGTTCCCTCACCACCATCGCGCTTGGCGTCGCCCTGCTGTGCGGCGCTGCCCAAGCCGCGGACATGTCCGTTCGCGAACGCCTCTCGTTCGACGCCGGCTGGCGCTTCGCGAAAGGCGATCCGGCCGGCAGCGGCCAGCTTGACGACGCACGCATCAAGAACCCGGCGACGACGATCCCCGCCGCGCAGCCGGGCTTCGACGACGCCGCGTGGCGCAAGCTCGACCTGCCGCACGACTGGGGCATCGAAGGGCCGTTCAAGCAGGAATATCCGGGCGAGACGGGCAAGCTGCCGTGGTGGGGCGTGGGCTGGTACCGCAAGCACTTCACGCTGCCGGCGGGCGACGCCGGCCGCCGCGTCTACCTGGACATCGACGGGGCCATGTCGCACGCCGCCGTCTGGGTCAACGGGCATTATGTGGGCGGCTGGCCGTACGGTTACGCGTCGTGGCGCGTGGACCTGACGCCGTATGCGCAGCCGGGCGGCGACAACGTCGTGGCGATCCGGCTCGACAACCCGCCCGATTCGTCGCGCTGGTATCCGGGCGGCGGCATCTACCGCAACGTCTGGCTCGTCAAGACGGCGCCCGTGCACGTGGCGCAGTACGGCACGTTCGTGACGACGCCGCAGGTAGCGAAGGACGCCGCGACCGTGTCGGTGCAGACGACGGTGGAGAGCGACGGCCAGGCCGCGCAGGTGCAGGTCGCGACCGAGATCTACCTGCTCGACGCGGCCGGCAAGCGGGGCGCGGCGCCGGTGGCGCGCAAGACGGCGTCGGCGCCGGCCAAGGTCGTGGCGGACCGCCAGGCCCAGTTGACCCAGACGCTGACCGTGCCGCAACCGCGCCTGTGGAGCATCGCGACGCCGCAGCGCTACGTGGCCGTCACGACGGTCACCGACAACGGCAAGGTGACTGACGTCGTCGAGACGCCGTTCGGCATCCGTACCGCCAACTTCGACCCGGCGCGCGGCTTCATCCTGAACGGCAAGCGCGTGCCGCTGCAGGGCGTGTGCATGCACCACGACCTGGGCGCGCTGGGCTCGGCGATCAATGTGCGCGCGCTGGAACGCCAGCTGGAACTGTTGCGCGAGATGGGCACCAACGCGATCCGCACGAGCCACAACCCGCCGGCGCCCGAACTGCTGGACCTCGCCGACCGCATGGGCTTCGTCGTGCTGGACGAGGCGTTCGACATGTGGCACGAGGCGAAGACGCCGAACGACTACCACCTGTCGTTCGACGAATGGCACGAGAAGGACCTGCGCGCGCAGGTCCGGCGCGACCGCAACCACCCGAGCGTGATCGCCTGGAGCACCGGCAACGAGATCCCGGAGCAGGGCAGGCCCGAAGGCTGGAAGCTGGCCGCGCACCTCGCGGAGATCGTGCGCGGCGAAGACCGCACGCGCGCCGTCACGTCCGCGTACAACCACGTCGACTCGGGCTATAACGGCTTCCAGAACGTCGTCGACCTGTTCGGCTACAACTACAAGCCGGGCGAATACGGCAAGCTGCACGCGTCCGCGCCTTACCTGCCGATTTTCGGCAGCGAGACGGCGTCGACGATCAGCTCGCGCGGCGAATACTTCTTCCCCGTCAGCGACGACAAATCGAAAGGCGCGGCCAACTTCCAGGTCAGCAGCTACGACCTGACGGCACCGCCGTGGGCGACGCCGCCCGACGCCGAATTCAAGGGCCAGGACGACAATCCGTTCGTCGCCGGCGAATTCGTGTGGACCGGCTTCGACTACCTGGGCGAGCCGACCCCGTACAACGCCGATGCGACGAACCTGCTGAATTTCACCGACCCGGCGCAGCAGCAGGCCGCGGCGCAGGAACTCGCCGCCCTCAAGAAGATCGCGGTGCCGTCGCGCAGCTCCTACTTCGGCATCCTCGACCTGGCCGGCTTCAAGAAAGACCGCTTCTACCTGTACCAGGCGCGCTGGCGCCCGGACCTGCCGATGGCGCACCTGCTGCCGCACTGGAACTGGCCGGAGCGCGTGGGCCAGGTCACGCCGGTGCACCTGTACACGTCCGGCGACGAGGCGGAGCTGTTCCTGAACGGTAAATCGCTCGGCCGCAAGAAGCGCGGCCCGCGCGACTATCGCCTGCGCTGGGACGACGTCGTGTACCAGCCGGGCACGCTGCGCGCCGTCGTCTACAAGCACGGCAAGCGCTGGGCCGAGGACACCGTGGCCACGACCGGCAAGCCGGCCAAGCTGCTGCTGTCGGCCGACCGCGCCAAGCTGGCGGCCGACGGCAAGGATCTGGCGTTCGTGACGGTCACCGTCGCCGACAAGGACGGCCGCCAGGTGCCGCGATCGCACGACCGCATCACCTTCAAGCTGTCCGGACCGGGGACGATCGTCGCGACCGACAACGGCGACGCGACGAGCCTGGAGTCGTTCCAGTCGCCCCAGCGCAATGCGTTCAACGGCCTGGCGCTGGCCATCGTGAAGACGCGCGCCGGCGAGGGCGGCAAGGTCACCCTGACGGCCAGCGCGGACGGCCTGGAACCGGCGCAGGTGACGCTGGACAGCGCGCCGCAGTAAGGCGCGCGATCGTGCGCGGCGCCCATCCGGGCGGCGTCCGCGCACGGGCGGCCCGTGCCCCTGGATCGGCGCGCCGCCGCGATGGTCCTGCGCGGGGACGGCGCCTGGACGCCGATCCACCGGCAGGCGGACCGCCGCCTTGGCGCGAGTGTTGTAATCCGGCGATAGCGACCGAAACTCTGCATATAAGAGTTTTAACAAAGCACCATTTCTTGGCGTTTCCTCCGGATAATGGAATCTTCCGCTTTAGGTCGAGCCACCGCCATGGAATTTGAAGTTTTTGAATCGCTGACGTCGAGCCCTGCCTCGGGCGACACCACGTCGCCGCTGGTCCGGCTGCAATATTTGATCGACAACACGCCGGCCATCATCTACGCGACCGTGCCGAGCGGCGACTTCAAGATGACGTTCGTGAGCAACAACGCTCACAAGGTCCTCGGCTATCGCGCGGAAGAGATGCTGGCGGACCCGAACTTCTGGTTCGACCACATCCATCCGGACGACGCGCCGAATATCTTTTCCAGCCTGGCCCAGTTGTTCGTGGAAGGCGAGAAAACCTATGAATACCGGTTCCGCACGGCCGCCGGCGAATTCCTGTGGATGCACGACCGCCTGCGCCTGATCTGCGACGACCGCGGCACGCCGGTCGAGGTGATCGGTTCGCTCACCGACATCACCCCGCGCAAGCACATGGAGCAGAAACAGCAGCAGCTCATCGCGCGCCTGAGCGAGGCCCACGACCAGCTGCTGCAATCGGAAAAGATGGCATCGATCGGCCAGCTGGCGGCGGGCGTGGCGCACGAGATCAACAATCCGATCGGCTTCGTCAATTCGAACATGGGAACGTTGCGGCACTACGTGGGCACGCTGCTGTCCGTGGTCGACGCGTACAGCGATGCGGTGCACAAGGCGGTGCCCGGCTCGGCGCTGGTCGCGGAGATCGAGGCGATCAGCCGCAAGGCCGACCTCGGCTATCTGAAGGACGACATCGCCGACCTGGTGACCGAGTCGATGGACGGCCTCAAGCGCGTGAAGGACATCGTCCAGGCGCTGAAGGACTTTTCCCACGTCGGCCAGAGCGACTGGCAGTATGCGGACGTGCACGCGGGGCTCGACACCACGTTGAACATCGTCGCCAACGAAATCAAGTACAAGGCCACGGTCGAGAAGCACTACGGCAAGCTTCCGGAAATCAAGTGCCTCGCATCGCAGCTGAACCAGGTGTTCATGAACCTGCTCGTGAATGCGGCCCAGGCCATCCAGAGCCGCGGCGTGATCACGATCGCGACCGGCGCGCAGGACGGCTGGGTGTGGGTGAAGGTCAGCGACAACGGCAGCGGCATTGCGCCGGAAAACCTGACACGCGTGTTCGAACCGTTCTTCACGACCAAGCCGGTCGGCAGCGGGACGGGGCTGGGCCTGTCGCTGTCCTACAGCATCGTCAACAAGCATGGCGGGCGCATCGACGTTGCCTCCAAGCCCGGCGTCGGCACCGTCTTCACGATCCGCCTGCCGGTGATCCCGCCGACGTCGACGGCGGCGCCGGACGCGGACCCTGCGCAGGCCTGACGCCTCACTCCTCGTGCAGGTCGATCGCCTGCTGCTCCTCCGCCGGCTTGTCCAGCCAGCGCCGGTGCAGGGCGCGCTCGATCGGCTTGCCGCACACGAACAGGACGAAGACGAGGAAGAGGGCGATCGCGGCGATCTGCCATGAGCCCAGGCCGCACAGGACGCCGAGGATCGCGGTGATCCAGATCGACGCGGCCGTCGTCAGCCCGCGCACGCGGTCGCCGCCGCTTTCGCGGACGATGACGCCGGAGCCGAGGAAGCCGATGCCCGTCACCAGGCCCTGGATCACGCGGCTGACGGCGGCCGGGTCGGACTGGCCGTGCCCGCTCTGGAGGTCGGCCCCGGCCAGCGTGAGCACGCAGGCGCCCAGGCAGACGAGGCCCAGCGTGCGGATGCCGGTCGGCTTGCCGTGCAGGTTGCGGTCCAGGCCGATCAGGCCGCCGACGCAGATCGACGCGGTCAGGCGCAGCACGATGTCGAGATAGTCCATGCGCTCACGCCTCCCGCGCGACGGTCGGGCAGGTCGTGGCGCGGCGTCCGGGGCCGCGGCCCGAGTGCGCTTTCGGGATGCGCTTGGTGATATTCATGGCTTTATTTCTTGTCGAGCGAACGCTATCGTACCGGCTTTCAAGGGAAATAGGGAAAGCATCGAGCGGCGAGGGCTGCACGGTAACGTTCGGCTGAATGTCGTGCATATGCTACAGATCGGTACATTGTGATAGAATTTCCGTAAAGAAACATGTAGTGTTGGCCCATGCGCCGCCTGCGGCGATGCGCGCCACGAGGTCCATCATGTCTTACCGTATTCTCAAATCCCGCCCGCGCGGCTTTACGTTGGTCGAACTGCTGGCCGTCGTGGCGATCATCGGCATCCTGTCCGCGATCGCCTATCCCGCCTATGGCGCCTACCTGGTGCGCGGCAATCGCTCGGCCGCGCAGGGCTATCTGCTGTCGCTCGCGGAAGCGCAGGCGCAGTATTTCGCCGACGCGCACGGCTATGCCGCCACGCCGGGTGCGCTCAACCTGCCCGTGCCGGCCCAGGTCGCGGCGAACTACAACGTCACCATCGATGCGCCCGACGTCGCGCCGCCCACGTTCACGATCACGGCGAGGCCGACGGGAACGCGCCAGACCGGCGACAGCGTGCTCACGATCGACAACAGCGGCGCCCGGACGCCGTCCACCGTATGGTAAGCCGGCGCCGCGGCCGCGGCTTCACGCTGGTCGAGTTGTTGGCCGTCGTGGCCATCACCGCGATCCTCTCGTCCATGGCCGCGCCCGGGTTCAAGAGCCTGGTGGCGGGCCAGCGCGCGCGCCTCACCAGCACCGACCTGTACGCGGCCCTCGTGCTCGCCCGCAGCGAAGCGATCAAGCGCGACACCCAGGTCACGCTGCAACCGGTCGGCGCCGGCTGGCAGGCCGGCTGGAGCATTCCGAATCCGTCCGACACCGGCCACCCGGTCGCGAACCACGGCCCGGTGACGGGCGCCACCATCACCGGGCCGGACACGGTCGTGTACCTGCCCAACGGCCGGGTGGCCAGCGATACGCCGCCGTCGTTCGACATCGCGGTCGACGGCGCGTCCAGCCACCGCTGCGTGGAGGTCGACCTCAGCGGGCGCCCGCGCATGCAGGCCTCGGGGTGCTGACATGAAGCGCCTGCCGCGACTCCACCGCAGCGCGGGACTGAGCCTCGTCGAAGTGCTCGTCACCGTCGTCGTGCTCGCCTTCGGGCTGCTGGGCATCGCCGCGCTGCAGGCCAAGGTACAGGTCGGCTCGATCGAGTCGTACCAGCGCGCCCAGGCCGTCGTGCTGCTGGACGACCTGCGCGCGCGCATGCTCGGCAATTCCGCCCATGCGGCCGACTACGTGACGACCACGCCGCTCGGCACCGGTGCCACCCAGCCGGCCGACTGCACGACGCTGGCCATCGGCAGCGCGCGCGACCTGTGCGAATGGAGCCAGGAGCTCGACGGCGCCGCCGAGCAGACCGCCGCCGGCGCGGCCACCGGCGCGATGATCGGTGCGCGCGGCTGCGTGGAGCAGTTGCAGGCGCCCGACCCGACGGCCGGCGTCTGCCAGCCCGGCATCTACCGGCTCAGCGTCGCATGGCAGGGCATGCATGCGACCCGCGCATCGTCGCTCGCGTGCGGCGCCAACCAGTATGGTCCGGACGCCAACCGGCGCGCGATCGCCGTGCAGGTGGCGATCGGCCTGCCCGACTGCAGTTAGGATCCATGATGGCCGCCCAACCCTTGCTTCGCCGCCGCGCCGCCGGCTTTTCCCTGCCCGAACTGCTCGTGTCCGTCACGATGGGCCTGTTGATCGTGATCGCCATGGTGACGCTGTTCTTCAACAACAGCCGCGCCCAGGCCGAGATCGAGCGCGCCAACCGCCAGATCGAAAGCGGCCGCTACGCCATCGACCTGCTGTCCAACGACCTGCGCAACGCCGGCTTCTACGGCGAATTCGATCCGACGCTGCTGCCCGACCCGGCCGCCGTGCCCGACCCGTGCGCCGCGACGCTGGGCGCCCTCAAGGCCATGCTGCCGCTGCACGTGCAGGGGTTCGACGACGACGAGGCGTTGCCGTCCTGCGTGTCCGACGTCCGTTCGGGCACCGCGCTGATCGTCGTGCGCCACACGCGCGCCTGCGTCACCGGCGACCCGAACTGCAGCGCCAACGATCCCGCCGGCCCGCTGTTCCAGGCTTCGCTGTGCGACAACGCGAGCGAGCTGGGGTCGGCCAATCCGGCCGACTGGTATGCGCTCGACGTCGACCCGGCCCAGCTGACGCGCCACCAGCGCGACTGCACGACCACCGCCGGCAGCGGCACGCCGGCGGTGACGCGGCGCTTCCAGACCCACATCTATTTTGTCGCCAACGACGACCTGCCGGGCGACCACATCCCGACGCTGAAGCGCGCCGAGCTGCGCTACGTGGATGGCACGCTCGGCCTCGGGACGATCGTGCCGCTGGTCGAGGGCGTCCAGGGCCTGCAATTCGAATACGGCATCGACACCCATGGCGACGGCACCGTCGGCCTGTACACGAGCGCGCCGGCGGGCGCGAACGGCTGCGCTGCGCCGGCCTGCGCGGCCGCCAACTGGCGCAACGTGGTGGCCGTGCGCCTGCACGTGCTGGCGCGCAGTCCGGACAAGACGCCGGGCTATGTCGACACCAAGACGTACAACCTCGGCACCGCCGCCGACGGCAGCGCGCGCACGGCCGGCCCGTTCAACGACGGCTACAAGCGCCACGTGTTCCAGACGCTCGTGACGCTGGCGAACCCGGCCGGAAGGAAGCAGCCATGACGCACCCACGCCGCCAGCAGGGCGTCACGCTGGTGACCGCCCTGATCATGCTGTTGCTGCTCACGATGCTGGCGCTGGCCAGCGTCAACCTCGGCAATTCGAACATGCAGGTGGTCGGCAACATGCAGCGCCGCGACCAGACGCTCGCGGCGGCCCACGCCGTGCTGGAGGAGACGATCAGTTCGCCCAAGTTCACGGTGACGCCCGGCAGCGCGCTGTCCAACCCGTGCGACGGGCCGAACCAGCGCTGCGTCGACACGGACGGCGACGGCAAGACCGACGTCAAGGTCACGCTCAGCCCGCCGCCCAGCTGTGTGAAGGTCCAGGCGATCAAGAATTCCGACCTCAACCTGAACGACAGCGAGGATGCCGGCTGCGCCGTCGGCGCCGGCCAGAACTTCGGCGTGGCCGGCGCGTCGGACGGCAATTCCGATTGCGACAACAGCGTCTGGGACGTCAGCGCCGTCGCCACCGATACCGCGACGCAAGCCTCCGTCAAGGTCGTCCAGGGCGTCGCCGTGCGCATCGCCAAGGACGACGTCGCCACCAACTGTCCGCAACCCGGAGCCAGCCCATGACCCGTTCCCGTCCCGCCGCCGCCCTCGCGCTGGCGCTGTCCGCGAGCCTCGCCGGCATGCCGATCCGCGCGGCCGCCGACGACATCGACATCTTCACCGGCGCGTCCGGCGGCAGCGCCGTCAATCCGCGCATCCTGATCGTGCTCGACAACACGTCGAACTGGTCGCGCCACAGCCAGCAATGGCCGGGCGGCCTGCAGCAGGGCCAGTCGGAGGCGCGCGCGATCAGCAGCCTGCTGCCGACGCTGGACGGCACGGTCAGCATGGGCCTGATGGAATTCGTCACCGGCGGCAACGCCAACCAGGACGGCGGCTTCATCCGTTCCGCCATCCGCCCGCTGGACACCACGGCCAAGACCAGCTTCACGAGCCAGCTGGGGACCATCTACGGCAACGTCACGTCGCCGGACGAGAAACGCAATTCGAATACGCCGTACGGCGATTTGATGTATGACGTCTATAACTACTTCGCCGGCGCCGACGCGTATTCGCCGAGCGCCGTCATCGCCAGCATTGCCGACAATGCCGGCTACACGACGCCGTATTCGACGTTCCGCTCGCCGCTGACGGCCGCGAACACCTGCGGCAAGACCTTCGTCATCTTCATCGGCAACCCGAACGCCAGCGGCCCGTCCAGCGACAGCGCGGCCAATACCGCGGCGCTCAACGCGCTCAACGGCACGCCGACCACGCAACTGGGACTGCCGAACTTCACGACCCAGAACGCGACGACGAACAGCAACGTGGGCGTCACCGGGGCCTGCTACGCCAGCCCGACGGCCGCGGCCGGGGAGGTGGCCGCGTTCGCGACGCAGTGCGACGCCTTCACCGAAGGCTGCTCGATCGGCGCCGCGACGGCCAACGTGAACCCGGTGGCGTGCCCGGCCGGCAGCCTGTCGTACACGGTGACGCAGTCGGTCTACCACCCCGCGACGACGAGCCCGGGCCAGCCGGTGCAGGGCACCGTGACCACGTCCACCGGCACGACGACGGGGTATTACGCGACCGCGGGCGAGGTGGCGGACAGCGACCACGGCAACCTGACGTGCCCCGCGTCGACGACGACGACCAGCGGCACCACGACGACGACCACGACCTACAGCTGCACCTATTCGGTCGGCGCCGCGGTCGGCACGGCGGGCACCACGACGGACAGCGCCACCGCCAGCCAGGATCCGAACGGCAAGGGCGCCGGCTGCTACACGGGCATCGGCACGGCGGCCGGCAACTGGAACCCGGCGGCGACGAGCGACTTCGGCGGCCTCTCCTGCCCCGCCAACCGCAGCTGCACGTATGCGGGCGCCATGGCCGACAACGCCGGCGGCTGCAAGGGCTCGGGCTACCGCCAGGTGAACGTGACGCAGACCGCCACGGCCAAGCGCCAGTACACGATCACGCAGACGGTGACCCCGACCTCGGTCAGCAACGCCACCACGCCGCCCTACACGTCGACCACGAACCTGGGCATGACGTCGCAGTGCTATTCCAGCGCGCCGGCCACGACGTCCGATTACGCCTCGTCATGCAGCGGCGCCAACATCACCTGCACGTACAACAATGCGCCGACCAGCGGTACGCTGGCATCGTGCCCGCCCGGCACCAGCGCCTACAACATCGTCGGCACGAGCACCGTGCTGACCGACGTCCCGACCGGCACCACGACGCCCGACACCGGCCCGCGCAACGCCGACGAGTGGGCGCGCCTGTTGCACGACCGCGGCGTGCCCGTCACCGGATCGACCGTGCGCTCCCCCGTGACGACGTACACGATCGACGTCTACAACGCCCAGCCGAACGCCACGCAGACGGCGCTCCTGATGAGCATGGCCAAGGCCGGCGGCGGCAAGTATTTCGCCGCCAAGAACGAGCAGGCGATCCTCGACGCCCTGCGCCAGATCATCATCGAGATCCAGGCCGTGAACACGACGTTCGCCTCGACCAGCCTGCCGGTCAACGCGACCAACCGTTCGCAGAACGAGAACCAGGTGTTCATCGGCATGTTCCGGCCCGACCCGGACGCCCACCCGCGCTGGTTCGGCAACCTCAAGCGCTACCAGCTGATCAATAGCGGCGCCGACATCGAACTCGGCGACGTGAACGGCCACGTCGCCGTCAACACGCTCACGGGCTTCGTCACGCCGTGCGCGGCCAGTTACTGGACGTCGGATTCGGGCACGTACTGGAGCGGCCTGGGCATCAATCCCGATCCGGCCGGCGCCTGCGCCCCGGACGGCGCCAGCCCGTATTCGGACTTGCCGGACGGTCCCCAGGTGGAGAAGGGCGGCGCCGCCGAGATCCTGCGCCAGGGCAACGTCGCCGGCGCATGGAGCGCGGGACAGGCCGTCAACCGCAACATGCTGACCTTGTCGGGGACGTCGCTGACGGCCTTCAGCACGGCCAGCTCGGGCCTGGCCGCCAACGTCGTGAACTTCATCCAGGGCGCCGACGTCAACGACGAAAAGGGCACCGGCAGCACGACGACGACGCGGCCGTCGATCCACGGCGACGTGATCCACTCGCGCCCGCTGCCCGTCAATTTCGGCGGCACGACGGGCGTGCGCGTGTTCTACGGCGCCAACGACGGTGCCCTGCACGCCGTGAACGCCAGCAACGGCGTCGAGACCTGGTCGTTCGTCGCACCGGAGTTCTTCGGCCGCCTGCAGCGCCTGGTGGACAACACGCCGCTCGTGAGCTATCCGGACATGAGCGCTGCCATCACGCCCGCGCCGGCGCGCAAGGATTATTTCTTCGACGGCTCGATCGGCCTGTACCAGAACGCCGACGACTCCAAGGTGTGGATCTTCCCGGCCATGCGCCGTGGCGGCCGCATGCTGTACGGGCTGGACGTCAGCCATCCGGACAGCCCCGCGTTCAAGTGGAAGGCCGGCTGCCCGAACCTGACCGACGACGTCGGCTGCACGGCCGGCATGTCCGGCGTCGGCCAGACCTGGTCGACGCCGAACGTCGCCTTCCTCAAAGGCTATTCGACCACGACGCCCGTGCTGGTCGTCGGCGGCGGCTACGACGCCTGCGAAGACGCCGACACGGCGGCGCCCGCATGCGACAGCGGCAAGGGCGGCTTCGTGTACGTGCTGGACGCGAACACGGGCACGGTGCTGCGCGCCTTCCCGACCGACCGCGCGGTGGCGGCCGACGTGGCCCTCGTCGACGTCGACAACGACGGCTATCCCGACTACGCGTACGCGGCCGACACGGGCGGCGCTATCTACCGGATCGACTTCGTGGGCAGTTATGCGGGACGCGTCCCGACCGCGCCCGATGCCTGGACCTCGCGCAAGGTCGCGTACACGGCCGGCGGCGGCCGCAAGTTCCTGTTCGCGCCGGCACTGCTGGCGACCCAGGGCAAGGTGTACGTGGCCATCGGCAGCGGCGACCGCGAACATCCGCTGCAGGCCCAATACCCCTACAGCAACGTGACGAACCGCTTCTACGTCTACCTGGACGACCTGGCCGCGGCCACCGGCACGCCGGCCACGAACCTCGATGCGATGACGGACTACAGCACGAACACGGACTGCGCGACCGCGAAGATCCTGCCCAACACGACGACGAAGGGCTGGTACATGGACCTGAACCAGTACGGCCAGGGCGAACAGGTGGTCACGTCCGCGCTGATCGCCAGCGGCATGGTCACGTTCAGCACCAACCGTCCCGTCCCGCCCGACGCGGCGAGCTGCTCGACGTCGCTCGGCGAGGCGCGCGGCTACTGGGTCAACCTGCTGAACGGCGCGGGCGCGATCAACGTGCCGGGACTGTGCGGCGGCACGCGCTCGTCGATCTTCGTGGGCGGCGGCCTGCCGCCGTCGCCCGTCAAGGCCAGTAGCGTGCCGATCGGCGGCAAGGCGGTGTCCGTCGTGCTGGGCGCCGTGCAGAAGGGCGGCAACGGTGCCTCCGGCGCCAGCGTGGCGATCTCGCCGCAGCGCATCCGGCCGGCGATCGCCTCCAAGCGCAAGCGCGTCTACACCTACACGGCCGGGGATTGATGAACACGCTTCATGGCGCCAGTGAACGAAGCCGGGGTAGTCGGGCCGGCGCGTGAGGACTATATTGGGTCCTTTTCCGAAAGGATTCCCATGGAACTCAAACGTCCAGGCTCACAGCCGTCCATCTAAGGCCCCGAGCAATATTTCACCGGGACCGTCCGTATCGACCCGCTGAACGCGCCGCCGCCACCGGCGCGCGTGTCGGTGGCCAGCGTGACGTTCGAGCCGGGCGCGCGCTCGGCCTGGCATACGCACCCGCTCGGCCAGACGCTCGTCGTGACGGCCGGCTGCGGCTGGACGCGGTGCGCGGACGGGCCGAAAGTGGAGATCCGCGCGGGCGACGTCATCTGGTGCCCGCCCGGCCACAAGCACTGGCATGGCGCGACGGCGACGACGGCCATGACCCACATCGCCATCCAGGAAGCGCTGGACGGCGTGAACGTCGTGTGGATGGACAAGGTGAGCGACGACGATTACCTGGGCCAGTGAGCCGGCCCCGGCGTTATCGTCAGCCCGTCTTTTCCACGGCCTTGACCATGCACTTCGACAGCTTGTCGAAATGGGCCAGCGCGGCCTGCGTGAGCGTGACCTGCTTGCGCCGCGCGTCTTCCGTGTCGGTCAACATGATCCAGCCCTTTTCGCGCATCGACGTCAGGCGGCTGTGCACGGTCGCGGGCGCGCCGAGCTCTTTCTTGGCCATCATGTCGCGCACGCACAGCCGCTGGCCGTCCTGCATGGCGCGCGCGACGGTGCCGAGGATGCGTTCCTCCAGCGGATCGAGGGAGGGCAGGGACGGCAGCCCGCGCAACGCGTCCGCAAGTTGCAGAAAGCGCAGATAGATGTCGGCAGGCCGGGTGGATTTGCTCATGCGCAGATTATAATGCGAGTGCCCACCGAACTCCATCCGTCATCGATCATTCCGCCATGCCTACCCCATCTACTCCGCGCGACGAGATTGCACCGGGGGTGGCCGAACGGGCCGGCCTCGCATGCGCCGGCATCGTCGGCTCGGTCGTGTTCTACCTGGCGCTGGCAAGGCTGCAGGACTGGGCCTTCCCGCACGTCGAATTCATCCGCGGCGTCGGCTGGATCTACCTGCCGGCGGGCGCCCGGCTGCTGTGTCCGCTGCTGCTGGGCCTGCCGGGCGCCATCGGCGTGCTGCTGGGGTCGTGGTGCGAGTCCTTCTTCCACCTGTATCCCGACGATCCCGTGCGCGCGCTCGCCGGCGGCATCAGCTCGGCCCTCGCGCCCTACCTCGTGTATCTGTTCGCGCTGCGCGTGCTGGGCATGCAGGCGTCGCTCGCGAACCTGACGTCGCGCCGGCTGCTGCTGCTCGTGCCGCTGTTCGGCGTCGCCAGTCCGCTGATGCACCACCTGTGGTTCTGGCTCCACGGCGATCCCGTCAACCTGGCGCAGGGCTTCGCGGTGATGGCCGTCGGGGACATGCTCGGCGCGCTGCTCGTGCTGTACACGCTCAAGGGCATGCTGGGCCTGCTGCCGGCGCCGCCGCGCCGCCGCTGACCCGTTTCATGACGCGGCGAACATGATTCCATCGCCGATTCATGAGCGGCATTCATAAGGTCAAGCAATCCCGGCCGGGTTATCCGCCCGCGTTTGCCGTTACCATCGTCGACCAACGATGCAACGACCAACGTCACGAAAGGATCACCCATGACCGTCAAAGCCTACGGCGCCCACGCTGCCGACGAACCGCTCGAATCCCTCGCCATCACGCGCCGCGCGCCGGGGCTGCACGACGTCCAGATCGAGATCGCCTATTGCGGCGTGTGCCACTCCGACCTGCACACGGTGAAAGCCGAATGGGCCGGCACGCTGTATCCGTGCGTCCCGGGCCATGAGATCGTCGGCCGCGTGTCCGCCGTCGGTGCGCACGTGACGGGCTTCCGGGCCGGCGACCTCGTCGGCGTCGGCTGCATGGTCGACAGCTGCCGGCATTGCGCCGATTGCGAGGACGGCCTCGAGAATTACTGCGCCGGCATGGTCGGCACCTACAACGGCGCCACCGACGACGCGCCCGGCTACACCCTGGGCGGCTACTCGGAGCGCATCGTCGTGCACGAGCGCTACGTGCTGCGCGTGCGCCATCCGGAAGACCAGCTGGCGGCCGTCGCGCCGCTGCTGTGCGCCGGCATCACGACGTACTCTCCGCTGCGCCACTGGAACGCGGGTCCGGGCAAGACGGTCGGCATCGTCGGCATCGGCGGCCTCGGGCACATGGGGATCAAGCTGGCGCGCGCGCTGGGCGCCCACGTCGTCGCCTTCACGACGTCGGCATCGAAGCGCGAGGACGCCGAGGCGCTGGGCGCGCACGAAGTCGTGGTGTCGCGTGATGCCGCCGCGATGGCCGCGCGGGCGAACAGCCTGGACCTGATCGTCAACACGGTCGCCGCCCCGCACGACCTGGACGCCTATCTCGCGCTGCTGAAACGCGACGGCACGATGGTGCTGGTCGGCGCGCCGGCCACGCCGCACCCGTCGCCGCAGGTGTTCAACCTGATCACGAAGCGCCGCGCGCTGGCCGGTTCGATGATCGGCGGCATTCCGGAAACCCAGGAGATGCTGGACTTCTGCGCGGCGCACGGCATCGTCGCCGACATCGAGATGATCCGGGCCGACGAGATCAACGCCGCGTACGAACGCATGCTGGCGGGCGACGTCAAGTACCGGTTCGTGATCGACAACGCGACCCTGGCAGGCTGACCGATGCAGCCGCACGTGTCGTCGATGCCGCGCGCTGCGCTGCAGGACGCGCCCGCCGCGTGGGGCGCCGTGTTCGCGCTGGCGCTGGCCGCGTTCGCGCTGGTCGCGTCCGAGTTCATGCCGGTCAGCCTCCTCACGCCGATCGCGGCCGACCTGCGCATCAGCGAAGGACAGGCGGGGCAGGCCATCGCCGTCTCGGGTGCGTTCGCGCTCGCGACGAGCCTGGTCGTCGCCAGGCTCGCCGGCCGGCTCGACCGCAAGATCCTGCTGCTGGGGCTCACCCTGACGATGATCGCCTCCGGCACGATCGCCGCGTTCGCGCCGAACTATGCCGTGTTCATGGCCGGCCGGGCGTGCATCGGCGTCGCGATCGGCGGGTTCTGGTCGATGTCGGCGGCGACCGCGATGCGGCTCGTGCCGGCGCACCTCGTGCCGCGCGCGCTGGCGATCGTCAACGGCGGCAACGCGCTCGCGACCGTCGTCGCGGCGCCCGCCGGCAGCTTGCTCGGTGCGCTGGTCGGCTGGCGCGGCGCGTTCTTCTGCGTCGTGCCCGTCGCGGCGGTCG
>Ga0209148_1000908_pt1 | contig 20018 bp, 17 predicted proteins | sample AraplaCol_mMF_r2_2_FD_184288 | JGI IMG/M metagenome (GOLD analysis project Ga0209148, IMG submission 184288) | Arabidopsis root microbial communities from North Carolina, USA - plate scrape CL_Col_mMF_r2 (SPAdes) (version 2) | ecosystem: Host-associated > Plants > Roots > Endosphere | place... | reverse complement strand
TGCGCGAATTTGCCGATGACAGTGTCAAGGTCCATCTCTGCGACGCCCATGACGTCAAGTTGACGACCACCATGGGTGCGCTGCTGCCGCATTCCTTCGGCCCGGATCACCTGAAGAAGTAATCGGCCCTCTCAAGAAGCGAGCATTTGAAGAAGTAATATGCTGCCACAGGAAATCATCCGTCGGAAACGCGACGGCGCCGAACTCACTGCCGCTGAAATTGCCTTCATGGTGAAGGGCATCGCCGATGAGAGCATCACCGAGGGTCAGGTCGCGGCCTTTGCCATGGCGGTCTTCTTCCGCGGCATGAGCATGGCGGAGCGCGTGGCGCTGACCCGCAACATGACGCAATCCGGCACGGTGCTGAACTGGCGCGATCTCAATCTGCCGGGACCGGTCCTCGACAAGCATTCGACCGGCGGTGTCGGCGATAAGGTCAGCCTGATGCTGGCGCCGATCGTAGCGGCCTGCGGCGGCTTCGTGCCGATGATTTCCGGCCGTGGCCTCGGTCATACCGGTGGCACATTGGACAAGCTCGCGGCCATTCCCGGCTATCGCAGTGATCCCGATCCGGCCCTCTTCCGCAAGACGGTGAAGGAGATCGGCTGTGCCGTCATCGGCCAGACTTCCGATCTGGCACCGGCCGATCGCCGCTTCTACGGCATCCGCGATGTGACGGCGACGGTGGAATCGATTCCGCTGATCACCGCCTCGATCCTCTCCAAGAAACTGGCGGCCGGGCTTGAAGGCTTGGTGATGGATGTGAAATGGGGTAACGGCGCCTTCGCCGCCGCACCGGACATGGCGCGGGAACTGGCGGAGAGCATTGTCGCAGTCGCCAATGGCGCCGGTCTCAAGACCTCGGCGCTGATCACCGACATGAACGAGGTGCTGGGCCACAGTGCCGGCAATGCCGTGGAGATCGCGGAAACCGTCGACTATCTGCGCGATCCCAGGAAAGCCGATCCGCGGTTGCATGAGGTGGTGCTGGCGCTTGCGGCGGAAATGCTGGTGCTGGGCGGCCTGGCCTCGGATATCGATACCGGCCGTTCCCGTGCGGAAGCGGCGGCGATCGATGGCCGCGCGGCGGAGATATTCGCCCAGATGGTGCGAGTATTGGGCGGCCCCAGCGACCTGCTGGAAAAGCCGACCAAGCATCTCGCGGTGGCGAAGGTGGTGAGGCCGTGCCCGGCCTTACGTGACGGTCATGTTACGGCGATGAATGCCCGCGATGTCGGCCTCGTCGTGGTGGAACTGGGCGGTGGCCGGCGCCGCGCTGATGACAAGCTCGATCACAGTGTCGGCTTGACGCACGTGGTCGGCCTCGGCCGCAAGCTGAAGGCGGGCGAGCCGCTGGCGATCGTGCATGCTGCGAGCGAAGCGGCGGCCGATGCGGCAATTGCCCGGCTGCAGCAGGTGATCCAGCTCGGTGAGACCAAGCCGATCATCCACCAGATCATCGCCGCCCGCGTCGATGCCAGCCAGATACGGGCATAACGGTCGGCACGGGCAAGGACGGAGGAGGTAGAGACATGCCGCGCGGTATCATCCTCGTCATGGATTCCTTCGGCATTGGCGCCACGGCCGATGCGGCGCGCTTCGGTGATACCGGCGCCGATACACTCGGCCATATCGCTGCGACCTGTGCCAGCGGCAAGGCCGACAAGCCCGGCCTGCGCCAGGGACCGTTGCGCCTGCCCAATCTGACGCGCCTCGGTTTGGCCCGTGCCGCCGCCGGCAGCAGCGGCCAGGCGCCTGCCGGTCTCGATGCGACGGCACCCGTCCAGGCGGCTTATGGTTTCGCCGCGGAAGTGAGCTCCGGCAAGGATACGCCGAGCGGTCATTGGGAAATCGCCGGCCTGCCCGTCACCTTCGATTGGGGCGTCTTTCCAAAGACCGTGCCGAGTTTTCCACAGGACCTGGTCGATGCCCTGGTCCGCGGCTGCAACCTGCCGGGCATCCTCGGCAACTGCCATGCTTCCGGCACAGATATCATCCGTGATCTCGGCGTCGAGCATATCCGGACCGGCAAGCCGATCTGCTATACCTCGGCGGATTCCGTGTTCCAGATCGCCGCGCATGAAACTCATTTCGGTCTGCAGCGCCTCTATGAGGTCTGCAAGGTGGCGAAGAAGCTGACCGAGCCCTTGAATGTCGCCCGCGTCATCGCTAGGCCTTTCATCGGTAAGACGCCGCCGGATTTCATCCGCACCGCCAATCGCAAGGACCTGACCACGCTACCCCACGGCGAGACCTTGCTTACGCGCCTCATTGCCGCGGGCGGTGAGGTGATCTCGATCGGCAAAATCGCTGACATCTATGCCCATACCGGGATCAGCAGCAAAATCGCCGCCAAGGACAACATGGCCCTGTTCGATGCGACCCTGGAGGCCGTGAAGACGGCCGGTGACAAGGCCCTCGTCTTCGCCAATCTGGTCGATTTCGATATGCTCTATGGTCATCGCCGCGATATTGCCGGCTATGCCGCGGCGCTCGAGGCTTTTGACCGGCGCTTGCCGGAGCTGGAGGCCTTGTTACAGCCGGATGACCTGGTGTTGATCACCGCCGATCACGGCTGCGATCCCACTTGGCATGGTAGCGATCATACCCGCGAGCATGTGCCGATGCTGTGGTTCGGCCCTAAGGTCAAGCCGCGCGATCTCGGCTTGCGGTCGAGCTTTGCCGATATGGGCCAGACCCTAGCGACGCATTTCGGCCTGAAGCCACTCGCTTTTGGTGAGAGCTGCGTGCTGCAATAACGCACGCCTCTCTGATCTGCCGGCTTATTTTCTGCTGACCGTCCGTGGCGATCGGCTATGATCTCGCCCGAACGATAGAGAAGGGCAGGAGCATGGCCGTAACCTTGACAGCGGAAGAACGCGGCGCCATCGAGGCCGATCTCCGGAAGATCCGGGCCCAGGAGGAGGCGCTGGTCTTTGCGCATTTCGATGCCGATACGGCGCTGGAACTCGGCCTCGCCTTGCGCGACGTGGCGCGGGCGCAGCAGGTGGCAGTCACCATCGATATCCGCCAGGGCGAAAACATTCTCTTCTTTCACGCCATGCCGGGTACGGCGCCGGCCAATGCCGATTGGGCAAGGCGCAAGCGCAATCTCGTTGAGCTGATGCGCCGCTCGTCCTACGCGCTCGGCCAGGAGATCAAGCTCACCGGCGACCCGCTGGACGGCAAGCTGGCCTTGTCGTTGCGCGACTATGCCGCCCATGGCGGCTGCTTCCCGATCCGGGTGATGGGAGCCGGCTATATCGGCACGGTCACCGTTTCCGGCCTGCCACAGCGCGAGGATCACAAACTGGTCGTGGCGGTGCTGGCCCAGATCCTCGACAAGAACCCGGCCGAATTCGCCCTGGATTGAAACCGCCGCGTACCGCCGTCGGAAGCCTGCACCGGCTCAGGGCTGTTGCAGGGTGTTGCCGTTCGAGACGCTCTTTTGGTCGATGCTGTTCTGCGGCGGCGCCTTCAGACCGAGAGAGTCGAGATAGCCGGCATTCACATGGGTGTTGCGGAACTTGATGGCCTCGAGATAGGCCCAGAGAATGCGCTTCGCTTCGGCCGGTGACGGCAGCGTCTCCTGCGTCCAGTCTTCCGGCGCTTCATTGCCCAAGGTTTCCAGCTTCACCCAACCCTCCGGTTTTGGCGCCGAGAGCACAGTCGAGTCCGAGTCCAGATTCTTGAAGGTCCAGAAGCTCCAATTGATGCCGAAGCGTTCGTTCAGCTGACGGAAGGCGCGGTTCCAGTCATCGGTCAGCTCGCCGGATTCACCGAGGAAGATCGGCACGTTGTAGCGGTTGGCGAAGTTGACATAGCTCTGCACGGAATCGCGTTCGGTGCTGGCCCAGAACTTGTGATAGGTATAGGCGATATTGTTGTCATAAGGCCGGCCGAAGACGGCGAAATTCGTGCTCCACTGCGCCGCCGCGGTGAAGACCACGTGGTGGGTGTCGACCTCGCGGATCGCCTTGACGATATCCTTGTAGAGCGGCTCCAGCCGTGGATTGAGATAATCGACATCGTTATAGGGCGAGATCGGCTCGTTGAGCAGGTCATAGCCGAGCACGGTCGGCTCGTCGTGATAGCGCTCGGCGAGATGGTGCCAGAGATCGATGGTCTGGCGGCGATAGCTGGGAACATAGAAGACCAGCGGGAAACCGGTGCCGTCATCATGATTGACGCCGGTCTGGCCGCCCGGTGCGGCGTGGAGATCGACGATCACCTTGAGCCCGGCGGTGCGGCACCAGCCGATCACCCGGTCGAGCAGGCGATAGCCCGGACCTGCGTAATAGCCGGGATCGCCGGGCGCGCGACTGGAGTCGACGAAGAGCGCGTAATGCAGCGGCACCCGCACGGTGTTGAAGCCCGCCGCCTTCAGATAGCGGATATCGTCCTCGGTTACGTAGTTCTCGCGGAAGATGTCCCAGAATTCCTTGGCGTCGGCCGGGCCGATCAACCGCTCGATCAGGACATTGATCTCCTTCGGCGCATGCATCCGGCGGAACTTGAACATATAGCCTTCCGGCACCAGCCAGTTGCCGAGATTGATGCCGCGGATGGCGAAGGGGGTTCCGTCAGGGCCGACGAAATGTCGCCCCGCGGTATGGACGAAGCCTGTCGCCTGGCTGGCGGGTTCGGCCGCAGTGGCAGCGGCGGGCATCACGCTCGCTTCGGTTGCCGGCGAGGGCGAGGTGGTGTCATCGGCCAAGGCGTCGTGTAGCGAGGTTCCCACAGCAGCGCCACTCAACAGGGCGGCCAAGGTGAGGGCAGCGATAGGTCGGGTCATTCTCAGTGCGGTCACGTCGCTCAAAAAGGGTCCGCCGGATCGTCTCTAAGCGGCGAAACCGCCAATGTGCCTATTTCTCGTAGGCGGTGCAATCCGGGCCTTTGAAATTATAGCTCTCAATAATGTCATCTGCGTTGAGATGGAAGGTCGTGTCGCACCAGGTTGTTCGGATTTCGTCCGGCTGCGGTATGTCGACCGAGACGTAATTGTCGTCAACCTTGACTTGTTCCGATTTGGTGCCGCCGCTGACCGTATAGCTCCGCTGGTTTTTATACTGATAGATCTTCCTGCCATCCGGCGAGGTATGTTCGCCCGCCGGCGCACCCCATTGGGCGACGAGCTGCTCGCCGGTGCTGCCAATCCAGGTGTCCAAGGCCTGGCGATAGCCCTTTTCCGATGGATACCAATCCGCGCAGCCGCTCAGGCTTCCGGTCAAGGCTGTCAACAGGACGGCGAGGATGGCCTGCGCGACAAGCCTTTTCTCGCGCCAAAGTGATACGCCCGTTGCCCTGATCGGTCGCATGATATGTTTCCGTTCCTGCCGTGAGTCCATCTGCCGCACTAGGTGCAGTTTCTACTTATGGGAAAATACTTACATTTTTTACCCTCATAAGGAGAATATAGGATTTCTCCTAATGAGGAAGTAAATTGTCTGTGTATCTATTTATGGATGTGTAATTCGGCCAACTGCCATTTGCGGCAGCTGGCGATGGCAGCGAGCGGAATTTTTCCGGCTACAGGACATCACGGCCGGCGATCCAGGGCGATCGCCGGCCGTGATTCCGTGTTCATCGGGGAGGGGCCCTATGCCTGTCAGCCGCTCCGGGGGCGAATCCGGGGGAAACCGGAAGCGCCAGGAGGGGTTGTCAGGCGCTCGTCACGCGTCGGTGCAACAGGGCCGTCGGCGAGGCGACGCGCCAGCAGCGCTGGTAGAGCATGTAGAGGCCGACGCCGATGCTGAGCAGATCAGCGATAAAGCCCGGCATCGAACTGACGATGATGTCATGCGCCAGCCAGCAGGGCATGGCCATGAGCAGGAGCAGCCGCAGCGGTAATTCGCGGCTCTGCATCCGCCCGAAGGTGGAGAAGGCGGCGGCCATGCCGGCGAAAACGGAAGGCACGCCCTGCCAAGTCACCGCCACCATGAAGACCAGCAAGATCATCAGCAGATAATAGACCCAGCGATAGCGCGGCTCCTCGGCGATGCGGATCGCAACCAATGTCTGCACGGCCATGAGGCCGTTCATTGCCGCTGCCGTCCATTCATGCAACAGGCCATAATGCGCGACGAAGGCGAGGTTGTTGCCGATATAGACGGATAGCATGGCGGTGCGGGCGTGAAAGAGCGGAAAGATGGCGAGGCAGACCATGCCGAACAGGCCGGCCACGCAGGCCAGGGGATTGGCCGCGATAGTCGTGAACATGAGTTCCATTTCAGACACTCTCCTAGCTGTGTTCCTCAGCCGCGACCGGGGTGGATGGGGATGGGCTGCGGCTGAGGGAGTCCCGGATGGGTGGTTCCGGTGAGGGCTAGGCTGGGGGTGCTTCGCTACGCGGCGGTTTCATCGGCACGGGAAGAGGTTACGGCGGTAACGCCACAGCACGTTTCGGGTAGGTCTTCCTAGGTGCAGTGCACATAGGTGAGCCAGATCACATCAGCGGTGGGTAAAGGTTTTTGCCGCCGCCATGAGCATTCGAGTTGTTGTCTCAGTTTTATTCGTAAAGGCGTCACGGGGCTGTCACAGCGGGTCCTGCTTGACAGGGCCCGGGGCGGTCGTTAACCGGATCGCGGTACCACCTTTTGTCGCAACGCCCGCACGAAGTCGCCGCCGCAATGCCGCTCCTGACAGCCTGCTATCTTGCCCTCGCCCTGGTGGCGCTCCTGCTGCTGACCGACCGCGTCCGGTTGCAGCCGTTTCTGGCCCTGGTGGTGGTGACGGCCGGCTTCGGCCTCGTCATTCACATGTCGATCAGCCAGATCGGCAACCTGTTCGGGGTCGGCTTCGCCAACAGCCTGCAATCGCTCGGCCTGGTCATCCTGGCTGCACAAATGATGTTCGTGGTGGCCGAGCAGAGCGGCGGCGCCGACCGCCTCGCCGCCGCGGCCCCCCGCCGGCCGTTCCTGGCCCAGCTGGTGACGCTGCTTGGCATGGTGGCCGGTGTCGCCTCGACCCCGGCTGCCGCCCTGGCGGCGCTGATGCCCCTGGTCCGCAGCTTTGGCCGCAACCGGGCGGATGGCGGCAACCGCCTCGCGGTCTTCCTTGGCCTGGCGCTGTCTTCCGGCCATGGCTTGCTGTTCCCGGCGCCGGCGATTGTCGCCGGCCTCGCCATCATCGGCGCCGGCACCGGCCGCACCTTGCTCCTGGGCCTGCCCCTGGCGATCGTCACCGCTCTGGTGGGGGCCGTGACGGCTTCCGCAATCATGGCGCGGCTGTCGTCAGCGCAGGCGATGCCGGCCCATCTCGGCGCAGCGCAGACATGGCAGACATCGACCCGGTTGCGCGGCGGGCCTGCCGCCAATCGTGTCGCGACGGCGCTGGTTGTCGCTGCCGTGCTGCTGGTCGTCCTGCTCGCCGTCCAGTCGCTGGCCGATATCCCCAGCGAGCCCTTCGGCGGCGGTCCGGCCCGCGAACGCCTGCTCGGCCTCGGCCGGCCGCTGGTGCTGATCATCCTCGGTCCCGGCCTCGTTCTTCTCGCCCTCAATCGCTGGTCGCGCGACGTTGTCTCGGCGGAAGGCTGGCTCGGCCGTGCAGTGATCCAGGCGGCACCGAGTATCCTGCTGATAGGCGCCGCCGGCGGCTTCCAGCGCCTGCTGCAGGAGACCGGCATGGCCGAGCTGCTCGGTGAGAAGCTGCTGCCGCTGCATCTGGGCATCCTGCTGCCGCTGCTGGTTGCAGCCCTGATGAAGACGCTGCAGGGCTCGTCGCTGGTCGCCGCCATCACCGCCGCCGGCATGATCCAGCCGTTGCTGGTGCCGCTCGGTCTCGACAGCGAGACCGGCCGCAGCCTGGCGGTGCTGGCGATCGGCATCGGTTCGATGACGGTTGCCCATATCAACGACCCGTTCTTCTGGCTGATCGGCGAGCATGCCCGGCTGCGCAACCACCAGACCTTGCTGGTCGTTGTTGCCAGCATGGTCGTGCAGGCTTTGGTGGCCCTGGTTCTCTTGCAGGCGATCGCCGTCGGCGCCTCGCTGCTGGGCCTGGCCTGAGATGAAGCCTGGGCTAAGATGAGGGAAGCGATGACCGGAATGAAGCTGATCAGGCGCCGCGATTTCCTCAAGGGGACTGCCGGCCTCGGCCTGGCAACGGCAATGCGGGGAGGGACGGCTATGGCCGATACGGCGGAGACGGCATCGGTCATGCAACAGCCGCTGCCGCATTTGCCGAAAGGCTTCCTCTGGGGCGCCTCGACGTCGTCCTATCAGATCGAAGGTGCTGTTGGCGAAGACGGTCGCCTGCCCAGTATCTGGGACACATTCGCGCATCAGCCGGGCCGCATCGCCAATGGCGATAACGGCGACGTCGCCTGCGATCACTATCATCGTTATGCCGGCGATATCGACCTGATGGCGCAGGCGCAGTTCAGCGCCTATCGCTTCTCCATCGCCTGGCCACGCATCATCCCGACCGGCAAGGGCGCGGTGAATGCCAAGGGTCTCGATTTCTACGACCGCCTGGTCGATCGCCTCCTGGAAAAGAAGATCCAGCCTTGGGCCTGCCTGTTCCACTGGGACCTGCCGCAGGCCTTGCAGGACCAGGGCGGCTGGACCAACCGTGATATTGCCGGCTGGTTCAGCGATTACGCCCTTGCCACGGTGGAGCGCCTCGGTGACCGGGTGCAGCATTGGGCGATGCTGAACGAGCCCTCGGTGCATGCGATCTTCGGCCATGCCATCGGCAACCATGCGCCGGGCCTGACTGGCTGGGGTAACTATGTCGCCGCCCAGCATCACCAGAACCTGGCGCAGGGGATGGCGCTGGCGGCTGTGCGCGCGACCTATCCCAAGCTGACGCTCGGCACTGTCTTCTCGCTGCAGCCGGTGCATCCGGCGACCGATCGCGATATCGACAAGGCGGCAGCCTTGCGCTTCGATGCGGTGTGGAACCGCGTCAATCTCGACCCTTTGTTCAAGGGCCGGTATCCGGAAGTCTTTGCTAAGGATTTCGCGCCGCTGATCAAGCCGGGCGATCTCGAGGCCATTCACCAGAGGGTCGATTTCCTCGGCGTCAATTATTACGGCCGCGCCCATGTAGTCGATGATCCGAACAGCGTGTTGAGCGGCGCTACGTTCGGTCCGCTGCCGCAGGGAACACCGGTTACCTCGATGGGCTGGCCGGTCGAGCCCGATGGCCTCGTCGAACTGATGGGCGAACTCAAGGACACCTATGGCAATCCGGTCACCTATATAACCGAGAATGGCGCCGGCTATGACGATCCGGCACCGACCGGGAATCTCGTCGACGACGAACCGCGCGCCGCCTTCATCCTCGCCCATGCCAGGTCGATCGAGCGGGCCATCGGACAGGGCGCCAATCTCAAGGGCTATTTCGTCTGGTCACTGCTCGACAATTTCGAATGGGCCGAGGGTATGCGCCGCCGCTTCGGCATCGTTCATGTCGATTTCAAGACCCAGCAGCGAATACCGAAGTTGTCCTATCAGCTGTTGGCGAAGCTGGCCAAGCAGCAGGCTTGAGCGGGCCGGCAATCACAGCGTCGAGAAGCGATAGGCCGTGACCTGGCGATAGGTCTCGCCCGGCCGCAAGACGGCGCTGCCGAATTCCGGATGATTGGGCGTATCGGGAAAGCGCTGCGGCTCCAGGCAGAGCCCGGCATTGGCGCCGTAATGGCGATCATCAAGACCCGGCACATTCACGGCGAGCTTGGCGCCGTCATAGAACTGCACGCCGGGTTCGGTGCTCGAGACCTCCATGCGGGTGCGGCTCTTGGGTCCGGCGAGGGTCGCGACAGGGCGTGGTCCGGCACTCGCTTCGCGGGCGACGACAAAGTTATGGTCGTAAGCTTGGCGCCCTGTCGCGGTTTCCAGGCGCACCGGGCGGGCGCTCATGAAATCGAAGGGTGTGCCGGCGACGCCGCGGAGTTCACCGGTCGGAATCAACCTCTCATCGACCGGCGTGTAATGCGCCGCGGCGATCTGCAATTCGTGGGAGAGCGTATCGGCGGTTCCATCGAGATTGAAATAGCTGTGCGCCGCGAGGTTGATGATGGTCGGCCGGTCGGTGAGGGCTTCCAGTGTCAGGCTCAGCGTGTCGCCGTTCTCGACCCGATAGCGGCAGGTCGTCGTCACGGTCCCGGGATAGCCCTGGTCACCATCCGGCGAGATGAGGCGCAGCAGCACGCCATCCTCTGTCACCTCCATCACCTGCCAGGGGAGCTTGGCGAAGCCCTTGGCGCCGCCATGGAGATGGGTACGGCCGGCCTCGTTGAGATCGAGCTGATAGTCCCTGCCATCGAGCGTGAAGCGGCCATCGGCGATGCGATTGGCGTAGCGTCCGGCGATGCAGCCGAAATAGGGCGATTGGGCGAGATAGTATTCGAGCCGATCGAAGCCCAGCACCCGTGCCGCGCCGCGATAGCGCAAATCGCGAATGACGGCGCCCCAGGAAATGATCGAGACCTGCAGATCACCACCGCTAATGACGATCTCCTCGATCTCACTGCCGTCCCCGAGCTTGCCGAACTGTTTGCGCTGGATCGTCATTGTTATGTGCCTCCGTGATGGAGTTTGTTCGCCATCGGGTCTAGTTGCCCCCTCTCCCCAACCCTCCCCCGCGAGGGGGGAGGGAGCGCACCGTGTCTGCTGTGAGAGGTTCAGGCTTCACGTATCAAATATGCTGAAGCGTTCGATCGAGGATGATTAAACTCGATATTTGCAACAGCGAACCCTCCCCCCTCGCGGGGGAGGGTTCGGGAGAGGGGGTAAGCGATGACTGCCAGCCGTCCTCAATGATTGTCGCGCGGCATGCCCTTGCTATGGGCGATGTCCTGATAGGCGACGGCCGGCTTCAGCACCATGCCCTGGCCCATCTGGTCGATCATGCCACGCTGGATTTCCTGCCAGGGCGTCTGGTGACCCGGGTAGCGATAGCCGCCGGCGGCCAGCAGATCGGCCCGACGCTTGTCCCAATCCGCGGCGCTGACTAGCGCATCAGCGGTGCCCTTCCGGAGATCGACGCGGATCTTGTCGCCCGTCTTCAGCAAGGCAAGCCCGCCATTGGCCGCGGCTTCCGGCGAGGCATTGAGGATCGACGGAGAGCCTGACGTGCCGGATTGGCGTCCGTCACCGATACAGGCCAGCGCATTGATGCCTTGCTTGAGGAGATAAGCGGGCGGCCGCATGTTGACCACCTCGGCGGCACCCGGATAACCGATCGGGCCGACGCCGCGAATGACCAGGATGCAATGCTCGTCGATGCCAAGTGCCTGATCGTCGATCCGCTTGTGGTAATCCTCCGGCCCGTCAAAGACGATGGCGCGGCCTTCGAAGGCTTCCGGATCCTTGGGATCGGAGAGATAGCGCGCGCGGAATTCGTCGGAGATGACACTGGTCTTCATGATGGCGGAATCGAAGAGATTGCCCTTGAGGACCACGAAGCCGGCCCGCTTCTTGATCGGCTGATCGAAAGGCTTGATGACTTCCGGGTTCTCAATGGTCGCATTGCGGCAATTATCGCCGATGGTCTTGCCATTGGCAGTGACGGCGTTTTCCTTGATCAGGCCCTGGGTCATCAGCTGGGCGACGACGGCGGGCACGCCACCGGCGCGGAAGTAATCCTCGCCGAGATATTCGCCGGCCGGCTGCAGGTTGACCAGCAGCGGGATGTCATGGCCATAGCTCTGCCACTCTTCGACCGCCAGATCGATCCCGACATGGCGGGCGATGGCATTGACATGGATCGGCGCATTGGTCGACCCACCGATCGCCGAATTGACCCGGATGGCGTTGACGAAAGCATCCTTGGTCATGATGTCACTGGGCTTCAGATCCTCCCTGACCATCTCGACGATCCGCTTGCCAGTCTCATAGGAGATCTGCTGGCGCTCGCGATAGGGGGCGGGGATGGCAGCCGAGCCCGGCAGCTGCATGCCGAGCGCTTCCGCCAACGAATTCATCGTCGTCGCCGTGCCCATGGTGCTGCAGTAGCCGGTCGAGGTCGAGGAAGAGGCGACCATGTCGATGAAGCCGGCCTGGTCGATCTCGCCGGCAGCCAGCATTTCGCGTGCCTTCCAGACGATGGTGCCCGACCCGGTGCGCTGGCCCTTGTACCAGCCGTTCAGCATCGGTCCGACCGACAAAGCGATGGCGGGGATATTCACCGTCGCGGCCGCCATCAGGCAGGCCGGTGTGGTCTTGTCGCAGCCGATGGTCAGAACCACGCCGTCCAACGGATAGCCATAGAGCACTTCAACGAGGCCGAGATAAGCGAGGTTGCGGTCGAGCGCCGCGGTCGGCCGCTTGGTGGTCTCCTGGATCGGATGCACCGGAAACTCGATGGCGATGCCGCCGGCGGTGCGGATGCCTTCGCGCACGCGTTCGGCCAGGAACATGTGATGGCGGTTGCAGGGCGACAGATCGGAGCCGGTCTGGGCGATGCCGATGATAGGCTTGCCGGATTGCAGCTCCTCGCGGGTCAGGCCGTAATTCAGGTAGCGCTCGAGATACAGCGCCGTCATGTCGATATTGGCCGGGTTGTCGAACCAGGCGCGCGAGCGCAGCGGCCGCTTCCCCGCATTCCCGGCTGGCTTGGAGCTGTTGTGGTCAGAAGACATGTTCAATCCTTTCAATCGCGGCTATCGGCCATTCAGGCTGTTGGCTGGTCGCACTCTTGCCTGTAGCACGGCCCTTCGGCAATGGTTTTGACCCGTATCAATCGGCCGGTATCTGGTTCTGTTTCCGCTGCAGTCACGCGTATCGGTGTCATTTGCTGTCGCATCGCTGTCAGCCTTGATCCATCTGCGGCGCCTGGTCGAGAAAGGCGGCGAGGCGATTGCGCCGGCCTTCCTCGATGACGATGGTCATGGCCTGGGCAGCGGCCGTGGCATCTCCGGCGACGACGGCCTCGACGATGCGCGCATGATTGATGGCAGCCTCGCGCAGGCGCTGCGGGTCCTCGGCAGGGGTCGTTTCGGTGAGCGTGGTGATCAAGGCCGCTTCGATGATGCTGCCGATCGCCCGCATGAATGGGTTCCCCGATGCACCCGCGATGCGCAGGTGCAGGTCAAGATCGACGGCGGCGAAACTGGCGCGGTCGTGGCCGGGACGCAGCAGATCAGCGGCAAGGGCCTCTAAGGCGGTAATGTCCTCGACGCTGCGCTTCTGTGCTGCCAAGGCAGCAGCAGCCGGCTCGATGGTCATGCGAATTTCATAGAGGCTTTCCAGGAACCGCAGGTCGAGACCGATCTCCAGGCGCCAGCTCAGCAACTCGGCATCGAAGAAGTTCCAGTCAACCTGAGGACGGATGCGGGTGCCGATCTTGGTGCGGGAAATCAGCAGGCCCTTGGCGGCAAGGCTCTTCATCACCTCGCGCAGCACGGTGCGGGAGACGGCATAGCGTTCCGTCAGCTCCGCTTCGCCCGGCAGCAGGGTCCCTTCCGGATAGTCGCCACGCAGGATGGCGATGCCGAGGTCGCGCAAAACCTGCTCCTGAGCCGACCGCGCCATTCCCGGGCGAGCTCGGCTGGCGAAGACGGCCGGGCGAATGCCGGGGGCCGCTGTCATGCCGGGCCTGCCTTGGCCGCCGCGTTGCGCGGCCGGGCGGAATGGCCGGCTTGCAGGCGGCGGGCCGAAAGGACCACCAGCAGGCGGTGGAAGGCGATGAAGGCGAAGAGCAGCAGGCCGACGACGATCTTGGTCCACCAGCTGGAGAGGGTGCCGTCGAAGGTGATGTAGGTCTGGATCAGGCCCTGGATGAGGACGCCGATGAAGGTGCCGAGGACGAAGCCCTGTCCGCCCGTCAGGAGCGTGCCGCCGATGACCACGGCCGCGATCGTATCCAATTCCACCCCCACTGCCGCCAGGGAATATCCCGATGAGGTATAGAGCGAGTAGACGATTCCCGCCAAGGCCGAGAGCGTGGCGGAGAGGGTGTAGATCAGGATTGTTGTCCGCGCGATGGGAACGCCCATCATCGCTGCCGCGGCCCGGTTGCCGCCCAGGGCGAAGACATTGGTGCCGAACCGGGTCTGGTGCAGCAGCAGACTGCCGAGGGCCACGGTTGCCAGCATGATGATGCCGATCAGCGACAGGCGCCCGCCTTGCGGCAGATGCACGACGATCTCGTTCAGCTTGGCATAAAGCGGATGCTCGACCGGCACGGAATCCGTCGTCATCAGGAAGCAGCAACCGCGCGCCAGGAACATGCCGGCCAGGGTGACGATGAAGGGCGGGGTGCGCAGGTAATGGATCATGGCGCCCATGGCGGCGCCGAACACGGCGGCGATGCCGATCACCAGAATGAAAGCCACTTCTGGCGGCAGGCCATGCTGGATGGTGACGGCAAGAAAGACGCCGGTGAAGGCGATCACCGCGCCGACCGAGAGATCGATGCCGCCGGAGATGATGACGAAGGTCATGCCGACGGCGACGACGCCGAGGAAGGCATTGTCGGTCATCAGGTTGCCGACCACGCGCCAGGACAGGATCTTCGGGTATTGCATGGTGCAGATGGCATAAGCGAGCACGAAGACGAAGATCGTCACCGACAAAGGCAGGAAGCGCTTCTTCATGCTGCACCTCCCGCCGTATTCCCCGGGGCCGTCCGCCTGGGTGCATTGCGCTCGCGCCACAGGCGATAGCGGTTCAGGACCAGGGCTGGCGCATCGGATTGCATGATCAGAATGACGATGATGACGATCGCCTTGACGATCAGGTTGAATTCCGGCTTGAAGCCCGAGAGCAGGATACCGGTATTCATGGCCTGGATGATGATGGCGCCGATGAAGGAGAGGAACAGCCGGAAGCGGCCACCAAACAGCGAGGTGCCGCCGATTACCACGGCGAGGATGGCGTCGAGCTCCAGCCACAGCCCGGCATTGTTGGCATCGGCGCCCTTGATATTGGCGGCGGCGATGACACCCGCGACAGAAGCGGTCAGGCCGCACCAGGCATAGGCGATGGCCAGCACGATCCTGGTATTGACACCGGCATAGGTGCTGGAAAGCCGGTTGATGCCGATCGCCTCGATGAAGAGGCCCAGCGCCGTGGTGCGGAAGAGAAGGATGGTGATCGCCAGCATCAGCAACGTGATGACGACCGGCATCGGCAGACCGAGGAAGCTGCCGGTGGCGACGGCAATGAGGTCGGGATCGTTGAAGGTGACGATCTGGCCCTCGGTGATCAGCTGGGCGATGCCGCGCCCCGCCACCATCAGGATCAGGGTGGCGACGATCGGCTGGATGTCGAGCACGGCAACAAGGAGGCCGTTCCACAGCCCACAGCCGATGCCGACGGCAAGTGCCACCAGCACGGCGACCGGCATGCTATGGCCGCTATTGATCAGCGTCGCGGCAACCGCACCGGCGATCGCCATGACGGCACCAACCGAAAGATCGATGCCGCGCGTGGCAATGACCAGGGTCATGCCGATCGACAGGATGGCCACGGGTGCTCCGCGATTGAAGACGTCGACGATGCTGCCGAAGAGATGGCTGTCCTGCAGCCGTACCTGGAAGAAATCGGGAAAGATCAGCCAGTCGGCCAGCAAGACGGCGGCAAGCGCGATGATCTGCGGCAAAGCCTGGCGCCAGTTGGGCGCGAATTTCGAAAGAGTGCTCATCGACTGATCCTCACTCCGCGGCCTGCGTGCTGTCGCCCGGCTTGGGACCGTCGGCGGCGATATGGCGGATGATGGCGGCGGTGGAGATCTCGTTTCCTTGCAGCATGCCGATATGCTGGCGGTCGACCAGGACGATGACCCGGTCGCTGTAACTGACGATCTCATCGAGCTCCGATGAGATGACCACCAGCGACATGCCATGCCGGCACAGCTCTTCGATCAGGCGGATGATCTCGGCATGGGCGCCGACATCGATGCCGCGGGTCGGCTCGTCGAGGATGAGGATTTTCGGATCCATCGCCAGCCAGCGCGCCAGCAGGGCCTTCTGCTGGTTGCCGCCGGAGAGGAACTGGATCGGCTTCTCGACATCCGAGGTGCGAATGTCGAGCCGTGCCACGAAACGGTCGGCGATCTCGCGCATCTCGCGGCGGGAGAGGGGCTTTAGCCAGCCGCGCCGCGCCTGCAAGGCAAGGATGATGTTCTCGCGCACCGATAGTTCGCCGACGATGCCTTCGGTCTTGCGGTCCTCCGGGCAGAAGCCGAAGCCCTGGGCGATGGCGTCGCGGGGGCCGCGGAGGCGGAGATCCTTGCCGGCGATGCTGATACGGCCGCAATCGGCCCGCTCGATGCCGAACAGCAGTTTCGCGGTCTCGGTACGACCGGAACCCAGCAGGCCGGCAATGCCGATCACTTCGCCGGGCCGGATATCGAGATCGAAGGGTTGTACCAGGCGCTTGCGGCCATAGCCGCGATAGCTGACGCCGGCTTCAGCGAGTTTCTGGCCGCGATCTTCGCGCGTGCTTTCGACGGCGCTCAATTCCTTGCCGAGCATCATCTGCACGAGATCGAGACGGGGCAGGTCGGCGACGGCCCGCTCGCCGACCCGCTTGCCATTGCGCAAGACGGTGATGCGATCTGCGATGGCATAGACCTGATCGAGGAAATGGGTGACGAAGATGATGCCGACTCCTTGCGCCCGCAACCGGCGCATGGTCGAGAACAGCAACTCCACTTCATGCCGGTCGAGGCTGGCCGTCGGTTCGTCGAGAATGAGCACTCGGGCCGAGAGATCGATGGCGCGTGCAATGGCGATCAATTGTTGGACGGCGACGGAATAATCGCCAAGCAGCGCATCGCAATCGATCTCCAGGCCATAGGGGCGCAGCAAGGCTTCCGCCTGGCGCCGCATGGCGCGGCTATCGACCAGGCCGAAACGGCGCGGCTGGCGCCCGAGATAGAGATTCTCCGCCACCGAGAGATTGGGCAGCAGATTGACTTCCTGATAGACCGTACCGATGCCCAGGCGCTGTGCCTCGGCGACGTCGCGGGCATTGATCTCCTGGCCGTTGAGACTGATGGAGCCGCCATCGCGGCCATAGATGCCGGTCAGCACCTTGATCAGGGTCGATTTGCCGGCACCGTTCTCGCCCAGCAAGGCATGCACCTCACCGGCGCGCAAGGTGAAGTCGACTTGGTCCAGCGCCTTGACGCCGGGAAAATTTTTGCTCAGTCCCGTGATTGCCAGCAGCGTGGCGTCGCCAAAGGCGACGGCGGTGGGGGCTGCGGCCTGCGCACCGTTATAGGAAGCGATGCCAATGTCGGGCATGGTTGTTGCGGCCATGATTAGTCCCGCCCGGTGGTTATCCGCGATGCGGTTGTCCGTAATGCCAACCGGAAGAGCCCGGTGGCTCTAGAATAGCACTGGTCGCGGCTGGGTCCACCAGCCGCGACCAGTGAGCGGATCAATACATGTCCTTGCGCTTGTCGTATTCGGCCTGGGCCGTATCCGGCAGATGCAGGGTCGAGGGCGTCTGGATCCATTTCGGCGGCACCGTGCCGCTCTTCTTATAGGCGGCGATGGCATCGTAAGCGGGACCAGCCATGTTCGGCGAGAGTTCCACCGTGGCATTGGCATCACCATCGGCCATCGCCTTGAACATGTCCGGCACGGAATCGATCGAGACGGTCAGGATATCCTTGCCCGGCTTCAATCCGGCTTCCTTCATCGCCTGGATGGCGCCGATCATCATGTCGTCGTTATGGGCATAGACGGCGCAGATGCCCTTGCCGCCATTGGTCGCCTTGATGAAGCTCTCCATCACTTCCTTGCCGCCGGCGCGGGTGAAGTCGCCGGATTGCGAGCGGGTGATCTTCATATCGGGATGCGAGGAGATGGCTTCTTCGAAGCCCTTCTTGCGGTTGATCGCCGGGCTGGAACCAACCGTACCCTGCAACTCGACGATGTCGCATTTGCCGCCGGTCTGCTTCGCCAGCCACTCGCCGGCAACCTTGCCTTCCAGCACCTGGTCGGAGGTGACGGCGGTCAGATAGAGAGAATCGTCCTTGGTATCGATATTACGGTCGAGCAGCACGACCGGAATATTGGCGGCCTTGGCTTCGCCAAGCACCGTGTCCCAACCGGTTGCCACCACAGGTGCCACGAAAATCGCGTCGACGCCCTGGGCGATGAAGGAGCGGATCGCCTTGATCTGGTTTTCCTGCTTCTGCTGGGCATCGGCGATCTTGAGGGTGATGCCGCGCTTCTCGGCCTCGATCTTGGCGACCTTGGTTTCGGCCGCGCGCCAGCCGGATTCCGAGCCGATCTGCGAGAAGCCGATAGTCAGGCTGTCGGCATGGGCCGACAGGCTGGTGAAGGGCGCAGCCACAGTTGCGGCCAGAGCGCCAACCGCCAGGAACTTAGTCAGTTTTTTCAATGTCATGAGCGTTCTCCCCGCTGAGAAATGTCGACCCGGGCCTTCATTGAGCCCGTCGGCGACAGCAGCGGGAGGATGCCATGGGCCGGTCTCCTTTCCTAGTATTATTTTATTATTATATGATAAATAGGCCGTGAGCGTGAAGGCCTAGCTTGCGACACGCGGGATGCTGCCGGCGCCGTTGGAGCCGCTGAGGGCTTACATCCAGAGGCAGGCGACCCAGCGACAGCCGGGACGGGCCCGGCCGGTCAACTCAACCGGTAAGGGTAATTGGCTTCAGGCGCGGTTGGGCCAGGTCGGCAGGATTTCGCCGAGCATTTCCAGATAGGGCTTGATCTCGAGCAGGATCTCGACGGCGGCGCTGATCAGGTCGCGCGGTGCCGCCGGGGTAGAAATTGCCGCCTTGCCGATGCAGAAAATGCGCTTCTGCCGGGTGATCACCAGCCGGCTGGCGGCGAGGGCCTGCGACGCCTCGATGATGGCATGGGCGCTGCGGCGCAGGGCAGCGCCTTCGACCGAATAGGGGTCCGGGGCGATATCGGCAGCGACCTGCAGGATCGTCCCGCTATCGACTAGGCGGGTGCTGGCGCCGAACTGCAACCCCTGGAAAGCGAAGGAAAACTCCACCGGACGGCCGCGTTCGCCGACCCTGACGGAGCCATCCTGTTCGAACTGGATGCGATCCAAGGCCTGCGGCGGTTCCATCGGTGCGAAGACAACCTGTACGGGGTTCAATCTGCTGATTCCATCCTATTAACCTAGCGACTCTAGCCAGGGGCGATTAACGATGCGTAAAACCAAGAACGGGCAAACGACCAAAATGTCGCAATGGTCGTGGCAGAATATGCGTGACCCATGCCAGGTTCTATGGCAGATCAAGCACTTGCGGACATTGGGTCACGTTGATCGGACGGTCCGAACCGCCTGGAGCGGCCGGCTGAAGCCCTTGTGCCAGCCGATACCATAAGTAGAGACAAGTTGAGGTGACGCTATCGTGTTGCAGACTGTGCTGACGCCGATCCATCGCGAAGGCTGGCCGTTCATTGCCATTTTTGCCGTCGTCACCGTCGTCCTCTGGTATTTCTGGCTGCCGCTGGGCCTGGTTGGGCTCGTTCTCACCTTGTGGTGCGTCTATTTCTTCCGCGATCCGGCGCGCGTGACACCGACCCGTGCCGGCCTGGTGATCGCGCCGGCCGATGGCGTCGTGCAGATGATCCAGCCGGCCATTCCGCCGCTGGAAATCGGCCTGGACCAGCGGCCGCTGACACGCATCAGCATTTTCATGAACGTGTTCAATGTGCATGTGAACCGCAACCCGGTCGATGGCGATGTCATCGCGCTGGCCTATCGCCCGGGCAAGTTCGTCAATGCCGCGCTCGACAAAGCGAGCGAGCATAACGAGCGGCAATCGATCCATCTGCGCACCGTCGACGGGCTCAATTTCTGCGTCGTGCAGATTGCCGGCCTGGTTGCGCGCCGCATCAAATGCGACCTGACGGCGGGAAAGGCCGTGCAGGCGGGTGAGCGTTTCGGTATCATTCGCTTTGGCAGCCGGGTCGACGTCTATCTGCCGGATGGCGTCCAGCCGATGGTGGCCGTGGGCCAATTGACCGTTGCCGGCGAGACCGTGCTGGCCGATTACCGGTCTGACGAGGCGGCGCGCCTCGGGGAAATTCGCTGACGGCGATGTGTTGAGAGCGAGGCGGCCTTGAA
>Ga0209148_1000906_pt1 | contig 20050 bp, 21 predicted proteins | sample AraplaCol_mMF_r2_2_FD_184288 | JGI IMG/M metagenome (GOLD analysis project Ga0209148, IMG submission 184288) | Arabidopsis root microbial communities from North Carolina, USA - plate scrape CL_Col_mMF_r2 (SPAdes) (version 2) | ecosystem: Host-associated > Plants > Roots > Endosphere | place... | reverse complement strand
CCACGCGAGCCTTTGGTTTGCCACGTACTCGGTCACGACGAGGCTCATCGGAAAGCCAACCGTCACTCGGCTGTATTTCGTAGCGAGCGCCAGTTCCTTCTCACCGGTCAGAATCTTGACCTGATCTTCGGCAGGAAAGTAGCTCGACCAATTCTCGGCGTCGACGAGCAGCTTCCACACCACTTCCGGCGGCGCTTTCACGTCAATGTCGTTGAGCGCGTAGATGGCGGACGTTTTTGGATCAAAACGCTCGGGCCAGATGACGTGGTCGTACATCGTTCACTTTTCTTTCTTGAACAGGTCTTGAAAAATGAGCGGTGCCCAGACCTTGTCCCGGGCCTGCACGAGCTGACCGCCATCCGCGAGGCTGCCGAGATTGACCGTCGCGTAGCCGAGCTTCTCGACCAGGGCAGCGACCGTCGCGGTCGCGCCTTCGTCGTCGCCCGATAGAAAGATCACCCGACGGCCCGCGGCGGTGGCGGGCTCCTGTGCGAGCACACCTGCGGGCAGGTGGTTGAATGCTTTCACGAGGTGCGCGCCAGGCAGCGCTTTCGCCACGATCGCTGAGGAAGGCCGGTTGTCGAGATCGGACAGCGGCACGCCGTAGGCATTGGTGGCGTCGATGACGACCTTGCCCTGCCACGTCGTGGCGGCCTTGGCAACGTCGCGGTGCGCCCAGAATGGAATCGCCAGGATGATCACGTCGGCCTTGAGTGCCTCCTGCAGCGGCAGGGGGACGACCTTGTCGCCAAGCTCTTCGGCCAGGGACGCGATGGAGTCTGGGCCGCGACTGTTCGTGATGCCGACCGAGATGCCGCTACGGGCGAATTGCCGGGCCAGGGCTGTGCCGACGTTGCCGGCGCCGATGATGGAGTAAGTCATGGTGAATTCCTTGAGTGAACGTTTCTCAATCTCGGGGGCATCGTGGATTCGTCCACTTCAGATTTCCCCGCCTGTTCGAATAATGGCGGTCAGCATGTATTTTGAAAAGATAGGATGTTTAGATACAATCCATCTAGTTTTTAGATGGAAGGAGAGGTGGATGCTTGACGGTGTTTCTCTGGATCAGCTCAGAACCTTTATTGCCGCCGTCGATGAAGGCAGCTTTTCGGCGGCCGCTCGAAAGCTCAACCGGGTTCAGTCGGCGGTGAGCGGCTGGGTCGGGGGACTGGAAGACCAAATCGGGGTCAAGCTGTTTGACCGCTCGGGTCGGTTTCCGAAGCTCACGCCGGAAGGTGTGCTGTTGCTCGCAGACGCGCGCAATATCGTGTTTGGGGTGGACACCCTGAAGGCTCGTGCCAAGCTCATGAATTCAGGCGTAGAGGCTGAACTCTCCGTGGTGGTCGACGTGTTCTTTCCGACCAATGTCGTCAGCGCCGTCGCGAAAGCGTTCGCGCACCAGTTTCCGTTGACGCCACTGCGCCTGTTCGTGGAGGGCTTGGGCGCCGCCTATCTGCCCGTTCTGGACGGCCGATGCAGCCTTGGCATTCTGACGCCGTTGCCCCAGACATTTCCGTCACTGGTGAGCGAGCGGCTGGGCGACTTGCGGCTGGTCGCGGTCGCTTCAGCCTGTCACCCGCTCGCGCACTTCAGCCATCGGATACCACGGCGTGAGTTGGCGAAACATGTACAACTTGTGCTCACCGACAGGTCCGACCTCACGTTCGGTCGGGACTTCGCCGTCGCATCGCCGTTGACTTGGCGTCTGGCGGACTTGTCGACCAAATATGCGTTTCTCAAAGACTGCGTGGGATGGGGCGGGATGCCCTTGCACATGGTCGAGAAAGACATCGCTGAAGGCACGTTGGTCGTTCTGGATGTGGATGACATGCCGCGCACGGGTTTCATACTAACGATGTCCGCATTTCACCAGCCTTCGCAACCGCCTGGACCCGCAGGCAAATGGTTCATTGACCATCTGAAGAGCTTGTGGGAGCAGGCCGACGTCGTTCAGGTGCCGTAGGCGCCACCACGAACCACCACCGCCATCGTCTGCCCAAACCGCTGTTGTCATGAATGGGTGAGGAGTGGACCAGCCGCCGGCGATCAATATGAGCCGAACACCCTGTCCAGCGCAGCCTGGATGTCGACTCGATAGTCCTGGGCGGAACCGATTTTGAGCTTGAGTTCACTCGATGGTATGGCGCCCATTTGCGGCGTATCGAGGAAATAATCCGTCCCGTCGACGGCGATGAGCGGAAACAGATCGGAGGGGAGAGTCAGTGTGGCAAAGCCGGCCAGCTGCCGCAGCGGTATGACGATCCGGGTTGCCAGCCCGCTGATCACGTTGCTCTGCACCTCGACCAGATAGGGAATGCTCGCCTTGTTCCTGCCCGGATTGGCGTAGATATCGAACCGTGCCATCAGAACGCACGCCATTCCTGCAATGCCACGCCTTCGGTTTCAACCAGGGTGTTATAGGCGGCAAGGAAGGTGGCATGTTGCTCGTTCCACTGTTGTTCCTTGCGTTTCTGGATTTCTTCGCGCAGCTTTTGTTCACAGAGCTGGGAAATATTGATGCCAAAATGTTTGGCGTCGAGGTACACGTCCATGGCCAAGCTGATATTGGTCGCCTTCTTGCCCGCGGCTTTTTCCGGAGATGACGAATGTGCAGGTTTCATGACGGATCTGATGCGCATTAAGAATGTGGGACGATGATGTGCATTGTACGCCGGTGTGACTGCTACGCAAATTGATCCATCGTTGCTTGCATCGATGCCCTTTTTTTCGGCAGCAACGCCCCCATATCGTTCCCATCCCCATTCACGGCGCCACGAAGCAGGCTGGCGCCGCTTTTCCCCCGACCCTTAGCAGGCAATGCGTGACCAGCGTCCCGAGGATGACGCTGCGATGGCTATTTCGCTATCCCGGGCGCATGCCATACGAAGGGCAGGGATCACATCGAAAGGAAACCCATGAAAGAAGAGCTGATCGAAATGAGTGGCAAGGTCACCGAGGTGCTGCCGGAACTGCGTTTCCGGGTGGACCTCGAGAATGGTCATCAGCTGGTCGCCTACACGTCCGGCCGGATGAAGAAGAACCACATCCGCATCATCGCCGGCGACCGCGTCACGCTGGAGATGTCGCCGTACGACTTGAACAAGGGCCGGATCGTGTTCCGCCATCTCGAAACGCGCGGCGCGCCCGCGCCGTCGGCCGCGCGCCAGCGCCGCCGCTGAGCGCCGCACCCATCGAAACAACGACGGCCGCGCCGACCGTGTCCCGACACGGCGGCGCGGCCGTTTTACGTGCTCAGTACAACTGCACGCTGTTCGCGCTCTGGCGCCGCAGGTGCGCCAGCTTGGCCGAGTACAGCTGGCGATTGTCGGACTTCGTGCTGGTGTCGATCGCTTGCGTGAGCTGTTCGCGCGCTTCTTTCGCATCGCCCAGTTGCAGCAGCGTCACCGCCAGCCAGAAGTGGAATTCGTCGTAGTAGGGCGCGCGCTTGACCTCGCGTTCGAACAGCTTGCGCGCGGCGTCGTAGTCGCCTGCCTTGAGCGCGACCATGCCCTTGTCGAAGTACTGGAACGGCGGCACCGGTTCGACGGCGGCCACGCGCCGCGCCATTTCGGCCGCTTCGGCCGGGCGGCCCGTCGCCGCCAGCAGGGGACCCAGGTTCTGCATCACGACGATGCTTTCCGGCTCGCGCTCGAGCGCGGTGCGCAATGCCCGTTCGGCCATGACGAGATCGCCGTGGCGCTGGTAGATCACGCCGAGCGTGTTGTAGGCGATCGCGTTCGGCGGATTGGTCGCGACCGCGGCGCGCGCCCACCAGTAGGCGTCGTCGATCTTGCCCTGCACGAGCGATTCGGCGGCGCGGTTGTTGAGGAACAGCGCGACGATGTCTTCTTCTTCCAGCTGGCGGCTGCGCAGGCGGCTCGCGTCCGGCGGCGGCAGGAAGTCGACCACCAGTTCGTGCTCGGAGGTTTCGTCGTACAGCAGGCCGTTGGGCCGGCGGTGGCCGAGGGCGATGTTGACGTGGGACGAGACGAGGTAGATGCCGCCGTCGCGGCTCCACGTCTCGTCCGCCATCACGCTGCGGAAGTGCACCGTCATGCCCAGCTCGCGCGCGAAGGCGGCCGTCATGACGACGAGCGACAGGCAGTTGCCGGCGCGCGCCGCATACGTCTCGGCGGCCGTGCGGGTGCGGCTGGAATCGTATTCGAGTTTCAGGTCGGTCTTGCTGTACAGCGCGTCGATCAGGCCGCGTTCCAGCCCCTTGTTGCGCAAATGCGCTTCGAAGGCGGGACTGTGGATATAGGCCTGCATGGCGGGGCTCAGCGTGAACAGGTTTTGCGCGCCGATGGGTTCCGACGGCGGCTTGAACGATGCGTCGGCGAACAGCGGCGGCGGCGCGGCACGTTGCGGGGTGCTGGCGCAGCCGCCCAGCAGCAGGGCTGTCAGGAAGAACAGGGACGCCAGGCGGTTCATATCTCCTCCTCGGCCGGCGCTTGGTCGCATCGGCCTTATGAGTTGAAGTATCTGCCGGTCCGGGGCGGAAGTAAAGACGCGCTACTGGTCGGCGTGGAAGGCTTCGTGCAGTTCGTCGAGCAGCTCGACTGTTTCTTCGTCCGAGAGGCCGAGATAGGCCATCGCCCGCGCGCCGCCCTTGTTCCATTCTAGCGATTCGGCGTCGCCCTGGTATTTGCGGATCGCGCTTTCGGCCAGCAGCGACAACGCCACGAGCGAGCGCACCGTCGACGTCGTGTCGGCATCGTCCAGGACCGCGTAATCGTGGTGGTGCAGGATGGACCAGGCGACGTCTTCCGACAGGCCCCAGTTGCGCGCCAGCAGGGTGCCGATGGCCGTGTGGCTCGTGCTGTGGCGCTCGTTTTCCAGCGCCGTGAACGGACGTTCCGCTTCCAGCGAGGCGCACGCATAGGTGCTCGCGTAGTCGGCGAAGCGGTCCATCAGCAGCGGCACGCCGGTGTCGCAGAACAGGCCGAACGTGTGCGCCACGTCCGCCTCGCCGATGCGCAGGCGGCGCGACAGGAACACCATCGCCTCGGCACGCCGGCTCGACACTTCCCAGAAGTTGGCCAGCGCGGCGCTGTTCGCCGGGATCGTCCGGCGTGCGAGCAGGCCCGTCATCAGGGCCGCGACCTGGTTGATGCCGAGGAACAGGATCGCCTGCTCGATCGACTTGGCCTTGCGCCGGCCGCCAAAAATGGACGAGTTGGCGAGTTTCAGCAGGGCGCCCGACATGCCGACGTCGCTGGCGACGATGCGTCCGATCACGGCCGGGCTCGGGTCGGGCGACGCGAGTTCCCGTTGCAGGTCCGCGAGCAGGCTGGGACGGGGCGGGATCCGGATCGACTTGATGAGAGCGTCGACGGGATCCTCGGCGGCGGCGCTCGAACGCGCCTGGACAGCGGCTGTACTCATGACTGGACGGGGAAGAACGGATGATGCTGCACGGAAATACGTGCGAAGTTTGTCACTATAAACCAGTGCCGTTGAAGTTGCAGCAAAGTATTGCTTTGTGTAGCAAAACAGACAGTGCGACCCGCCGAATCTTAACAATATAGAATTGCTTTATGTCTTCAACCATCCTCGCCGGCATCGATTTTTCCGCGCCTTCCCACTTGGTCGCACGCCAGCTGATCGGCGTGACGGTGCTGGTCGACGGCGTCGGCGGGCGCATCGTCGAGACGGAAGCCTATGACGGCGAAGATCCCGCCTCGCACAGCTATTCCGGGCCGACGGACCGTAACTTCGCGATGTTCGGACCGCCGGCCCACGCCTATGTGTACCGCTCCTACGGCATCCACTGGTGCCTGAACTTCGTCTGCCGGGAGGCGGGGCATGGCGCCGGGGTCCTGATCCGCGCGCTCGAACCCGTGACGGGACTGGAAACGATGTGCGAACGGCGCGGCACGCGCGACCACTGGCTGCTGTGTTCCGGGCCCGGCAAGCTGTGCCAGGCGCTCGGCGTGACGCGCGCCCTGAACGGCCGGTCGCTGGCCGCGGCGCCGTTCGAACTGGCGCCGGCACCCGGCGGCATCGAGGTGGTCAGCGGGCCGCGCATCGGGATTTCCAAGGCCGTCGACGTAGCCTGGCGTTTCGGCCTCGCGGGCTCGCGCTGGGTCAGCAAGCCGTTCCGCTGAGAGCCGTCAGCTGTCAGCCGTTGGCGGCGCGGCGCGGACGGGGCGTCGGCGCTTCGCCGCGCACGGTGCGGTGTTCGAGCACGGGACGGCCGCGCAGCGGGCTGTCGGGGGCGCGCCGCTCGAGCGCGGCCGCTGCCTGGTCCTGGCCATCCTCGATGCGGAAGATCGATACGGCGCGCGCCAGGTTGACGGTCTGCTCGTGCAGGCTGGCCGCCGCCGCCGCGGCCTGTTCGACGAGGGCGGCATTCTGCTGCGTCATGTCGTCCATCTGCCCGACCGCGCGATTGACGTCGACGATGCCGTCGGCCTGCTCGGTGCTGGCGGCGCTGATGCGGTTGATGATGTCGTTCACCTGCTGCACGGACGCGACCACGCTGACCATGCTCGATCCGGCCTCGTTGACGGCAGCGTTGCCGTTGTCGATGATCGCCACCGAATCGGCGATCAGCGCCTTGATTTCCTTGGCGGCCGACGCGGAGCGCTGGGCCAGCGTGCGCACTTCGCTCGCGACGACGGCGAAGCCGCGGCCTTGTTCGCCGGCGCGCGCCGCTTCGACGGCGGCGTTCAACGCCAGCAGATTGGTCTGGAACGAGATGCCGTCGATGACGCCGGTGATCTCGACGATCTTGCGTGAACTGGCGCGGATCGATTCCATCGTGGCGACGGCACGGTCGACGGCCTGGCCGCCGCCGGTCGCCAGCCGGGCCGCCTTGGCCGCGAGTTCCGTCGCCAGGCGGGCATTGTCGGCATTGCCCTTGACGGCCTGGGTCAGCGTCTCCATCGCGCTTGCCGTCTGCTGCAGCGAGCCGGCCTGCAATTCGGTGCGGGTCGACAGGTCCAGGTTGCCGGTGGCGATTTCCTGCGATGCCGTGTCGATCGAGCGCACCGAATCGAGCACGCTGCGCAGCGTCGTGTTCAGGTTGGAGATGGTCCGGTCGAGCGCGCGCGCGGTGTCGGCGATCTCGTCGCGGCCGTCGTTGTGGGCGCTGGCGCACAGGCGGCCTTCGGCCAGCTCGCCCATGACGGCCGAGATGGCGCCGATGTCGCGCAGCATGGCGCGGCGCACGACCATCGTCACGGCCAGCGAGACGCCGATCGACAACATGACCAGCACGGCCATCCACGTGCCCAGGTCGTGGAACTCCGTGCGCGCGGCGCCATAAGCCTGTTCGCTGAGCGCCTTTTCCAGCGCGGCCAGCTGCGCCAGCTGCTGGTTCAGCACCATGAATTCTTTTTCCGCCTTCTGCATCGAGTTGGTGGCGATCGACTGGTCGACCTGCGCCATCTCGATCGTGTCCTGCACGGCCTTGCGGTAGGCCGCCAGCGCCGCCAGCGACGCGTCGACCGGCTTGCGTTCGGCGCCGCCGGTCGTGCGCGCGAGGTCCTGCAATTGCGCCTGCACGGCCGCGTGGCGCTTGCCGATGTCGGCGATCAGGGCATCGAGGCGGTTCTTGGCGAAGCTGCCGTTGATCCAGGCCAGCAGCTGATAGGCGTTGGCGTGGACGTACTTGGCGTCGCCCGCCACGTCGGCCACGCTTTTCAGGCGCGCGGCACGGACCTGCACGATGTTTTCCAGCGACGCGTTCTGGCGCACCATCCCGTACCAGGCGGCACCGGACAGCATCAACAGCAGCACCAGCACCATGCCGGGCGCCAGCAGCAGCTTCGGACCGATCCGTAGTTTTCTCAGCATGTTGCGCTCCCGCTCGACTAGATAAACGCGGGCGGCGAACCGCCCGCGTTCACGGCGCCTCACTTCTTGTACAGTCCCGCCTCCAGCACGACGCCGTTGACGAGCAGGATGTACGTCGTCTTCGGCTCGATCTTGCCGGTGGTCGGATTCTTGTACTGGTAGTCGACCCAGCCCTTGCCCTTGGCGGCGGCCAGTTCGATGATCTCGCGGCGGTATTTCTTGCCGTTGGCATCGGGCACGTCCGTCAAATCCTTGCCGACGATCGACGGATTGTACGGATGGGCCAGCACGATGCCGGTCTTGACGTCGCGCATGTCGATATACAGCGAGCCCTGGACGAACTCCGGGTCCTTGGACGAGATGCGTTTCATCACTTCTTCCTTGCCCTTCGCCTTGACCATCGCGGCGCCGCGCTCGGCCATGGCGATCGCATCTTTTTCGGTCGGTTCGGAGGCAAGCGCGCCGGCGCAGGACAGGCACAGGACGGCGGCGGTTACGGTTGCGGTCGTTTTCATAGGACGTCCTTTCGGGGAAAAGTGATAGGTCTAAATGTTGCCTATTTGCATTTCCTACTCTACGCCGCGGCCCCGGCCATCCTGTTGTGCTAACGCAAGCGGCCTCCGATGTGCGGGAGCAATGGCAACGCTGATCTTTCGCAGGGCATACCTTGACTCGCGGCAACTCGGTGGCAATGCCGGCTGCCTAACATCGGTTCCTGTCGGCAATTATTTCCATGCATCACCTTTTGCTGCCCTCAACCACTTCCATCAGGAGAACTCCCGTGACCCTCGACGCGACGCCCGCCAAGTTCAAGCCCTACACCCGCCAGTCGATCCAGAGCGCCCGCCAATGGCAATGGATGAGCCCCGACCTGCAGGAAGCGGTGCAGGTGGTCTCCCATGTACTGCCGTTCCGCACGAACGAATATGTGATGGATCAGCTGATTGACTGGAACAATATCCCGGACGACCCTATCTACCGCCTGACGTTTCCCCATCGCGACATGCTGGCCGCGCGCGAATACGCGCAGTTGCGCGACCTGGTGCTGGTCAAGAAAGACGCCGCCGCGATCGCGAAACTCGTGCACGACATCCGCATGCGGATGAACCCGCACCCGGCCGGCCAGATGACGCACAACGTCCCGCGCGTCAACGACGCGCCGCTCAAGGGCCTGCAGCACAAGTACAAGGAAACCGTGCTGTTCTTCCCCAGCGCCGGCCAGACGTGCCACGCCTATTGCACGTTCTGCTTCCGCTGGCCGCAGTTCGTCGGCATGGAAGAGATGAAGTTCGATGCGCGCGAGTCCACGGAGCTCGTGTCCTACCTGGCCACGCATCCGGACGTGACGGACGTCCTGATCACGGGCGGCGACCCGATGATCATGAATACGCGTTCGCTGGCCGAGTTCATCGAACCGCTGCTGGCGCCCGAACTGGCGCACATCCAGAACATCCGGATTGGCACGAAGTCGGTCGCGTACTGGCCGCAGCGCTACGTGTCGGACAAGGACAGCGACGACCTGATGCGCCTGTTCGAAAGAGTCGTCAAGGCCGGCAAGAACCTCGCGCTGATGGGGCACTACAACCACGCCGTCGAGCTGCGCCAGCCTATCGCCCAGCAGGCCGTCAAGCGCATCGTCGGCACGGGCGCCACCTTGCGCATGCAGGGGCCGCTGATCCGCCACATCAACGAAGACCCGAACAGCTGGGCCGAGCTGTGGACGACGGGCGTGCGCCTGGGCGCGATCCCCTACTATATGTTCGTCGAACGGGATACCGGCCCGCGCGAGTACTTCGCGCTGCCGCTGGCGCGCGCGCACGAGATCTTCCAGGCCGCGTACAGCATGGTGTCGGGCCTGTCGCGCACCGTGCGCGGGCCGTCGATGAGCACCTTCCCGGGCAAGGTCGTGATCGACGGCGTGGTCACGATCAACGGCGAAAAGCTGTTCGCGCTGCAGTTCCTGCAGGCGCGCAATCCGGAATGGGTGCGGCGGCCGTTCTTCGCGAAATACGACCCGCACGCCACCTGGCTCGATCACCTGAAGCCCGCGTTCGGCCGCAAGAAGTTCTTCTTCGAGGGCGGGGAGGACGACCACGACGACGTCAAGGCGCTGGGCCGCGTGATTCCGATCCAGCCGGCGCGCGCGCACGACCAGCGCGCCAGCGACAGCCAACCCGACGCGGCCTGACCCGCAGGAGGTGCCCATGGAAGCCGACCAGAGCCAGCCGCGCCTTTCGGGGGTGGCAGTGTTTTTCTACGTGTTCCTGCCGTTCGCGCTGGGGCATTACCTGTCCTCGCTGCTGCGCAACGTGAACGCCGTGCTGGCACCGCATCTGGTCGGCGCGCTCGCGCTGACGCCGGGCCAGCTCGGCCTCCTCACCAGCGCGTTCTTTTTCGCGTTCGCCCTCGTCCAGCTGCCGGTCGGGATCGCGCTCGACCGCTACGGACCGCGCAAGGTGCAGCTGGTGCTGATGCTGCTGGCTGCATTGGGCACGCTGTTGTTCGCCACCGGCCATTCGTTCGGCCAGCTGGTGGTGGCGCGCGCCATCATCGGCTGCGGCCTGGGTGGCTGTTTCATGTCGGCCGTGAAGGCGATCGCCACCTGGATCTCGCCGAAGCGCCTGCCGTCCGTGCAGGGTTATCTGATCGCCGTGGGCGGCCTGGGTGCGGCATCCAGCACCATGCCGGTGCGCATGCTGCTGCAGCACACGGACTGGCGCGGCCTGTTCGTTCTGCTGGCCGTGCTCGTCGCCTGCAGCGGTCTGCTGATCTGGCTCGTCACGCCCCAGTCGAAGGCGCCCGGCGGCGCGCTGCCGACCGTGCGCTCCGTGCTGGACGTGTACCGCGCACCGGCGTTCCGCGCGACGATCTCGCTGGTGCTCGTGCCGCATGCGATCTTCTTCGGCATCCAGGGCCTGTGGATCGGGCGCTGGCTGGCCGACGTGGCCCGCTTTCCGGACGGCGCCGTCGCCTACCTGCTGTACATGGGGATGGCGTCCGTGATCTTTGGCGCCATCGCGGTCGGCATGATCACGGAATGGGCCGGGCGGCGCGGCATCGAGGCGCTGGACGTGGCCGCCGTCGGCGTCGGGCTGTTCGTGCTCGTGCAGCTGGCGATCGTCTGCAACTGGCGGCCCAGCCTGCAGCTGCTGTCGGTGCTGTTCACGCTCGTGGGGACGATCACCGGCATCGAATACGCGATCGTCGCCCAGAGCCTGCCGCGCGCGCTGACGGGGCGCGCCGCCACATGCCTGAACCTCCTGATCTTCATCGGCGCCTTCCTCGTGCAGGCCGGCTTCGGATTGATCGTCGGCCTGTGGCATCCCGATGCGGCCAGCCACTTCCCGGCGGTGGCCTATCGCGTCGCGTTCGGCGTGCTGGTGGCGCTGCAGCTGCCTGGCCTGCTCGGTTATGTCCACAACTTCCTTCTGCGCCGTCAAGTAAAATGCGGCATCGTTTTGCTCACCCAGAAGGAAGAATATGAGATTGGTTCGTTACGGTCGCCCCGGTAAGGAAAAGCCGGGCCTGTTCGACGAGGAAGGCCGCCTGCGCGACCTGTCCGGCGTGATCGGGGACGTCGACGCGTCGGTGCTGTCGGAAAAGGCGCTGCGCAAGCTCGCCAAGGTCGACTGGAAAACGTTGCCGCTGGTCCGCGGCAATCCCCGCCTGGGCGTGCCGGTCAAGGGCGTCGGCAAGTTCATCGGCATCGGCATGAATTACTCCGACCACGCGGCCGAAGTCGGTGCGCCGATCCCGAAGGAACCGATCATGTTCATGAAGGCGACGTCCAGCCTGTCCGGCCCGGACGATCCCGTCCAGCTGCCGAAAGGCTCGAAGAAGACCGACTGGGAAGTCGAGCTGGGCGTCGTCATCGGCACCCGCGCCCAGTACGTGGACGAGGCGGATGCGCTCAAGTACGTGGCCGGCTACTGCGTCGTCAACGACGTCTCCGAGCGCGCCTACCAGTTCGAACTGGGTTCGCAGTGGAGCAAGGGCAAGGGCTGCGACACCTTCGGCCCCGTCGGTCCATTCCTCGTGACGAAGGACGAGATCTTCGACGTGCAGGACCTCGACCTGTACCTGGAACTGAACGGCAAGCGCATGCAGACCGGGAACACGTCGAAGATGATCTTCACGGTGGCGCAAATCGTCAGCTACCTGTCGCGCTTCATGACCCTGGAGCCGGGCGACATCATCAGCACGGGCACGCCGCCGGGCGTGGGCCTCGGACGCAGCCCGCAGCGCTTCCTCAAGAATGGCGACAAGCTGCGTCTCGGGATTGCCGGGCTGGGCGAGCAGCAGCAGGAAGTGGTCGCGTATCCGAAAGCTTGATACGCCTGATACGTCATCCCCGCGAAGGCGGGAATCCAAGTCGCATGCGTTGCGGCGGCGCCCGCAAAATTGGGTCCCCGCCTGCGCGGGGACGACGGTTAAATTGCCACCTGCTTCAACGCTCTCTCCACCGACTCTTTTAGTCTTCCCACGATCTCGCCGAGATCCCCCTGCGTGACGACGAACGGCGGCGCCAGCAGCACGTGATCGCCATGGCGCCCATCGATCGTGCCGCCCATCGGGTAGACCAGCAAGCCGTTCTCCATCGCGCGCGCCTTGATCGCCGCGTGCAGTTTCAGCGCCGGCGCGAACGGCGTCTTGCTCGCGCGCTCGCGCACCAGTTCCAGGGCCAGGAACAGCCCGCGGCCGCGGATGTCGCCCACGTGCGGATGGTCCTCGAATTCCTCGTCCAGCATGGCGCGCAGCGTGGCGCCGCGCAGGCGCACTTGCGTCAACAGGTCGTCGCGCTCGATCACCCGCTGGACGGCGAGCGCCGCCGCCGCCGCCACCGGATGCCCGATATAGGTGTGCCCGTGCAGGAACGCGCCGCTGCCGGCGCGCAGGCGCTCGACGATGGCGCCGTTCACGAGCACCGCGCCGATCGGCTGGTAGCCCGCGCCCAGGCCCTTGGCCACGGCGATCAGGTCCGGTGCCACGCCGTCCTGCTCGATCGCGTACATGGTGCCCGTGCGGCCCATCCCGCACATCACTTCGTCGGCGATGAACAGGATGCCGTACTTGTCGCACAGCGCCCGCACGCCGCGGAAGTAGCCGGGCGTGGGCGGGATCGCGCCGCCCGTCGCGCCCACCACGGGTTCGGCGCAGAACGCGATCACGTGTTCCGGGCCGGCCTGCAGGATCGCCGCTTCCAGTTCATCCAGCAGCATCGCCGTGTACTGCTCGACGGTCTGGTCGTCGGCGCGATTGCGGTATTCGTAGCAGGCCGCTACCCGCTCGACGTCCATCAGGAGGGGCGCGAACGGCTGGCGGCGCCATTCGTTGCCGCCCACGGCCAGCGCGCCCAGGGTATTCCCGTGGTAGCTCTGGCGCCGCGCGATGAACAGCGAGCGCTTGGATTCTCCGCCTTCGACGAAGTACTGGCGCGCCAGCTTCAGCGCCGTCTCCATCGCTTCCGATCCGCCCGACACGAGGTACACGCCCTTCACGCCGGCCGGCGCGTTCGCCACGAGGCAGTCGGCCAGTTCTTCCGCCACCTCGGTCGTGAAAAAGGCCGTGTGGGCATACGCGCAGCGATCGATCTGGCGGTGCATGGCCGCGATCACGTCCGGATGGCCGTGCCCGAGCGACGACACGGCCGCGCCGCCGCTGGCGTCGAGATAGCTGCGGCCGTGGCTGTCGTACAGATAGATGCCCGCGCCGCCGACCGCGATGGGCGGGGTCTGACGCAGGCTGCGGTGCAGGATGTGACTCATGAACGCTCCCGGAAAGGTTGACGATTGACAAGGATTGAACATAAGCGGGAACCGTCCGGATTCTTTTGATTTTTGCCTCAAGGCATGCGAATATTTTCGCCATGACCGACCGCCTCCGCCCGATTCCGCCGCAAGACTGGACCGCCGCCCAGCGCGCCGCCGCCCAGGAGATCGTCAACGGCCCGCGCGGCGCGCTGTACGGCCCGTTCGTGCCGCTGCTGCGCAGTCCCGAGCTGATGGGCTATGCGCAAAAGCTCGGCGAATACCTGCGCTACCGCAGCGCCATCGGCGTGCGGCTGTCCGAGCTGGCGATCCTCGTCACCGCGCGCGAGTGGGACCAGCAGGTCGAGTGGGCGATCCACGCGCCCATCGCGCAGCAGGTGGGTGTGCCTCCGGACGTCGTCCAGGCCATCGCGCGGCGCGAGCGGCCGGCCGCGCTGCTCGTCGACGAAGCGGTCGTGTACGATTTCTGCGTCGAGCTGCACCGTCACAAGCGCGTGTCGGACCGCGTCTACGACGATGCGCTGGCGCTGTTCGGCGAGCAGGGCGTCGTCGACCTGATGGGCGTGAACGGCTACTACACGTTCCTCGCGATGGTGATGAACACGGCGCGCACGGCGGTGCCGCCGTCCGGTGCGGCGCCGTTGCCGGATTAGCCGGCAATAAAAACAAAACGGCGGCACCAGGCCGCCGTTCGTTCACGCGTGCATGTCGCGGCTGCGCGTCAGCCCAGCACCTTCTTCAGCCACGCCGAGATATGCTCGACTTCCTCGAGACACAGCGAGTGCTGCATGGCGTATTCATGCCATTCGAGCTGGTAGCCCAGCGAGACGAGCAGGTCGCGCGACGCTTCGGCGCGGTTGAACGGCACCACGTTGTCGTAGCGGCCGTGCGCCATGAAGATCGGCGTGGCCTTGCTTGCCTCGGTGCGTTCGGTCGCCAGTTTGGCGGACAGCGGCACGTAGCCCGACAGGCACAGCAGGCCCGCCAGCGGTTCCGGATGGCGCAAGCCGGTCTGGATCGCCATCGCGCAGCCTTGCGAGAAGCCTGCCAGGACGATGCGCGAGGCGGGGATGCCGCGTGCCTTTTCGCGTTCGATGAACGCTTCGATGTCCTGCTGCGACGCGCGCAGGCCGCCCTCGTCCTCGCGCCGCGTCAGTTCCGCGCCGGTGATGTCGTACCAGGCACGCATCACATAGCCGTTGTTGACGGTGACGGGCATCGTCTTCGCGTGCGGGAAGATGAAGCGGATGCCGGGCAGGCCGGCCAGGTCAAGTTCGCGCACCATCGGCACGAAGTCGTTGCCATCGGCGCCCAGGCCGTGCATCCAGATGATGGCGATGTCCGGGTGGTCGTTGGTCTCGATCTGGATGTGGTCGAGCAGTTCGCTCATGCGGTGTCCTTGCGTAGTTTCAGTAACGGTTCAGGATGCGGCAGGGCGTTGCGCCGATTTCGGGCGCCAGGTCTTGCAGACGGCCGGATCGGTGTCGGCGTACGGACCGCCAATCAGGTCGATGCAATACGGGACGGCCGCGAAGATGCCGCCCACGAGCGTCTTGCCGTCCGCATCCTTTAAACCTTCCAGCGTTTCCCTGATCGATTTCGGCTGGCCCGGCAGGTTCATGATCAGCGCGGCGTGGTCCGATGTTTCGCGGATCACGGCCGTCTGGCGCGACAGGATCGCGGTCGGCACGAAGTGCAGGCTGATTTGCCGCATCTGCTCGCCGAAGCCGGGCATTTCCTTCGTGCCCACGGCGATGGTCGCTTCCGGCGTGACGTCGCGCCGCGCCGGGCCCGTACCACCCGTCGTCAGCACGAGGTGGCAGCGGGCGGTGTCCACCAGGTCGACCAGCGTCTGCTCGATGCTGGCGCGGTCGTCCGGGATCAGGCGGGTCTCGACGCGGAACGGGGTGACGAGCGCCGCGTCGAGCCACTCGCGCAGCGCGGGGATGCCCTTGTCCTCATAGACGCCAGTGCTGGCGCGGTCCGAGACCGAGACCAGGCCAATAATGAGCTCACCCGCCAATTCCTCGACCTTATTGTCCAGACTCATCGTCTTCGTCTTCCTCGGTATCGACGTCGTCGTCCGCCGCGGCTTTCGGCGCCTTGGCCAGGTCCTTCAGGATCTGGAAGATTTCGCGGTAGGCCTTGGGCGGCTTGTTCTCGGCCTGTTCCTTGCGCGCGTTGCGGATCAGGGTGCGCAGGTGCTGCACGTCCAGGTGCGGGTGCTCTTCCAGCAGCTGGGTCAGCGCCTTGTCGTCGGCCAGCAGCTTGTCGCGGCGGCGCTCCAGCGCGTGCAGCGCGGCCGCCTCGGCCTTCGAGGTGCCTTTCCAGCTCTCGATGGTGCGCTGGATGACGGCGACTTCGTCTTCGTCGAGGGTGCGCATCAACTTGCCGACGAACTGCAGCTGGCGGCGCCGGCCTTCGTGGTTGGTGATGGTCTGGCACATGAGGATGGCGTCGCGCACTTCCTCCGGCATCGGGACGCGCTTGACGCGGTCGCGCGGCGCCTCGATGAGCTGCTCGCCGAGCTTCTGCAACTCGTTACTCTGGCGCTTGAGTTCGGACTTGGAGGGGCGGTCGTATTCCTGGTCGAACTCGTCGGAGCGGAAGCCGACGGAGCCGCGGTTTGCATTTGGCATGATGATCTAGATTCGACAGGCGCACGGCCAGCCGGTGAAAACAGTAAACGGCTGCTATGATAACTGTTTTAGGGCTCTGCTTACGAAAACGCACATGAACGACACCGTCTTCACCCATACCCAGGATCAGCTCAAGCAGCTCGCACGGGACGTGCTGGCCATTGCCAAGGAAACCGGCGCCACCGATGCGTCGGTCGAGATCAGCGAGGGTAGCGGGCTGGCGGTCACAGTGCGCAAGGGCCAGGTTGAAACCATCGAGCAGAACAAGGACAAGGGCATCGGCGTGACCGTCTACTGCGGCCAGCGCCGCGGCCATGCCAACACGTCCGATTTTTCGCGCGATTCGCTGCGCGCCACCGTCGAGGCGGCGTACAACATCGCCCGCTTCACCGCCGAGGACCCGGCCGCCGGCCTGCCCGACGCCGACCTGCTGGAAACGAACCCGCGCGACCTGCGCCTGTGCTACCCATGGGACATCAGCGCCGAGGATGCCGTGGCCATCGCCCAGCGCTGCGAGGCGGCCGCCTTTGCCGTCGACAAGCGCGTCACGAACAGCGAGGGCGCCAGCGTCTACGTGCAGCAGTCGCACTTCGTGGCCGCCAACTCGCTCGGTTTCTGCGCCGGCTACCCGTTCTCGCGCCACACGCTGTCGGTCGCCCCGATTGCCGGCAAGGGCGCCAACATGCAGCGCGACGACTGGTATTCGTCGGCGCGCGATCCCAAGAACCTGGGCGATCCGGAAAAGATCGGCCGCTACGCCGCCGAACGCGCCCTCGCGCGCCTGAACGCGCGCAAGCTCGACACGCGCACCTGCCCCGTGCTGTTCGAGGCGCCGCTGGCCGCCGGCCTGCTGGGCGCGTTCGTCCAGGCAACCTCCGGCGGCGCCCTGTACCGCAAGTCGAGCTTCCTGCTCGACTCGCTGGGCAGCAGCATCTTCCCGTCCCACATCCAGATCGTGGAAGACCCGCACCTGATCGGCGGCGTCGGCTCGGCCCCGTTCGACGAAGAGGGCGTGCGCACCCAGCGCCGCAACGTCGTCAGCGACGGCGTGCTGCAGGGCTACTTCCTGTCGTCTTACTCGGCCCGCAAGCTGGGCATGCAGACGACGGGCAACGCGGGCGGCTCGCACAACCTGGAAATCATCTCGAAAGAGACGAAGATCGCCGACGACTTCGAAGGCATGCTGCGCAAGATGGGCACTGGCCTGCTCGTCACGGAGCTGATGGGGCAGGGCACGAACTACGTCACCGGCGATTATTCGCGCGGCGCGTCCGGCTACTGGGTCGAGAACGGCGTCATCCAGTACCCGGTCGAGGAAATCACCATCGCCGGCAATATGAAGGACATGTTCCAGGCCATCGTCGGCGTCGGCAACGACGTGCTGACGCGCGGGAACAAGTCGACCGGCTCGATCCTGCTCGAGAAGATGGTGGTCGCGGGCAGTTGATCGTGCCGCCTACCCGGCCAGGGTAGGCGATTGACCGTCCGGGCAGTGGAATGTTAGGTTGGTATTTTTAACAAGTGTTAAATGTGCCATGGCCATCGTTACCCTTTCCCAACCATACGACATGTCCGTCTCCCCGAGCGGCTGGACACCACCTGCGGCGACGGAGAACGTCGCGCAGCTCGTCTTCACGAACGGGAACCTGCGGCTCGAACTGGACAGCAAGGGCGCATCGCCCATTTCCCTGTTGTCCTACCAGAACGGACAATTGACCGGCGGCGTAGGTGAAATCCACCTGTCCAACGATGCCGGCGAGATCCTGTCGATCGGCACCGGATCGGGCGATCCGTACGACGTTTCGCATGCGCCCCTGGCCGGCACGCTCAAGGAGTGGTTCGCGCTGACGGGCATGTTCGACGAGCGCGACTTGTTCACCGGCAGCGCGGGCAACGACGTCCTGCTCGCCTACGGCGGCAACGACATCATCCGTTCCGGCGCCGGCAACGACCGCATCGATGCCGGCGCGGGCGACGACACCGTCTACGGCGACGCCGGCAACGACACCATCGATGGCGGCAGCGGTTTCGACAAAGTGGTCTGGACCGGGGCGCTGGCCGACTACAAGGTCGCGCGCAGCGGCGACGTCTATACCGTCACGAACCTGAAGGACGGCAGCGTCGATACGGTGACGAACGTCGAACGCCTCGATTTCGACGACAAGCTGATCGCTGCCGACGTCACGCCGGACAGTCCGGGCGGCCAGATCTTCCGGCTGTACCGCGCCGCGTTCGACCGTTTGCCTGACAACGCCGGGCTGCTGTACTGGACCTACGAGATCGGGCATGGCATCAAGCTCGATGTGATGGCGGACGCCTTCATCAAGTCGAGCGAATACCAGGCGCGCTACGGCACGGACCTGAGCAACCACGACCTGGTCGCGAAATTCTACGACAACGTGCTGCACCGTGCCCCGGACCAGGCCGGCCTGGACTTCTGGACCGGTGCCCTCGACAGCCACGCGGCCACGAGCGCCCAGGTGCTGGCTGCCATCAGCGAAAGCCGGGAAAACGTCGACGGCACGGCGGCGCTGATCGGCAACGGGCTGGTGCTCGACCAGCCATTGATCACCTGACCGCCGGCCTGGCGGGCCGCGTCCTGCAGAATCGGCGCTCAGCTGCGATAATCTCCGGTCCACGTATGCATGGATGGCGCCGCGCCATCCGATAGAAAGGACCCCTATGGATATTCTTGCCGCCGCCCGCAAGCGCTACACCGCCAAGGCCTACGACCCGACCCGCCGCGTGCCCGAAGAGACGATGCAGCAGATCTATGAAGTGCTACGCAACAGCCCGTCGTCGGTGAACTCGCAACCGTGGCACTTCATCGTCGCCAGCACGCCGGAAGCCAAGGCGCGCCTGGCCAAGGGCGTGCAGGGCCCGTATGGCTACAACGAGGCGAAGATCCTCAACGCGTCGCACGTGATCCTGTTCTGCACGCGCGTCGACGCCGAAGGCGGCCACCTGGAGCGCCTGCTCGAGCAGGAGCAGCGCGACGGCCGTTTCAAGGACGATGCCGCCAGGGCCGGCCAGGCCAAGGGCCGCCAGGGCTACGTCAACCTGCACCGCTACACGCTGAAGGACTTGCCGCAGTGGTTCGAGAAGCAGGCCTATATCGCCCTGGGCAACGCCATGCTGGCCGCCAGCACGCTCGGCGTGGACACGACGCCGATGGAAGGCCTCGATCCGGCCGCCCTCGACACCGAACTGGGCCTGCACGAACAGGGCCTGTCCAGTCTCGTCCTGCTGGCCTTCGGCTACCACGCCGACAGCGATTTCAATGCCGCCCTGCCGAAGTCGCGGCTGGCGCAGGATCAAGTGTTTACGTTCCTGTAAGCACAACGCCACGGGCGCGTTGCGCGGCCGTGGCGTTTGTTCTTGCTGGACGGGGCCCGCGCCCCGTTTTTTATTTCTGCGGCGAGCGGATCGCCTGCAGCACCGGCTGCAGCACGGCGGCGCCCAGGCGCGCGCTGCGGGCACCGTCCCAGCCGACCTGCGGATCGGGGTCGTTGGCATTGTCCTTGAACGGCAGTTCCAGGGTCAGCGACAGGCAGCCGAAGGCGTGCGTGACATACGGCGAACCCATCGTCAGCACCTCGTCCGTGTACGGCTCTTTCGGATAGCCGTGGACGTCCTGGAAGTCGGGGCTGGCGACCATGAATGCGTCCGAGAACGCCTTCTGCGCGGCGGCCTGCCCGGCGGTGAAGGTCGGCAGGGCCTCGCTGCCGGCGATGAAGACGTAGGGCAGGCCCTCGTCGCCATGCACGTCGAGGCACAGGTCGACGCCGGTGTCTTCCATCTTCCTGCGGACGAGGAAGACTTCCGGGCTGCGTGCCATCGACG
>Ga0209148_1000905_pt1 | contig 20065 bp, 16 predicted proteins | sample AraplaCol_mMF_r2_2_FD_184288 | JGI IMG/M metagenome (GOLD analysis project Ga0209148, IMG submission 184288) | Arabidopsis root microbial communities from North Carolina, USA - plate scrape CL_Col_mMF_r2 (SPAdes) (version 2) | ecosystem: Host-associated > Plants > Roots > Endosphere | place... | reverse complement strand
CAAACAGTTTGCGGAAGTCCTTCCGAATAACATCGTCGTCTGTTTCGACGATGCCACGGCATCGAAAAGCACATACGAAGACCTGAAGCTTGCCATTACTCGCGATACCGCCAACGTTGAAATCAAAGGCGAGCAGACTATCGTAGAACGTGAAGTGTATGGCCGCGTATTCGTTCTTTCCAACAGCCACCGCCCATTTATTATGAGCGCTGATGACCGGAGATTTTACGTAGCCGAGTACCTTGACCATTTTAAAGACTTGGCCGATTCGGAAGCGTACTTCGAAAAGTTCACGTCTTTCTGGAAGAATCCAGATAATGCCGCTACGATACATTGGTGGTTCCGTGATATCGACCTGTCGGACTTCACCGCCCATTCTTGCGTTAAAACGGAAGCGAGAAAGCATTTGATCGCCATTTCGACTTCCAGCGCTGATACGGCCATTTCTGAATTTCTGGGAGGCAAGGAGATTAGCTTTACTGATGAGCACGGCGTCGTAAAGACCGAGACTCCGCCCGTTACCGAAGTTTTCCATGAACGTCAGCTTTTGCACTTCCTGAAAGAACGCGGGATTGCGGATATGCCCACCGATATGCTACGTCGCAAGTTATCAGAAATGGGCTACGAGGAAAAGCGCCGCACCGTTCCCGGCTGCAATAACGGAAAACAAATCGGCTTGTGGCAGAGGATCATGGACGGCAAGAAGCGCCGCACAAGCTTGACGCAAGATGAAATTGACGTCATTTCCGAAGCATACAACCGCCCGTTCTGAGGCGTTAATGCAAGCCTAATGCACGCTAATGCAGAGCTAATGCAAAACTCGAAAACCGCTGAGACCTAGTATCCATGCGGGTTTCCGGCGTTTTGACGTAGCTTAATGCACTAATGCAAAACGGTGCAAAGTTATTTTGAAGTTCATTGTGCAGCCGGAAGGCTGGGCATGACAGAACCATTCAACGAAAGGATAGAGATGCAATACGAATATGATTCAAAAGCCGAGCGGGCTGCTGCCCCGGCTCTCGCCGCCCTTGGGGCGAAACGTTGTACCAGTTTCCCATCCGGCTCCTACCAAGATGCCGCAGGCACCACTCTGGAAGGCAAACCGGACTATGTTGTTCACCTTCCGCACGGCCCGGTGTTTATCGAACTGAAACACGGTCCGTTGAACAACCATTACACCCGCGAAAGCAGCCGCGAAGCGTTAGCAAACGAATACATGTGGCTCTTTCATAAACCGGCTGATAGCTTGTGCTATTCGGCCCTGTCCAAAGCCTTATACGAAGCTCCAAGCAAAACGGGCGAACTGGCAATCAAAGACCACGCTTGGAATCATTCTTTGTGGAAAGTGTTAGCCCTACAGGCGAAATTAGGATGGCGTAACTACATCGTCTGCTTCAAACAGAATCCGAAACCAGCGGAAGCTGAGCGTTACTGTGCTGCCGGTCTGATCTGGTGCACGTTGAAAACTCTGCCACAACTCCTGATCCGTCTGGAACTGGAAGCCTTAGGCATTTCGGGCTCATTCGTCCATCGGGCTACGAAGTTTGAATATGAAGTGGAGTTCGATGACGGTTCCGCCACAGCGAGCGAAACCCGTAATCACTTCCTCGCCACCGTGCAAGCGGATCAAGAGGTCAAAGCCGCCCAGCGAGCACAGGAAGCCGTTAACCGGGCCGCTGGCATCTCACCGTTTTAATGCATCCCACAACGTAACGAAAGGAACAAATATGAAAGCAGCCCTCCAGCGTCACCAGAAACAAATCTCATCGTCCTCCCAGCCGACCAAGAAGGAGCCAACAGTAACAGCAGCACAAAAGCCGTGGTGGGCACCTGACGACCGACCAGCGCCAGCGAAGAAGGCTCAAGCGACGAAGCCAGCAGCCCCGGCTATGAACGCCAGAGTCGTGAAGGAGATGCAACGCATCATCCGGGAGGAAACGATGAACTGATTATTCGCTACCCTTCTGTAACGAAACAAATACGCCTCTAACTGTATCCGGTTGAGTAAAATATACTCCCTCACCAATATCGTACTTACTAACGATAACCTTCAAATCTTGAGTGTCCGATTCAAATAACACGAATCGATACTGACGATCCACAAAAGCCTTCGGTGGGTCGGTTTCGATTGAAATGGTCATAGTGTATTCATCAGGATGCCACTTGAAATTCCGCTCGAAGTAACGGAGAAATGGCTCGACTAACGATGGCCCCGCATGAATCCAATCCTTGGGCTCATCCTCTTTTCTTTGGGCAATTTTATTGTTGATGTACGCTCGCAGGGAAGATGTTGCTTCCCTTATGATCTTGTCATCTTGCCGTTGAGTTGACGGAAGGCATCGTATCACGTGCGACCACTCATCACCCGGTGATAAAGTGAATGGCGTTAGCAGGATCGGCTGAGTGTCATCCGGCTTCTGAAAGTAAGCGAGAGCTCGGACTGAAAACGAGTCGCCGCTTGAGCTGGCAATATTCAAGCCGATGCCCTTCACCCTCACGTTGCGCCCTCCTGTATTCGATACGATCACGTGAAGGTCTACACTTGGGGCGCCAAAATTGTGGGTGAGGTACATGCGGCTGTAAGGATCAACACTCACACGAGCACGGCGAAACAAGTTTGTGAAGAATTTCCACTGCGATGAAACTAACGCCAGAATGGAAATGACCAATGACCAGAACTTCACATCTGTATAAATCGGCGTACTGAGTTGTTCCATTGCCCAAGCGCTCCAGAGGTTGATCGTTATCAACACTTTAACAGATCAGCCGTATTCGAAAAACTGTTGTGTTAGCTAGACCATGGGTATAAAATGGCCTTACGCTCGTTAGCCAATCATATACCCTCAAGGACACGACATGAAAATCGTAACTTACCTGCGCGTCTCGACATCCCGGCAGGGTGACAGTGGCCTTGGACTGGAAGCGCAACGCAATACCATCGACTCCTATGCGACAGCTCGTAACGCCAGCATCGTGAAGGAGTTCGTAGAGGTCGAATCCGGCAAGAAGACATCGAATCGCCCTGAGCTGGCCGCAGCTCTGCATTTGGCGAAAGTGACGGGCTCGACGTTGGTAATCGCTAAACTCGACCGACTGAGCCGTAACGCTGCTTTTCTGCTGACCCTCAAGGATTCCGGCGTCAAGTTCATTGCTGCCGATATGCCCGATGCCAACGATCTGACGGTAGGCGTAATGGCGCTGGTCGCCCAGCAGGAACGAGAGGCCATCTCGGAGCGTACGAAGCTGGCCTTGAAAGCCTACAAGGCTCGTGGGGGTAAGCTGGGCAACCCGAACGGTGCAGCAGCCCTCCAGCGTGCAGCCAAAGGCAACGATGATGCTGTAAGCGCCATCAAGGCCAAAGCGGACAGCTATGCAGCCGACCTCAAGCCCGTCATTCAGGACATCACCAGCAAGGGTATCGTGTCGCTGGGCGGCATCGCGAAAGAGCTGAACGCTCGCCAGATCAAAACGGCACGTGACGGCGAGTGGCACAAGGCCACGGTGGCTAACCTACTGGCTCGTCTGGAGGCCAAAGCAGCCTAAGACACGTTTAGAGTGCCGTGGCGACGTTCTCTGTGCCGATAGCACTTTCCCCTGTCCGGCCCCTCCGTGCGGTCCTATGGATATTTTCATTGGGTTCTGGAGCCATTGACCACGCCCCGGCGATGTGTTAAGCCGACCACTCGGCCTCCCTAGTTTTTCACTTTTCAGTGATATATTCCAAATGGCTCCGAGCTAATTTCCCGTTTGGGTGATTTGAAAAAATTCCTTTTGCAAAAATTCAGCCGGTAGAACTACTCCCCCGTTAGCGTGCACACGTCAACGTAGTCATGTTCGCGTAACGGCTCGCCGGAGCCGTACCAGTCCGGCCCCGGGCTCCACCGATGGTTCAGCGGACCGCCATTTTCAGCTCTTCCGTGGTCTTCTCTATAGATCGTCCTCGATCATTCCCGCACTGTGGTCATACAACCTCACTATCGAGCAAATTTGTTGCCGCAGTAACATGTTCAGAATATTCTTGCTATCGTTGTTGCTGAATTTCTACATTTCTATTAGTGTGACAACTTAGAAGCCTGACAACATGGCAGCAGCTTCTTGCAAAACTGACAACTAGGGATAAAATGAAAAAATATGCTCTCATCTGCGGTTCATTGGTTGGCGCTCTCATGCTCACTGGATGCGCCAGCGTAGGAAATGAATCGTTGCGCAAAGAAACGGAAAACTCGGTTTCTCAAAAGATTGTTCAAGGCAAAACAACGAAGTCTGAAGTGAAAGCGATGTTTGGCTCGCCAACTAAAACAACATTTACGGACGGCGGGCTTGAAGTATGGAATTATGATTTTTCCAACGTTTCCGCTGATGCAATCAGTTACGTACCTATCGTAAATTTGTTCGGTGCAAGCGCAAGCGGGAAGAAAAAAGAGCTGGTCGTTATGTATGACACCGCAGATATCGTTAAGCGTTTTTCGATGAGTGAATCCGATGTAACGCATAAGACCGGCCTCTTCAACAACTAAAGCCGAGTCGTTGTGTACGTTGAGACTGCCACTTTTAGTGGCAGTTTTCGATGTAATTTACGTCAGTCGTCCGGGGCATGAAGTCTTCGGTCCTCTTCCTCGTACTGTGGAAAATTTCCGTTCTCGTCGGGTATGCTGTACTCGTCTCGATACGTGTCGGCCGAGAAGACAGGGTTTCCCTTCTCATCAAGCAGATCATACGCTTCGTCCGGTAAAGTCTCGTCGTAGTTGGCCCAGTCTGGCCCGTCCGTTGACGGTGTAGCTACTTCCTTCGGTTCTCCCGGCTTTTTGAGCCGACGATTGAATCCGGGGCTGTAGTACAGTTCGTCAGTCTCGCCCTGTCGATACATCGCCACCGCCGCATCAGCACTGTACGGCCGAACTTCAATCGGAATACCGACGCCGGTATCCGTCATTCTCAAAATCCTCAACTCCTTCTTGTACACGACGTACGTTATGGTGTCGTTCACCTTGGACGCCATTACGAGGATGTCCAGCCGCTTCAATAGTTCGTTAGCTCTGGCCCGTCCTTCGTAGCTGGTAAGGTCCAGCCTTGCGAAGAAGTCTTCCTTGTTCGTGATGGCGTCCGTAGCAAGCGCTTTCTCTAACCCCAATTGACGTTCCGTCAGCCTTGCTATCTCGTCGTCGGCGTCAGCAATCATCCCGAGGATTGACGGAGAATTGCGAGTGCGTAAGAGTTCCTGGCTCTCAGTGATCAAGCGCTGTTGCTCGGATATGCGGCCTTGTACCTCACTCAGTTGCGTCTGAATACTCCGGGCGTCGCTCTGTACCAACGCCAAGCTGTTGACCTTCGTAAGCAACTGCTTGAACGCTTCCTCCGACCGATCCACACGGATCGCTTTCGCCTTGCACTTGCCCTTGCCAGCCTCGTAACACCGGAGTGACGGAGGTTGCTTCGCCCCTTTGGTGTAGTAGTTCATCGATGCATGGCAACTCGTGCACTTCAACAGCTTTTGCCAGACATTGAAGTTTGGCGGATGCTTCGTTGATCGCTCCCTGAACCTGCTATCCGTAGCATCTTGAGCCGCGTAGTACGTTTCCTCATCGATGATCGGTTTGTATAGCCCCTTGATCGGCTCCCCGACTGGCACACGTTCCTTTCCCTTGCCCCGGTACGGTTGATAGATACCGAGAACAGTAGGGCTCTTCAATATCTGTGCGACGCTGGAGCCGCCCCAGCCGTTTTTAGTTCTGAAGGCTGGTACACCGGCTTCGTTCAACTTTTTTGCGATGACCTCACGACCATATCCGCCCAACGTCCAGCGGAAGATTTGACGCACAATGTCTGCCTTCTCTTCATTGATGACGTAGTGTGTCGGCTTCTTCTTCGGATTCTTCAAATCCTCTTCTCGGTACACTGGATCGAGCCAAGCGGGTCGGGTAGCTCCCATCGGCTTGTGATCCTTGTCAGCGTCCTTCTGCTTTTCACGCCACCGTTCGCTAACCCGGATCGATTTGTTGTCGCTCTCCCGAAAAGAGCGCGACATTTCCATGATCGACACAATAAGATCAAGCTCTTCGGCCTCACCCGTGTACACCTTGTTATCGTTGATGCTCACTATGTTGATCCCTGCATCTAGCAGCGCTAGGAACCACGGAAGCGCCTTTCTCGGGTGCTGGCGTGACAACCTATCAAGCGACTCCACAATGAGATAGGAGCCTACCGGGATCGCCCCGTCCTCTACCAAATCGAGAAACCGCCTTAGCTCGGCCTTGTCAGTCAGGTTCTTCCCACGGTATGCGGACTTGGCACGATCAAGGAAGGTGTACTGCTCGTCATCGACCAGTTGCAGATTGTGTTTGTTGCAGTATTTAACGGTGATGTCCCGTTGACGCCGGAGGCTGTCGCCCTCTTCCTGCTTCACGGAACTGAATCGACGGTAGCTGTACGCTAGTGGTTTGGGCGTGTTGGTATCCATGCCCGACAGTTTACAAGCATGGGGTGTAAAGCACCAGTCGATCTATATCTTCAAGCAGCCCGGCATCGGCGGCGAGGTACGCTGGCACCAGGATGCGACGTTCTTCGATTCCACGCCGATCAGCGTGACGACCTTCTGGTTCGCGCTGGAAGACGCGACCATCGACAACGGCTGCCTGTGGGTGGAACCGGGCGGCCACCGCGGCCCGCTGCGCGAACGCTTCCTGCGCGACGGCGACGCCATCACGATGGAAAAGCTGGACGGCACGCCGTGGCCGGACGACAGCACGGCCGTGCCGCTCGAAGCGAAGGCCGGGGACCTCGTCTGCTTCCATGGCCTGCTGCCGCATTACAGCGCGCCGAACCGGTCGCCTGTATCACGGCATGCGTTCACGTTGCATGTGACGGATGCGCGGACTGCTTATTCGCCGCGCAACTGGATTCAGCGGGATGCCGATTTTCCGGTACGGGGCTTCGACTGATATACTCTTCCAGTATCTTTTAATGCACTTTTAAGACAAGAGCCGGGCATGGATTGTCACATCGAGATTTTTCACGAGGGCCGATGGCTGGAAGCTGCGAAGGCAAGCTTTTCCGATGTGGTGCGCAACGGCTTCCGACCGAACGATTGTGTATTCGAATACGATCTGCTCTACGCCTTCAGCGATGCACCGTCGCCGGTGTCGCTTGTGATCCCGGTGGACGCCGATCGTCACGTTCGGAAAACCTGGCCTACTGTTCTGTATGACCTGGTACCGCAAGGTAACGGACGCAGATTCCTTCTCGACCATCTCAAACTTCCCGACGCCCAAGCGTCCGACCTGCCGTTGCTGTGCGCCGGTGCATTCAACCCCATCGGGCGACTGCGCATCCGGGAAGCCGTCGAATATTACGAACGGCATGTCGAGCGGCACGAACTCCCCGCTGACGGTTTCACCTTCGACGAATTGCTCGCGCGCGCGCCCGACTTTCATGAAACGATGATGGTGCATGGGATGCTGGCGGCAGGCGGCACGGGTGTTCAGGGTGTCGCTCCCAAATACCTGCTGACCCAGGGGCACGACGACAAATGGTATCCCGATGCGGCGCTGCCTGATGACCAGGCCCAACGCCATTACATCATCAAGCGCCCGCGTGGTCCCTCCGACGCCGACCGCAAGGTCCTGCGCAACGAAGCCCGCTACATGGAAGTCGCGCGACGCTTCGGCATCCGGAGCTTCGATGCGCCTGCCCTGCACGGCGACATGCTGTTCATCCCGCGCTTTGACCGCCGTGCCCAGGAAGGGCAGGTATTGCGTTTCCATCAAGAGAGCGTCGCCTCGATCGCCTGCCTGGCTGGTTTCGGTACTCAAGCCGATCAGTTCGAGTTGCTGAATGCGATTCGAAACGTGGTAGACGATCCGCTCGGCGAGACCGTCGAGTTCATACGACGCGACGTGCTCAACCTGGCAATGCGCAACACGGACAACCATGCGCGTAACACCGCCGTGCATACCGTTGACGGTATCACGCGCATCACGCCGCTGTTCGATTTCGGGCCCATGTACCTGGACCCGGAAGGCATTACGCGCTCGGCACGCTGGTACCATCCAGAGAGCCGTAAGGAATTGCGGAACTGGGACGACATCCTGAAGCAGTTGGCCTTGCCCGGGCAGGAGCGTTCACAGGTCGTCGATGCGCTGGTACAGTTCGGCGAACAACTGACGGTACTGCCCGAGTCCTTGCGCGACGTGGGCGTCGACGATGACATCGTCGATTTCGTCGTACCCAGCATCGCAGCGCAACGCACCCAACTTCTGGCACTGAGATAGTCATGAGCAAAAGAAAACCGATGGACAAGGCCGAGGCCCGCGAACGGCGCAACCGGATGCTCGAGTCCGCGGCCGCAGCCAGGCTGTCGCTCACCGAAGGCGTGCGCGACATGCGCGCGATTGCGGGAATGACGCAGGAAGAATTCGCGCGTCACCGCGGGGTAAGCGCACGGGTGATCAAGGCGATCGAGCTTGGCCAGGGAAACCCGACCGTGGCAACGATGAACCGTATCGGACAGTTCTTTGGCCTGGAGGTGGCGTTCGTTCCGATCCAATGCCGATTGCAGGCTGACGACCAGCCGCAGCCGGCCAGCGAACATATACAAAGCAATGACGTCGATGTGTTGGAGGCCATTCGCAGGGTCATCGAGATGAGGGAGGAACTGGACGTGGGCATGCGCAAACTCAGCGCGATGACGACTGACCTGGACGTTAAGCTAGGCCTTATTAAAGAACAGCACGAAGCCATTAAAGAACAACAAAAAACGGTGAAAGCCCAAGTCAAGCGCCGTGTGCAAAAAAATACCGTCGCAAACAAGACGGATACCTCGGCGAAAAAATCCCCCCGCTGAATCCGATCAGCCGCTCCGGTGGCCATCATGCGCTGCGATTTGAACGAGAAAATCGCCGCCGCCCCCCTGTCGATCCTGACAAAAACTGTCGCGAACACCCCTTAAGATTTTCCCTTTCGCCAAACACGAAAGGAGAACGTCATGCACATCATCATCGGAGGAACCGGCCACGTCGGCGCGGCGACCGCGCGTGCGCTGCTGCGCCGCGGCGAGCCCGTCACGGTCGTCACGCGCAACGCCGGTCACGCGTCCGACCTCAGGAATGCCGGGGCGAAGATCGCCGTGGCCGACGTGCGCGACGTGCCGGCGCTGCGGGCGATCCTGCGCACGGGCACGACCGCGTTGCTGCTGAATCCGCCGGCCGCGCCGTTCACGGATACGGATGCCGTCGAGCGCGCGAACGCCGCGGCCATCGTCGATGCGGTCACGGGCTCGGGATTGCGCAACGCCGTGGCGGTCTCCACCTTCGGCGCACGCCCGGGGGCGCCATGCGGCGACCTGACCGTGCTGTTCGAATTCGAAGAGAAGCTGCGGGCGCAGGCGGTTCCGGTCGCGGTCAACCGCGGCGCCTACTACATGAGCAACTGGGCCGACATGCTCGATACCGTGCGTCACCGCGGCAAGCTGCCGAGCTTTTTTCCGGCCGACGCCGCCATTCCGATGGTCGCGCCGGAGGACCTGGGCGAAGCCGCCGCGCGCAGGCTGATGACGCCAGGCGACCAGGCCGACGTGCGCTACATCGAAGGACCGCGCCGCTACACGCCGCGCGACGTCGCCGCCGCGTTCGCGCACGTGCTGGACAGGCCGGTCGACGTCGAGGTGATCCCCCGCCACGCTTGGGAGCAGACGTTCCGCCAGCTCGGGTTTTCGACCGAGGCGGCATGCTCGTATGCCTGCATGACGGGCACCGTGCTGGACGAGCAGGGCCGCTGGCCGGCCACGCCCGTCCGCGGCCCGACGACGCTCGAGGACTTCATCCGCGGCGTGCTCCGGCGGCGCCAGGGCAATTGAGCTTGAACAAATCACAGGTATTAAAACTACACACTATATGCGAATTGCATTGACATGAAAATACGCATAGCCAACAATCCTCTCCGTCGGGCGCAAGTAAACAACAGAATGATCGCCCGATACGTAGTAAAAGTACCTGGCTGAGCAACGGACTTTTGCACGACCTCCGTTGCCGGCCGGGACCTTACCCGTATCACATCGGAGGAGAAGCATGAAGAAAAGCACCATCGTCGCCCTGCTGGCGGCGGGCATGATGACGTCCATGGCGGCCGCAACGCAGGCCGCCACCCCCACCCAGCAGGCCGGCGGCAGCACGGCCATCGTCCTGCAGGGTTTCCACTGGAACTCGGCCAGTTATGCCGGCCCGGACTGGTACAACACCCTGCTGAACAATGTCGGCGACTTGAGCAGCATGGGATTCACCCACGTGTGGTTCCCGCCGCCGTCGGATTCCGGCGCCAAGGAGGGCTATCTGCCGCGCCAGTTGAACAAGCTCGATTCCAGCTACGGCAGCGCGGCCGAACTGACGAACGTCGTTTCGGCATTCAACAACAAGGGCGTCAAGGCTATCGTCGACGTCGTCGTCAACCACCGCGTGGGCACCACGGGCTGGTCCGATTTCACGAACCCGAACTGGACCACCTATTCCATCGTCAACAACGACGAGTGCAATTGCGGCCTGGGCGCGGCCGATACGGGCCAGGGCTTTTCCGGCGGGCGCGACCTTGCGCACACGAACGTGGGCGAAGTCCAGAACGGCATCATCAACTGGCTCAATTACACGCTCAAGCCGGTGGGCTTCTCGGGCCTGCGCTTCGACTATGTGAAGGGCTTTTCCGCCAGCTACGTCGGCCAGTACGCGAACGCGTTCGCGCCCGATTTCTGCGTCGGCGAGATGTGGCCGGACTCGTTCGACCTGAACAACCTGGACGCCAACCGCCAGGCCATCATGAACTGGATTAACGGCACCAGCAACAGCTGCGGCGCGTTCGACTTCACGACCAAGGGCATCCTCAACGACGCCCTCGCCAACGGCAATTACTGGCGCCTGAAGGCGGCGGACGGCAAGCCGCAGGGCGCCATCGGCTGGTGGCCGGCGATGTCGGTGACCTTCGTCGACAACCACGACACCGGCCCCGCGGAAAGCTGCGGCACGGGCCAGAACCTGTGGCCGGTGCCGTGCGGCTCGGTGATGGAAGGCTATGCCTACATCCTCTCGCATCCGGGCATCCCGACCGTGTTCTACCCGCACATCTACAACTGGAACCTCAAGACGCAGATCGCGGCGCTGATGGCGGCCCGCAAGAACGCGGGCGTGACGTCGACGTCGGCCGTCGCCATCCAGCAGGCCACCCAGGGCCTGTACGCGGCCATCATCACCGGCACGACGCACCAGCTGGCCATGAAGATCGGCCCGAACAGCTGGAGCCCGGGCACCGGCTGGACGCTGCAAACTTCCGGCAACAACTACGCCGTCTGGATGAAATAAGCGAGGCGCCGCGGCTCAGGCGCCCACCGCCTGCAGCCGCACCACCTGGCCGCTGCCCGCGAGGTCGCGGCCATGCACGCTGACGCGGTCGCGGCCGTGCTGCTTGGCGTGGTACAACGCCTCGTCCGCGCGGCGCAGGATGTCTTCCCACTGGTGGTCCTGCCGGTCCAGCGCGGCCACGCCCACGCTGACGGTCAGCGCGACCGCAGCGCCGTCGACGGCCAGCGTTGCCGCGGCCACCGCCTCGCGCAGGCGTTCGGCGATACCGCACACGGCGCCCAGGTTGTCGCCGGCGACCAGCACGGCGAATTCCTCGCCGCCGACGCGGAACAGGGCGTCGTAGCCGCGCAGCACGCGCGCCGACAGCGCCGTCACGTGGCGGATCGCCGTATCGCCCACGCCGTGGCCGTAACGGTCGTTGACGGTCTTGAAGTGGTCGATGTCGAAGGTGATGAAGAACATGGCCGAGCCGGTGCGCCGGCAGCGGCGGAATTCGCGCGTGGCGATGTCGTGCAGGGCGCGCCGGTTCAGCCAGCCGGTCAGCACGTCCGTCAACGATGCGCGGCGCAGCGCCAGCGTCTGCTGGTGGGTGACGATCAGCGCGCAGCACATCGTTGCCAGCGACACATACAGGAGCGTCGCCAGCGCGCCCGACGTGCGCACGTACTGGCCGTACAGCGGATTGGACGGATCGCCCGCGGCGGCGGCCATGACCGCCAGCCGCACGAGCTGCTGCAGCGCGGCCAACAGCTGCAACATGATCAGCGGCAGGTACGACGCGCGCACCTCGTCTTCGCCCCGGCGCCACAGCAGCCGGGCGGCCGCCAGGTCGAGCGCGCACACGACGGGCGTGAACAGCGCCAGTCGGGCCAGCGGCGCGCCATGCATGACGGGGAGCGCATGCACCGCCAGCACGCCGAGCACGAGCGCCACGCCCCATCCCCAGCGGGGCGCGAGGTGCAGGTGGCGCCGGATTCCGGCCAGCATGCCGACGTGCCCACCGACGTGGAACGCGTTGACGCAGGCGATGAAGACGACCGGACCCGCCCGCAGATGCAGGCCGATTGCGCCCATCATATTACTGAGTGCAAACAGGACGGCGGCCAGCGTCCAGTCGACGAGGCAGGTCTGGCGCGCGCTGGCAAGGTAGAGCAGGCCCATGCTGGCCGCCATGGTCAGCGCCGCGAGCGCGGCAGCCACGGTCAGTGTGTACGCATCCATCTTTTCCCCTTGGCCAACGATGATGTCGTAGCTCCAATTTTGATTCCATAAGTATAAAACTATTGTCCATATGTAAATCTAACCAATTATTGCAATCACAACGTTTAATCCAAGCGAAACGGGCGCCGACCATGGCTGTGATATAAGAATGGACCCATGAATGCCGCTTTCTTCGCAATCGTCGGCGCCCAGTTCTTTTCGTCGCTGGCGGACAGCGCCCTGTTCATCGTGTGCGTGTCGCTGATCGCCACACTCTCTTTTCCGCAGTGGATGACGCCTCTCCTCAAGATGGGTTTCGTCCTGTCGTACATCGTGCTGGCGCCGTTCGCCGGCGCCTTCGCCGACCGCTTTCCCAAGGGCCGCGTGATGCTGTTGACGAACGCCGTCAAAATGGTCGGCTGCTCGCTGATCCTGGCCAAGGCCAATCCCCTGCTCGCCTACGGCATCGTGGGTCTCGGCGCGTCCGCGTATTCGCCGGCCAAGTACGGCATCCTGGCCGAGGTGCTGCCGCCGCGCCGGCTCGTGGCGGCGAACGGCTGGATCGAGGGGACGACCGTGCTGGCGATGATTCTCGGCACGGTGCTGGGCGGCGCCATCTCCGCCAATCCGCAGGCGATCGCGTGGTTGCTGCACCTGGCGCCGCCATGGCAGGCCACGCCGGTCGGCATGGCGGTGGCCGTGATCGTCATGACCTACCTGCTGGCGACGCTCCTGAACCTGCCCGTGATGCACGCCGGCGCCCGTCCGGCCGACGCGCGCCGCACGCTGCCTGCCCTGCTGGCCGATTTCTACCGCTGCAACCGCACGCTCTGGCGCGACCGCGAAGGCCGCATCTCGCTCGGCGTGACGTCGCTGTTCTGGGGCAGCGGCATGGTCTTGCAGGTGCTGCTGCTGACGTGGGCGCAGAACGTCCTCGGCCTCACGCTCGACCGGGCCGCGGCGCTGCAGGGCGTGTTCGCGCTCGGGGTCGCGCTGGGCGCCGCCATCGCCGGCAAGGCCGTGCCGCTCGTGCGCTCGCTGGCCGTCATGCCGCTCGGCGCCGTGATGGGCGTCGGATTGTGCGCCATGGTCTGGGTCCATTCCGTGCGCGTGGCGCTGCCGCTGCTGCTGGCGATCGGCATCCTGGCCGGCCTGTTCGTCGTGCCGATGAACGCCATCCTGCAGCACCGGGGCCACCGGCTGATGAGTGCCGGCCAGTCGATCGCCGTGCAGAACTTCAACGAGAACCTGGCCATCCTCGCCATGACGTCCAGCTACGCGCTGGCCCTGCAGGCGCGCCTGCGGCTCGACACCGTGCTCGTGTTGCTGGGCATGCTGATCGTGCTCGTGACGGTCGGCCTGCGCGGGCTCGCCGCGCCGCGCAACGGCTGAACAGTGTCCGCGTGCGCGTCCGTTGCGTGTCCGTTGATGTGTCCGCGTGTCCGACCGTGTCGAAAGCGCCACGCCCGGTCTTTTGTAACAGCCTTGTTACAAATCAAACGGGGTAATGGCTGAAAGGCAAGTTTAGAATATTTTCCTTCTTTCAACGATGAATGCAGGGTAAATATGATACGTTTCCCGATCGGACTGGCGGCCCTATGCCTCACCATGTCGGCAATCGCGGCGGAACCTTTCGACGACAAATTCCGCCAGCTCGACGAATTGCTGCCGACGCCCACCTCCATCCGCACCGCTTCCGGCGCCCCGGGACACGCGTATTGGCAGCAGCGTGCCGACTATGCGATCCGCGCCACGCTGGACGAAGGCAAGCGCGCCATCAGCGGCACCGAGACGATCACGTATCACAACAATTCGCCCGACACCCTGTCCTACCTGTGGGTCCAGCTCGACCAGAACATCTACAAACGCGATTCCGACGCGCGCATGACGGCGACCGTGCCCTCGCGCGACGCCTGGGCCAAGGCGCGCGGGCCGGAAGACGGCTATAAATTCGACGCGCTGCGCTCGGTGCTGGAAAAGAGCACGTTCGACGGCGGCTTCAAGATCGCCGGCGTGAACGATGCGGGCGGCCGTCCGCTGCACGTCGTCATCAACCGCACGATGATGCGCATCGACCTGCCGCAGCCCCTGAAGCCCGGCGCCAAGCTCGCGTTCTCGATCGACTGGCGCTACGACATCAACGAGCAGAAGGTGCTCGGCGGCCGCTCCGGCTACGAAAAATTCGACGAGGACAAGAACGACCTGTTCGAGATCGCCCAGTGGTTCCCGCGCATGGCCGCGTACTACGACGTGACGGGCTGGCAGCACAAGCAATTCCTCGGCACGGGCGAGTTCACGCTGGAATTCGGCGACTACGACGTGCAGCTGACCGTCCCGGCCGACCACATCGTGGCCGGCACGGGCGAGCTGCAGAACCCGGGCGACGTGCTCACGGCCGCCCAGCGCCAGCGCCTGGAGCAGGCGCGCACCGCGACGAAACCCGTCGTCATCGTCACGCAGGCGGAGGCGGAAGCGAAGGAAAAGACGCGCGCCGGCGGCACCAGGACGTGGCACTTCCGTGCCAGGAACGTGCGCGATTTCGCGTGGGCCTCGAGCCGCAAGTTCATCTGGGACGCGCAGGGCTTCAAGAAGGATGCGACCAACGTGCTGGCGCAGTCGTTCTACCCGAAGGAAGGCAACCCGCTGTGGGAAAAATACTCGACGGCCGCCGTGATCCACACGATCGCCGAGTACAACAAGTATTCGTTCGACTATCCGTACCCCGTCGCGATTTCGGTGAACGGCCCGGTGGGCGGCATGGAATACCCGATGATCTGCTTTAACGGCCCGCGTCCGACCAGGGACAAGAAAACGGGCGAGCTCACCTACTCCAGCCGCATCAAGTATGGCCTGATCAGCGTCGTGATCCACGAGGTGGGCCACAACTACTTCCCGATGATCGTCAACTCCGACGAACGCCAGTGGACGTGGATGGACGAAGGCCTGAACAGCTTCCTGCAATACCTGGCGGAGCAGGCCTGGGAAGAACACTACCCGCAGTCGCGCGGCGAACCGCGCGCCATCGGCGACTACATGAAGAGCACCAACCAGGTGCCGATCATGACGAACTCGGAATCCATCGCCGCCCTCGGCTACAACGCCTATGCGAAACCGACGGCCGCGCTGATCGTCCTGCGCGAGACGGTGCTGGGCCGCGAACTGTTCGACTTCGCCTTCCGCGAATACGCCCAGCGCTGGAAATTCAAGCGCCCGACGCCGGCCGATTTCTTCCGCACGATGGAAGACGCCTCCGGCACGGACCTCGACTGGTTCTGGCGCGGCTGGTTCTACACGACCGACCACGTGGACGTCAGCGTCGACGGCATCAGCGAATACACGGTCGGGACAAAAGACCCGGCAATCGAAAAGGCGTGGAAGAAGGCGCAGCACGACGCCGCGCCGATCTCGATCACGGACCAGCGCAACAAGGGCACGCTGGCGCGCCGTGTGGACGCGCATCCGGAGCTGAAGGATTTCTACAACGAGCATGACGAGTACACCGTCACGAACCACGACCGCAACAAGTACGACGAAGCGCTCGAAGGCCTCGACGACTGGGAACGGAACCTGCTCAAGGAAGGCAAGCATTTGTACCTCGTCGATTTCAGCAACCTCGGTGGCCTCGTGACGCCGCTCGTGCTGGAGATCACGCTGGCGAGCGGGAAGAAATACGTCGAGCGCATCCCGGCCGAGGTGTGGCGCTACTCGCCGAAGAAGATCACGAAGCTGATCATGACGGACGAGCCGATGGTCGCGCTGACGCAGGACCCGTACTGGGAAACGGCGGACACCGACACCAGCAACAACGCCTGGCCGCGCAAGGCGACGCCGTCGCGGCTGGAGCTGTACAAGACGCAGCACGACCAGCCGGACCTGATGAAGGACTTCAACGAGAAGCTGAAGACGCGGGACGAGAAGGCCGCGGCCGAGAAGGTCGTGGCGCCGAAATCCGAATAGCGCAGGCGTTTGGTGGGCACGGTGTACCCACCTTGCACGCGTCAACGGTAACCAAGACAAGCACGGAACGACATGATGAACCGCCGAATGACCCTGCGCCGCATCCTGGCGCTGTGCGTCGCCGCGGGCGTGTGCATGCACGCCGCCGCACACCGCTTCCACGCCGGCATCGCCGACATCAGCTACAACGCGCGCACGGGCAGCACCGAGGTCGTGCACACGTACATGGCGCACGACGTCGAAGCATTGTTGACGGAACTGTACCAGCGCCAGTTCGACCTGTCCGATCCGGACGACCAGGCCGTGCTGCGCAAGTACGTCGACAAACAGTTCTGGCTGGCCGACAAGGACGGCCGCCGCCTGCCCCTGAACTGGGTGGGCGTGACGGTCGACACCGACAGCGTCGTCGTGTTCCAGGAAGCCATGCGCACGCCCGCGGGCAAGGTCGAGACCATCCACGACGCCGTGCTGAGCGACTTCCTGCCCGACCAGCAGAACACCGTGAACCTGACGGCGAACGGCAGCCTGCGCACGTTCGGCTTTACCAGCAACCGCACCGAGCTTTCCACTCACTGATGCGTACTGTCCCGCTGCTGCTCGCCGCCTCGTGCGTGCACGCCTGCGCGTGGGCCGACGACCCGGTGATCCAGCGCGTGCTCGTCGAGGGCGCGCGCGCGAGCCAGCTCGGCATCGCGGATGCCGCCAGCGCCGGCACCGTCAACCAGAACGAGCTGGCGCTGCGCACCGTCTACCGGCCCGGCGAATTGCTGGAGGCGGCGCCGGGCCTGATCGTCAGCCAGCACAGCGGCGAAGGCAAGGCGAACCAGTTCTTCCTGCGCGGCTTCAACCTGGACCACGGCACCGACCTCGCCACCTGGCTCGACGACATGCCCGTCAACCAGCGCAGCCATGCGCACGGCCAGGGCTGGACCGATCTGAACTTCCTGATCCCGGAACTGACGGCGCGCCTGGATTACAGGAAGGGCCCGTACTCGGCGCGCGACGGCGACTTCGCCTCGGCCGGCAGCGCGGCGATCACCTATGCGAACCGCCTCGCGCGCAACGTCGCCACCGTGAGCGCCGGCCGGGACGGCTATGCACGCGCGGCGCTGGCCGCATCGCGGGAGACGGGCGACGGCGTGCTGACGTATGCGCTGGAGGCCGTGCACAACGACGGGCCGTACGTCCACCCGGACGATTACCAGAAACTGAACGGCGTGCTGCGCTACAGCCGCGGCTATGCGAACAACGGCTGGAGCGTGACGGCGATGGCGTACCGGGGCCGCTGGCATGCGACGGACCAGGTTCCCGAGCGTGCGGTCGCCGCCGGGCTGCTCGGCCGCTTCGATGCCGTCGACACGAGCGACGGCGGCGCGGCGAAGCGCTTCAGCCTCTCGGGCGTGTGGCGCCGCACGGGCCAGGATGCGGCGACGAAGGTCAGCGGCTACGTCATCCGCAACCAGCTCGACCTGTGGTCCGACTTCACCTATTTCATGCACGACCCGGTGAACGGCGACCAGTTCGCCCAGCCGGACCGGCGCGTCACGAGCGGCGTCAAAGCGACGCACAGCCGGCACGTGCACCTTGGCGAAACGGCTGCGTCCGACGTCACCGTCGGCGTGGAAGCGCAGAACGACAATATCTTCAACGGCCTGTATGGAACACAGGCGCGCCGCGTGCTTGCCGTCACGCGCGCCGACCACGTCGTCGAGACGAGCGCCGCTGCCTTCATCGAGAACGCCACGCGCTGGAACCGCTGGTTCCGCACGACGGTGGGCGTACGTGCCGACGACGTCCGGTTCCGCGTGCGCAGCAGCCTCGCGGCGAATTCGGGCACGACCCAGGACTCGCTGGCCAGCCCGTCGGTGAACCTGGTGTTCGGACCGTGGCGCCAGACCGAGTTCTACGTGAACCATGGCGCGGGCTTCCACAGCAACGACGCGCGCGGCACCGTCACGGCCCCCGGCACGACGCCGGGCCTCGTGCGCTCGCGCGGCATGGAACTGGGCCTGCGGACCGAAGCCATCCCGGACATGCAGACGGCGGTCTCCCTGTACCGCCTCGACTTCGATTCCGAGCTGACCTACGTCGGCGACGCCGGCACGACGGAAGCCGGCCCGCCCAGCCGCCGCACCGGCATCGAATTCTCGAATTACTATAAACCGTATAAATGGTTGTCGATCGCCTTCGACGCCGCCTACGCGCATGCGCGCTCGCGCGGCGCCGCGCCCGGCCGCGACCGCATCCCGGAAGCGATCGAAGGCGTCGGCCAGCTCGCGCTGACGGTGAGCCGGCTGGGCGCGTGGGACGGCGCGCTGCGGCTGCGCTGGTTCGGTCCGCGTCCCCTCGTCGACGACGACAGCGTGCGCTCGCGCGCCAGCACGACATTGACCGGCCGCCTCGGCTACCGCATCAGCCGCGCCGTGCGCCTGGAACTGGAAGGTTTCAACCTGACGAACCGGCGCGCCTCGGCGATCGATTATTACTACGCGTCGCGGCTGCGCGGCGAGGCGGCGGCGCGCGAAGACGTGCACTTCCACCCGATCGAGCCGCGCTCGTTCCGGTTGACGCTGGTTAAAAACTGGTAGCGGCAGTGTCGAAAATATTTACACTAGACAATGTGAATTTATTTTTAACAACTATAAGCCATTGTTTTCGTTGGAAATGTAATTTCGGGCATGCAACTTGCTCCTGAGAATGTGTCCAACACCTTCCTGGGGAACCCCATGAAAAACCTGCTTTCGCGCTGCGCCGTCGCCGCTGTGATGCTGGGCACGTCCGCCCTGGCCCAGGCAACCGTCGTTTTCGACAGCTCGCTGGGCAACTTCACCATGAACGAAACGCGCGGCTCCGACCTCAACTATGCCGCCGTGCTCCATTTCACGCAGGACGTCAAGGTCTCCCAGATCGGTGTGTTCACCAGCGTGAACGACGACCAGGCCATCAAATTCCTGGTGTTCGACAGCGAGCTCAACGGCGGCACCGGCGCGCTGCTGCTGTCGGATCAAAAGTCGTTCACGCAGAATACGACCCAGACGTTCATCTATTCCGACCTCATCGACTTCACGTTCCAGGCCGACCATACGTATGACATCGGCATCCTGGGTTCGACCGGCACGTTGACCGGCCGCTGGGGCTCCGGCGACTATACCCAGGGCGGGATCACGGAAATCAGCAGTAACGCCAACTTCGAGCATTTCGGCGCGCCCACCACGGGCGACTATGCCGGCGTCATGCCGCATATCCAGCTCGTCGCCGCGGATGCCAAGGTGCCGGAACCCGTCAGCATCGCCCTGTTCGGCCTCGGCCTGGCCGGCCTGGCTTGCGCGCGCCGCAAGGCGCAGAAGACCGGCACCGCGTAATTCCCGCCGGACGGCGACCGGATCCCGCCGCGCGCGGGATTTTTTTGGTCCTGCCGCAGGGCATCACGGCCGTCCGCGAAAGGTGCTACGCTAGGGGGATGACAACACCGCAACCACCTTATACCGATCCGGCCCGCATCGCCGACGCCCTGCGCGGCGACGGCTATGCCCTGCTGCGCCCGGCCGACGTGGCGCTGCTGACCGGCT
>Ga0209148_1000904_pt1 | contig 20182 bp, 21 predicted proteins | sample AraplaCol_mMF_r2_2_FD_184288 | JGI IMG/M metagenome (GOLD analysis project Ga0209148, IMG submission 184288) | Arabidopsis root microbial communities from North Carolina, USA - plate scrape CL_Col_mMF_r2 (SPAdes) (version 2) | ecosystem: Host-associated > Plants > Roots > Endosphere | place... | reverse complement strand
GAATAGCGCGAATAGATGAAGCCGGGGTCCTCGCCCTTGAACCGCGCCTCGCACTCCTCGGCGCTGTTATAGACATAGCCTTGCGTCAAAAACAGCGACTCCGACGTCTCGCCATATTGCGAGCGCAGGGTGCCGGAATGGACCAGGCGGGTTTCGGGGCGGTAAGTGGCAGGCGACTTCGACATTGGACCCTCCGATATGACCGTCTCGTCGAAAACGGTCACAAAAAAACCGGCCTGGATATCTCCACGGGCCGGGATCACAGAGGTCCCCGGCCTGTTTAGCGACTTATTTAACGTGGCTGCAAGCCGGCCGGCTCAAATCACCACGGGATAAGTGATGCTCATATTCCGCAATGCCCTTTCCGTCAAGGCGTCCATCGGATAGCCGTAAAAGGCTCGTATTTCCCGCAAGTCCGGATGTACTTGCCCCCTGATGAGGACCCCCGGTTGACGTTCACGGTTGCCGCCGACGCCAATGGTATCCTGCCCGACCGCATGATCGCGGCGATGGCGGAGGCGGGCCTCATCCTGCCCGCCTATGATTTCGTCGAAAGCCAGATCCAGCCGGCGAGCCTCGATCTGCGTCTTGGCGACATCGCCTATCGCGTGCGAGCGAGCTTCCTGCCCGGTCCCGGCGCCACCGTCGCCGAGCGCATCGACCAATTGAAGCTGCACGAGTTCAGCCTCGCCGATGGCGCGGTGCTCGAAACCAACTGCGTCTACATCGTGCCGCTGCTGGAAAGCCTCGCGCTGCCGCCGGAGATCGTCGCGGCGGCCAATCCGAAAAGCTCGACCGGCCGGCTCGACGTCTTCACCCGCGTGATCGCCGACGGCACCCGCCGCTTCGACATGATCGGCGCCGGCTATCACGGCCCGCTCTATGCCGAGATCAGCCCGAAGACGTTTCCCGTGCTGGTGCGCGAAGGCTCGCGCCTGTCGCAGGTGCGCTTCCGCACCGGCGATGCCATCCTCAATGCCGACGCGCTCGAAAGCTTGCATGCCGTTGAGCGTCTCGTCGATATCGACGATGCCGATCTCACCGGCGGCGTCGCCGTCTCGGTCGATCTCTCCGGCGAAAAGGTCAGCGGCTTCGTCGGCTATCGTGCCAAGCGCCACACCGGCGTGGTCGATGTCGATCGTCGCTCCGGCTATGCGGTTGAGGATTTCTGGGAGCCGATCTCGGCCCGCCCTGATGGCAGCCTGATCCTCGATCCCGGCGAGTTCTACATTCTCGCCTCGAAAGAAGCCGTGCAGGTCCCGCCCGATTACGCCGCGGAGATGGTGCCGTTCGATCCGCTGGTCGGCGAATTCCGCGTGCATTACGCTGGCTTCTTCGATCCCGGCTTCGGCTATGCCGGTGCCGGCGGGCAGGGCGCGCGCGCCGTGCTGGAAGTGCGCTCGCGCGAAGTGCCGTTCATCCTCGAGCACGGCCAGATCGTCGGCCGTCTTGTCTATGAAAAGATGCTGGCCCGCCCCGACGCGATGTATGGCCAGCGCATCGGCTCCAATTACCAGGCGCAGGGCCTGAAGCTCAGTAAGCATTTCCGGGTGTAGGGTTAGTCCCACACACTCTCGTCGTCCCGGCCTAGTGCGCAATTGCGCACGGGGGCCGGGACCCATACGCCGCAGCAATCGTTTTGCGAAGACTCGGAGTGGCCATCTTCGCCCCAAACCGCCGCCTGTGGTGATGGGTCTCGGGTCTGCGCTTCGCTTGCCCGGGACGACGGGGTAGGGTGTTGCGGCACCAACGACAACAACAAGCCGGGAGCAAACGATGACCGCCGCAGCAGATGCCGCGCGCGAAGCGCAATGGAAACGCTGGCGTGCGGTCGCCGACCTTTACCACGCTTACTTCACCGGCCTGATCCTCACCGTCGTCACCAGGCGCGGCACGGCCGATGCAGCCGAATTCGTCTTCCGCGTCTTCCGTCGCCAGCAGCAGGAACGTTTCCTGCCGGGACTCAGCAAGCTCGGGATCGATCATCTGCCGCCAGCTGTGGCGGCCGCGCAATATCACTATCTCTCCAACTGGATCGGCGGCGTGCATGTCGAATACATGTATGAGAGCGACACCAAGGCCTGGATCCGCTATCCGCCGCCGCGTTGGATCTGGAAGGGCACCGCGATCTGCGGCGTGCCGGGCGAGGTCAGCCGCGCGATGCTGCGCGGCTGGCACGCCAATAACGGCGTCGCGCTCGGTGATCTCAGGCTCGGTTTCGTCTGCACCAAGCAGAGCGTCGACGGCCAGGACGGGCTCGAGGGCTATTACCATCAATACGATCATCCGCTCGAGCTCGACCAGCGTCTGGTGTTCGCGCGGCATCTCGAAGCGCCGCTGTTCGATGCGAAGGCCGCGCCGGCATTGCCCGTCGCAAGCTGGCCAAAGCCGCGGTTAGAGAAGGCCTACCGCAATTACGCAATGGAATATGTCCGCACGGCAGCACCAGTGATGGTGCAGCTGTTCGGGCCGGAAGACGCGGGCTATCTGCTGCATCTCACCGGCAAGCTGATCGGCATGCAATATTTCGACGAGGTCGCAGCCGCGCTGTCGATGAGCCGTGGTGGCGCGAGCGCGTTCGCATCGTTCCTCAGCGCGCTGTTCGCCGCGCAGGATGACGCGGCCGAGACCACGCAATCCGAAGGCAGCTTCGAAATCCGCCAGCAGAGCTGGAAGCTGATGGACGACGTCACTGATTATCACGGTGCCTGCGCGAAGGTGCTGGAAGGATTGTTCGAGGGACTTGCCGCGGGATGCGGCCGGCACATCGGCGTACACCTTCGCCCAACGGCGAGAGCTCGCCCGCCGCTGATCTGGACGGTCGGTTAATTCCACCGGCTGAAATGCGCTGCCGCAGGGCACGCCTGCACCTGACGCAGGAGGAATCGGCAACCAGCGTGCTAACAAGTGCGCACCCGCGCTTTCCGCGCGAGCAAATTGATTGACACACCTAAGCATTGCCGCGCCGCAAATGGTGCTTGTGCCCGGGAGAGGAAATGACTGACATCGCCGAGATCCCGGTCGATGAGGAGGAACGTCCGCTGCCGCCGCCCGCGCGCCCCGTGCGGAGCGCGCTGACCGACGGGCCGATCCTGCGCACGCTGCTGGGGCTCGCCTGGCCGAACGTTGTAGCGCTTTCGGCCGGCACCTGCGTGGTGATCGCGGAGACCTCCTATATCGGACGTCTCGGCGTCGAAGCTCTCGCCGCGATGGCGCTGGTGTTTCCGACAGTGATCCTGACCATGACGATGTCGGGCGGCGCCATGGGCGGTGCTGTGGCCTCCGCCATCGCACGTGCGCTCGGTGCGGGCGATCGCGAGCGCGCCGGGACCTTGGCTGCGCATGCGCTGCTGATCGGCATCAGCTTCGGCCTCGTCTTCATGCTCGGCATGCTGATCTTCGGGCCTCAGGTGCTCACGATGCTCGGCGGCCGTGGCACCGTGCTGACGCATGCGATCGCCTACACCCAGGTGTTCTTCGGCGGCGCGGTGCTGCCCTGGCTGCTCAACACCATGGCCGGCGTGCTGCGCGGCACCGGCAATATGCGGCTGCCGTCGCTTCTCATCCTCAACTCGGCGGTCTGGCAGATCGTGCTCGGCGGCACGCTGGGCCTCGGGCTCGGACCGTTTCCGCAGCTCGGCATGCGCGGCGTCGCCGCCGGCGCGCTGATCGCCTACTCCATGAACATCTCCGTGATGGGCTGGTATCTGTTTTCCGGTCGCGCCCGCGTTGTTCCAAAGCTCCGCGGCCTGCGCATCCAATGGGCGATGTTCTTTGACATCCTCAAGGTCGGCGCCATCGCCTGCTTCTCGCCGCTGCAATCGGTGCTGACGATCTCGATCTTCACGCACATGCTGGCCAAATTCGGCACCGCGATCCTCGCCGGATATGGCATCGGCGCGCGGCTCGAATTCCTGCTGACCTCGATCGCGTTCTCGTTCGGCATCGCATCGGTGCCGATGATCGGCATGGCTGTTGGCGCCGGCCGCATCGCCCGCGCGCGGCGCATCGCTTGGATCGCAGGCGCGAGCGCCTTCGTCGCCGTCGGCGCGCCGGCCTGCCTCGTCGCGCTATTCCCTGATCTCTGGGTCAACATCTTCACGGACAGTGCGACAGTGCGCGCGACCAGCCATCAATATCTGTCGACGGTGGCGCCGTTCTACGCCTTCATCGGCCTTGCCTCGACGATGTACTTCTCCTCGCAAGGTGCAGCCAAGGTGATCGGCCCGGTGCTGGCGCAGACGGCACGGCTGGTCTACATCTCGGCCTGCGGCTGGTGGCTGTCGATGCACGATGCCACCGCGCAAAGCTTCTTCTGGCTCGCTGCGAGCTCGATGGTCGTGCTCGGCCTGCTCTCATGCTCCAGCGTGGTGCTGACGCGCTGGGGGCCGCGTGACGCGAAGCCGTCCGTGCGTCCGGTGCTCTCGACTGTGGACTAGCGATGCCTGTGGCGGCGATGGCCGCCACCGCCGAGATTGGCGAGCCGCATCAGTTGCGGGATCATCGCCATCATGTCGCCGCCGCCGGCGCCGCCGAGCATGCCCATGATATCGCCGCCGCCCATGCCGCCCGTGCCCATCGGGATCGTGCCGCCACCCATCGGCGCATAGCCGGCGCCGTAATTGGGCGCGCCGAACCCGCCGCCGAGATTGCCGCCGGCAAGACCACCCATACCGCCGCCGCCCATCATGCCGCCAAATCCGCCGCCGCCATTCTCCATCATGCGGCTCATCATCGGGCCCATGGTCTGCATCAGCATGGCGAAGCGGCGCTTGCCCATCTTCGCCTTCATCATCTCCAGCATCGGCGCCATCTGGGTCATCATGTCCCCGCCGCCGGCACCGCTGCCACCGAGGAATTGCGCCTTGGCCGGCGCGCTCGAAATCGAAAACAGCAGCAGCACGGCAGCTGCCTGGCAGATCACCTTGTCCGCACCTCTCATGGCATGCTCCTCGCGTGCGTGGCGCCGCTGGGACAGCGAGGCCGTCAGGACGCACGCGGCCATGGTTACGGCCGACGAGGGGCGGGCTCTGTGAGAAAGATCACGCAGGGAACGCCCTGTGCATGGCGATCACGGCGGCCTTGGTCTGCTCCTGCACGTAAGCTGCAAGCTCGTTCGGCAGCATGTCGATGATCCAGACCAGGCGGCAGCTCGCATGTCCGTCGGCGATCACCTGCACCGAGGCGCTGTAATGCTTCAGCCGCTCGTTGTTGATCGCGTAAACCAGCCGCTGCCTGACATCATCGCAATCGACCAGCACTTCGCGCGCGACCGAGCCATTGGCAAACGTGACGATGCGTGCGTCGCCATCGAGCTGGCACGCCGTCACGAAGCCCGGCACCAGCCGCTGAGCCAGCGCGCCGAAATCGCGCACCGCGTCCCGGACGTCGCGGGCCGGGGCGGGGAGGGAGACATCGTTGTGGATGGAGGCCATGTTGCTTCCTCATGAGACAGAATTCGTGGGTGGGCCAAGGCGCAAAGCGCCGTGCCCACCATCTGCATCGTCGCGCGCGGTGGTGGGCACGCTACGCTTGGCCTAACTCCGGGATCACGCGCGTGGCGAGCGCTCACGTACAAACCGCTTCGACATTGTTGCCGTCGGGGTCGATCAGGAACGCCGCATAGTATGTCGGGCTGTAATCCTTGCGCGGCCCGGCGCCGCCATTGTCATGGCCGCCACTCTTCAGGCCCTCGCGGTGAAACGCCTTCACCGCCTCATGATCCCCGGCGCGAAACGCGATATGCGCGCCGTCGGCCTTGCGGCCCTTGTTCAGATGCAGCCACAGCGCCGGCTCGCCCTTGGGCCCGAAGCCGGCATAGCCATCGCCGCTCGAGCACAGCACGTAACCGAGCGGCGCCAGCACCGCGGTGTAGAAGCGCGTCGCGGCCTCGAGGTCGGCAACGCGCAGTCCGATGTGGTCATACATGGTCGTCTCCATTGCAAAGCGCGCCGCTTGTGGCGCGCGCCGGAGACGACCCTAGTCAGTTGAGGGCAAGCTGCTCTTGGAGAATCTTGCGCTTCCCCTTCGAGGCCTGCCGGAACTTGGTCGGCGACAGGCCGGCGGCGCGGTGGAAGGTGCGGACGAAATTGGAGAGGTCGCCGAAGCCGACATCATAGGCGATGTCGGTGACCGCGATGTCGTCGTCCGTGAGCAGGCGCGCCGCGTGCCGCAGCCGCGAGCGCACCAGATATTGATGCGGGGTGACGCCGAGCACGTTCGAGAACAGCCGCAGGAAATGGAACGGGCTCAAGCCCGCCTGCTGCGCGGCTTGTTCGAGATCGATGTTCGCGTGTGAATTGTCGTCGATCCATAGTGCGGCTTCGACCGCGCGGCGGCGATCGCGCGCCGTCGGCGTGACCTTCTTGCGCTGGATGCCGGAGACGACATCGACAAAGCGGCTCGCAAGAATCTGCCCGACCTCGTCGAGACCCAAATCGCTGTTGCCATCGGCCGCCGTCTGGGCGAGCTCGCCCAGCACCATGAGCTCGGGCAGCGGCGGCGTTGCACCGACCTGCCAGGTCTCGCGCCGCCCGCCGAGCGCATCGACAAGGTCCTTGCTGAGGAAGAACGACAGGCAGACGTCGCCGCAGACATGTTCGTGCGTGCAGGTGTATTCGTCGCCGGGTGCGCCGACCAGCAGCGAGCCCGCCACCAGCTCGAAGAAGCCGGCGCGGCATTGGCAGCCAAAACTTCCTGAGCGGACATAGGCGATGGAATGTCCGGTGCGGCACTCGGCAAACGGCGTGTCGCCCGGCCCCGCGTCGCAGCGAAACTCGGAGACCGTCATCGCTTCTGACGTCAGCAGCGTAGTCGCATCCATCCCCGATATTTAGGAAGGCGAGCGCGGCGGGGCAACGGGCAGAAGCACCTCGAACAGCGTCTTGCTGGCGATCGGGTGGGCGCCTTCGAGCGCCAGCAGCCGCCGCTTGGAGATCACCCCGCCGTAAGGCGAGATCCGGTCGGCATAGCTGCCGGCTTCCAGCACGCGGTGGCAAGGCACGATGATCATGTAGGGATTTTTGGCGATCGCCTGCGCCACCGAGTGCGCAGCGCCTGAGGCGCCCAGCGCCTTGGCGATGTCGTGATAGGTACGCGTCTCCCCACGCGGGATGGTGCAGGTGTATTCATAGACCCGCCGGTTGAACGCCGGCACGTCGCCGGCGTCGAGACTGACGTCCGAAAAATCGGGATCGCTGCCCTGCAGCAAGCCCACGATGCCCTCGATCGCCAGCTCGGTGTTAACAGGCACTGCCTGCTCGCGCGCCTCGGGATGGACCTGGAAAATCCGGCGGCGGGTGTCGATCTCCCGCGCCTCGGGCAATTGCACGGCCACCACGCCGGTGCTGCTCCAGATGATGCCGCAGCGCCCTATCGCCGTGTCGAATATCGTGTAGGCACGCCCCACCATGCACACGCCCCACTCAGTGCACGCTTCTCCCCCGACATGACAATCATAACACTGCCACAATTCGGCGCACCTGGAATCTTGCCAGGACGTTAACATCGGTACGGCCTGACGCGCCAAACCGCTTGGCGCCGGACCCCGTCTCGGCTAATCAGGGTGGGCGCAGGACACGCGCACAAGCGGGCGTAGTTCAATGGTAGAACGGCAGCTTCCCAAGCTGCATACGAGGGTTCGATTCCCTTCGCCCGCTCCAATCCCCGGGACAGCAAATGGCCGACAACGACGAAACCACGCGCTTGGTCGCGATTGCCTGTGATCACGGGGGCTTTGCCCTCAAGGAAGCCCTGAAGTCAGCGCTGTCAGATGTGATCTGGCTCGACCTTGGCACCGACAGCGCCGCCTCTGTCGACTATCCCGACTTCGCCCACAAGCTGGCCGATGCGATCAGGGACGGCAAGGCCGGACGCGGCATCCTGATCTGCGGATCGGGCATCGGCATTTCCATCGCCGCCAACCGCCATGCCCATATCCGTTGCGCACTCGTGCACGACGTGACGGGCGCGCGGCTGTGCCGCCAGCACAATGACGCGAATGTCCTGGCGTTGGGCGGCCGCACGACTGGCGACGTGGTCGCGAAAGATTGTGTCGAAGCCTTCCTGGGCACGGCGTTCGAGGGCGGGCGTCATCAAAAGCGCATCGACAAGCTGGGGTCCTGCTAGGCGCCGTTCAACCCGCCAAGCTCCGCAGGAAGTCGATGAGCGCCGCGTTTACCTCGGCCGGCCGCTCCTGTTGTGTCCAGTGTCCGCAGCCCGGCAGCATTTTGATCTCGCGCAGCTGCGGCACCGATTGCTTCATGTTGGCGAGATGCTCGGCCGCGCCGGGAAAGGCCATGACCATGTCGAGGTCGCCGGCGATGAACAGCGTCGGCACGGTGACCTTCATGCCCTCGAAGGCGCCCATCAGCTCCCAGTTGTGATCGATGTTGCGGTAATAGTTGAGCGGACCGCGAAAACCGCTGCGGGCGAATTCGGCGGCGTAATAGTCGAGGTCGGCGGCGCTGAGCCATGACGGCAGCGGCACCGGCACCTTCGGCAGCAGGCCGTCCTTGCGCGAGACCATGCCGACGCCTTTTGGCGGCTGTCCGCTCGCGGCCGCCATGGCGCGAATGGCGGTGACGCCATCGCCGGAGCCGCCGAACAGCATCGCAGCGAGCGTCTTGCGCGGATCCGCCTCGAACTCCGCTTCGGCGACGCCGGGCTCCTGAAAGTACAATTGATAGAACTGGGCTTCCTCGGTCTGCGGCATCACGCTGGTCGGGCGCGCCTCGCTGCGCGGGCGATAAGGCACGCTGAGAATGGCCGCGGCGCGAAAGCGGTCGGGACGCAGACGCGCCGCGTGCCAGGCGATCCCCGCACCCCAATCATGGCCGACGATGATCGCGCTCTTTGCCTCGAATGCATCGAGCACGCCGACGAGATCGCCGATCATATGGAAGATCGTGTACTGGTCGATCGCCTCGGGCTTGTCGCTCTTGCCGTAGCCGCGCATATCGGGCGCGACGGCGCGGTAGCCGGCCGCTGCAAGCGCCTCGAGCTGATGACGCCAGGAATACCAGCTTTCCGGAAAGCCGTGGCAGAGCAGCACCAGCGGGCCCTCACCCTGTTCGGTGACGTTGAGGCTGATGCCGTTGGCCTTGATGATCCGCTGCGTCGGTTCGCTCATATCATCGCCTCCCGCTCATCGTCGTTGCGCGCATTCTAATCGACACTACAGCCGCGGCAAAGATTCTAATATATTAGCCTCTCGCTTCCGGCATTCGCACCGCGCCCGGCCTAAGCTGCTGTCGCCCTCCTGGGTGCGGTCCTCATGTCGGGCAATTCGGATGAAGACCAAGGCCTACGACAACATGGACCAGCAGAAACTCGACAGGGCGATCGGTCGCCGTTTGAAGACCTTGAGGACGCAGGCCGGCATGACCTTGAACGAACTCGCCAGCCGCTCCGGTGTCAGCCGGGCCATGATCGGGCGGGTCGAGCGGGCGCAGAGCAGCGCCACCGCGGCGCTGCTCAACAAGCTCTGCGCCGCGCTCGACGTCTCGCTCAGCGACGTCGTCGCGCTCTCGGAGAAACCGCCGGAGCGGCTGACGCGGCTCGCCGACCAGCCGCAATGGCGCGATCCCGATAGCGGCTACCGCCGCCGCCATGCCTCGCCGGTGGATGCCGCGAGCGGCATCGAGATTATCGTCGTCGACATGCCGGCCGGCGCGCGGGTGCCTTACAGCCCCTGGGGCCGCAACGCCTTCACCCAGCAGCTGCTGATGCTTGAGGGCGCGGTCTGCGTGCATATCGACGCCAAGACGGTGCGGCTGCGCGAAGGCGATTGTCTCGACTTCGACGTGATGCGCGCGGTGACCTTCGAGAACGAGACCAAACAGGATGCCCGCTACGTCATCATCACCAGGCGCGGCACATCTTACGGGAAGATATGATGCCGCTGATCGTACGGGACGCCACGCTGGAGGATGCCGGGGATATCCTCGCCATCTACAATTTCGCCGCGGTCCACACCACGGCGGTCTGGACCGACGGCCCGGCCGATCTCGAGTCGCGGCGCGAATGGATCCGCGCGCGGCAGCAGGCGGGCTATCCGGTGCTCGTCGCGATGAAGGGCAGGGATGTCGTCGGCTTCGCCTCCTTCGGCGATTTCCGTCCCTTCCCCGGGTATCGCCACACCGTGGAGAATTCGGTCTATGTCGACGAGCGGCATCATCGCGCCGGCATCGGCCGCAGCCTGCTGGCCGCGCTGATCGAGCGTGCCGCGGCGTTGCAGAAGCACGCCATGATCGCGGGCATCGAGGCCCTCAATGCCGGCTCGATCGGCCTGCACGCCTCGCTTGGTTTTGTCGAGGTCGCCCGCATGCCGGAGGTCGGCTGCAAGTTCGGCCGTTGGCTCGATCTCGTCTTCATGCAGAAGACGCTTGCAAGTGACGTGAGGCCCTGACGATGCAGATCCGTATTGGCGACACTTTCGATCCGCGCGTCGTCGCATTGCTCGACCACCACCTCACGGCGGCGCGGGCGCAAACAGCTCCGGGCAGCGCGCACGCGCTCGATCTCGCCGGCCTTCGCGCCAGCGACGTCGCGTTCTGGACCGGCTGGGACGGCGAGACGCTGGTCGCGACCGGCGCGCTGAAGACGCTCTCCTCTGGCCACGGCGAGGTGAAGTCGATGCACACGCTCCAGACCACGCGCCGCCGCGGCTTTGGTGGCCTCATGCTCCGCCACATCATGGCTGAGGCGCGCAGGCGCGGCATGACGCGGCTCAGCCTGGAGACCGGCTCGTGGGACTATTTCAAGCCGGCGCACGCGCTCTACCAGGCCCATGGCTTCGTGCCCTGCGCCCCGTTCGAGGGCTATGTCGAGGACCCCAACAGTCTCTTCCTCACGCTCGACCTCGGCGCAGCAGCGTTTTCAAGCGAAGTGGATAGTGGTTCGCGCAAATAAAACGCGTCAAAACAAAGAGCTAGGCGAAGCCCCGGCGCAACCGGCGCTGGAAAATGCCGTCCTGCCCCTCAAAATGAGTTGCGCACCTCAAAACGCCTCTGCTAGCCTTCAGGCATGGCTGAAGAGACCGCCTCCGCTGCGCTGACGCTGAAGGACATCGCCCGCGAGGCCGGTGTCAGTCTGGCTACGGTGGATCGCGTCTTGCACAACCGTCCCGGCGTGCGGCCGGATACGGTCAGGCGCGTCCAGGAGATCATCACGCGCAACGCCTTTCAGCCGCATGTGGCCGCGGCCGAGCTTGCCCGCGGCCGTGCCCGCCGGTTTGCCTTCGTGATGCCCATAGGCGCCAACCCGTTCATGCTGCAGATCCAGGCCTATCTCGGCGAGATGTCGGCGTGGCTCTCCGCCCGCCGCCTCGCCGTCGAGATGGTCATCACCGATGTGTTCGACCCGTCAGTGCTGGCGGCCTCGCTGGAGGAACTCGCCGGTAGCGACTATGACGGCGTCGCCGTCGTCGCGCTCGACCATCCGAGCGTGCGCGCCGCCATCAACGATCTGGTTGACCGTGGCATCAAGGTCGTGACCCTGGTGTCCGACGTGCCGTCCTCGCGCCGTCACTATTATGTCGGCATCGACAATATCGCCGCGGGTCGCACCGCGGGTGCCCTGGTCGGAAGGCTGGTCGGCCAAAGCTCCGGCAAGATCGGCATCATCGCGGGATCGCAGGGCCTGCGCGACCATGCCGAGCGCATTTTCGGCTTCAATCAGGTGATGGCGTCGGAGTTTTCGCACCTCGACATCCTGCCCCTGCTCGAGGGGCGCGACGAGGACGACCGCTCCGAGCAATTGATTTCGCGCCTGCTCGGCAAGCATCCTGACATCATCGGCCTCTACAATGTTGGCGCCGGCACGCAAGGCGTGGCCGCGGCCCTGACCGAGGCCGGCCGCGACAAGCAGATCGTATTCATCGCGCACGATCTCACGGCGATGACGCGACGATTGTTGCTGCAGGGCACGCTGGATGTCGCGATTTCGCAGAATCCAGGGCACGAGGCGCGCGCCGCCGTGCGCGTGCTGCTGTCGCTGGCGCGGAACGAGCCGATCTTGAGTGAGCAGGAGAAGATTCGCATCGATATCCTGATGCGGGATAATCTGCCGTAGCCGAAGGGCGCGGTGTGTTGAGTTGAGTGATTGCGGAAAGCGCGACGTCAGATCGTGCGCCGTGGCAGCGTGATCCGGGACGGTATGGTTTCCGGACCAACCACGCGCAAAACGAAGAGGGAGGAACGCGTTTGTTTATCGGATTGGACATCGGCACGTCCGGTGTGAAAGCGGTGCTTGTGAACGAGGCCGGCGCGGTTGTCGCGACGGCCGCGCGCGAGCTTGCGCTGTCACATCCGCGGCCGCTGTGGTCCGAGCAGGATCCGGATTCCTGGGTCGAGGCCGCCATCGGCGCTGTCGACGATCTCGCCGCCGCCCATCCGCGTGATGTCGCCGGCGTGCGCGGCATCGGCCTGTCAGGCCAGATGCATGGTGCGACATTGCTCGGCGCGGATGGACGTCCGCTGCGGCCGGCGATCCTCTGGAACGATGGCCGTTCGCATGCTGAATGCGTCGAGCTCGAGCGCCGCTGCCCCTCGCTGCACGCCATCGCCGGAAATCTGGCGATGCCCGGCTTCACCGCGCCAAAACTGATGTGGGTCGCGCGGCACGAGCCGCAAATTTTCGAGCGCGTCGCCAAGGTGCTGCTCCCGAAGGCCTATGTCCGCTATCGCCTGACCGGCGAGATGGTCGAGGATATGTCGGATGCTGCCGGCACGCTCTGGCTCGATGTCGGCCAGCGCCGCTGGTCGGCGGAGCTGCTGCAGGCCACCGGGCTCGATCTGCATCACATGCCGCGCCTGGTCGAGGGGAGCGAGGCGAGTGCAACGCTTGCCGGCGAGTTCGCGCAGCGCTGGGGCATGGCACAGAACGTCGTCGTTGCCGGCGGCGCCGGCGACAACGCGGCGAGTGCGATCGGGCTCGGGGCGATCGCGCCGGGCGATGCCTTCCTGTCGCTCGGCACCTCCGGCGTCATCTTCCGCGTCACCGACAGGTTTGCGCCGGCGCCGGCCTTCGCCGTGCACGCCTTCTGTCATGCGTTGCCTGGCCTCTGGCACCAGATGGGCGTGATGCTCTCGGCCGCCGCCTCGCTGGCCTGGCTCTCCAGCGTGATGGCGACGCCGACTGCGTCGCTGCTGGCGCCACTCGGCGACACCGTGGCCGGCCCTGGCCCGGTGAAGTTTCTCCCTTATCTCGATGGCGAGCGCACGCCGCACAACGATGCCGCGGCGGCCGGCGCCTTCGTCGGCCTGCGCGGCGCCACCGGGCGCGACGCAATGGTGCAGGCCGTGCTCGAAGGTGTCGCCTTTGCCGCGCGCGATAATCTTGCCGCGCTCGGCAGCGCCAGCTCGGCCATCTCGGAACTCGATCTCGTCGGCGGTGGCTCGCGCTCGGCGCTGTGGGCGCAGATCTGCGCCGACGTGCTCGGCATTCCCGTGCATCGAGTCGAGGAGGGCGAGGTCGGCGCCGCGCTTGGCGCTGCCCGGCTCGGCCGGCTCGCCGCCACGGGCGAAAATCCCGCGCAAATCTGCACGCGTCCGCGGCGCCTTGCGACATTCACACCCAACCCGTCGCGCACTGCGGCCTATGACGAGGCCTATCAGCAGTGGCGCAAGCTCTACCCCGCGCTGAAGGAGTTTTCACTGTGAACGCGTTACCAAAATTCTTCGGCGCAGCCGACCCGGTCGCCTATGGCGGCAAGGACGCCAAAAACCCGCTGGCCTTCCGCTGGTATGACAAGGATCGCGTCGTCCGCGGCAAGCGGCTCGAGGATCATCTGCGCTTCGCGGTCTGCTATTGGCATTCGTTCTGCTGGCCCGGCGGCGATCCCTTCGGCGGCGAGACGTTCATGCGCCCCTGGCATCACGGCTCCGACGCCATGGCGATGGCGCGCGCCAAGGCCGACATCGCCTTCGAGCTGTTTCGTCTGCTCGACGTGCCCTTCTTCACGTTCCACGACGTCGACGCCGCGCCCGAAGGCGCGACGCTTGCCGAATCCGTCGCCAACCTCAACGCGATCGGCGACATCTTCGAGAAGAAGATGGCCTCGGCAAAGGTGCGGCTGCTGTGGGGCACCGCGAACCTGTTCACGCATCGCCGCTACATGGCCGGCGCGGCGACCAATCCCGATCCTGATATCTTCACCTATGCCGCCGGCCAGGTCCGCGCGGCGCTCGAGGTGACCAATCGGCTCGGCGGCCAGAACTACGTGCTGTGGGGCGGCCGCGAAGGCTACGAGACCCTGCTCAACACCGATCTCAAGCGCGAGCTCGACCAGCTTGGCCGCTTTGTCTCGCTCGTCGTCGAGCACAAGCACAAGATCGGTTTCAAGGGCCCGCTGCTGATCGAGCCCAAGCCGAAGGAGCCGACCAAGCATCAATATGATTTCGACGTCGCCACCTGCTACGGCTTCCTGCAGCGCTACGACCTGCTCAAGGACGTCAAGCTCAACATCGAGCAGAACCATGCCATCCTCGCCGGCCATTCCTTCCAGCACGAGGTGGCGCTGGCCCAGGCGCTCGGCGTGTTCGGCTCGCTCGACATCAACAGAGGCGACGATCTGCTCGGCTGGGATACCGACCAGTTCGCCATGAACGTGCCGGAGCTGGCACTTGTGTTCCACGACATGATCAAGGGTGGCGGCTTTACCACCGGCGGTCTCAATTTCGACGCCAAGATCAGGCGTCAATCGATCGATCCGGACGATCTGATCCATGCCCATGTCGGTTCGATGGATGCCTGCGCACGGGCGCTGCTCGCAGCAGTCGACATGCTCGACGCCGAGGCGCTGACCGGGCCGGTCGCCGAGCGCTATGCCGGATGGGCCGATAGCGAAGGGCAGGCGATCATGGCAGGCAAAAGATCGCTTGCCGATCTCTCGGATCGCGCGCTTGCTTCCGGCTTCGATCCGCAGCCGCGGTCGGGTCGTCAGGAATATCTCGAATCTCTCGTCAACCGGTACGTCTGAGCGGGGCCAGCATGACAACCTCTTCCACAAGCGGCCAGCCGGTGCTCGAATTGACGGGGATCGGTAAGGAGTTCGGCGCGATCCGCGCGCTGCATGACGTCGACATGCATGTTCACCCGGGCGAAGTGGTCGGCCTGATGGGCGACAACGGCGCCGGCAAGTCGACGCTGGTCAAGATCATCGCCGGCAACTTCCGCCCGACCCATGGCGAGATCCGCTTCGACGGCCACGCGGTCCATTTCAACCGGCCCATCGACGCCCGCGCCGTCGGGATCGAGGTCGTCTATCAGGACCTTGCGCTTGCCGACAATCTGACGGCCGCGGCCAACGTGTTCCTCGGCCGCGAGCTCAAGCGCAAATTCGGACCCATCGCACTGCTCGATCACAAGGCGATGGCAGCGCGCGCGCTGGACCTGTTCGGCGAACTGCGCTCGGAAACCCGGCCGTATGATCTGGTCAAGCAGATGTCCGGCGGCCAGCGCCAGGCGGTGGCGATCGCGCGCACGCGCCTGTCCAACGCCAAGCTCGTGATGATGGACGAGCCCACGGCCGCGATCTCCGTGCGCCAGGTCGAGCAGGTGCTCAGCCTGATCCACCGTCTGAAGGAGCAGGGCGTCGCGGTGATGCTGATCTCCCACCGCATGCCGGACGTGTTCGCAGTCTGCGACCGCGTGATCGTCATGCGCCGCGGCGAGAAGCGGGCCGACAAGCCGATCCACGATACGTCCCCCGAGGAAGTTACCGCCCTCATCACCGGCGCGAAGGAGGCGGCGTAATGTCCGTACCTATGGAAAACCCGATCTCCTTCACCAATGTCGGCCGCAGCAAATGGTGGCACCGCGGCATCTTCGCCTCGCAGACCGGTTACGTCCTGCTGGCGCTCGTGGTGCTGATGATCGCGATGCGTTTTGCCAGCCCTTACTTCTTCACCGAGGGCAACATGCAGAACGTGGCGAAGAATTTTTCCTTCATCGCCATCGCCACGCTCGGAATCACGTTCGTCATCATCACCGGCGGTATTGATCTCTCCGTCGGCTCGATGATGTGTTTTTCCGCCATGATCACCTCCATGGTCATGGTCGAGCTGTCGGCGTCGGGATCGTCCTTCGTCCATCTGGCCGCCGACGGCAAGACTGTCGTCGCCAATGTGCCCGGATTGATCTTTCTGATCTCGGTGCTTGCAGGGCTGCTCGCCGCGTTCATCGTCGGGATTATCAACGGCTTCTGCATTGCGGTGCTCGGGCTGTCGCCCTTCGTCACCACGCTCGGCATGCTCTCGATCGTGCGCGGGCTCGCCTATGTCGTCTCGAACGGCCGTGGCAGCTTTCCGGGCGGTCCCGATGCCGATTTGTTCTACGGGTTGACCTCGGGTGACGTGTACGGCGTGCCCGCGCCCTTCATCTATCTGGTGATTCTCGCCCTCGTGATGGCGGTCGTGCTGCATCACACGAGCTTCGGCCGCCACGTCTTCGCGCTTGGCGGCAACGAGAAGGCGGCGGAATTGACCGGCATTCCGGTCGTGCGCGTGAAGATCCAGGTCTATGTGCTCTGCGCGCTCGCCGCCGGCCTGCAAGGCATCATCATCTCGGGCTGGCTGGGATCCGCGCCCGCGAACATGGCGACGTCCTACGAGCTCAACGTCATCGCCGCCGCCGTCATCGGTGGCGCCAACCTCGCCGGCGGCCTCGGCGGTCCGCTCGGCGCCATCGTCGGCTGCGTGCTGCTGGAGGTGATCCGCAACGGCCTCGTGCTCGCGCAGGTCAACTCCTACTGGCAGCAGACGCTGGTGGGCGTGATCATCATCCTTGCCGTGCTGGTCGACCGCATCCGCTCGCGCATGACTTAGCACTTAACCAGTTACTCCGGCAGGACAACGAAAGATCGTCTATCCGCCTGCCGGAGCATCACATCACAAATGGATAGGCATCACTGTGTGGAGGGAAAACTATGAAGAAGCTTCTGTTGGCTGGCGTGACCATCGCGATGATGGCAACCCCGGCATTTGCCCAGACCTATAAGTTTGCCGTCGTTCCCAAGGCGATGAACAATCCGTTCTTCGACGTGGCGCGTGACGGTTGCCTGAAGCGAGCCAAGGAACTCGGCAACGTCGAGTGCATCTACAAGGGGCCGATCGAGCACGAGCCGGCGACGCAGGCGCAGATCATCCAGGACTTCATCACCCAGAAGGTGGATGGGCTCGCGATCTCGGTTGCCGACGTTGCGTCCATGACCAAGTCGATCGAGGCTGCAACGGCGGCCGGCATCCCCGTCATCACGTTTGACGCGGACGCGCCGGGCTCCAAGCGGCTCGCCTATATCGGCACCAACAACAAGGACTTCGGACTAGCGCTGGGCAAGCAGTTGCTTCAGCTCCGGCCCGATGGCGGCAAGTACGCCATGGTCTCCGGTGGCCCGGGTGCGAAGAACCTTGCGGAACGCGTCGATGGCGTCCGCGAAGCTCTGAAGGGCTCGAAGTGGGTCGAGGTCCAGGGTTCGCCGACCTTCTGCAACGACGATTCCGCGCTCGCGGTTCAGCAGATGACGGACTTGCGGACCGCGACGCCGGATCTCGCCGCGATCGTGCCGGTCGGCGGCTGGCCGATGTTCGCGCCTGAGGGCTTCAAGGCCTTCGTCAACAAGAACAAGAAGGAAATCGACAGCGGCAAGCTGACGCTTGTCGTCGCCGATACGCTGAAGATGCAGCTCGAACTGCTGCGCGACGGCTACTCCAACGCGCTCACCGGTCAGCGCCCGTTCGAAATGGGCGAGAAGTCGATGGACACGTTGCTCGCGATCAAGAAGGGCCAGAAGGTTCCGGAAGTGATCTACACCGGCCTCGACCTCGTGACGAAGGATAACGTCGCTCAACTGTTGAAGTAGGAACGTTACCAGCCCAACGCTCCTGCGCTACACTCCCTCTCCCGCTCGCGGGGGAGGGAGTGTTACTTTTTGTGGATGGGAAGGAATTGCAATGAACCGCGCGCAGCTTGCCAACCGTCTCGACGTTACAGCAATCGGCCTCGGCTCGGCGCCGCTCGGCGGGCTGTTCTCGGCGGTCAGCGATGCGGATGCGGAGGCCACCGTCGCAAAGGCCTGGTCGCTCGGTGTTCGCTTCTACGATACCGCGCCGCTCTATGGCTTCGGCCTGGCGGAACAACGCCTGGGTGCCTTCCTGCGGCAACAGAAGCGCGAGTCCTATGCGATCTCGACCAAGGTCGGCCGCCTGCTGCGCACGCCTGACAGTACGACGGTCGAGGACGATCATTTCAAGGACGCGCCCGCGCTGCGGCCGAAATTCGACTACAGCTATGACGGGGTGATGCGCTCGGTCGAGGAAAGCCTCGAGCGCCTCGGGCTCGATCGCGTCGATGTGCTGCTCGTGCATGACCCCGACGATCACTATGACGCCGCCGTCAATGGTGCCTTCCGCGCGCTGATGCGGCTGCGCGACGACGCTACGGTGAAGGCGATCGGTTCCGGCATGAACCAGTCGGAGATGCTGACGCGTTTCGCCGAAGCCGTGCCGGTCGACTGCTTCCTGCTCGCCGGCCGCTACACGCTGCTCGACCAGGGCGCGCTGGACGCGCTGTTTCCGGTCTGCACCGCGAAGCACATCGGCATCCTGCTCGGCGGCATCTACAACAGCGGCATCCTTGCCAATCCGCACACGGGTGCGAAGTTCAACTATGAGGACGCCGGCGCGGCGCTCGTTGCGCGTGCGCTCGAGCTCGATCAGCTCTGCCGCAAGCACGGCACCGAGCTGAAGGCCGCGGCGCTCCAGTTCTGCATGGCCCATCCAGCCGTGACGGTCGCCGTGATGGGCGCGCGCAACGCGAGCGAGGTCGCCGACAATATCGCGATGTCGGAACGCGCGGTGCCGCAAGCCTTCTGGCAGGAGTTGCGCGCCAAGAACCTCGTCGACGCGCGCGCGCCGCTGCCGGGCGGAGCGTGAGCCATGGCCATCGACGCCCACCAGCATTTCTGGGATCCCGCGCGCGCCGACTATCCATGGATGATGGCGCCTGAGCTTGCGCCGATCCGCCGCGCCTTCGGTCCCGCCGATCTGGCGCCGCTGCTGAAGGCGAACGGCATCGATGCAAGCATCGTGGTGCAATGCCGCTCCTCGCTTGCGGAGACCGAGGAATTTTTGGCGGTTGCGCATGCGACGCCCTCCGTCATCGGCGTCGTCGGCTGGGCCGATCTGACTGACGCCGCGCTTGGTGATACGCTCGATCGCCTGCGTGCGTTGCCGGGCGGCGCCAAGCTGGTCGGCATCCGCCACCAGGTTCATGACGAGGCCGATCCCGACTGGCTGTTGCGCAGGGACGTCCAGCGCGGACTGGCCCAAATGTTCGCCCGCGATCTCACCTATGATCTTCTGGTCCGCACCCGCGAGCTGCCTGCCGCAATCGCAACCGCAAAAGCCTTTCCGCAAGCCCGCTTCGTGCTCGACCACGCCGCAAAACCGCCGATCGCCGACGGCGGCAGCGCCGAATGGTCCGAGCGCATCGCGACGCTAGCTGCCTGCGACAATGTCTGGTGCAAGGTTTCGGGCCTCGCGACGGAAGCAAAGTGGGATGATTGGGATGCCGAGCGGCTGTTCCCGTTCGTCCATCACGTTGCGACCAGCTTCGGTGAAGACCGCTTGATCTTCGGCTCCGACTGGCCGGTGTGCCTGCTCGCGGGCAGCTACGGCAAGATCAAGAGCGCGCTGGAGGCGTGCCTGGCGAAGCTCGGGCCAAGCGTGCGCGAGAAGGCGTTCGGAGTGAATGCGAAGCAGGCGTATCGGTTGCCCTGATGCATCTAAGCTTCCCCTCCAGATTCCTGGAGGGGAAGCTAAGGGAAGCCTCACGCGCCCGCGGGCACCTGATCCAGGAAGCCCGTGATGCTCTTGATCCGCCCGTCCTTCAGCACGGCGAAATCGGTTCCCTTGATCGGGCTGTCGACGCCGTCAGGACCGAGACCCCAGCTAAAGCGGACACGGTCGCCGTAGCCATTGGGCTCGCCGATCAGGCTAAACTTGAAGTCCGGAAAGCGCTGCTGCACGCCCGAGATCAGCGCGTCGATGCCGTCCCTGCCATCGCCGGTCATCAGCGGATCGACATAGCTCGCATCCGCGGTCCAGAACTCGCCGAGCAGCTCGCGCCGGCGATTTTGTGCGCGCTCGTTCCAGAGATCGATATAGCGGCGGGCGATGGTGAC
>Ga0209148_1000903_pt1 | contig 20184 bp, 15 predicted proteins | sample AraplaCol_mMF_r2_2_FD_184288 | JGI IMG/M metagenome (GOLD analysis project Ga0209148, IMG submission 184288) | Arabidopsis root microbial communities from North Carolina, USA - plate scrape CL_Col_mMF_r2 (SPAdes) (version 2) | ecosystem: Host-associated > Plants > Roots > Endosphere | place... | reverse complement strand
TCGGCGCCAGCCGCTGGATCTCGTCGGCACCCAGGGTGTTGATCGAAAAGGTCGCGTTCTTCTTGGTGGTGGCCTTGGTCACGCCGGTCACGATGACGACCGCCGCCTGGTCGGTCCTGGCGTTCGCGGCTTGCTGGCCGTCGTTCGCGGCGCCGGTTTGCTGTCCCTGCTGCTGCGCGAACGCCAGCGCCGGCGCCAGGCAGATCGCCAGCGCCGCCGAACCTGTAAGGTAACGAGTGATCGAATAAGTCATGTTGCATCTCCTGTTGTGATTATCGGGCGCCGTGCCGCCCCAGATGGTTTTATTTTGTCCAACGTTGTCATTCATCCCGGGTTTTGTTATTCCTGTGCTTGCACCTCCTCCAACCTGGGCAGGTCCGCGCCGCGCCGCGAGCACGTGATCGCCGCGGCCGTGCCGGCGAAATGCAGGGCCGCCCGCAGCGCCGCCGCGTCGAGCGCGCCGAGCGCCGCGCGGGTCAGCAGGCCGCGGCGCTGCAGGTACGACAGCAGCGCCGCCTGGAAGGTGTCCCCGGCGCCGACCGTGTCGACGACGTCGACCGCCAACGCCGGCAACGCGACCTGCCCGGTCGCCCGGGTGGCGGCCAGCACGCCGTCCCCGCCGCGCGTGACGACGACCAGCGCCACGCCGGCCCGCAGCGCCAGGTCGATGAAGGCGCGCGGGTCCATGTCCGGATACAGCAGGCCGAGGTCCTCGTCGCTGATCTTCAACAGGTCGGTCCTGGGCAGCATCCACGCGACGGCGCCGGTCCAGGCGGCGCGGTCCGGCTGGATCGTCAGGCGCACGTTGGGATCGAAGGCAATGAGACACTTGCCGTGCCGGTCCGCGACGAGCGTGCGCAAGGCCGTCGCCACGGGCTCCACGGCCATGCAATACGAGCCGACGTGGATGGCGGCGGCGTCCAGGGGCACCCGCTCGAGGTCCGCCGCCGTCAGCGCGCGTTCGGCGGTGCCGCTGCCGTACAGCGTGTACGCCGGCGCGCCCGCCGCATCGACGTCGACGCAGACCAGCGCGGTCGGCGCCGGCGTGCGCGGCGCGGCGCCGGTCGCGACGCCTTCGCGTTCCAGCGCGGCGGCGAGCTTGCGGCCGAACATGTCCGTCGACAGGCCGCCGAAGAACAGCGGCCGGGCGCCGAGCCGCGCCAGGCCGACCGCGAGATTGAAAGGCGAGCCGCCGATGCGGGCCGACAGGGCAACCGCCCCCGCCGTCTCGCCCTCGCAAAACATGTCGAACAACGCTTCTCCGCACACGACGATCATGCGACCTCCGGGATGTCACTGTGATCCGGCACGCGGGCGTCGATGCGCCGGCCGGTCCGGTCGAACACATGGAGCCGCCCGTCCACCGGGCCCACCCGCCACGCGGCGCCGGCATGCGGCGGCTCCCCTTTCACCACCACCATCAAGGGCTGGGCCAGCCCGGCGACGGCGAGGTGCACGTACGATTCCGCCCCGAGCCGCTCGACCAGCAGCACCTTGCCCTCGATGGGACCGGCCGTATCGGCGGCCAGGTGCTCGGGACGGATGCCGACGGTGACCTCACCGACCGGCGCGCCGGCGGGGGCGCGCCAGGGCAGGAGCAGGCCGCCGGCCGTGAGCCGCCCGGCGGCGTCGAGCGCGCCGGCCAACATGTTCATCCGCGGGCTGCCGATGAAGCCGGCGACGAACACATTGGCCGGACGGTCGTACAGGTGCATCGGCGCACCGATCTGCTGCACGCCGGCCGGTCCCAGCACGACGATGCGGTCGGCGAGCGTCATGGCCTCGACCTGGTCGTGGGTGACGTACACCATGGTCGCGCGGAGCTGCTGGTGCAGCCGGGCGATTTCCACGCGCATGTCGGCGCGCAGCGCGGCGTCCAGGTTCGAGAGCGGCTCGTCGAACAGGAAGGCGCGCGGCTTGCGCACGATCGCGCGGCCGATGGCCACGCGCTGGCGCTGGCCGCCCGACAGCTGCGGCGGCCGGCGCTGCAGCAGGTGCTCGATCTGCAGCATCTTCGCCACCCCCTGCACCGCGGCCGCGATGTCCGCTTTCGGCACCCGCGCCAGGCGCAGGCCGAACGCGATGTTCTCGAATACCGTCATGTGGGCGTACAGCGCGTAGCTCTGGAACACCATCGACAGGCCGCGCCTGGCCGGCGGTGTCTCGTTCACCCGCTCGCCGTCGATGCGGATCTCGCCGGCACTGATGTCCTCCAGGCCGGCGATCATGCGCAGCAGGGTCGACTTGCCGCAGCCGGACGGACCGACCAGTACGACGAACTCGCCGTCGCCGATCGTGAAGTCGACGCCCTGCAATATGGTCTGCGCCTGCTTGCCGGGATAGGCCTTGCCGACGCCATGTAATGCGATCTCCGCCATGTCATTTCCTCTGTTCGTTCAAGCCCAGCGCCCACACCTTGAGCGCCACGATCCGGTCGCCGTCCAGCGCCAGCAGGCCCAGGCCGTCTGCGTCGCGCCGCGTGGGATAGATGCGGCTGGTCAGGCTCTTGCGCCCGTTGACATACGCTTCCACCATGGAGCCATCCAGGAACAGCCGCATGCGCAAGGGCTCCGCGCCCAGCGCGAAGGCCCCGCCCTGCACGCCGCCGTCGTGCTTGATGGCGCTGTGGCTGCGATCGATCTCCAGGCGGTTGCGCGCCGTGTCCACGTACAGCGCGGTCGATTCGGCGCCGTCGGGCGTGGTCCGCATGCGCAGGCCGCGCCGGCCCGGGCTTGCCGACGGCGCCAGCTCCAGTTCGATGTCGAGCGCGCCGCCATGGACGGCCGCCAGCGCCGCCGCGGCCTGCTCCACGCTGGCGCCGTGCAGGTCGACCAGTTGCGCGCGGCGCAGCGTGGCCAGCTCGCCGATCGGCGCCAGGCGCAGGTCGCCGTCGGCCCCCAGCGACAGCACGAGCGGCAGGCCGCCGTTGTGGGCCCAGCCGGCGTCGTGCTCGTCCTGCAGCGAGCGCTCGCCCTGGGCGATGGAAAACACGATGGTGCGCCCGGTCTTCGGATCGACGAATCCGCTCGGTCCGGAGAAGTGCCCCTGCCCCAGGTCGAAGACGCGCGGCGCCTCGCTGTCCGGCGTGAAGCGCGCGCTGGCGGCATCGAACACGCCGGTCCAGTAATACGCCTGGCCGCGCACGTCATTGAGGAAGACGTGGCGTTCGCGTCCATCCGCGCCCTTGCCCACGGGGAGCAGCACGGGCAGTTCCCACGTGGCGTCGAAGCCCGGGAAGCGGTGCACGTCGATCGAGAACAGCGGACCGCGCGGCGCCCAATGGATCAGGTCCGTCGATTCATAGACCAGCGCCGTGCCGCTGCCGCCCGGCAGCTTCGACCCCACCAGCTGGAACCAGCGCGCGTGCGCGCCGTCGCGGAACACGAACGGATCGCGGAACTGGCCATAGGTACCTTGCCCGTCCCGCTGCACCGTGACCGGCACCGGGTATTTATCCCAGCGCACCAGGTCGGGGTCGCGCAGGTCGTGCGGCCTCGCCATGCCGGTGCGCTGGTTCGGCTTGGCCGTGTCGTTCCCGGCGGTGAAGAACAGCACCGGGGTGCCGTCCGCCGCATAGGTCGCGCTGCCGGACCAGATGCCGTCCGTCGCCAGCCCGTCGTCTTCGGGGGCGAGCGCGATCGGCAGTTCGCGCCAGTCGACCATGTCCGGGCTGACCCAGTGCCCCCAATGGATCTGGTGCCAGAACGGCCCGAACGGATTCTTCTGGAAGAACAGGTGGTACTGCCCGCCGTAGAAGAACGGCGCGTGCGGTTCGTTCATCCAGCCGGCGTCCGGCATCAGGTGGTAGTGCGGACGATGCGGGTCGCCGTCGAAGGTGGCCGGCGCGATCCGGAAATCGGCCGGCGCCGGCACGGGCACGATGCCGTGGCGACCGGCCAGGTCGGCGGCCATCACGGCGCCGACGGCGGCGCCATCGGACGGGCCGGCGCCGATGCGCACCTCGTCCATCAGGCCGAGGAAGGTGTTCAGTTTGAACACGCCGCCGATCCGCTCCGGCTGCGAATAGCGGCCGAGCGTCAGCGGCAGCGCCGGCATGCCGAACACGCCGTCGACCGGCGCGCTGACATTCACGAGCCGCTCGCCATTGAGGAACAGCGCGACCTGCCGCTTGACCGGGTCATAGCTGGCGGCGACGTGCGACCACGCGTCGCGGGGCAGCTTGCGGTCGCGGATGCGCACGTCGACGATGGCTCTGCCGAAGCCCAGCTTGATGCCCCAGGTGCCGAAGCGGTAGACGCCGAACGAAAAGCCCTGCTTGGACTCGGCGTCGAACTGGCTCAGGAACGCGGAATAGTTGCCGCCGTCGCCCCACTCGAACGCATGCGGCGCCACCCAGGCGCTCAGCGTGAAGCCGTGCGCCAGCTGGGCCGAGCTCAGTCCCGGCGCTTCGATAGCGGTCGAGTAGCCGTCGAACAGCAGGCAGCCCTGCCGGATGCAGCTGCCGGCCGCGCGCCAGAGCGGGTCCGAGGCGGGCTTGAAGCGCGCCTCGTTGAATACGTAGTCGACGGGGTCGCGCCGTCCCGACACGGCCTCGGTCGCCAGCCTGCCGCCGCCGTCGTCCAGCCGCCAGTGCGCCAGCACGGGCGCATCGGACGCCGCGGCGGCGGCGTGGAGCACCACCATGCAGCCGGGTATGAGCAGGCGGCAGGCGCGCCATAACAGATCGTTCATTGTCGTGTCTCCTCCCGATGGATTATCGCGCGATGTCCATCGTTGTCATTTTTGGGATAAAAAATCGTCGAGCCGGTACAGGCCGGACTCGAGGCGCAACGGGATCGGATCGCAGACCCGCCCGACGAATACACCATCCGGCCCCGTGTCCTCGAACGCCATCAGGCTGTCCTTGCCGGTGACGGGATCGCGCAGGATCTTGCCCGAGTAACGGCGGCAAGGCACGGCGCCATCGAGGAAACCGGGGGCCACCTGCCAGGGTCCGAGCGGATGGTCGGCGACGAGGTAATGCGTGCCGGAGACGCCGCCCTGGTGGCGTGCGCGCATGTCTTCGGACCAATGCGCGGCCACGTTGCAGAACACGCAGTACCAGCGGCCGTCGCGCTCGAAGACCTGCGGCACCTCCAGCTGGCCGTAGTGGCCACCCGCGTAGACCGGCGCCGTGGCTTCCCAGTCGACGAGGTCGCGCGACACCGCGTGGCCGATCACGCCGCGCTCGTACAACGGACCGTCGTTGCGGCGCGCCGTGAAGAACATGTGGTACATGCCGTCGATCTTCTCCGGCAGCACCCACGGGTCGCGCAGCGCGCGGTCGTGCCAGCGGCCTTCCACGTGCTCTTCGTAGAACCGCTCGTCGAGATCGAGCGCCAGGCCGCTGCCGACGCGCGTCCACGGGCCGTCGATGCCGTCCGCCACCGCGTGGCCGATCCGTTGGCGCAGGCCGTTCTCGGCGCGCGAGGTGCCGGTGTAGAACAGGTGGTAGCGCCCTTCCGCCCTGATCACCGATCCGGTCCACGTCGTGTAGTCGTCCCATGCCGGTGCCGGCGCCGGGCCGAAGACGGTGCCCAGCGGCGTCCAGGCGCGCAGGTCGGTCGATACCGCGTGGCCGATCGATACGTTCCAGTGGCGCAGGTCGGGATTGCCGATGGCGCGGTCCGCCTGCAGGAAGAACAGGTGCTGCCGGCCGTCTTCCTCGAAGTGCCAGAAATCCCAGATGTATTTGTCGTCGATGTGGAGAGTCATAGTGTGTACAAGTTAGCCCTTGACGCCGGTGCCCGCCACCGAGGCGACGAACTGCCGCTGGAAAGCGAGGAACACCGCGAGTACGGGTAGAGTGATCACCGTCGCGTAGGCCATGATCTGCCCCCACGAATTGGTGCGTCCGAAAAACTGCTGGATGCCCGGCTGGACCGGGCGGAAGGCCTCGCCCTGGATCACCATGATCGGCCACAGGTACTGGTTCCACGCCGAGATGAACAGCACGATGGCGGCGGTGGCGATCACCGGGCCGCTGTTGGGCATGATGATCCGGGCATAGATCGTCCACGGGCCGGCGCCGTCCATCTTCGCCGCTTCATCCAGCTCGGGCGGGATGTCGCGGAAAAACTGATAGAACAGGAACACGCAGAAGGCATTCGCGAGGAAGGGAATCACCTGGACGTGCAGGCTGTTGAACCAGCCCGTGTGCAGCACGAGCCGGCCGTGCTCGAAGGACGGCCACGGCAGCTGCGCCACCAGCGACAGCAGCGGTATCGCGATCACTTCGAACGGCACGATCACCATCGCGACGACCAGCGCCAGCACCAGGCTGCGGCCGCGCCAGCGCATCCGCGCGATGGTGAACGCCAGCATGCTGTTCACCAGCACCCCGCCGCACACGACCAGCGCCGCGATCAGCGTCGAGTTGAGGAGGAAGGACGGCAGGTCGCTCTTGTCGAACACCGCGGCGTAGTTGCGCATCGACCAGCCGGCCGACGGCAGGTAGGCCGACCAGCTGTCCAGGTTCGCGAAGATCGCCGCGTCGTCCTTGAACGAGGAGACGACCATGAACAGCAGCGGCACGACGAACACGACGCCGAGCGCGCTCATGGCGACGAACAGCGCCGTGTCGCGCAGGCGCCTGCGCCAGATCGATGTCATGATTTTTCTCCTTTCGACACGAGCATCCGCTGCAGGCAGGACAGCGCCAGCACGATGACAAAAAACACCAGCGTGATCGTCGAGCCGTAGCCGACGTCCTGTTCGCGGAATCCGGTGCGCACGGCGTGGTACACCACCGTCGACGTCGAATCCAGCGGTCCGCCCGACGTCATCACGTCCACCTGCGTGAACAGGCCGAACGCCAGCAGCGTGGTCGACACCAGCACGAACACGATAGTGTTGCGCAGGCCGGGCAAGGTCACGTGGACGAAGCGCTGCCACGCGTTGGCGCCCATCAGCGTGGCCGCCTCGTACAGCTCGGGCGAGATCGACTGCAGGCCCGCCAGGAACACCAGCATCTGGAAGCCGGCGCCCTGCCATGCCGACATCAGCGCGATCGCGGGCAGGGCGTAGTGGCTGTCGCCGAGCCAGTCCGGGCCGGCGTTCGGATCGTGCAGCAGGCCGCGCAGCAGTTCATTCAACATGCCGCGGTCGGTATTGAGCATGAACGACCAGACGATGGAGGCCACCACCATCGACGTGACGACGGGCGCGAAATACACGGTGCGGAACAGGATGCGGCCGCGGACCTTCTGGTTGACGAGCACCGCGAGGCCGAGCGCGACGCCCGACTGCAGCGGCAGCACCAGGAGCGCGAACAGGAAGGTGTTGATCAACGACCGGTAGAACAGCGGATCACTGGCGGCCAGCACCACGCGCGATCCGCCCAGCGCCGCGGGCAGGTCGAGGTGGAACGCCTCGCGGTAGGTGCCGAGCGTCGGATGCAGCGTGCGCACCTGGCGCCACGTCGGATAGCGCACGCCCTCCTCGTCGCGCAGCGCTGCGCCGCGCGCGTCGCGCAGCGGTGGCACCAGGGCCATGTCGAGCGCCAGCAGGCGGCGGTAGTTGTCCAGCCCGACGTACCGCGTCGGCTCCGGCGACATCAGGCGGTGGTTGGTCAGCGTGGCCCCGGCCGCGAGCAGCAGCGGCAGCGCCACGAACAACAGGAACAGCGCCACGGCGGGCGACGCGAACGCCGCGACCGCGAGCGGGCTGTCCTGGCCCGGTTTGATCTTCATAAGCCGCCTCCCGCCTTGTTCGTGGCGAATCCATAGCCGTTGTTGCGTCCAATATTCTGTTCGACCGCTTCCACCGCCTCGTCGAATGCCTCGGCCGCATCCTTGCCGCTGCGGATATCCGCCATCGCCTTCTCGAATGCGGACGACAGCGCCGGATACGCCGGCGTCGCCGGCCGCGCCACCGCATACCGCTTGGCGAACTCGAAATACATGCGCCAGTCGCCGCCGGGACGGTAGTGCGCCGTCAACGCGGCTGCCTCGGCGCTGACGGGAACGAGACCGGTCATGCGCGAGGCCGCCGCGATTTCCGGCGCCGAGATCAGGTGCGTGAGAAAGGCGGCCGCGCCGTCGGGGTAGCGGCAACTCCGCGTGATGCCCCATTGCCAGGACGCGGCACCGATTTTCGGGCCGTGGCCGAAGTCCGGCGGCGGCATCGCCACCAGGTCGGCGCCGAACCGTTCGCTGTAGTCGCGCGCCTTCCACGATCCCGTGTAGTGGAACAGCGCGCGGCCCTGCTCGAACGCCTTGTCGTCGGCCGGATTGCGCTCGGCCAGCTTGTCCTTGAACAGCCGGCCGTAGTAGCGGCCGACGCCGACGGCGGCATCGCTGTTCAGGACACCGTCGACGCGCAGGTAGGTGCCGCGGTCGATCAGGTCCGTCCCCGCGCTCTGCAGCCACGGCGAGAAGGCATAGCTGTACCATTCACCCTTGAAGCGGCCGTTCAGGTCCAGCGGAAAACGGTAGCGCCCACTGTGCTTGGCCGTCAGCAGGATGTCGTGGAATTCGGCCGCCGTGTAAGGTTGCGCCATCGTCGCCGCCCGGATGCCCAGCGCCGCCAGCTGCGAGCGGCGCGCAAACAGTGCGAGCACCACGTCGAGCTGGCCCACGCTGTAGACATGGCCCCGATACGTGCCGCGGCCGCCTTCCAGCAACCGGGCCAGCGCATCCGCCGGCAACAGGCCGTCGAGCGGCCTGACGTGGCCGGCCCAGGCGAAATTGGGCACGGTCGGCTGGTCCAGCGCGATAACGCACGGCAGTTGTCCGACCATCGAGGCGGCCGTGATCGACTCCGTGTAGGAGCCTTGCGGAATCGCCTCGACGACGACCTTCCAGCGCGACTGCGACCGGTTGAAACGCTCGACCGCGGCCCTGCCGGCGGCCATTTCGAGGTCGCCGGTATCGTGCCGCCACACCTTGATCTCGACCGGGGCGGCCAGCGCCGGCAGCGCGACGGCGGCCAGCAGCATCGTCAACACGCACTTCATCGCCGCGCCTTCTGCGGCGGTGCCGCCACCGTGCCACGCATGACGGGCACGCAGGGCACCCGGACCGTGGCACCGGGTGCGGCGGGCTGCCCGAGGACGTGGCGGCCGGCGAGCTGGCCGATTTCCCGGTAGGGCAAGGCCACCGTCGTCAGGCCCGGGTCGAGTGCTTCGGAAATCAGGCGGAAATCGTCGAACCCGACGACGGAGACATCGTTCGGCACGCGCAGGCCGCGCCGCTGCAGGATGAAGATCACGCGCATCGCCATCTTGTCGTTGCCGCACAAAATGGCGGTGGGACGGTCGGCGCTGGCGAACAACCGGTCGACCGCATCGGCCAGGTGCGAAAACTCGTCGGCGGCGTCCGCCGCTGCGCCATGGATCAGCCATTTCGGGTTCGGCTTCACGCCGTGTTCGCGCAGCGCGCGGTGGAAGCCGCGCAGGCGCAGGCCGGTCGCGACCATGTCCGGTATCAGTTGCAGGAACGCGATCTTGCGGTGCCCCGCCTGCAGGACGATCGCCGCCGCCGCGTGGCCGCCGCCCTCATCGTCCGGCACGGCCTGCATATGGCGGCCCTTCGCTTCGAAGCAGTTGGCCAGGGCGACCGGCGTGCTGCCCAGCGGCGACGCCAGTTCGACCTGGCGATGGAACGGCGTCGCGAACAGGATCGCTTCGACGCGCCGTTCGCGCATGTCGGCGATCAGCCGGTCGGCAACCTCGGCGTGGCCGCCCGTTTCCCCGATCAGCAAGACTTTCCCGCTCTGCTCGCAGACCTGCTGGATACCCTTGATGATCTCGGTCGAATCCGGGGTCGTCGTCAACTGCTCCGCGATGACGGCGACGAGGCCGGTCGGGCGCCCGCGCAGCATGCGCGCGGCGGCCGACGGCGTGAACTCGAGCGCCCGCATGGCCTGCTCGATCCGGGTGCGGGTCTTCTGCGACACCTCGGTGCCGCCGTTGATCACACGCGACACGGTTTTGATGGAAACGCCCGCCTTTTCGGCGACGTCATGAATCGTGGTCACACTGTCTCCCCTGCTGCAATGCGGACCGCAAAGCGCGCCGCATCACAAATTGTCCAACGTTGTCATTTTTGAGAATCATAGGTAATCCCGAGGGTACCGTCAACAAGAATATTGCCGGCGATCGGGGCCATGCGCGTGGCTCCGCCGGGTGTTAGCGCGCTACATTTTTGCGGACCGAATGCGCGGGGCGCCCGTCGCGCCGGCGCAAAATCGTTACCGTGGCTGGCTGTTATCGCGATTCATTCACTGTTGTTGCCGTGTTAGCATCGTCCGATGAGCACAATGACAAGGAGACGGCAGTGGACAAAGATGGTAAACGGCGTGTCAACCTCACCCGCCGGCGCGTGCTCGGCGCGATGGGCCTCGCGGCGGCGGCATCCGGCATGCCCGGCCTGGCCGGCGCGACCGTCGTGGCGCGCACGGACGGCGACCGCGAGAAGCTGGCGCTGTGGTACGAGCGCCCCGCCGGACAGTGGGTGGAAGCCCTCCCCGTCGGCAACGGCCGCCTGGGCGCGATGGTCTACGGCCGCCCGCTGCAGGAACGCCTGCAACTGAACGAGGACACGCTGTGGGCCGGCGGCCCGTACCGCTTCGACAATCCGGCATTCAAGGCCGCGCTGCCGCGCGTGCGGGCGCTGATCGACGCCGGCAAGTTCGAGGACGCGCGCGACCTCGTGGCGCAAGCGATGATCTCGAAACCGGCCACGCAGATGCCCTACGGCGCGGCCGGCGACCTGCTGCTCGACTTCCACGGCCTCGCTGGCGCGCAGGCTTACCGCCGCGTGCTGGACCTCGACAGCGCCATCGCGACGACGCGCTTCGGCAGCGGCGCCGCGCGCCACGTGCGCGAGGTCTTCGCCAGCGCGCCCGACCAGGTGGTCGTGCTGCATTTGCGCGCGACCGGCGGCACGCTCGACTTCGACGTCGGCTACCGCCACCCGCGCGAGGTCAGGTACGGCCAGGTCACGTACGACGGCGCGCAGGCGCCGCAGGACAGTGCCGTGGGTGCCGCGTGGGACGTCAAGGAGGAACTGCTGGAAGCGCAGCGTCCCGCGAGCCTGTCGATCCGTCCGGACGGCCCGCGCGCCCTGCTCGTGGAAGGCCGCAACGCGGACAACGCGGGCGTGGCGGGCGCGCTGCGCTACGCCGTGCGCGTGCTGGCCGTCGGCGACGGCAGGATCGAGGCCGCGGGCGACCGCCTGCGCGTGCGCGGCGCGCGCGAGGTCACGCTGCTCGTCGGCGCCGCGACCAGTTTCGTGAACTTCCGCGACATCGAAGGCGATCCGGTCAAGGCCGTGCGCGAACGCACGGATGCCGCCGCACGCAAGGCGTACGCGCGCCTGCGCGCCGACCACGTGCAAGCGCACCGCGCGCTGTTTGCGCGCCTGTCGCTGCGCCTCGGCCGCGCGGACGCGGATGCCGGCGCGCTTCCCACCGATGCGCGCATCGCGGCCGTCCCGCAAGCCGGCGACGCCGCGCTCGCGACGCTGGCCGCGTTGTACCTGCAGTACGGCCGCTACCTGCTGATCTCGTCGTCGCGACCGGGCAGCCAGCCGGCCAACCTGCAGGGCATCTGGAACGAGGGGACGAATCCGCCGTGGGGCGGCAAGTACACCATCAACATCAACACGGAAATGAACTACTGGCCGGCGGAAGCGGCCAACCTGGCGCCGTGCGTGGAACCGCTCGTGGCGATGGTCGAGGAATTGGCCGTCTCCGGCGCGGACGTCGCGCGCGAGTCCTACGGTGCGCGCGGCTGGGTCGCGCACCACAACACCGACCTGTGGCGCGCGGCGGCGCCCATCGACGGCCCGAACTGGGGCATGTGGCCCTGCGGCGGCGCGTGGCTGTGCAAGACGCTGTGGGACCACTACGACTACGCGCCGGACGAGGCGTACCTGCGCCGCATCTACCCGGTGCTGAAGGGCGCCGCGCTGTTCTTCGTCGACGTGCTCGTCGAGGACCCGCACGGCCGCGGCCTCGTCACGTCGCCGTCGATCTCGCCGGAGAACCAGCACCATCCGGACGTGGCCGTGTGCGCGGGACCGGCGATGGACCGCCAGATCGTGCGCGACCTGTTCGCGTGGACCCTCGCGGCGCATGCCGCGCTGCGCGATCCCGACGCGGACTTCCGCCAGGCGGTGGAAGCGAAGCGCGCGCGCCTCGCGCCCGACCGCATCGGCGCGCAAGGCCAGTTGCAGGAATGGCTCGACGATTGGGATGCGCAGGCGCCGGAACAGCATCACCGCCACGTGTCGCACCTGTACGCCGTCTACCCCAGCGAGCAGATCAACGTGCGCGACACGCCGGACCTGATCGCGGCCGCGAAGGTCACGCTGAACACGCGCGGCGACATGTCGACGGGCTGGGCCACCGCCTGGCGCCTGGCGCTGTGGACGCGCATGGGCGACGGCGAGCACGCGTACGGCATCCTGCGCGGCCTGCTGGCGCCGGAACGCACGTATCCGAACATGTTCGACGCGCATCCGCCGTTCCAGATCGACGGCAATTTCGGCGGCGCGGCCGGCATCCTGGAAATGCTCGTGCAGTCGTGGGGCGGCGAAGTCCGCATCCTGCCCGCGCTGCCGCGCGCGTGGCCGGAAGGTCTGGTCCACGGCGTGCGCGCCCGCGGCGGCATCGAGGTCGACCTGGACTGGGCCGGCGGACGCGCGACGCGGCTTCAGTTGCGCGGCAAGCCGGGACAGTCGGTGAAGCTGCGGATCGGAGAACGCCTTGCAGTCGTCAAGCTCGACGCGGCCGGGCACGCGCGCCTGGCAGGCGGCGCGCTCACGTGACCGCGCTCAGTTGACTGCGCCCTCGGCCACTGGCACCGGGGCGGCCACGCGGCGCCGTCCCGCCAGCACGATCAGCGCGGCGACACCGCACGCCGCGGCCGCCGTGTACACGGCCGGCGAATAGGTGAACGCGATCGTGCGGATGCGGCCCGCACCATACGCCGCCACGGCCGCGCCGAGCTGGTGGCCGGCGAACACCCAGCCGAAGATCATCGGCGCGCGCTTGCCCCAGGCCTGCGCGGCCAGTTTGACGGTCGGCGGCACGGTCGCGATCCAGTCGAGGCCATAGAACATGGCGAACAGCGACAGGCCCGTGAGCGTGAAGTCGGCCGACGGCAGCCAGGCCAGCGACAGCCCGCGCACCGCGTAGTACCAGCACAGCAGGTAGCGGCTGTCGTAGCGGTCGGACAGCCAGCCGGACAGGATCGTGCCCACGAGGTCGAACGTGCCCATCATCGCCAGCACGGACGCAGCCGGGACGGCGCCGAGGCCCGCGTCGCCGCACAGCGATATGAAGTGGGTCTGGATCAGGCCATTCGTCGACAGGCCGCAGATGAAGAAGCTGCCGAACAGGACCCAGAACACGCGGTCGCCGCGCACGCTGGCCAAAGTGGTGAACGGCGTGCGGATCGACACCGGCCCGCGCGCCGGCACCACGGGCTGCGCGGACGTCGCCGTACCCTGCGCGCCATACGGCACGAGGCCCAGTTCCTGCGGATGGTCGCGCACGAACAGCAGCGCGAGCACCGCCACCAGCGCGCAGCTGGCCATCACGGGCAGCAGCGCCATGCGCCAGCCGCCATGTTCGATCAGCCACGTACCGACCGGCAGGAACACGAGCTGCCCCGTCGCGGAGCTGGCGGTCAGGAGTCCCATCACGAGGCCGCGGCGCCGCTCGAACCAGCGGTTGGCGACGACGGCGTTGAGCACGAGCGCCGTCATGCCGGACCCCACGCCCAGCATCACGCCGAGCAGCAGCACGAGCTGCCAGAATTCGGTCATCTGCCGTACGAGACCGAGGCCGGCCGCGATGACGGCGAGCGCCGTCACCATCACGTTGCGCAGGCCGAAGCGTTCCATCAACAGGGCGGAGAATGGCCCCATCAGGCCGAACAGCGCGAAGCGCACGGCCAGCGCCGTCGAGATCTGGTCGACGCTCCAGCCGAATTCGCGGCTGAGCGGCTTCAACAGCGCGCCGGGCAGGCCGAGCGCGGCGGACGACGACAACGCCGTCAGGAACGTGATGGCGGCGATGATCCAGCCGTAATGCAGGCCGTGGCGGCCGAGGCGATGGGCGAGGCGCGTGGAGAGCATGGGATTCCTTTATCGAGAAGACGGGCCGTGGCGGCAACCAGGATGCGGCGGGCGTAGGCCTCGTCCCCGACGGCGCGCGCCAGCATCAGCGCGCCGACCATCGTCGCGAACGCGGCGAGCGCGTCGTCCGCGGTCGCTTCCGGATTGGCCTTGCGCATGGCGTCGCCGAGGATGCCGACGAAGGTCTTGACCCCCGCTTCGAAATGGCGCGGCAGGTCGGGGCCGTGGCGGGCCGCGTCCGGGCCGAGGGCGGCGAACACGCAGCCTGCGCCGACGCGGCCGCGATGCCCCGGCGTCAGGTAGCGCCGCACGAGGGCCGCATACGCGCCCTCGCCCGCGTCCACCGCCGCGCGCCGCCAGCCAAGGGCGCCGGTCTCCAGCGCACGGTCGCAGGCCTGGGCGATGAGGTCGTCCTTGTTCTTGAATTGTTTATAGAACGCGCCGTGCGTGAGGCCGGCCGCGCCCATCAGTTCCGCGAGGCCGACGCCGTCGAAGCCCCGTTCGCGGAACAGGCGGCTGGCGGCGTCGATGACGGCGCGGCGGTTTTCTTCCGCCTGGGTTCGATTGACGCGCATGGCATCCTCCGGGGTGCGATATAGATGTTAATCATAATCCATTTTGCCGAATAGATGTCAAGCACAATCTATTTTGGACGGCAGCACCGAACGGCGTGCTGCCGTAAAATACACGTTTTCGACCACGCAGCCTCCGTCCGCCATGCACATCAATCCCGAACGCAGCACCCGTCCCGACTACGACCTGCTGGTACGCCAGGTCGCCAGCATCCTCGAGGGCGAGCGCGACCTGACCGCCAACGCGTCGCAGTTCGCGGCGCTCGTGTACGACACGCTCGCCGACCTGAACTGGGCGGGCTTCTACCTCACCGTGCCCGCGAAATCGGGCGCCGGCCAGGACCTGCTCGTCGGCCCGTTCCAGGGCAAGCCAGCCTGCGCCCGCATCCCGTTCGGGCGTGGCGTGTGCGGCACGACGGCCGCCACGCGCGCGACCATCGTCGTGCCCGACGTGCACGCGTTCCCGGGGCACATCGCGTGCGATTCGGCGTCGAATTCGGAAATCGTCATCCCGCTCGTCAAGGACGGCCGGCTGGTGGGCGTGTTCGATATCGACAGCCCGTCACTGAACCGGTTTTCCGATGAAGACAGGGCGGGGCTGGAAGCGATGGTGGCGGCGTTCCTGGACGCCACCGATTGTTGATGCGCATGCGTTTCGTGGGCGGCGGGCCGCCCGCCCTACGGCATGATCGCCCGTGCCCACCATCGGACACCCAGGCATTGGTACAATAAACGCCTACTCCTCTTTCCCGCCGCATCATGAACCAACTCGAACAGCTCAAGCAGTACACCACCGTCGTCGCCGACACCGGCGACTTCCAGTCGATCAAGGCCTACGCGCCGCAGGATGCGACGACGAATCCGTCGCTGATCCTGAAAGCCGTCCAGAAGCCGGAATACCGTCCGCTGCTGGAAAAGACCATCGCCGACTTCCCGGATGCGTCGACCGAGGACATCGTCGACCGCCTCCTGATCGCGTTCGGCACCGAGATCCTGAAATTCGTGCCGGGCCGCGTGTCCACCGAAATCGACGCCGCGCTGTCGTTCGACACCCAGGCGACGGTCGCCAAGGGCCGCGAACTGATCGACCTGTACGAAGCGGCCGGCATCGCCCGCGAGCGCGTGCTGATCAAGATCGCCTCGACGTGGGAAGGCATCCGCGCCGCCGAGATCCTCGAGCGGGACGGCATCCGCTGCAACCTCACGTTGCTGTTCTCGCTGTGCCAGGCCGTCGCCTGCGCCGAAGCGGGCGTGCAGCTGATTTCGCCGTTCGTCGGCCGCATCTACGACTGGTACAAAAAATCCACTGGCACCGATTACCAGGGCGCCGACGATCCGGGCGTGCAGTCGGTCAAGCGCATCTACCAGTACTACCGCAAGTTCGGCTACAAGACCGAGGTGATGGGCGCCAGCTTCCGCAACACGTCCCAGATCCTGGAACTGGCCGGCTGCGACCTGCTGACGATCTCGCCCGACCTGCTGCAAAAGCTGGCCGACGCCGACGGCACCGTCGAGCGCAAGCTCGTCACCGACACCAGCGCCGACATCGAAAAGATCGCGCTGGACGAAAAGACGTTCCGCTTCATGCTGAACGAAGACGCGATGGCGACCGAGAAGCTGGCCGAGGGCATCCGCGCGTTCTGCGCCGACTCCGGCAAGCTGAAAAAGATGATCGACGAGATGCGCTGATCCGCACTGCCTGCGGTCGGCCAACAACAACGGCAGCCCGCGGGCTGCCGTTTTTCATGGACCGGCGCGGATCAGGCGCGCGCCAGCGCCGGCGTCAAGCTGCGGCCGATGCGGTGCGCCGGCTCGCGCGGCGCATCGAACGCTTCGAGGCGGAACACGCTGACCAGCTGGTCCAGCGCGGCCGCCTGCTCCTGCAGGCTCTGGGCCGTGTGGGCGGCCTGCTGCACGAGGCCGGCGTTCTGCTGGGTCACCGTGTCCATCTGCGTGATGGCCTGGTTCACCTGTTCGATGCCGGCGCTCTGCTCGCGGCTCGCATGGCTGATCTCGGCCATGATCGCATGCATGCGCTCCACGCTTTTCAGCACCTCGTTCATGGTCGTCCCGGCTTCGGTGACGAGCACGTTGCCCGCCTCGACCTGCTGCACTGAGCTGCCGATCAATTCCTTGATCTCCTTGGCGGCCGCGGCCGAACGCTGGGCGAGGTTGCGCACTTCGGTCGCGACGACGGCGAAACCGCGGCCCTGCTCGCCCGCGCGCGCCGCTTCGACGGCCGCGTTCAACGCCAGGATATTGGTCTGGAACGCGATGCCGTCGATGACGGCGATGATGTCGACGATCTTTTGCGACGACGTGTGGATCGATCCCATCGTGTCGACCACGCGCGCCACGGCGGCGCTGCCCTTCTGGGCGATGCCGGCGGCCGTGTCGGCCAGCGCGTTCGCCTGGCCCGCGTGCTCGGCGTTCTGCTTCACGGTCGACGTCAGCTCTTCCATCGACGCGGCCGTCTCTTCCAGCGAGCTGGCTTGCTGCTCCGTGCGCGACGACAGGTCGAGGTTGCCGCCGGCGATCTCGTCGGATGCCGCCGAGATCGTCGCCGTCGCGCCGCGCACGTCGCCGACGATCTTCGCCAGGTTGTCGCGCATGGATTTCATGGCGTACAACAGGCTGGCCTCGTCGCCGGCGCGCGTTTCGACCCGCACCGACAGGTCGCCGGCAGCGATGCGCGTGACGATCTCGGTGGCGTAATCCGGCTCGCCGCCCAGGCGGCGCATCAGCCAGCCGGTGATGAACACGGCATTTGCCGCGCCCAGCACGATGCTGCCGAGCACCAGCGACAGGATCCACACGCGCGACGCCGTGTAGCGCGCATTGCCCTCGACCGCCGCCGCGCGGCCGCCTTCCGTATACATGTCGACGATCTTGTCGACGTGGCCGCGGAGGGCGACGATGAGCTTGTTCGACTCACCGCGGATCAGCGTCTTGGCCAGCGCGTCGTCGCCCGCGCGCGCCGCCGCACGGATCTTGCCGTCCTCGATCATGTAGCGGTCCCACATCTCGAGCAGCTGCGCATACATCCGCTTTTCTTCGGCCGATTCCTGCAGTTTCACGTACTCGTCCTGCATCTTGTGCAGGTCGACCAGGTCTTTTGCGATGACCTTGTCGTATTTATCCATTTCCACCTGTTCGTTGGAAATGATGTATTGCAATTCGCGGGTACGAATACGGGCGAGCTGCGATTTGATGTCTTCGATGACACGAATGCTCGGCATCCAGTGTGATGACAATTTCATCGAGGTGTCATTCACTTGTGCTAGTTGCCATATCGCGACAGCACCGACGAATGCAGTCAGCGCCAGTACGACGGCAAATGCAATTCCCAGTTTCGTAGCAAGACGCAGGCTTGATAAATATCTCATGGTGGCCACTTGAAATGTTGAATTTCATGTTACAATGTTTCCGTACATCAACCATCATAACCGACGCGGGATGCCGACACATCTCCATTTTTCATTCTTGTCGAGTTTTTGCGACACCTGGATCGTGACTTATCGTTTTGAAATAACGTTATTTCAAGACACAAAAACAACGAACTACAACCCCGATATCTTTTAGAATACAGATCTTTCCTAACGGCAACTTCTGGAGCTCCTCATGCTTACGTCCATTTCTCACCTAGGCAAGATTGCGTTTGCAAAATCGGCCTTTTCCTGGAATTCGGATCTCGATGCCATTTTTGAAATCTTGTCGAATCGTTTCGATGGCTTTAATGACAACGGCTTCTATGCGCATCCCGACGAAATCGAATTACGCAAGGAATTGGCGCGGATCCCGACCCTGGCCCATCTGATCGAAGGCATCCGCGGCCTGAATGCGCACGGCGTCGTGCTGTACGACCTGGGCCTGGCGCACCTGCCGGAAGACCGCCGCAACGCCGCGCTGTATGCGATCACGCTGATGCTCGGCTACCCGACCTCGACCGACCAGCGCACGGGCCGCGTGGCCTGGGACGTCCGCGCCCGTCCGGTCGAAGAAATCGACGGCCGCTTCACGACGTTTTCCGAGCGCATCGGCAGCGCCGACATGCACACCGATTCGTCGTTCTATCCGATGCCCGAAGAACAGTTCATCCTGTACGTGGTGAATACCGCGCGCTGCGACGGCGGCCATTCGCTGCTGGTCGACGGCGAAGACATTTACCTGGCGCTGCAGACCACCGAGGAAGGCCGCAAGGCGTTCGACCTGCTCAGCACGACGCCGGTGCCGTTCCGTGTCCCGGCCATCTACGCCGCCGGCGACGACGACGTCGAGGTGCACGCGGCGCTCGTGTTCGGCCCGGCCACGCGTCCCCGCACGCGCTTCACGATGCGCTGGCGCTACGACTCCATCAAGAAAGGTCTCGCCGTCCGTCCCGACATGGACACGCCCGAGCTGCGAGCTGCGCTGGCGCTGATGAACGACGTGGCCGAGCACCAGGCCGTGCGTTTCAAGGACCAGCTGCCGACCGACACCCTGATGTTGGCCGACAACCACAATATGCTGCACGGCCGCACCACCTACACGGACGAGCGCCGCCACCTGATCCGCATCCGCATCTCGGACGTGCCGAACGCCGAGCGCATCGGCCCGTCGGGCGTCGTCAGGGATTGAGATGACCGAGACCGTACTTGTCCGCGGCGCCGTCTCCGGCGTGGCGCCGCAACCCGCCGCCGTCCCGGCCGACGGCCTCCCGCCGGCGCGCCGGCGCTGGGCGATGACCGCGCTGATGACGGGCGTATCGATGGCATCGCTCGACACGGCGATCGCCAACACGGCCCTGCCCGAACTGGCCCGCCAGCTGCACGCCGGCGCCGCCGCATCCGTCTGGATCGTGAACATTTATCAGCTGGCGATGGTCGCCACCCTGCTACCGTTCGCGGCGCTGGGCGAACGCATCGGCTACCGGCGCGTCGCGACGGCCGGCCTGGCGCTGTTCACGCTGGCGTCGCTGTTCTGCGCGCTGGCGTCGAACCTGCCGCTGCTCGTGGCCGCGCGCCTGCTGCAGGGCCTCGGGGCCAGCGCCTTGATGGGCGTGACCACGGCCATGATGCGCGCCATCTATCCGGCGCGCCAGCAGGGCCAGGGCTTCGGCCTGAACGCCCTCGTCGTCGCGGTGGCGTTCGCCGTCGGGCCCACGATCGCCTCGCTGATCCTGGCGTTCGCCTCGTGGCCGTGGCTATTCGCCATCAACGTACCGATCGGCACGGCCGCCTTCCTGCTGGCGCGCCGCGTCCTGCCCGACAACGCCCCCGCCGCGCATGGCTTCGACGCCGGCGCGGCGCTGTGCAACGCCGGCGCGTTCGGCTTGCTGATCCTGCTGCTGGGCGACGCGGCCCACGGCGCGGCGCCCGCGCGCCTGGGCCTGGAAGCGGTGGCCACGGTCGCGTGCTTCGCGCTGCTGCTGCGGCGCCAGCGCGGCCAGGCGGCGCCGATCCTGCCGACCGATCTGCTGGCGCGGCCGCTGTTCGCACTGTCCGCGCTGACGGCCGTGTGCACGTTCGCCGTCCAGAGCCTCGCTT
>Ga0209148_1000900_pt1 | contig 20229 bp, 18 predicted proteins | sample AraplaCol_mMF_r2_2_FD_184288 | JGI IMG/M metagenome (GOLD analysis project Ga0209148, IMG submission 184288) | Arabidopsis root microbial communities from North Carolina, USA - plate scrape CL_Col_mMF_r2 (SPAdes) (version 2) | ecosystem: Host-associated > Plants > Roots > Endosphere | place... | reverse complement strand
ATGGCGCGCGATCACGATGTTGCCGGCCCAGAACAGCGAGCTCAGGCTGAGCAACAGATAAGGCTGGTTGTTGAGCCAGCTGGCCGGATTCGCGGCAGGTGGCGCGGGCGATGCAATCGTCATTGGCGTCACATACGACCTTGCGCCGGATGATCGTCATGACACAAGTCCCGCCACCGCAATGCTACAATGCAGGCAAATCTTGAGGAGGTCCCATTGGCGGTTAATATGTTGAACATCAAGGGCCTGGAAGGGCTCGACCAGCATGCGCCGGTGGTGATGCTGAACCTGATGCGTTTCCACGCTCGTTCGCGCGACGGCGACGGGTCCGGCTGGGATGCCTATTTGCGCTACAGCGCGATTACCGTGCCCATGATCAAGGCGCGCGGCGGCACGCTGCTGTGGACCGGCGAGGCCAGGGCGGTCGCGCTCGGCCCGCACGCAGGCAACGAATGGGATTTCGTCGCGCTGGTCTCCTATCCGTCCGTCGCGGCGTTCCTCGACATGATGACGTCGGAGGCCTACGAGCGCGATGCCGACCCGCATCGCGTCAACGGCTGTGCCGAGCATGTGATCATCGCGACCCGCGAGGCCTACAGCAAGTTCAAGACGAACTAGCTCGTCTGCTTCCGCGACGCCACGAAAACGCCCGCCAACACCAGCGCAAAGCCGATGAAGTGGAAGGCCTGCGGTAATTCGCCGAGGAAGACCATCGCCATGATCGAGCCGAACACCGGCACGACGTGGAAGAACGGCGCGGCGCGGTTGGCGCCGATCAGGCGGACGCCGCGGTTGAAGCAGAGATAGGCGAGTGTCGAGGGAAACACCGAGACGTAGAACAGTGTGAGCAAATTCGGCCCGTCGAGCTTCATGACGGGGCGCGCGGACAGTTCCCAGATCTCCAGCGGAATGAGGCAGGCCGCGCCGGCGCCGAAGGTGAAGGCGAGGAAGGACAGGCCGTGGATCGGCGGCCGCTTCAGCGTCAGCACCGAATAGAGCGCGAAGATGATCAGCGCCACCATGAAGATCAGGTCGCCCTTGTTGAAGGCGATGTTCGACAGCGTGGAGAGATCGCCGTGCAGCAGGATGATCAGCACGCCGCACAGCGAGAGAGCTACGCCGAACGCCTGCGCGCCCGTGAGCCTGACGCCGAGGATGACCAGCGACCAGAGTGCCACGACAAGGGGCGCGGCTGACTGCAACAGAAGTGTGTTGAGCGCCTGAGTATGCTCCAGCGCCCAATATTGCAGGGTATTGAAGGCGCCGATGCCGGTGATCGACAGCACGATCATCAGGCCGAGCTTGTCGCGGATGGCCGGCCAGTCCTGGGCGAGGTGCTTCCAGGCGAACGGCAGCACCAGCAGGAAGGCGAAGCTCCAGCGCAGGAAGGACAGCGTCACCGGCGGGATGTGGCCGGCCGCGAGCCGTCCCACCACCGCATTGCCGGCCCAGCACATCGCGGTGATGCTGAGCAGGAGATAAGGCTGGTTGGCGATCCAGCCGTGGCTGGATGATTCGGCGCTCGTGGTCTGGCCGGTGGCGGACATTGGTATTGTTATGGCCCCGCGTCATGCACCGAGGCTCCCGGCCCGGCGCTGACCAGAGACACGGAAACGAGCCCGATATCAATGGCGCGCGGCGCATCGCCATCATGCACGGCGCGAAGCGTAGGAACTTCAGGACGCGGCCGGCGCGGCGTGCGGCACGGCATCGGGGTGCATGGCAGCCCGTGCAGCCCAGCCGCCGCCAAGGATGGCGCCGGTGAATCCGCCACCGTGAGTGAAGGCCGAGGCGAGATAGAGGCCGTCGATGGCGGTCGCGGGCACCGGCGCAAAGCCAATGGACTGCGGCGCGAACCCGTAGGTCGCCCCGTCGGGCGTGTTGAGGTAATGCGCGAACGTCTCGGCTGTGGACATTTCGCGCTGCACGATCGCGCCTGCGATTCCCGGAAAGTGTCGATCGAGATCGGCAATGACGAGGTCCATCCACCGCGCCTTTCGGGAGCGCTTGGCCTCGGCGGAGAGACCGGTCCAGTTCGCGAGCCGGTCGACCCCGGCCAGCGTGGCGAGATGAGGCGGCTGCTCGTTCAGGCCCGAATCGATCTGATCGTAGGCGACGAAGCTGTAGGGTGTGAGGCGCGTCGGCGGATCCTCGCCAGGCAGCGCGCCGGCCTCGCGGAATCCCGACAGGCTCTTCAGCCAATCCGGCAGCACGCTGGTCGAATAATGCGTAACGCCGAAATCGCGGGACGGGCGATTGATTCCGATCGATACAGTCCACAGCGAGATCGAGGGGCGCCGGCCGTCGTAGCGCGACAGGAACGGCGCGCGCTTGTCCTCCGGCAGCATCGACGCCAGCACGGAGGGAGCCGCATTGCCGAATACGATCGGCGCGCGCTCCTCGCGCACGTCGTCCGTTCCGACCGCACGATGGTGCACGCCACGCGCGCGATTGCCGTCGATGAGAATGGTTTCGACCGTACGACCCGCTTCGACCGCGCCGCCGGCATCGCGAATGATCGTAACCAGGCGATCGCTGAGCGCTTGTGATCCACCGCGAATGTAATGTCCGCCGCCAACGAGATAGGAGGCCTGCGGGATCGCAAACGAAATGAAAGGCATGGTATCGGGATCGTCGGTGTAATAGCCGAGGTTCGACGCCAGCGCGAGCTTGACCGCTTCATTGTCGCCGAACAGGCGCGCGAGCACCTCCCTCAAAGTCGCGTGCCGGTCGCGGATCAGCGGCCACAGGCGCCACGGCAACGCCGGCGCGTTCCAAAGCCACCAATCGCGGTCGTCCTGATGCTGACTCATCAATGATACCGCCTGACGCACCGCATCGATGCGCTCGAAATATTGTGCGATGCCTTTGGCTTGCGCCGGAAACTGCGCTTGCGCCGCGGCCTCCGCGGCGTCGAGACCGTGCGGCATCACGAAGGGGTGTTCGAACAGCGGGCTTCGCACCTCGTGCAGCGCACCGACATCGACGAACGGCAAATCGCGATCGATGCCGAGCGCGCGCAGGATCGGCAGCTTGGGATCGGCGGCGTCGAGGCCGTCGATCTCGTGCAGCGAGGCTTCGATCGCCAGTTGGCCGTGTCGGTAGACCGTAGCCGCGCCGCCGAAGACCTGGTTGCGTTCGAGCACCAGCACCCTGTGGCCGGCGCGAGCGAGCAAGGCTGCCGCGGTAAGGCCACCGAGCCCCGATCCGATGGCGATGGCATCAAAGCTGCGTGACATCTTGGGTGACCTCGCTGTGACACCGAGGCAGACGCCAGACCCGCCTCGACGGCTCCGGCTTGATCGCAGCCCATCCTACGAGCATGCTGCCGCCGGTGCCGTTGACATGCGTCAATCTGAAATAATTGTGGCCACAAACCTCTATTGCCCACGACCCGTGCGGATCGCGAACGGCTTCAGCAGCTCGGCGCAGGCGAGATAGACGACGACGAGAAGCGCGATGCCGGCCATCATGATCGGCGGGGGCGCGACGAAGCCGAACCAGGTCCCGAGCGGGGTGAACGGCAGAGCTATCGCGGCGAACAGGGCGATCAGCGAGGAGGCCGCGAGCACGGGATCGGGCCAGTTGCGCCAGGGCCGTCCATAGGTGCGGATGACGAAGATCACCAGGATCTGCGTCGCCATGGATTCGACGAACCAAGCGGTGCGGAATTCGTCCGGCGAGGCCTTGAACAGATAAAGCAGCGCGCCAAAGGTGAGAAAGTCGAACACCGACGATAGCGGCCCCATGATCGCGGCAAAGCGCACCAGCCGTGACATGCTCCACACCTGCGGCTTCGCCGTTGCCTGCGCCGAGACCCGGTCAAAGGGGATGCCGAGCTCGGAGAGATCGTAGAGCAGGTTATTCAGCAGGATCTGCGTCGGCAGCATCGGCAGGAACGGCAGCGCGATCGAGGCCGCTGCCATCGACAGCATGTTGCCGAAATTCGAACTGGCGCCCATGCGGACATATTTGAGGATGTTGGCGAAGGTCCGCCGACCTTCCTCGACGCCGTCGGCGACAACCTCGAGATCCGACGCCAGCAGGATCATGTCGGCTGCGGCCTGCGCCACACCGGTGGCGCCGTCGACCGAAAGGCCGACATCGGCAACCTTCAGGGCCGGTGCGTCGTTGATGCCGTCGCCGAGGAAGCCGACCACCTCGCCGCCGGCCTGAAGCGCCTTCACGATGCGCGATTTCTGGTCGGGTGCAAGGCGGCCGAACGCATCGGCGGAGCGCACCTGCACGGCCAGCGCTTCGTCGCTGAGCTCGGCAATGTCGGCCCCCGACAGCACGCGCTCGGCATTGAGGCCGACCAGGCCGGCGAGCCGTTTCACCACCACCGGATCGTCCCCCGAGAGGATCTTCAGGCTCACGCCGCCGGCCGCGAGCCGGGCGATCGCGGCTGCGGCCGTCGGCTTCGGTGGATCGGCGAAGGCACAGAGACCTTCGAAGACGAGGTCGGTTTCGTCGTCGGTCTCGACCTCGCGCAGCGCGCCGCTCCACGCCCGTGAAGCGACGGCCACGGTGCGCAGGCCCTCGGTCGCGAGCGCGTGGACGCGGGCCATCGCTGCCTCGCGCGCATGTTGGTCCATCGTGCACATCTCCAGCACGGCCTCGGGCGCGCCTTTGACGATCAGTCGTGCGCCTTCGGGGCCGGTGGCGAGCACGGATCCCAGACGGCGTGAGAAATCGAAAGCCTGCCGTCCGGCGAGCGTCCAGCCGTGAGCAGTCTCTTGCGCAGCCTCCGGCCGGCCGGCGACGAGGGCCGCATCGAGCGCGCCACGGTCGCCGCCGAGCGAGGCCGCGATGGCGCCGAGCTGCGCGGCGCGGGTATCGTCCTTGCCGGCGGCGTCGAGGCTTCGCGCGAGCGTGATCTCGGCCGATGTCAGCGTGCCCGTCTTGTCCGTGCACAGCACGGTCATGGCGCCGAGGTCGTGGATGGCGGCGAGCCGCTTCACGATCACCTTGCGCCCGGCCATGCGCAGCGCACCGCGCGACAGCGTCACCGTCGTGATCATCGGCAACAGTTCCGGCGTCAGCCCGACCGCAAGCGCGACGGCGAACAGCAGCGAATCGAGCACGGGACGGCCGAACACGACGCGGATGGTGAGCACGACCAGCACCAGCGCCAGCGTGGTGCGCGCGATCACGAGGCCGAATTCGCGCAAATCCCGTTCGAAGGGAGAGGGCGCCTGTGTCTCGGCGAGCGCGGAGGCCGCCGCTCCGAACACGGTGTCGCGCCCGGTCCTGACCACGAGCGCGATCGCCTCGCCGGTCTGCGCCACGGCGCCGCGGAACAGCGCATTCGACGTGTCGTCGGGGCCCGCGCATGGCCCGGCGTGTTTCTGCACCGGGTAGGGCTCGCCGGTGAGCGCGGCTTCACCCGCGGTGAAGGCGGTGCTCTCCAGGATCAGCGCATCGGCCGGGATGATGTCACCGGCGCGGACGCGCAGCAGATCGCCGGGCACGACGTGCTCGACATCGATGTCGACAAACGCGCCGTCGCGGTTGACCTCGGCCTTCAGCGCCACCGAGCGGCGGAGAATCTCTGCGGCGCGGACCGCATGTCCTTCCTGGATGGTGTCGAGGCCGATCGAGAGCGCGAGGATCAGCACGATGATGAGCCCGCCGATGTCGTCGCCGGTCAGCATCGAGATGATGCCGGCCACCAGAAGGATCAGCGACAACGGTTCGAGCAGCCGGCGCAGGATCGCGCGCGCCGCGCCCTCGATGCGCGGCGGTGCGTCGCTGTTGGGGCCGAAACGAGCGAGGCGTTCGTCGGCCTCGGCCGCGGACAGGCCCCGCAAGGCGCAGCCGAGCTGCGCGCTGAGCGCCTCGGCTGGCAGACGCCAGAAATGGCTGGCCTGGCTGTTTGATGGCTGGGTCACGGCGTGTCCGAAATAGGGGCCCGCTGACCCAGGATGGTAAGCTGCGGAGGTGACATCAGTCCCTTGGCACGATCGGGCGCCGGCATGATTGATACCGGTCAATTCCGTCGCCCGCGCGCCTGCCCGGTTCGGCCGTGAAGGTTGCTGGATTTTAAGGGGATATCAAAGGCTTGGGGCACGCCTTGGGCCCGAAAAAAGCCCCGTTCTTGCTTGCCTAGAGGGGCTGCTTCCTTTATCCGGTGGGGCTGCCTCGCGTGCGAACGGCCTCGGGCCGGGAATTGGGCTGGGCGCATCTAAAATTCTCGAAGGATTACCCGCGAATGGCCAATGTTGTCGTCGTCGGCGCCCAGTGGGGCGACGAAGGAAAGGGCAAGATCGTCGACTGGTTGTCGGAGCAGGCGGACATCGTCGCGCGCTTCCAGGGCGGTCATAACGCCGGCCACACGCTGGTCATCAACGGCGAGACATACAAGCTCGCGCTGTTGCCCTCCGGCGTGCTGCGCCCGTCAAAACTGGCGGTGATCGGCAACGGCGTGGTGTTCGATCCGCAGGCCTTCCTCGACGAGGTGACCAAGCTGCGCGGCCAGGGCGTCGCGGTCGGCCCGGAGAATCTGCGCGTCGCGGAGAACGTGACCCTGATCCTGCCGCTGCACCGCGAGCTCGATGCGCTTCGCGAGTCCTCCAATTCGGCGACCGCGATCGGCACCACGCGCCGCGGCATCGGTCCTGCCTATGAGGACAAGGTCGGTCGCCGCGCGATCCGGCTGATGGACCTCGCCGACCTCGACACGCTGCCGCACAAGATCGATCGCCTCCTGGCGCACCACAATGCGCTGCGTCGCGGCCTCAACCTGCCGGAGTTCGACGGCAAGGAGATCCTGAAGGAGTTGACCGCGTTCGCGCCGCAGCTGCTGCCCTATGCCGAGACGGTGTGGCGCCTGCTCGATACCGAACGGCGTGCCGGCAAGCGCATCCTGTTCGAAGGCGCGCAAGGTGCGCTGCTCGACGTCGACCACGGCACCTACCCTTACGTCACCTCGTCCAACACGGTGGCGGCGCAGGCTGCGACCGGAACGGGCCTCGGCCCGAACGCGGTCGGCTACGTGCTCGGCATCTGCAAGGCCTATACGACCCGCGTCGGCCAGGGGCCGTTCCCGACCGAGCTCTTGAACGAGATCGGCGAGGAGATCGGCCGCAGGGGCCGCGAGTTCGGGGTCAATACCGGGCGCAAGCGCCGCTGCGGCTGGTTCGACGCCGTGCTGGTCCGCCAGACCGTGCGGACCTGCGGCATCACTGGCCTCGCGCTGACCAAGCTCGACATTCTCGACGGCTTCGACACGATCGAGGTCTGCGTCGGCTACAAGCTCGACGGCAAGGAGATCGATTACTTCCCGGCCGGCGAGGGCGCCCAGGCCCGGGTCGAGCCGATCTGGGAAACTATCGAGGGCTGGAAGGAGCCGACCGCGGGCGCGCGGTCCTGGGCCGACCTGCCGGCCCAGGCCATCAAATATGTCCGCCGGATCGAGGAATTGGTGGGGTGCCCGGTCGCACTGCTTTCCACCAGCCCCGAACGCGAGGATACTATCCTGGTGCAAAACCCGTTTGAGGCTTAACGATCTCTTACCAGGACGCGGGTATAGTTGAGTAGAAATGGCTGATTACTATCCGCTGATCGCCCGCGCTATTGCCGCCCTGGACCCCAACGCTCCCGGCGAAAGCCGGCGCGCGCTCTATGAACGGGCGCGCACGGCCCTGATCGCGCAGCTGCGGAGCGTGCAGCCGCCGCTCTCCGAATCCGAGATCACGCGCGAACGGCTGTCGCTGGAAGAGGCCGTCCGCAAGGTCGAATCGGAAGCCGCCCAGCGCGCCCGCGAGGCCTCGCGCCCGGGCGGTGGTGCCCGTGCTGGCGGTGGCAGCGGCGATGCGTTTCGCCGGGCCAGCGCCCGTGCGACTGAAAACAATCCGCCCCCACCAGCCCAACCGGCCGCGCCGCCGCGCGCGCGTCCGGCCGCGCCGCCGCGGCCGCCAATCGGCGGCGACGACCAGGCCGATGCTCCGCGTCCGCCGCGCGCCCCGCGTTTCGATGCACCGCGCCAGCCGGCTCCGCCGGAGCCGCCTTCCGGACGCTCCTCCCCGCGCCGCCCGTCGGAGGGCGCTCCGCCGCCACCGCTGCCGCCGGCCCCCGGCGTGCGCGGCTTCCGCGACATCACGGCCGATGCCAACGATCTCGGCGGTGCCGCAGCGCAGGCCAACCGCGCCGCGCGCCGCACCTTTGCCAACGTGCCCTCGCCGTCGCCCGAATTCGACCGGCTCGAGCCGAGCCTGGAAAACCGCAGCGGCGAAGGCGAGGCGCCCTATTCCTATGACGAGTCGATCGAGGAGGCCGAGCGCTACACGCCGCAGCCGCCCTCGCCACGTCCGCGCATCGCAGCCGATCGCGACCTGAAGAAGAAGCCCAGGCGCGCCGGTTCTGTCTTTCCGTTCAAGAGCGCGATCGCCATCGGCATCGTGCTAATCCTGGTCGGCGCCGGCATCCTCTGGGGCAAGCAGCTGGTCCAGACCGCGACCAACCTGTTCAAGTCCTCGCCCACCCAGGTGGTCGAGGCGCCGAAGGATACCTCGCAGCCGCAGAGCAAGCCCAAGATTCCGGACCGGGTCGGCCAGCCCTCGGCGAGCGACCAGCCGGCCGCGCCGGTGGCGCAGAAGGTCGTGCTCTATGACGAGGATCCGTCCGATCCGAAGGGCAAGCAATATGTCGGCTCGGTCGTGTGGCGGCTCGAGCCGATCAAGGCGTCGGGCAATCAGAAGGCCGACGTCGCGGTGCGCGCCGACATCGATATCCCCGATCGCAAGTTCAAGATGACGATGTCGTTCCGCCGCAACACCGACTCGTCGCTGCCGGCGAGCCACACGGCCGAGCTGACCTTCATCCTGCCGCCGGACTTTCCGAGCGGCAGTGTTTCCAACGTGCCGGGCATCCTGATGAAGTCGAACGAGCAGGCACGCGGCACGCCGCTCGCAGGGCTCGCGGTCAAGGTCACCGACGGCTTCTTCCTGGTCGGCCTCTCCAATGTCGATGCCGATCGCGCCCGCAACGTCCAGCTCCTGAAGGAGCGCTCCTGGTTCGACGTGCCGCTGGTCTACGCCAACCAGCGCCGCGCCATCATCGCCATCGAGAAGGGCGCTCCCGGCGAGCGCGCCTTCAACGACGCCTTCGCGCAGTGGGGCGACTAGGCTTGCTCACCTCTCCCTACGGGAGAGGTGATCGCCCCCCTGCGGCCGGCGGCTGCCTACGCGAAATTTGCTGGACTACTGCGCCGCCGCTTCCCGCTTGCGGGCTGCTGCTGCGGCGGCGGCTTCGCGGTCCATCACGGCGCGGCAGCCGGGGCTGACCTGCGACTTGTTCCGCACCATGCAGGCGGTGATCCGCGGGATGTCAGGGATTTCACTGGAGCACAGCCGCATCGCATCGTCCGAGCACATCTGCTGCGCTTCGGGCGAGAAGGCGAGGCCGGGCGATGTCTGGAGGGCGATGGCGGTGGCGGCGAGGGTGAAGAGCGTGGCGATCGTCCGATAGCGTATCATGAAAAATGCGTCCCCGAGTTGCGCGGATTTGAGCCGCTTGATTGTTGGGACGCCGCACGCGGCTTGATCTGCCGCATGTCGCAGCCGTCATGCCGGGAGTTCATTCCCGGATGTGGTCGCTCGATTTCCTGAATTTCGAATCGAAAAGTGCTGCGCCGCCCGGCCCCGAGTATGCGCGATTGCCGTGAAGCTTCAATGGGAGGCACGAAGGAATTCGCAGCTGTTGCGCCTCCGTCACGCAAAAGGCGGCGCGAGCTCACATGCCGGTCTTACAAGCCGGTCTTTACATTCCGTGGCTCTCGAACACCTTGCTGCACGATCGCGACAGTTTTGCCCGGTTGGCTTGCAGGCAACCCTGCACCGCGCCGTCATTGCCGAGATCCTTGCGGCACAGCCGCGAGGCGTCGCGCGAGCACGCGCTCTGCTCCTGCGGCGTGCCCATATGCCCTTGCGCAAAGGCGGGTGCGCTCGACAGCGCGGAGAGGGTGATCGTCGCCAGCAACAACAATTTGCGAGACATCGGCGGCTCCAAATCTGACGGGTCAATTTCAGGTCCAGTCTGAACCCGCCGCCTTGCCACTTGTTCCCCCGAGGCAGCCGCAACCCCGCTATCCAAGGTTCCCGGCGCGCTGCTATAAATGCCCCCGCGTATGAGGAGCCCTTGATGAAACGCTATCTGGTGTTTGCGCTCGTTGGTCCGTTCGTGGGTGGATTCCTGCTGCTGCTGACGACGACCTACCAGTCCGGCTACTGGACCCAGACCAATCTCGGCGAGGTAGGCAAGCTGTTCGTCGTGTTCTTCAAGACGCTGCAATACAGCTATCTGTTCGGCTTCCTGCCGTCGCTGATGATCGGTGCGATCGACGACATCCTGCTTCACGTCAGGCGGGTCGGACCGGTGCTGCGGATGGTGCTGGTCGGCCTGATCGCCTTCATCCTGGCCGCGTTCACCTATGGCTCGCGCGGATCGGATTCGGGTGCGGTGCAGTTCATCCTGTACGGCCTGGTCGGCCTGGTGCCCTCGATGCTTTCATCCTGGCTCGTGCATCATTATGTCGAGGAGCCGCGGCCGGCGACGGCGGCGAGCTGAGCGCGCGACCATCGGACGCGATGCAGCAACCTCTGCTGCGCTCGTGAGTTTCACAACGGCCATGACCATGCAAGACGACGACATTCTCGCGCCCCGCAGATCCCGTTCCGGGGCGCATGCGCGCGCCGATTTTCCGGGCCGCCAGGCGCGTGGTCCGATCATCGACCAGGACGGCCACGAGATCCGGCCTGAAACGCTGGAGCAGGGGTTTCAGGAGTTTCGTTTCGAGTTCGGCCAAGGATTTAGCCAAGGCAATCCGTTCGGTAATCTGACGCGGGAACAACGCATCCTCAGGCTCGAGGCGATTGCAAAACTGCTCGACGTCGCCTTCGTCCTGCCGGGCACCAACATCCGCTACGGCATCGACGGACTGATCGGGCTGATCCCCGTGATCGGCGACATCATCACCACCGCGATCTCGCTGTGGCTGGTGCGCGAGGCCCGCGCGCTGGGCGCGCCCTGGTACATCACCGCGCGCATGCTCGGGAATGTTGCGGTCGACGGCGTAGTCGGCATTGTGCCGCTCGCGGGTGATGCCTTCGACGTCATGTTCCGCGCCAACATGCGCAACGTGCGCCTCTTGCGTCGCTGGCTCGACAAGCAGCCGCGGATGTAGCTTCCTCCGTCGTCCCCCAAACGCAAAAAGCGCGACGGCCTTTCGGCCATCGCGCTCCTGCGCGCATCGGAGATTTGCGAAAACTTACGCCGCGTCGGCGTCGGTCTCGGCGACCGGCGCCGGCTTCGGGCGGCGCGGCAGCGGGAAGGCTTCGCTCTCGTAGAGCGTGCGGATGCCGTTCTGGTCGAAACGGGCTTCCTCGACCTGGAGATACGCGCCATTCAGCGAATCCGTCGGCAACTGCTCCATCGCGAACTGCACGGCTTCAGCCGCGGTGCCGAACCGGCGATAGGTGAAGCCGGCGCGCTTCTTCTTGCGGATCGCAGCGGGGAAGAGTTCGGCGGAAGTGTTGAAGTTGAACGGACGCAGTGGACGCATGGTCAAAGACCTCGTGATCTTCTCTGGGGCTTTAAGCGCGTGGGGTTTGGGAGGGCGGGGGGCCGCAATCGGGCGGGCCCGCCGCACATGTCATTTTCGCTTCCTAATATAAGCCGATTTGACAAAATTGCGACCCCTGCGATCGGAGATGATGAATCCACGCATGGCAGGTCCGCAGGCGCAGAAAGCGCAATTATTTCAGTGGCTTATATGGTTTACAATTTGCCAAGAAGCAGCAGGACGAGCAGCACCACCAGAACGACGCCGCCGATCCCCATGCCGGAATGGCCCATGCCGTAGCCATAGCCGCCGATCCGGCCGGACCAGCCGCCTAACAGATAAATGATCACCAGGATGATCAGGATGGTCCCAAGTGTCATGGTGTCCTCCCTGGCGGCCGCCGGAATGCACGCGTCGGCTGCACCGCTGGAAGAGAAAAGCACATCGCGCCGCCGGGTTCCACCGGGGAACCCGGCGGCGCGCAATCTTATTTCGGCTCGAGCTTCAGCGCCGCCGAATTGATGCAGTAACGCAGGCCGGTCGGCCCCGGTCCGTCGGGGAAGACGTGGCCGAGATGGCCGCTGCATTTGGAGCAGAGCACCTCGGTGCGGATCATGCCGTGCGTCGTGTCCCGCTCCTCGTCGATGTGGCTCTCGACTGCAGGCGCAGTGAAGCTCGGCCAGCCGCAGCCGGAATCGAACTTGGCATCGGACTCGAACAGCACATTGCCGCAGCCGGCGCAGACATAGGTGCCGGCACGATGGTCGTGCTCATATTCGCCGGAGAAGGGACGCTCGGTCGCCTTCTCGCGCAGCACGGCGTACTGCATCGGCGTCAACTCGCTGCGCCACTGCTCCTCGCTCTTGGTAACCTTGTCGTCGGTGGTTTTCGTCTTGGTGTCGGGCATGGGTCTCCCGTTGTTCTGTGATCTCTGGATCAGTTGGTAGCCTTGCTGGCGCTGACCAGCGTCGGCTTCTCAATGTAGTTATCCGCGAACAGCTTTTTCAGGTTCTCGACCTTGGGAAGGTCGTTATAGGCGATGTAGGGCTGGTTCGGATGCAGCGTCAGATAATCCTGGTGGTAGGCCTCCGCCGGGTAGAACGCGTCCAGCGCGCTGATCTTGGTCACGATCGGCTTGCTGAACACCTTGGCGGAGTTGAGCTGGGCGATATAGGCGTCCGCGACCTTCTTCTGTTCGTCGGAGGTGGTGAAGATCGCCGAGCGATATTGCGTGCCGGTGTCGGGCCCCTGGCGGTTGAGCTGGGTCGGGTCGTGCGCCACCGAGAAGTAGATCTGCAGGATCTTGCCGTAGGAGATCTTCTTGGGATCGAACTTGATCTCGACCGACTCGGCGTGACCGGTGCGTCCGGTCGAGACCGTCTCGTAGTCCGCGGTCGCCTTGGTGCCGCCGGCATAGCCGGAGACGGCGTTGACGACGCCGGCGGTGTGTTGGAACACGCCCTGCACGCCCCAGAAGCAGCCGCCGGCGATGACAGCGGTCTGGATGCCGCTTGCGGGTGCTGCGTCCATGGCGGGGGCGGGGATCACGACGGCGTCTTCGGCCGCCCGGGTCGGTGCGGCAAAGCCGAGCGACAAGGCGGCGGTGGCGGCGAGCAGGGACAGGACGGAGCGGCGCATGGCGGATCCTCTTTCGGAAGGCCTGACAGTTTAGGGCGGTTGAGGGCTGGCGAACAGCCTGCCCGGCGTTTTCAGACACCTCAGATACGGACCGGCCGGGCGATTGTTACAGCCGGCGTGACACGAGTCCGTGAAAAAAAGCCGCCAGCCGCGGTCCGGCTTGGCGGGGTCAGGAACTCCGGGCTAGATGAACCCGCGCGATCGCTGATCGACTTAAAAATGTGGTGGCTGGAGCTGATCTGACAACATGCTGCGCGTCGTCCCTCTGACCTTTGTCATACTGCTTTCTGGCGTCACGATCGCTGCGGCCGACCCCCAACTCGGCGACGACCTCGCCACCTGCCGCGACCGCCAGGCCGAGACCCAGGCGCGGGCAACGGCCTGCGACAATCTGCTCAATGCCGACAAGGTCACCGGCAAGGACAAGGGGATCGCGCTAGCCGTGCGCGGCAACACCCTGCTCAACAAGCGCGACTATGTTCACGCCATCGAGACCCTGTCCATGGCCCTGGATCTCGACCCTGACAACGTCGTGACGCTCAATTGGCGTGGCCTTGCCCATGAACGCAAAGGCGAGGAAGACCTCGCGATCGCGGACTACAATCTGGCGCTCCAGAAGCGTCCGACCTTCGGCGTTCCCTATAACAATCGCGGTGTCATCCAGTTGCGCCGGGGTGCGGTCCAAAGCGCGATCGACGATTTCAACCTGTCCATCAAGTATGCGCCCAAATTCCTGCTCGGCTGGACCAATCGCGCCCGCGCGCGCACCATGACAAAGGACTACGACGGCGCGATCGCCGATTTTGCGGAGGCGGAGAAGATCGATCCGACCGCACCGCAGGTCATCGGCAACCGCTGCATCACCTGGGGCCTCATGGGCAAATACGACAAGGCCTTTGCCGACTGCAACAATCTGATCGAACGGCAGCCGAAGAACGCGGGCGCGCTCAACAACCGCGCCGATGTCTTCATGATGAAGGGCGACCTTGATTCCGCGCTGAAGGACTACAACGCGGCCATCCAGATCAATCCGAACAACGTCCGCGCCCATTCCGGCCGCGGCCAGATCTACGAGCGCAGGAAAGACCTCGCTCAGGCCCGTGCCGACTACCGTTCCGCGGCCTATTCGCTGACGAACTATGACGAGGTCGACGTCGCGCGCGCCCGCGCCATCGCGCAGGAACGGCTCGCTGCGCTGACGCCGCAGCAGCAGGCCACCGGGCGCCGCGTTGCGCTCGTGATCGGCAACGGCGCCTACAAGAACGTCCACGCGCTGCCCAATCCGCCGCGCGATGCGAAGCTGATCGCGGGCGTGCTGCACGATATCGGCTTCCAGACCGTGATCTCGGTCAGCGATCTGACCCGAGACAAGTTCTTCGACGCGCTGAAGACGTTTGCCGACGAAGCAGAGAAGGCCGATTGGGCGGTGGTCTATTATGCCGGCCACGGCTTCGAGATCGGCGGGGTGAACTACCTCGTTCCTGTCGATGCCAAGCTCGCCGCCGACCGGGACGCCGAGACGCAGGCCGTCGCGCTGGAGCAGGTGATCGCGGCGGTCGGCGCTGCGCGAAAAGTGCGCCTGGTGATCCTGGATGCCTGCCGCGACAACCCGTTCGCGCCGACCATGCAGCACACGCTGTCGCTGAAGCTGGTCGACAAGGGTTTTTCCAACATCGAGCCCGGCGCCGGCTTCATGGTGGTCTACGCCGCCAAGCACGGCGAGACCGCGATCGACGGCGACAACGGTGCCGACAGCCCGTTCTCCACCGCACTCGCCCGCGAGATCAAGGAGCCCAAGGTCGAGATCCGGAAGCTGTTCGACATCGTCCGCGACGACGTCTGGTCCGCCACCAAGCACGTGCAACAACCGTTCACCTATGGCTCGCCGCCGGGCAGGGAGGATTTCTATTTTGTTGCGGGGAAGTGAGGGCCGCGTGAGGGGCGCGATGTTGGCGCATCACATTCAGGTGCCGTAGGTGCCGTAGGGTGGGCAAAGGCGCGCAGCGCCGTGCCCACGATCTCTCTCTGCACGCAATAGTGCGTGGGCACGCTTCGCTTTGCCCACCCTACGGCAGCGGAGTTCTAGACCACGATACTCAACCGCTTCGCCGCCCGCGTGATGCCCGTGTACAGCCACCGCTGCCGCGACTCCTGAAACGCAAAACTCTCGTCGAACAGCACGACGTCGTCCCATTGCGAGCCCTGCGACTTGTGCACGGTCAGCACGTAGCCGTAGTCGAACTCGTCATAGGGCTTGCGCTGCTCCCAGGCGATCTGCTCGACGCCGCCTTCGAAGCAATCGGCGCGCACCGAGACTTTCGTGACCTTGTGGCCGAACTCTTCATCCGGCGACAGCCGCATCGAGAGGATGCGCGATTTCGAGCGCGAGGTGTTGCGCGACTTGACGCGCCACAGGCCGCCGTTGAACAGGCCCTTCTTGCGGTTGTTGCGCAGGCACACCAGCTTGTCGCCGGCAACCGGAAACACATCCTCGATGTTCTGGCGTTGCCGCACCCGCATGTTGTAGGCGCGGCGGGTGTTGTTGCGGCCGACCAGCACCTGGTCGGCGCCCATGACACGGTCGGGGTCGAGCTCTTTCCGCGACACCACCTCGCTCTCGCCGTAACGGCCGATGTCGAGTTCGCGACCCTCGCGGACGTCCATCGACATCCGCACGATCGGATCGTCCTGGGCCTGGCGGTGCACCTCGGTCAGCATCGCGTCGGGCTCGACATTGGTGAAGAAGCCGCCGCCCTGGATCGGCGGCAGCTGCGCGGGATCGCCCAGCACCAGCAGCGGGCACTCGAACGACATCAGGTCGCGGCCGAGTTCAGCGTCGACCATCGAGCATTCGTCGATCACGATCAGCTTGGCTTTGGAGGCCGGCGCGTCGTCCCACAATTCGAAGCTCGGCTGCTCCTCGCCGGATTCGCGGGCGCGGTAGATCAGCGAATGGATGGTGGAGGCCTCATCGCACCCCTTGTTGCGCATGACGAGGGCCGCCTTGCCGGTGAAGGCGGCGAATTTCACCTCGCCGTCGACGCCCTCGGCGATGTGCCGCGCCAGCGTGGTCTTGCCCGTGCCCGCAAAGCCGAACAGCCGGAACACCGGCGGGGTGCCGTTGCGCCCGGGTTTTGCCTTGAGCCAGTCGCCGACGGCCTTGAGCGCGGCATCCTGATGCGGGGTGAAAGTGGCCATATCTGTCTTGAGGAAGGGCGAAACGAAGCGATTCGCCATCCCTCAAAACTAACCATTCGCACCAAGGGTTCAAGCGGGGCGAATGGCCCTACTGCCAGCCGGGAACGCCGCGCATGTCGGGCAGGTGGTGGGCGATGCCCTTGTGGCAGTCGATGCAGGTCTTCTCGCCCGTGAACAGGAAGCGCTGGTGCGCCACTGACGCCCGCGGCGACTGCTTGGTGATGTCCATGGAATCGGCGCTGTGGCAGTTGCGGCACTCCAGGGAATCATTGGCCTTGAAACGCGCCCATTCATGCGCGGCGAGCTCGAGCCGGTGGTCCAGGAATTTCTCGCGGGTGTCGATCGTGCCAAAGATCTTGCCCCAGACTTCCTTGGAGGCCTGCATCTTGCGCGCGATCTTGTCGGTCCAGTTGTGCGGCACGTGGCAATCCGGGCAGGTCGCGCGCACGCCGGAGCGGTTGGTGAAGTGGATGGTCGACTTCAGCTCCGCGTAGACGTTGTCCTTCATCTCGTGGCAGCCGGTGCAGAACTTTTCGGTGTTGGTCAGTTCCAGCGCGGTGTTGAAGCCGCCCCAGAAGATCACGCCGGCGGCAAAGCCTGCGAGCACGAGCGTGCCGAGCGCGAACACCGTGCTCGGCCGCGACAGCACGCCCCACAGCTCGAGCGAGAAATCCCACGCGCGCGCGATAAAGCCGCGCTTGGACTTCTGCTTTTCATGCGGCTCGTCAGCGGTCGTCGTCATCGCCGGCCACCAGGGCTTGCACGCGACAGCAAGGTATCGATGTCCGTAAAGTCGTTGCTGACCGGCGGCGCCGCGGTGTTCTGCGGCACGTGGCATTCCGTGCAGAAGAAGCGCCGCGGCGAGATCGAGGCGAGGAACTGGCCGTCGCGGTCCATGAAATGCGTGATCGAGACCATCGGCGCCTGCGATTCCGAGGTACGCGCCCGCGCGTGGCAGGACAAGCATTTGTTGCCGTTGAGGTCGATCTGGTAGCCGTCGATGGTGTGCGGAATGACCGGCGGCTGCTCCGGATAGTTGCGCGATTCCCGTTCGGACGTGTTGCGGTTCGGCAGCATCGGCGGCGCCGGCCCCTCGTCATTGAGCGGGGTCGGACCGCGCAGGCCGGAGTTGACCGTCTGCGCGGTCAGCGAGCTGGCGCCGGCGGCGATGGCGCAGGCGAGCAGGGCGATGCCAAAGCGTTTCATCATGACACGTTCACCCGCTCGATCCGCACGGCGCATTTCTTGTAGTCGGTTTGCAGCGAGATCGGATCGGTTGCGTCCAGCGTCACCTTGTTGATCAGCTTGGATTCGTCGAACCACGGCACGAATACGAGGCCGCGCGGTGGCCGGTCGCGGCCGCGCGTCTCGACGCGGGCGCGGATGAAGCCGCGGCGCGAGACGACCTTCACTTCGTCGCCGCGCCGAAGCTTGGCGTCCGTGGCATCGTCTGGATGCATGAAGCAGACCGCCTCGGGGAAGGCCTTGTAGAGCTCGGGCACGCGGCGCGTCATGGTGCCGGAATGCCAGTGCTCCAGCACGCGGCCGGTCGAGAGCCAGAACGGATAGTCATTGTCGGGCGATTCCGCCGGCGGCTCGTAAGGCAGTGCGAAGATGCGCGCCTTGCCGTCGGGGTAGCCGTAGAACTGCACGTCCGTGCCCTGCTTGACATAGGGATCGCTGCCCTCGCGGAAGCGCCATTTGGTCTCCTGGCCGTTGACGACAGGCCAGCGCAGGCCGCGTTCGCGATGATAGGCGTCGAATGGCGCGAGGTCGTGGCCATGGCCGCGGCCGAACGAGGCGTACTCCTCAAAGAGGCCCTTCTGCACGTAGAAGCCGAAGGCCTTGGATTCCTCGTTGGCGTAGCCCTGCTCGATATCAGTCACGGGAAACTTGTCGACCTGGCCGTTCTTGTAGAGCACGTCGAACAACGTCTTGCCGCGCACCTCCGGCTTCTTGGCGATCAGCTCTTCGGGCCAGACCTCCTCGATCTTGAAGCGCTTGGAAAACTCCATGAGCTGCCACAGATCGGACTTGGCTTCGCCCGGCGCCTGCACCAGCTGGTGCCAGAATTGCGTGCGCCGCTCGGCATTGCCGTAGGCGCCTTCCTTCTCCACCCACATCGCTGTCGGCAGGATCAGATCGGCGGCAAGTGCCGTGACGCTCGGATAGGCGTCCGAGACCACGATGAAATTGTCGGGGTTGCGGAAGCCGGGATAAGTCTCTTCGTTGGCGTTCGGACCCGCCTGCAGATTGTTGTTGACCTGCACCCAATAGGCGTTGATCAGGCCGTCCTTCAACATCCGGCTTTGCAGCACGGCGTGCGCGCCGGGCTTGTCGGGAATGGTGCCCTCGGGCAGCAGCCAGAGGTGCTCGGCGTGGTCGCGATGCTCCTTGTTGGTCACCACCATGTCGGCGGGCAGGCGGTGCGAGAAGGTGCCGACCTCGCGCGCGGTGCCGCAGGCCGAGGGCTGACCGGTCAGCGAGAATGGGCTGTTGCCGGGCGCGGAGATCTTTCCGGTCAGAAGATGGATGTTGTAGACGAGGTTGTTGCACCAGACGCCGCGGGTGTGCTGGTTGAAACCCATGGTCCAGAACGAGACCACTTTTGTCTTGGGATCGGCGTAGAGCTCGGCGAGCACTTCCAGCCGGTTCAGCGGCACGCCGGACATCTGCGCCGCCTTCTCCAGCGTGTAGTCCGAGACGAACTTGACGTATTCGTCGTAGGTCATGTCGGTGGAGTCGTTGGCCTTGGCCGCGCCGGTCGCCTTCTTCTGCAGCGGATGCTCCGGCCGCAGGCCATAGCCGATGTCGGTCTGGCCGCGGCGGAAAATGGTATGCGCGGCAACAAAGTCCTTGTTGACGCGGCCGGTCTTGATGATGTGGTTGGCGATGGCGTTGAGCAAATAGAGGTCGGTCTGCGGCTTGAACACCATGCCGATATCGGCGAGGTCGAACGAGCGGTGCTCGAAGGTCGAGAGCACGGCGACGCGGACATGGGGCGCGGAGAGCCGCCGGTCGGCGACGCGCGTCCACAGGATGGGATGCATCTCCGCCATGTTGGAGCCCCACAGCACGAAGGCATCGGTGGCCTCGATGTCGTCATAGCAGCCGGCCGGCTCGTCGATGCCGAAGGTGCGCATCATGCCGGCGACCGCGGAGGCCATGCAGTGGCGCGCGTTGGGGTCGATGTTGTTGGTGCGGAAGCCGGCCTTGAACAGCTTTGAGGCCGCATAGCCTTCCCAGATGGTCCACTGACCGGAGCCGAACATGGCCACGCCATTCGGCCCGCGCTTCTTGAAGGCCTCCTTCCACTTCGCCTCCATGATGTCGAAGGCTTCATTCCAGGACACGGGCGTGAACTCGCCATTCTTGTCGTACTTGCCATCAGTCTTCCGCAGCATCGGCTGCGTCAGGCGGTCGTGGCCGTACATGATCTTGGAGAGGAAGTAGCCCTTGACACAGTTGAGGCCGCGATTGACCTCGGCCTTGATGTCGCCATGGGTGGCGACGACGCGGTTGTCCTTGGTCGCGACCATTACCGAGCAGCCGGTGCCGCAAAAGCGGCAGGCAGCCTTGTCCCATTTCAGCTCGGATACGTCGCGCTCAGCGACGAGATTGGCGGCGAGCGTAGGCACCGGCATGCCCGCGGCAGCGGCCGCGACGGCGGCCGCTTCCAACTTCAGCATCTGGCGGCGGTCGAGCTTTGGCGATGTCATGATGACTCTCCGGCCTTAAGCCGTCTCGATGGCGTGGAAGACCAGCGCCGCGGAATAGACGTCGGGCAGCGACTGGATGGTGTTGAGCAGGGTGCCGAGGCTGCCGGCATCCGG
>Ga0209148_1000899_pt1 | contig 20258 bp, 18 predicted proteins | sample AraplaCol_mMF_r2_2_FD_184288 | JGI IMG/M metagenome (GOLD analysis project Ga0209148, IMG submission 184288) | Arabidopsis root microbial communities from North Carolina, USA - plate scrape CL_Col_mMF_r2 (SPAdes) (version 2) | ecosystem: Host-associated > Plants > Roots > Endosphere | place... | reverse complement strand
CGGCCTGGAAGAGCTTCATCGCCGTCACGTTGCCGCTCAGCATTCCCGGGATGACGGTCGGCGCTTTCCTGACGGTGGTGCTCTGCATCGGCGATTTCATCACCCCGCAAATTCTCGGCGGCAATAAGGAACTGCTGCTGCCGCAGGTGATCATGATGCAGATCCAGCGCCAGCTCGATTTGCCGATGGCCTCCACCATGTCACTGGTCCTGACTTTGATCGTAGCGGTCGTTTATCTGGCTTTGCAGCGCAAGATGCGCATGTCGAGGCTGTAAGCATGCGCTGGACTCAACGCCTCGGCAATCTCGTCTCCGGTTTCTATCTGACGGCCTGCTATATCTTCATCCTGCTGCCAGTTGCCGTCCTCATCCTGTTTTCCTTCCAGGACGGTCGCCTGCCGGTGCCGCCGTTCCACGGACCGACGCTCAACTGGTATATAACGGCGATCTCCAATGATCGGCTGATGGCCGGGCTCGGCAACTCGCTGATGGTCGGCCTGTCGTCATCGGCTCTGTCGGTGATCCTCGGCTTCCTCGCCGCCTATGGCGTGTCCCGCTATGAATTTGCTGGCAAGCGTCTGCTGCAGGGCATCATCATCCTGCCGCTGGCGGTCTCCTATCTGCTGGTTGGCATGGGATTGCTGGTGACGATCTCGTCGCTGGGCCTCGGGCCGTCCCTCATCATGGTTGTGGTGGGGCATGTCGTCATCAACATGCCGCTCGCTTTTGCCATCTGCCTCGCGCAACTGGGCGAGCATCAACGCAAGATCGAATGGGCGGCGCGCGATCTCGGCGCCTCGACCTTCCGGGTGCTCACCATGGTGACCATGCCGATGATCGCGCCGGCGATGATCGCCGCCTTCTGCCTGTGCTTCACCCTGTCCTGGGACGAATTCATCATCGCCTTCCTGGTGACGCGCTTCGATGTCACCTTGCCGATCGTCATCTGGACCATGCTGCGGGGCGGGCTCAATCCGCAGACCAATGCGGTGGGTTCCTTCATCTTCCTGTGCTCCATCCTGCTGCTGATCGTGGTGGAGCTGCTGCTGTTCAGAAAGCGTTCGTGAATGACTGGCCAACCGCATCTCGATATTGCCAATCTCCGCAAGATCTATAGCGAGGTCACGGCGCTGGACGATGTTTCGCTGGCGGTGGAGCAGGGCGCCTATGTGGTGCTGCTCGGTCCCTCGGGCAGCGGCAAGACCACGTTGCTCTCGGCGATCGGCGGCTTCATCATCCCGACCTCGGGGCGGATCGGCATCGCTGGCAAGGATGTGACGACCCTGGCACCGGCCCATCGTCCCACCACCACCCTGTTCCAGGATTATGCGCTCTTCCCGCATATGTCGGTCGCCAGCAATGTCGGCTTCGGCCTGAAGATCCGCAGGGTCAGGGGCGCCGATTACGACAAGCGGATCAAGGGTGCCCTGGACATGGTCGGCCTCGAGGGCTACGGCAAGCGCGGCATCCATGAGCTGTCCGGCGGCCAGCGCCAGCGCGTGGCCCTGGCGCGCGCTCTGGTGGTCGAGCCGGAGATCCTGTTGCTGGATGAGCCGCTGGGGGCGCTCGATCTCAATCTTCGCCGGCAGATGCAGGACGAACTCATGGATCTGCAGCGCCGCACCGGCCGCAGCTTCGTCCATGTCACCCATGACCAGGAAGAGGCGATGGCGCTCGCCTCCCTGATCGTCGTCATGAACAAGGGCCGCATTGAGGATATGGGCACGCCGAAGCGCATCTATGAGCGACCGGCGACCCGCTTCACCGCTACCTTCATGGGCGAGAGCACACAGATTGCTGGGCGCATTTCCGGCGGTCAGAACGGCGTCTTCAATGTTGCCACCGGGATCGGGCATCTTCAGGCGGTCGGTGATGCCGGCGACGGTGCCGAAGTGACGCTGATCCTGCGGCCGGAAAACATCCTGGTTGGGACAGCCGGCGATGTCGGTCTCGGCCAGGCCCGGATTCGCGAGGCCGTCTTCCAGGGCGCCCATTACCGGGTCCTTGCCAGCAGCGAGAGCGGCGGCCAGGATTTCGTCCTTCGCCTGCCGCCGGATGCCCGGGTCGAGCAGGGGATGCAGATCGATCTCAGCTGTCAGTCAAGCCGCCTGGTCGCCGTCGCCCGATAGGCACCGTTAACCCCCTTGAGCTGGTTTGCCTGTCGGCGGTGAGCCGATTTCACCACGCGATGGCCTGCCGGCGCTGTCGGCCGGCTTGATTCCCATCGGCACTTCGCTACAGTGCCGGCCATCATGCTGACAGGAATGAACGAATTCGGAAGGCTCAAGCGGCTGGCCATGCGGCGGCCCCAGGAAGCCATGCGCAATCAGGCCAAGATCGATGCCGAATGGCGCGATCTCAATTATCACACACGGCCGGATTTTGCTGTCGCCCAGCGCGAACATGACGCCTTCGCGGATATCATCCGCGGCGTCGGCGCGGAGGTCGTCTATCTGCCGGATGATGCGGCGCTGACCATGGACAGCCTCTATGTCCGTGACGCGGCAGCCGTGTCGCCCAAGGGTGTCATTCTCTGCAACATGGGCAAGGCGGCGCGTCGCGGCGAGCCCGCCATCCATGGCAAGGCCTTCGAGGCGGCCGGCATCCCGGTGCTCGGCGCTGTCACCGGCAGCGGCAGCATTGAAGGTGGCGATCTCATCTGGCTCGACGAAAAGACCGTTGCCATCGGCCGCACCTATCGCACCAATGACGAAGGCATCCGCCAGTTCAAGGACATGGTCGGTCCTGATGTCCATGTCGAAGTGACGGCGATGCCGCATTACAAGGGCCAGTCCGACGTCTTCCATCTGATGTCGATCATCAGCCCGCTGGATAAGGATCTGCAGCTCGTCTATTCGCCGCTGATGCCGATCCCGTTCCGTGAATGGCTGCTCGCCAAAGGCATGAACCTAGTCGAGGTGCCGGATAGCGAATTCGCCAGCATGGGCTGCAACGTGCTCGCCATCGCCCCGCGTGAAGTCGTCATGGTGAAGGGCAATCCGGAAACCAAGAAGCGCATGGAAGCTGCCGGCTGCAAGGTTCATGTGATCGAGGCCGATGCCATCTCGGTACCGGGCGAGGGCGGTCCGACCTGCCTGACCCGCCCGCTGATCCGCGGGTGAGATTGAGGGTCGAATAAAAGTAAACAAAGGGTCGCATTTGCGGCCCTTTTTACTGCCTGGAACCCGACCGCAAGCGCCGGATAGTTCGGCGGCCGGTTTTGCTCCATATCGGAAGAACGATGCCTCACGACGGAGCATGATCATGGATTTCCATTTCAGCGGACTGCCGCTCGAACCCTTCCAGGCCCTGTTCGCGCTGAGCGATGCGGAATTGCTGGCGCGGGGCATGCGGCGCTACATCGCCGATGAAAAGCCCGGCTTTCCCTGCCGCGTCACCCTGGAAGATGCCGAACTCGGCGAAAAGCTCATTCTGCTGTCCTATAGCCATCAGCCGGCGGAAAAATCGCCGTACCGTGCCGATGGCCCGATCTTCGTGCGCGAAGCGGCGGCAGAGAGCTATCAGAACCAAGATGAAATCCCGCCGGTACTACGGAGCCGTCTGCTATCGTTACGGGGCTATGACAAGGATGATCTCATCATCGAAGCCGATGTGGCTGATGGCATGGGCGTGGAGGCGGAGTTGGCGAAGTTCTTCGCCAATCCGGAAGTTGCCTACATCCATATCCATTACGCGCGACGTGGTTGTTTCGCCTGCCGGGTCGATCGTGCCGAAAATCGCATGACCGCCAACGGCAAATGATGCATTGCCGGCTTTCTCCTCCACGCTAGGATGACAACAACCAGCCCCTGTCACAGCGGCTGGTTGTTCTTTGCGCCGCTTTACGGCGCAGTCAATCGAGAAGGGAGGGGCCATGAAGCTCTATTACGCACCCGGTGCCTGTTCGCTGTCGACGCATATCGCTCTACGCGAGGCGGGCTATGATGTCGATCTGGTGAAGGTCGATCTTGCCAGCAAGAAGACTGAAACCGGCGATGACTTCTATGCCATCGCTGCCAAGGGCCAAGTCCCGGCCTTGAAGCTCGATACGGGTGAGGTGCTGACTGAAGGCTCCGCTATCGTGCAATATGTCGCCGACCAGAAGCCCGAGAAGAAGCTGGCACCGGCCGCCGGCAGCATGGCGCGCTATCGCCTGGTCGAATGGCTGAACTATGTCGCCTCCGAGATGCATAAGGCGGTCGGCGCCCTGTTCAACAAGAAATACAGCGACGATACCAAGCAGATCATGAAGGATGCGCTGAAGCCGAAATTCGACTATCTGTCGGCGCAACTCAAGGATCGCTCGTTCCTGATGGGCGATGTCTTCACCGTTGCTGACGGCTATCTCTTCACCATCCTGAGCTGGACCTCGCATGTTGGCGTCGATCTCAGCAAATGGCCTGTCCTCACCAATTATGTTGCCCGCATTGGTGCGCGGCCGGCCGTTCAGGCAACCCTGAAGGCCGAAGGCCTGATCTAGGATCTGATCGCTTTCTTTAGGGGCCGGCGCCGGACAAGGCGACGGCCCCGTTCTGCTAGCGGATTCGCAGCCCTGGCAAGCCATTTCTGCTCCCGGATCGACATCCTCAGGGATGGCTGGCTGCTTCCGGCGACCATCCTGGAGCCGTGGTCGGAATGTTCGCAAAATCAGGCGAAAAAATAAGAGTTTGCCCCTGTCCCCGCCGCTTCAATGCATCGGGCGGCCTGTCCCAGATTCGACGGGATTATGCCGCTCTTGAAGCAAAAGTTTATTTTGGGGAAATCCAGTTGAACTACAGGAAACAACTTGATAGCCTCAAATCGTCACGGCCTCGGGCCTTGAACACGACAGCATTGGGGATCTGATCAAATGTGGCCAGCCTTTGTTCCGTCGGGCCTGTTCAAATACGGTCTTACGAAGAAATATCCCGCCAAGCGCCACTTTCCCGCTCCCAAGGACCTGAAGCAAACCTATGACGTGGTGATCATCGGCGGCGGCGGCCATGGCCTTGCCTGCGCCTATTACCTGGCGCGCTATCATGGCATCACCAATGTCTGCGTCATCGAGAAGGGCTATCTCGCTGGCGGCAATACCGCCCGCAACACGGCGATCATCCGCTCGAATTACCTGACGCCGGAAGGGGTCGCCTTCTATGACCAGTCGGTGAAGCTCTATCAGGAGCTGAGCCAGGAATTCGATTACAACATCCTCTATTCCGAGCGCGGCCATTTCACGCTCGCCCATACCGATGCGGCGATGCGCACCAGCCGCTGGCGCGCCGAAGTGAACAAGCAGCTCGGTGTCAATTCCGAGCTGATCTATCCGGAAGACATCGCCAAGCTCTGCCCGTCGCTCAACCTCTCCGACAAGGTGCGCTATCCCATCCTCGGCGCGCTCTATCACCCGCCGGGATCGATCGCTCGCCACGACGCGGTTGCCTGGGGCTATGCCCGCGGTGCGGCGGAAGCTGGTGTCGAAATCCATCAGCAGACCGCGGTCACCGGCATCATTGTCGAGAATGGCCGGGTCAAGGGCGTGCAAACGACGCGCGGCACGGTCTATGCCAATAAGGTGATGCAGGCGACGGCGGGCTCGTCCTCGCTGATCGCCAAGATGGCCGGCTTCCAATTGCCGATCCGCACCATTCCGCTGCAGGCTTGCGTCTCGGTGCCAGTGAAGCCCTTCCTGGACCAGATTATCGTCTCCGGCAGCTTGCACGTTTATGTCTCGCAGAGCTCGCGCGGCGAATTGGTGATGGGCGGCTCGACCGATCCCTATTCGCTCTATTCGACCCGCTCGACCCTCGACTTCAAGGAAGGCCTGCTCGGCCATATGTTGGAATTGCTGCCGATGCTGGGTGAGCTGAAGATCCTGCGCCAATGGGCCGGCATGGCCGACATGACGCCGGATTTCAGCCCCGTCATGGGCAAGACGCCGGTCGAGAACTATTACATCGACAGCGGCTGGGGCACCTGGGGCTTCAAGGCGACGCCGGTCTGCGGCATGACCATGGCCCATACCATCGCCACCGGCGAGCCGCATGATCTCATCAAGCCGTTCAATCTTGAGCGCTTCGTCACTTTCGCCCAGGTCGGCGAAAAGGGCGCGGCTTCGGTCGGCCATTGAGGGGAGGGACAAGATGAAAGTCATGAACTGCCCGCTCAACGGCCCGCGCAATGTCAGCGAATTCGTCTGGGGCGGCGAGGTGAAGCCACTGGTCGATCCGTCGACGTTCAGCGATCTCGACTGGGGCGCCTATTGCTTCCTGGAGAACAATACCGCCGGCGTGGTGCGCGAATGGTGGTGCCATGTGCCTACGTCCTATTGGTTCATCGCCGAGCGCAATACGGTGACGGATGACATCATCCGCACCTATCCCGCTAGCGAGATCTTCGACAAGCGCGTTGATTACGCCGCCAATAAGACTGGGGACAAGAAATGACGGCGTCGACACCCGTTATCGGCCAGAACCGCCTGCCGGCACCGCGCGGCCTGCTGATCGATCGCAGCCAGCCGGTCACCTTCAGCTTCGAGGGCCGCAATTTCACCGGCTATGCGGGAGATACCATCGCCAGCGCGCTCGCCGCCAATGGCGCCTGGATGATCTCGCGCTCGTTCAAGTATCACCGGCCGCGCGGCATCCTCACCATGATTGGCCAGGATGCGAATACGCTGGTGCAGGTCGGCGACGAGCCGAATTGCCTCGCCGATAAGCGTGAGATCGCCGCCGGCATGGTGGTCGAGGGCCAGAACTATTTCGGTACGCTTGATGCCGATCGCGGCCGCATGGTGGAACTGGTGAAGAAGTTCCTGCCGGTCGGCTTCTATTACAAGACCTTCCATGAGAAGCGCACGTCGTGGCGCTTCTGGGAGCCGATCGTCCGCAAGATGGCGGGTCTCGGCAAAATCGACCTCAAAGCCGATTTCCATCACAGCTACTATGACAAGAAGTATCTCTTTGCCGATGTCGCCGTGATCGGCGGTGGCCCCGCCGGTTTGGCGGCGGCCCTGCAGGCAGCGGAGACCGGTGCCGAAGTCATCCTGATCGAGGAAAACCCCATCCTCGGCGGCAGCCTGAACTATGCCCGCTTCGACGAGACGGGCGAGGCCGCCTGCAAGATCGTTGGCGATCTCGTCGCCCGGGTGAAGCTGAAGCCCAATATCACGGTGATGACCAAGGCGATCTGCTCCGGCTGGTTTGCCGATAACTGGCTGCCGGTGATCCAGGGCAATCGCTTCCATAAGCTGCGGGCCCGGACGGTCATCATCGCCACCGGCTCGATCGAGCAGCCGGCGGTGTTCCGCAACAACGATCTGCCCGGCATCATGATGGGCTCGGCGGCGCAGCGGCTCATCCATCTCTATGGCATCAAGCCGGGTCAGCGTGCCGTCATCTTGACCGCCAATCGCGACGGCTATGGCCAGGCGCTGGATCTGGCTGAAGCCGGTGTCGAAGTCGCCGCCGTGGTTGATCTGCGGACGGAGCCGCCGGCGGACGCTTTCACTGCGGCCGTGCGCCGCGCCGGCATCCCGATCCATACCGGCTACGCCATCAGCGAGGCCAGTCATACCAGCGGCAAGCTGCATGTCAGCGGTGTCGCGCTTGCCCGTATCGTCCGTGAAGGCGAATTGGGCCAGGCGAGCATGGCGATTGCTTGCGACCTTGTGCTGATGTCGGTCGGCTATTCGCCGGCCGGCCATCTGCTGCATCATGCCGGCACCAAGTTCGGCTATGACGGTCCGTCAAATATGTTCCGGCCGGAAGCCTTGCCTGCGCATGTTTTTGCCGCCGGCTCGGTCAACAACGCGTTCGATCTGGAAGCTGTTCTGGCCGACGGCCGGCATGCCGGCTGGTCCGCCGCCAAGGATGCCGGTTTCGAGCAGGGTGCTGCACCGGCACTGCCGGTTGAGCGGGGGGCCGAGAACCAGACCTATCCCTGGCCGATCTTCCCGCATGACAATGGCATGGAATTCGTCGATTTCGACGAGGACCTCAAGATCGAGGACCTCATCAATGGCATCCATGACGGCTATGACAGTGTCGAGCTGCTGAAGCGCTATTCCACCGTTGGCATGGGCCCCAGCCAGGGCAAGCATTCGGCGGTGGCAGCCGTGCGATTGGTGGCCCGGGAGACCGGGACCGACATCCGCAAGATGAGCGTCACCACCCAGCGCCCGCCTTATACGCCGGAGAAGTTCGGCCATCTTGCCGGGCGCATTTTTGATCCCGAGCGGCGGACCGCCATGCATCACCGCCACCTGGAACTGGGCGCGCAGATGATGCCGGCCGGCGTGTGGTGGCGGCCGGGCTACTACGGCGCCAAGGCCGATCGCGAGAAGGCAATCCGCGACGAGGTGATCAATGTCCGCAACAATGTCGGCCTGATCGATGTCTCGACGTTGGGCGGTCTCGATGTGCGCGGGCCAGATGCAGCTGAGTTCCTTAACCGCATGTATACCTTCACTTATTCGAAGCTGCAGGTCGGCCGCTCGCGCTACGTGCTGATGACCGACCAGGCCGGTGTCATCACCGATGACGGTGTTGCCTGCCGGTTTCATGATGAGCATTTCTACGTCACGGCAACCACCAGCGGTGTCGATGCGGTCTATCGCCAGATGCTGCAATGGAATGCGCAATGGCGGCTCGACGTCGATATCGCCAATGTCACGGCGGCCTATGCCGGTGTGAACATCGCCGGGCCGAAATCGCGCGAAGTGCTGGCGCGGGTCTGTCACGATATCGATCTGTCGCCCGAGGGCTTCCCGTATCTTGGTGTCCGCATGGGTACGGTGGCCGGCATTCCGGCCCGGCTGATGCGGGTCGGCTTCGTCGGCGAGCTTGGCTACGAGATCCACGTGCCGGCGAGCCAGGGCGAGGCCCTGTGGGATGTGCTGATGTCGGCGGGCGGCATCAACAACATCCGCCCCTTCGGCGTCGAGGCACAGCGCGTCCTGCGTCTGGAAAAGGGTCATATTATCGTCAGCCAGGACACGGATGGTCTCACCACTGTGCATGAAGCGGACATGCCCTGGGCGATTGCCAAGACGAAGCCCTTCTATGTCGGCGGCCGCTCGACGGATATCCAGTTGAAGAACGGCCTCACCCGCAAGCTGGTCGGCTTTACCTTGACTAACCTGGCGGATCCCTGCCCGGAAGAGTGCCATCTGGTGCTGAAGGGCGAGGCGATCGTCGGCCGAGTGACCTCGGCAGTGCATTCGCCGAACCTCAACAAGGTTGTCGGCCTGGCTTATGTCCATCCGGACGATGCCGCACCCGGCAGCACGTTCGAGATCAAGATCGCTGGTGGGCGGCGGATCGAAGGGAAGGTGGTACCGATCCCGTTCTTCGATCCCGAGAGCAAGCGGCAGGAGATGTGAGATGACAGCACTTCCCAAAATCATCCCGCATGGCTTCCAGCGTCGCAGCTTCATCTATCGCCAGACCATGGCGGCGGGGGCGCAATTCGCCGAGGTCAATGGCGGTGCCGTGCCGATGAGCTATGGCGGCCCGGCCGAGGTGGAACAGGACCGTGCCCAGCGTATGGGCCTCGCCGATCTCTCGGTACTGCCGCGCACTGGTTTCAAGGGTGTCGGCACGGTTGATTGGCTGGCATCCCAGGGGCTCACCATTGGCGGTGACAGCAATGTCGCCTATCGCCAGAGCGGCGGCGAATGGGCGGCGCGTTTGGCGCCCAACGAGATCTTCCTGGTTGATGGCCTCGCCGGTACCGGCGCGCTGGTCCAGAAGGTCAACCAGGCCTGGAACTGGGGCAGCGAGACGCCCCGCAAGGCGATCGGTTATCCGACACCGCGCCAAGACAGCCACGCTTGGTTCATGGTCACGGGCAAGTCGGCGCCGGACATGTTCGCCAAGATCTGCGGCGTCGATCTGCGGCTGCACAAATTCCCGGTCGGGCAGATTGCCCAGACCTCGCTTGCCAAGATGAGCGGCATCATCATCCGTGTCGACCTAGGTGCTGTGCCGGCCTATCACCTGCTCGCCGATGTAGCCTCGGCCGACTACCTCTGGTCGGCGCTGCTAGATGCGATGACGGAATTCGACGGCGGTCCAGTCGGTTTGGCCGCCCTGCGTGCATTGGAAGTCGGCTCAACCTGAAGCAACGCCACAGCGCCTCGCTGTCTGGCCGGTAAGGAGGCACGCCATGCTGATGAATCTGGAATTGCCGCGGCAGGAACGCCGCCGGCCCCTGGCGAAGGAAGATCTGTTGAAGGCAGCCGGCGTTGCCTCGACGCCCGCCAACCCGGATCTTTTCCTCACGGCGCGCACAGCCACGTCACCGGCCTTTCACCTGGCACTCCTGTTGGTCCCGGGCTTTGCCCTGATGTCTTTTGCCTCGGTGATCGAGCCCGCCCGCGGTGCGAACCGCATGTCCGGGAAAGCGCTCTATGACTGGACGCTCTATTCCGCCCATGGTGGCGAGGTCCTGTCGAATAGCGGTATCGGTCTGCAGACGCGGCCGCTGTCGGAGCTGCGGATCGATCAGCTCGATATGCTGATGGTCTGCGCGGCCACCGAAGGTGAGCTTTACCGCGATCTTGAGACCGAAGCCATGTTGCGGCGCCTGCAGCGTCACGGGGTGGCCGTGGGGGCGGTGAGTACCGGCAGCTTCCTGCTGGCGCGGGCCGGTCTGCTGAAGGACCGGCGCTGCACGGTGCATTGGGATTATCTGGAATCCTTTCACGAGGCGTTCCCGGAATACCGCCTGTGCGACGATCTCTTCGTGATCGATGATGGCGTCGTCACCTGTGCCGGTGCTACCGCGTCGCTGGACCTGATGCTGCAGGTGATCCGCTCGCATCACGGCCCCGATCTCGCGCGCTCGATCGCCCAGCAGTTCCTGCACGGTGCGATCCGGGCCTCGGCCGAAGATCAGCGCGACATGCGCCATCGCCTCGGCATCGCCAATCCGGTGGTCTTGCGGGCAGTGAGCCTGATGGAAGCGACTCTGGAAGAGCCGGTTCCGCCGCATTCCCTGGCGGCGGCGGTTGGCGTATCGCAGCGCCAGCTTGAGCGGCTGTGCAACCGCTATCTCGGCTGCACGCCGGCCCGGTACCATATGCGCCTGCGCCTGGAACGAGCCCGGCGCATGCTGCGCCAGACCAGTCTGTCGATCGCCGAGGTTGCGGTCGCTTGCGGCTTCGTCGCCTTGTCACATTTTGCCAAGGCCTATCGGCACCAATTCGGCTGCCGACCGCGTGACGACCGCCAGACGCAATGAGGCCGATTCGGGCCTCAATTTGCCCTGCTCGGTTGAAGGGTCTATTTTAGGATCCAGTTAGCAGGCCATTGGGCCCGGTCGGGGCATTCCCCGCCCAGCTCGGCCGCGGTCGAGGAGCACAGCATTGGGACGTCCAAAAATAACGAAAAAGGCGCCGAAAGCGGCGAATGACGAAGCCATCACGCCGTCCAAGACCGCCGCAGCGGAAAAGTCCAAATCCAGTGCAGAGTTGACCTTCCAGGACCCCCATGCGCCAAGCGAGCGCGATGGTGGTCTGGAAAAATCGATCGGCCGCGAGGTGCGCGATTTCCGCCGCCAGTTGAACATGACCGTGGCTGAGTTGGCCGCCGCCGCCAACCTCTCAGCCGGCATGCTGTCGAAAATCGAAAACGGCCAGACCTCGCCCTCGCTGGCGACCTTGCAGGAACTGTCCCGGGCGCTGCATGTGCCGGTGACGGCCCTGTTCCGCAAGTTCGAAGAGGAGCGTAACGCCACTTTTGTCCCGGCGGGACAGGGGCTGACCATCGAACGGCGCGGTACCCGGGCGGGCCACCAATACCAGCTGCTGGGCCATTCCTTGAGCCGCAGCCTGGCGGTCGAGCCCTATCTCATTACCCTTACGCAGGATTCCGACGTCTTCCCGGTTTTCCAGCATGACGGCATCGAATTCATCTACATGCTGGAGGGCGAGGTCGGTTACCGCCATGGTGACAAGACTTATCTTCTGTGCCCTGGCGACAGCCTGTTTTTCGACGCCGATGCCCCGCACGGGCCCGAGGAATTGCGGAAATTGCCGGCGAAATACATCTCGGTGATCACCTATCTCCGGAACCAGAGCGACGGGGACTGAGCCCAAAAAGCGGCCGGTCGGGAAATCGACTTTCCTGAGAGGAAATTTTATTTACTGCACTTGAATCCCGTTCGGGACTCGACTAGGCTTCGATCAAGCCGCTTCGGCTGGCTGATACAACCCTTGTCGAGGTATCCATCATGTGCGGGATCGTCGGACTATTCCTGAAGAACCCCAGTCTGCGCAGCAAGCTGGGCGCCCATCTCGAAACCATGCTCATCGGCATGACGGAGCGGGGACCGGATAGCGCCGGCATCGCCGTCTATCATCGCCCGGTCGCCCAGGACCGCTGCAAGCTCACCTTGTTCAATGCCGATACGAATTATCCCTGGCGCGAATTGTCCGGTGACCTCGGTGTTGCCCTGAATGCCGAGACCGACATCACCCAGAAGGGTAATCATGCCTTGCTCATCGCCCAGGCGAGTGATGACCGCGTATTGCCCTGGTTGAAGGCCGAACACCCGGACGTCCGCATCATGGGCTACGGCCATCTGATGGAAGTCTACAAGGATATGGGCCTGCCGGCGGAAGTGGCCGCGCGTTACGGCCTGCGCCATATGGAAGGCAGCCACGCCATCGGCCATACACGCATGGCGACGGAGAGCGCCGTGACCACGGAAGGCTCGCATCCCTTCACGCCAGCCGCCGATATGTGCTTGGTCCATAATGGCTCGCTCAGCAACCATAACAATCTGCGCAAGTATCTGCGCAAGCACGGCCAGGAATTCGAAACCGACAACGATTCCGAAGTTGCGGCCCGCTATTTCGCGCATCGTTTGCAGGAAGGCGCCTCGCTCAAGGAAGCGATGGAAGCCGGCCTCAAGGATCTCGATGGCTTCTTCACCTTCACCATGGGCACCAAGGACGGCTTTGCCGTGGTGCGCGACGGCATTGCCTGCAAGCCGGCGGTGATGGCGGAGAATGATGACTGGGTGGCCATGGCCTCCGAATTCCGCAGCCTCGCTTATCTCCCGAATGTGGAGAAGGCGAAGATCTGGGAACCCGCTCCCTCCACCGTTTACACCTGGAGCTTGCAGTAATCACCATGCATGAGATCGATTTGACGAAGACACCGCTGCGCGAAGTCAATCAGCGGCTGCAAACGCTTCCTCCCGACACCAATGAGCGGGTCTGGAAGCTGACCAACTTGCACGGCGAGCATGCCTGCGCCGTCGGTCTCACCCAACCGATCGAGGTCCATATCGACGGTCATATCGGCTATTACTGTGCCGGCATGAACCAGGAAGCCACCGTCGTCATCCATGGCCAATGCGGTATCGGCGTGGCAGAGAACATGATGTCGGGCGAAGTCCGGGTGAAGGGCAATGCCAGTTCGGCCGCCGGTGCCACGGCGCAAGGCGGCCTGCTGGTGATCGAGGGAGATGCCGGCACGCGTTGCGGCATCTCCATGAAAGGCGTCGATATCGTCGTCAAGGGCTCGGTTGGCGCGATGAGCGCCTTCATGGCCCAGAGCGGCAGTCTCGTCGTCTGCGGCGATGCCGGCTCCAGCCTCGGTGACTCGATCTACGAGGCGCGGCTTTATGTCCAGGGCAAGGTCGAGAGCCTTGGCTCCGATTGCATCGAAAAGAAAATGACGCCGCATCATCTCGCCAAGCTTGAGCGTCTGCTCAAGAGTGCCGGCATCGATGCCGATCCGCGCAACTTCAAGCGCTACGGTTCGGCCCGCCGGCTCTATAATTTCCATGTCGACAACGTCGACTCTTACTGACGAGAGATTTCCGATATGAGCGCATCGAACACGCCTTTCTATACACCGCCGCGCTTTTCGGCGACTTTCGATCAGCATGCCATCGCCGAAATCCATCGGGCGGCTGCCACCGGCATCTACGACATCCGCGGCGGCGGCACCAAGCGGCGGGTCCCGCATTTCGACGACCTGTTGTTCCTCGGTGCCTCGATCTCGCGTTATCCGCTGGAAGGATATCGCGAGAAATGCGGCACCAACGTGGTGCTGGGCACGCGCTTCGCCAAGAAGCCGATCGAGCTGAAGATCCCCGTCACCATCGCCGGCATGAGCTTCGGCGCGCTCTCCGGCCCGGCCAAGGAAGCGCTCGGCCGCGGCGCCAGCAAGATGGGCACCAGCACGACGACCGGCGACGGCGGCATGACGCCGGAAGAGCGCGGCCAGTCGAGCATCCTCGTCTATCAATACCTGCCGTCGCGCTACGGCATGAATCCGAATGACCTGCGCAAGGCCGATGCCATCGAAGTGGTGGTCGGGCAGGGCGCGAAGCCGGGCGGCGGCGGCATGCTGCTCGGCCAGAAGATCTCCGATCGCGTTGCCAAGATGCGCAACTTGCCGAAGGGCATCGACCAGCGCAGCGCCTGCCGGCATCCGGACTGGACCGGCCCTGACGATCTCACCATCAAGATCCAGGAACTGCGCGAGATCACCAATTGGGAGAAGCCGATCTATGTGAAGGTCGGCGCGACGCGGCCCTATTTCGATACGGCGCTCGCGGTCAAGTCAGGTGCCGATGTCGTCGTGCTCGACGGCATGCAGGGTGGCACGGCGGCGACCCAGGAAGTCTTCATCGAACATGTCGGCTTGCCGATTTTGGCGGCGATCCGCCCGGCAGTGAAGGCGCTGCAGGACCTCGACATGCATCGCAAGGTGCAACTGATCGTTTCCGGCGGCATCCGCAACGGTGCCGATGTGGCGAAGGCGCTGGCGCTGGGCGCCGACGCTGTGGCCATCGGTACCGCGGCGCTGATCGCGCTCGGCGACAATGACCCGCATTGGGAAGCGGAATATCAGAAGCTCGGGACGACCGCCGGCGCCTATGACGACTGGCATGAAGGTCGCGACCCGGCTGGTATCACCACTCAGGACCCGGAACTGGCGGCGCGCCTCGATCCGGTGAAGGCCGGCCGGCGCCTTGCCAATTATCTCGCGGTGATGACCATGGAAGCGCAGATCATTGCCCGCGCTTGCGGCAAGAGCCATCTGCACAACCTGGAGCCTGAGGATCTGGTTGCCCTGACGGTTGAATCCGCCGCGATGGCCGGCGTGCCGCTGGCCGGCACCAGCTGGATCCCGGGGCAGGGAGGTTACTAATCCACCATTTTGGGAGGTTCACCGGCGGCGGCAAGCGCCGCCGGTCTTTCAGTGATCAATTAAGGCCAAAGAGCCAAGGTTAGGGGAAATACTCATGAGCATCGATCTGGCGAAGGTCGCCAAAGAACGCAAAATTAAATACTTCCTGATCAGCTACGTCGACCTCTTCGGCGCGCTGCGGGCCAAACTGGTGCCGGCCCAGGCGATCGCCGGCATGCAGCGTGACGGAGCTGGTTTTGCCGGCTTCGCCACCTGGCTGGACATGACGCCGGCTCATCCCGATCTCTTCTCAAAGCCCGATCCGGAAAGCCTGATCCAACTGCCCTGGAAGCCGGAAGTGGGCTGGCTCGCCGGTGATCTCTGGATGGATGGCAAGCCAGTGGATGACGCGCCGCGCAACCTGCTGAAGCGCAAGGTCGCCGAAGCGGCCAAGCTCGGCTATCGCATGAAGAGCGGCGTCGAATGCGAATACTTCCTGATCACGCCGGACGGCAAGGCGCCGGCTGACGAGGCCGATACGGCGGAGAAGCCCTGCTACGACCAGCAGGCCCTGATGCGTCGCTATGACATCATCACCGAGATCTGCGATAGCATGCTGGCGCTGGGTTGGAAGCCCTACCAGAACGACCATGAGGACGCCAACGGCCAGTTCGAGATGAACTGGGAATATGATGATTGCCTTGTTACCGCCGACCGCCATGTGTTCTTCAAATACATGGTGAAGTCGATCGCCGAGAAGCATGGCATGCGGGCGACCTTCATGCCGAAGCCCTTCAGCAATCTGACCGGCAATGGCTGCCATGCCCACGTCTCGTTCTGGGACAAGTCGGGCAACAAGAACATGTTCAGCGATGCCAAGGGCGAGCTCGGCCTCTCCAAGCTCGGCTATGCCGTGCTGGGCGGCATCATGCACAGCGCCGACGAGCTCTGCGCCATCTTCAATCCCTCGGTGAACTCCTATAAGCGCATCAACGCGCCGCGGACGACCTCAGGTGCGACCTGGGCGCCGAACACCATCACCTGGACCGGCAACAACCGCACCCACATGGTGCGCGTCCCCGATGCCGGCCGCTTCGAAGTTCGCCTCGCCGACGGTGCCACCAATCCGTATCTGCTACAGGCCGGCCTGCTCAGCGCCGGTATCGACGGCATCGTCAACAAGCGCGACCCGGGCAAGCGCCTCGACATCAACATGTACACCGAAGGCCATACGGTGAAGAGCGGCAAGAAGCTGCCGCTCAACCTGCTGGATGCGGTGCGGCTGCTCGACAAGAGCAAGACCATGCGCGAACAGCTTGGTGACAGTTTTGTAGACAGCTACTGCAAGCTGAAATATTCCGACTGGAACAACTACAGCCGTCATCTCACTGAGTGGGAACGGGACAATACCTTGGATTGCTGAGAGGCCACTGAGACGGAAAACGGGCGGAAGTTGCAGAACTTCCGCCCGATTCGTGAGTCGGGGTGCTCGGTCTCCCGCGCAATTATATGACGATTTGGCGGATTGACGTCCGGGCGACCAATCAGCCGCAAAAACGACAATTACCCGTCGCCGATAGGCGGAAATCGGCAATCGAAAGCCCGTAATCTCTGTCCACCGGCGATCCCGGCAAAAGCGGCAAAAGCCCGCAAATCCGACGGATCGCCAAGCGTTTTACCCTGATTTTCACCAACCAGATGAGTGCTTGGGAGCTGCTGCGATGACGAAGAAGGTCGGTAGTGATATCGAGATTGCCCGCGAGGCAAAAATGAAGCCGATCCGCGAGGTGGCGGCGAAGCTCGGTATCCAGGAAGAGCACTTGCTGCCCTTCGGCCATACCAAGGCCAAGATCTCGATGGATTACATCAAGTCGCTGAAGGGCCAGAAGGATGGCAAGCTCATCCTGGTGACGGCGATCAATCCGACCCCGGCCGGTGAAGGCAAGACCACGACCACGGTGGGCCTCGGTGACGGCCTCAACCGCATCGGCAAGAAGGCGATCATCTGCCTGCGCGAGCCGAGCCTCGGACCGTGCTTCGGTGTCAAGGGTGGTGCGGCAGGCGGTGGTTACGCCCAGGTCGTGCCGATGGAGGACATCAACCTGCATTTCACCGGCGACTTCCATGCCATCGGCACCGCGCATAACCTGCTCTCGGCGCTGATCGACAACCACATCTACTGGGGCAACGAGCTCGGCTTCGACAGCCGCCGTATTTCCTGGCGCCGCGTCATGGACATGAACGACCGCGCGCTGCGTCAGATCACCAATTCGTTGGGCGGCGTCTCCAACGGCTTCCCCCGCGAAGACGGTTTCGACATCACCGTCGCCTCGGAGATCATGGCGATCTTCTGCCTGTCGACCGATCTCGCCGACCTGACCAAGCGTCTCGGTAACATCATCGTCGGTTACACCCGCGATAAGAAGGCGATCTACGCCCGCGACCTCAAGGCCGACGGTGCGATGACCGTTCTCCTCAAGGACGCGATTGCTCCGAACCTGGTGCAGACGCTGGAAAACAACCCGGCCTTCATCCATGGCGGCCCGTTCGCCAACATCGCCCATGGCTGCAACTCGGTGATCGCTACGACCACCGCGCTGAAGCTGGCCGATTACGTGGTGACCGAAGCCGGTTTCGGCGCCGATCTCGGCGCCGAGAAGTTCTTCGACATCAAGTGCCGCAAGGCCGGCCTGAAGCCGGCGGCAGCGGTGATCGTTGCCACCGTGCGCGCGCTCAAGATGCATGGCGGCGTTGCCAAGGAAGACCTCGGCAAGGAAAACGTTGAAGCCGTGAAGAAGGGTGGTGCCAACCTCGCTCGTCACATCGAGAACGTGAAGAAGTTCGGTGTGCAGGCCGTCGTTGCCATCAACCGCTTCATCGCTGACACCGATGCCGAACTGGCCGCTGTGAAGGCGCTCTGCGCCGATCTCGGCAGCCAGGCGATCGAGTGCAATCACTGGTCGTCGGGTTCCGCCGGTATCGAAGAGCTCGCCCATGCGGTCGTCAAGATGACCGAGACTCCGAGCAACTTCAAGCCGCTCTATCCGGACGATATGCCGCTGTTCGAGAAGGTGCGCACCATCGCCAAGTCGCTGTATGGCGCCGCCGATGTCAGCGCCGAGAAGTCGGTGCGGGATCGCTTTGCGGAATTGGACAAGGCCGGTTTCGGTCACTATCCGGTCTGCATGGCGAAGACCCAGTACAGCTTCTCAACCGATCCCAACGCCAAGGGCGCCCCGTCAGGCCATACCCTGCCGGTGCGTGAGATCCGCCTGTCGGCTGGTGCGGAATTCATCGTCGTCATCTGCGGTGAGATCATGACCATGCCGGGTCTGCCACGCGTGCCGTCGGCGAACCATATCCGCCTCAATGAAAAGGGCGAGGTCGAAGGCCTGTTCTAAGCCTCGGCTATACGGAATGGCGAAGGCCGGCCCGGCGGGGCCGGCCTTTTGCTTTGGGGGCACGCCGCCAGTTTGCGGATGCGTTTCAGATCGGTACAGAAATCCGCATAGGCCTCTCGCTTCGCGGCAGCGTCGGGGATCCGAAGCAGATAGGACGGGTGTATGGTGATGTAACCATGAAAGTCACCGAACTGGGTCTCGCCGCGCGACTTCATAATAGCGACCGGCTTGCCCGCCAGGGCCGAGGCCGCCGTGGCGCCTAATGCGACGACGATATGCGGGTGAATGAAGGAGAGCTCTTTCATCAGCCACCAGCGATAATGTTTCACCTCTCCGGTGGTTGGCTTTTGATGGAGGCGCCGCTTCCCACGCTGCTCGAATTTGAAATGTTTCACGGCATTGGTCACATAAACTTCCGTTCGCTTGATACCGGCCTCCTGCAAGGCCAGATCCAGCAGTTGACCCGCCGGTCCGACGAAAGGCCGGCCTAGGCGATCTTCCTGGTCGCCCGGCTGTTCCCCGACAAGGACGATCCGGGCACCTTCCGGACCTTCACCGAGAACCGCGCGTGAGGAGCCGGCAACCAGTGGCGGTGAGGCCAGGATTAGCCGGTTAAGGCCGGCCAGCGTCTTTGGCTCGCTTCGACTAGGGGCAGTCGGATGTTCGTCGGTACTGCTGCCATCCGCCTTTTGGCCTGCGTGTTTCGCGCTCATCGTCATATCCGTTGCCGGTCCGCTGTTGGAACCGTTCGATCGGCGATCTGTTCCTTTGCCGGCGCAAACGTCGGGAGACAGCGCAGTTACCAAAGCCCTCAAACCGCTGATCATCGCCCGCTGCATACGGCGCTATTTCCCTGTTCGGGTGCTGCCCTCAGGACCCGGCTGGCGGCTGACAAATCGCCTTTGCCTCCCTATCATGGCTCCCGAAAAGGGGGAGCGTGATGTCGTTACAATTGTACCTGGCCTATGTCGTCGCATGTTTCATCGCCGCGGCCATTCCCGGGCCGACCACGACCTTGATCGTCGCCAACAGCCTGCGCCATGGCATGCGCGCCGGCCTCTTGAATGCCGCCGGCACGCAGCTTGGTTGCGGCACCATGTTGGCCCTGGTGCTGTTCGGCCTGGCAACGGCTATTGCCAATCTCGGACATTGGTTCGACTGGCTGCGGCTCGCCGGTGCGGCCTATCTGATCTATCTCGGTTGGAAATTGATCCGGGCCGCGGGTTCCGTTGGCGAGGGTCAAGCACTGCGCCAGCCGCGCGGTGGCTTCTTCATGCAAGGCTGCCTGGTCTCGCTCAGCAATCCCAAGCAATTGCTGTTCTTCGGCGCCTTCCTGCCGCAATTCATCAACCCGCAGGGCAACTATACGGCGCAAATCGCGCTGCTCGGTGTCACGGCGCTGATCTGCGGCGGGATCTCCGACAGCAGCTTCGCGATCCTGAGCGGGCGCGCCGCCCGGATGCTCAGCCCGAGCCGCAGTCGCTGGATCATGCGCTGCAGCGGTGGTGCCTTGATCGGTGGCGGACTCTGGCTGGGGCTGAGCCGGGTACGGTGATATCGGAGTTGCCGAGGCATCATGACAACGGATAAGAACCCCTATCAGCTGAATTCGGTACATGTCGCCGGGTATCGTTCGCTGCGGCAAATCAGCTTTCCCGTGGATCAGCTGAGTGTCTTCGTTGGTGCCAATGGTGTCGGTAAGACCAATCTCTATCGCGGCCTGCAGATCA
>Ga0209148_1000897_pt1 | contig 20302 bp, 12 predicted proteins | sample AraplaCol_mMF_r2_2_FD_184288 | JGI IMG/M metagenome (GOLD analysis project Ga0209148, IMG submission 184288) | Arabidopsis root microbial communities from North Carolina, USA - plate scrape CL_Col_mMF_r2 (SPAdes) (version 2) | ecosystem: Host-associated > Plants > Roots > Endosphere | place... | reverse complement strand
CGCGTTTTCCGCCGCGCAGATGATGATCGGTCCGCTCGCGATCTTCCTGGGCCGCGCGTTCTCGCCGCGGCGTGTGCTGCTGGCCGGTTGCGTGGTCTACGGCCTCGCCGAGTTCCTCATTCCGTTCGCGCCGGACCTGCACATCATGATCGCCTTGCAGGTGCTCGCGGGACTGGGCTCGGGCACCTTCATCCCGCTCACCGCCTCGTTCATCCTGCTCAGCCTGCCGCGCGCGCTGTGGCCGTGGGGGCTCGCGGCCTACGCCATGAACATCATTCTCGGGCTCAACGTCGCGTCGTCGCTCGAAGGCTGGTACGTGGAGCACGTGACCTGGCACTGGATCTTCTGGCAGAACACGCTCGTGGCTGCGCCGTTGTTCGTGCTGTACTGGTTTGGCCTGCGCCGCCTCCCCATCGATCGCGAGTACCTGCGCGGCGGCGACTTTCGCGGCATGTTCGTCGGCGCGTCGGGCTTCACCCTGGTCTTCATCGCACTCGATCAAGGGGACCGGCTGGATTGGTTTTCCTCCACGCTCGTGGTGACGCTGCTCGCCCTCGGCCTGATCGCACTGGGCCTGTTCCTGTTGCACGAATCGACCCTGGAAACGCCCAGCGTCGATTTCGGACTGCTCGTGCGCCGCAACGTGTTCGTGTTGATCGTGCTGGTGCTGGCGACGCGCTTCCTGGTGACGTCGAGCAACACGCTCGTGGCGAACTACCTGATCCAGGTGCGCGGCTTGCGCCCGCTTGAAGTAGGTACTGCGTTGCTCTGGGTAGCCTTGCCGCAACTGGTGATCGCACCGACGGTCGCCTGGCTGTTGAACCGCATCGACGCACGCTTCGCCATCGGTACCGGGCTCACGATCGCCACCGCCGGCTTCCTTCTGGGCACCGGTATCACGTCGCAATGGGCGGAAGGCAACTTCAGCGTGGCCCTGTTGCTGCAAGCGGTGGGAGAAACCCTGGAACTCACCGCCGTGATCTATTTCTTCGGTCACCACGTGGGACCGGCCGACGGCATCACCTTCGGCGCGATCATCCAGACCGCGCGGCTGTTCGGCGGCGAACTCGGTACCTCCGTCCTCATCATGTTCACACGCAAGGCCGAGCAGTGGCATTCGAACCTGATCGGACAGCACGTCTTCACCGGCGATCCGGCGACGATGGAGCGCATTGCCGCGTACGCGCGCGCCGTGGGCAGCACCGCCCAGGGCAGCGGCGACGCCGAGGCGCGTGGGGCAAGCTTGCTCGCGGCGGCGATACGCGCCCAGGCGTATACCTTGTCGATCCTCGATGGCTTTTTGCTCGCCTCCTGCGTCGGCGTGCTCGGCGTCGGTCTGGTGCTGCTGCTTCGCGAACCGCCGGTCATCGCGACGCCGGCCGCCGTGCCGCCGCTCCCAGCGGCGAAATGACGGGGCCACCCTTGATCGTCGCGACACCGTGTCGCATGGGTTTCACGCCCACCCGCGCACCGTGCGATGATCCCTGGACCCACGTCCAGGGTTAAGCGGAGAGGGATCAGCGTGCGCCGAGGGGCAGCGAACAAGCGATGGTGGGCATGGATGGCGCTGGTCGCCGTCTGGCTCACCGTGCTCGCGCCGACCACCTCGCGGACGCTCGCCGCCCTGGCGGTACCGGACCATCCGCCCGGCTGCGAAGCGATGGCCGAAGGCCACCACCACGAGGGGCATCAGGACAACGCGGCGCACCTCACCCATGACGATGAGGCGTGCGGCTACTGCACGCTGTTCGCGCAGCAGCCCGCCGTGGGCGGCACGTTCTTCATGGGCAGCGTGCTACCCATGGCGGCGCCGGTTCCCGTTGCACGGCTCGCCATCGATGCCCGCCCTGCCCGGCCCATCACCCACGCTCCCGCCCGAGGTCCACCGTCCGTCGCGTACGCCTGATCGCTCCGATCCGCACACGACAATGGAACCTCCGTCATGCTCCTACTCGATTCCCGTGGGCGCGTTCTCGCGCGCGCCATCGCCTGCGCCCTGGGCGCGTCCTGTCTTTCCGTGCACGCCAGCGACAGCGGTGGCGACACGCAGCGCGCCACGACATTGCGCGAAGTGAAGGTGACAGCCGCGCGCCAGGCCAGCCAGCTCGATCCCGACCTGCCGGCGGCGGTGGAAACCGTCAGCGCCACCCAGTTGCAACACCTCAATGTGGTCAACACCGAGGATGCCTTGAAGTACCTGCCGGCCTTCGGCATCCGCAAGCGCTTCATCGGCGACGAAAACGCCACCTTCTCCGTGCGCGGCACCAGCAATCAGCAGAGCGCCCGTGGCCTCGTCTACCTCGATGGGCTGCTGCTTTCCAACCTGCTCGGCAACAACTGGTCGAACCCGCCCCGTTGGTCGATGGCGTTTCCCGAAAACCTGGCGCGGGTCGAGGTGATCTACGGTGCCTACTCCGCGCTCTATCCGGGCAACGCCATCGGAGCCACCGTGCTGATGACCACGCGCATGCCCGACACGCTGGAGTTCAATGCCACCGCGCAGGCGTTCACGCAGCACGTGGACACCTACGGCGTGGATCGCAACTTCGGCGGTAGCCGGCAAAGCGCAACGATCGGCGATCGCTCGGGACGCTTCGCCTTTCTTCTCGGTGTAAGCCATCTGCAAGCCAACGGCCAGCCGCTGGTCTATGCGACGCAGAGCATCGCGCCACGTGTCGGCTCGGTGAATCCGGCGACGGGCGCGGTCGCCGATACCGGGGCCAACGGCCTGCCTCGACAAGTCATCGGCATCAACAGCGAAGGACAGGAAGCGACCCGGCAGGACGAGGCCCACCTCCGCCTCACCTACGACTTCACGCCCGAACTGACCGGCGCGGTGACGGCGGGATACTGGAAGCAGAACCTGTCCCATCGCACCGACACCTTCCTGCGCGATGCCGCCGGCCAGCCGGTGTGGTCGGGCCCGGTATCCATCGACGGTCGCCAATACACGTTGCCTGCCAACTTCTTCGCGCCGAGCACCCGACAGAGCCGCAATTATCTCTACGGCGTCTCGTTGGGCACCCATCGCGAGAGCGGATGGAACGTGACGGCGGACGCGTCGTACTTCGACATGGACCGCAACCGCGATCGCACGGCGGCGATCGTGAGCGACGACGGTGCCGGACTTCTGACCGCAGGCGACGGCAGCCGCTGGCGTACGTTCGACCTCCGCGCCACGCACACGCCGGACAGTGTGTTGCCGAACACCCATACGATCAGCCTCGGCTACCACTTCGACGGATACCGTCTCGACAACGCGAGCTATGCGCTGGATCGCTGGCGTAACGGTAGTGCAGGCGCTCTGACGGCAGCAAATGGCGGCAGCACGCAGACGCAGGCGCTGTATCTGCAGGACGCGTGGCAGCTGGCTGAGCACTGGCGCCTGACCGTCGGGGCGCGCTACGAGCAATGGCGTGCCTTCGGTGGCTCACGCTCGACGGCGAACGCGACCGTGGCCTATCCCGAGCGCAAGGAATCGCATACGTCGCCCAAGGCGTCGCTTGCGTGGAGCGTCAGCGATACCGTGCTGCTGCGCTTGTCGGGCGCACGGGCCTATCGCTTTCCTACGGTGAACGAACTCTTCCAGGGCACGTTCAACGGCATTTCCCTGGTGAACAACGATCCGTCGCTTAAACCCGAGAACGATCTGTCTCGCGAGCTTTCCGCCGAGTGGTACCGCCCCAATGGCGTTGCGCGTTTCACGCTGTTCCGCAGCGATACGCGCAATACCTTGTTCAGCCAGACCGACACCACGGTGTTTCCCAACGTCACCAACGTGCAGAACGTAGGGCTGGTGCGCACACGCGGCGCGGAGGCCAGCTACGACGGTCGCGACGTGATCGTGGAAGGCATCGACCTCACTGCGAACGTGGCCTATACCCAGGCAACGACGGTACACAATGTGCGCAACCCCGCGTCGGAGGGCAAGCAGTTCTACCGCATACCTCGTTGGCGAGCGAACGTGGTCGCCACGTGGCGGGCGACGGAGCGGCTGGCGCTGACGCTCGCCGGACGCTACTCGGGCAGGCAATACAACACGCTCGACCACAGCGACATAAATCCGGACACCTTCGGCGGTGCCAGCGACTTCCTGACCTTCGATACGAAGGTGTCGTGGAAAGCCAGCGACCACGTCGATCTGGGTGTGGGCGTGGACAACCTGACCAATCGTCGCTACTACGTTTATTACCCGTATCCGTCGCGCACCTGGCTGGTCGAGGCCAAGTTCCACCTTTAACGCTCCTGCACAGCCCGGGCTCCCACCGGCCGCTTCTCCGGTGGGAGCCCCCACACCCCGGCACCGCTAGGGAACGTGTGCCGGGATCAGGCGACGGCCTCGACGTCGCGCGCATGCATGGCGCGTGGCAGGCGTTCGTCGAGCATGAAAGACGCCGCAGCACCGCGATGCAGGCGGTCAAAAAATGCACCGACACCTGCATTGCCGGTGGCAAAGTCACAACTGATGCGAAGCAGTTCGGCGCCAGGAACGGCCAGACCACCTTCGCGCGGTATCAGGAAGGGACTGATGCCGCCAGCAATGCGGCCCGCCGCCGTCGCATACCGCAGCGCACGCTCCGGAAAGATCTCCGCCAGGTCGAGCAAGGTTTCGCCGATACCCGCCAGGCCATCGAACAGGCCTGGAGCGATGGCATAGCGACGCATGAGGTCCGATTCCGCATCGAACACGATGTCGCGATAACGCGTTTCGCCCGTGGCGGCGAAGAACCGAGCGGTCACCGCGACAACGCCCGCTGTCCCCCGACGCAAGTACGGGAAGCGTGTGGCGCCACCGACCTCGCCAGGCCAGCTTGCCTTGCCGTCTGGATTCAAACCACGCTGTGCGAGGTCGAACGCAAGGCCCGCATCCGCGGCAATACGAAAGCGTTCGTCGCCGGTGGCGAGCCACAGATGAAGCAGGAACAACGCCACACCTGCGGCCCCATGCGCCAACCCGACGGGTTGTGCATCGTCATGCGCCCAACGCAGCGTGCCGTCACTTTCGATGGCCCGCTCGAGTAACAGGTCGCCCGCCTCGCGCGCCGACGCAAGAAACGCCGACGCGCCAGTCTCGTGCCACGCCTTGAGACGAGACAGCCCCCAACCCGCGAGCCCGTCGTACACGCCGGGCCGCACGCGGATTGCGTCATCTGGCGAACCATCGCGCAACAGCGCCAATGCCTGCTCGCCCTCGCCGGCATCGACCAACACCCAGGCCATCCCTGCGTCGCCGTACATCAGGCTCGCACCGCGTGGCTTCGGCGATCGGCTGCCTTCCAGCACATAGGCGACCAGACCCTGCGGCGGCGTGCGCCCTCCGCGCAGATACGCGTGCAGCACACCGGCCGCCCCATGCGCGACGCCCCACGGATGCGTTTCGAAAACCTCCGGTCCAGCGGGTACATAGCGATCTGGCCGGGCTTGCGCCGCGCACGCATCGAGGTAGGCGAACATGGCGTCGGCGTGGTCAGGCGTGGGCTCCTGCGTGACCGATGGGATACCGACGCTCGTAGTGGCAAGCGTTTCGCGCAATGTCGCCATGGCATCTACCGGCGATGGCCGCTGCGCCGCCACGTCATCCAGCAGCGCCGTGATCGTCGCAGCCAGCGCGGGCGGATAACCCATCTCGTCGCCAATGCTTTGGGCAAAGCGGGACGCTGCACCGCGATCGAGCGGCAACATGGCGTTGACGGGAGTGACGGCCGCCAACAGGTTCGCACCGAACGCATAGGCATCCTCGGCACGGGCACTGGCGGGATCGTCGCGCCGCGGCCGCGCTGAGGTGAAGCCAGGCGTGCGCAGATCGACGGGAAGATCCAGGCCATCCTCGATCGCCGTCTCCAGATCGATCAAACGTATCTCGCCGCGTGGGGTGACCATGCAGTTGTGAAACGACAGGTCGCCGAGCGACACGCCCTCCTTGTGCACCTGGGCCAGCACCTCGGCAAAGCGGGTGAAGACCGTGGTCACCTCGTCCAGATAGCGCACGACGTCGTCGCGTGTGGGTCGGATCTTCAGCCATGGATAACGACGCGCCAGCCATCCGCGCAGCGTCTCGCCTTCGATGTATTCCTCGACCAGATAACTGTGTTCCCAGTCCTTGAAGTGCGCGATGGGCGCAGGTGCAACACGCAGGGGAGCAAGCCGCCGCAGGAGCCGGAATTCCTTGCGCAGCGTCGACGCCGCCGAGTCGCCGCCACCGATGAACGGTCGTGCCTCCTTGATGACGACGGGCCGGCCTTCGTCCAGATCCTCTCCGAAGTAGACGCCGCCGGCAGCGGAAAACGACAAAGCGCGCCGGATCCGGTAGCGCCCGCCCCCCAGGGTGGCCGGTGCAAGTTCGGTGGTGTCCTTGGGGAAGGGGTCGCGCAACCAGTCGGGCAGGTGGAAGATCGGACCGCGACGATCCGCTTCCATGTGACCGTCCGGCGCGCGCAGCAGCCACTCGCGCCGCCCGTCGGCGGCCACACGATGCTCCCCTGCGATACCGCCATAGCGATAATGCAGCACGCGCGAATCGCGATACCGGCGGTCGCTCAGCACGTAAGGCCCGGCGTAGCCCGACAAGGCCACGTACAGGTCGTCGATCACGCGTCGAAAGTCATCGATCCCGCGCGGATAGACGGTGATGAACTTGCCCGAACCGCCTCGCGGCCAGCGCTTGCCGTTGAGGCCGTCCAACATGCGTCCGTCGGCGGCAAACTTGAACGCCGTGCCCGAGACGACAAGGGTCGCGGCGGCGATGGACAGGACGATGCGTGCCGTAGACGCCACACTGGACACGTGAATCTTCCAGCCTTGCGACGGCAGGTCAGCGGCCGGAGGCGTGCAGTGCATCCAGATGCCCGCTCGTCGCATCGTCCATTGCTTGGGCAGAATGCGGCGCACGGGTATGACAAAGTCGGCCTCATCGATGGACCGGTGACCATAAGGCTCGAAGAATTCGCGGTCCACCGCGGTGTAATGCAACAGGTCCGTGTGTCGCTTCATCGCGTGTATTCATCCGGCGGCGTGGCATCGACTGGCGAAGATCCAGGTCGGCGCCCCCGTGCCGCCGACCTGTCCGGTGTTCCCTGCCGGCTTCAATCCTCGAACGCATCCGCGTTGGCCATGGAACAGGCGCGATGACTGCAGCTGCTGTAGTTCGTGTTTGTCTCGTCACTCGATTCCGTTTCCGGTTCCAGCAATTGAAGACTCAGGATGCGATCCATGGCGTTTCCTCTTGGGCGTTGTGACGTGATGCGCGCGGTAGGCGCACGATATGCATGTGATGTGAGTGGCGCAACGCCGTGACTGGCCGCTGCTGGGATAAAGCGCCGCGGTGCGCGGATATTTTCGTTCGCACCATCAAAATCGGGCACGCGAACGTCCGATATCGGACAGTGCCGTCCGATATCGGACATGCGTCTATGCTCAAGAAGACAAAGGAAGTCTCACGGTAGCGACAGCGCCATGCCTGTCGGCCCGCGGCGCCAGATCGACGCTGCCTGCATGCGCCTGGACGATCATCCGGGTGAGGCTGAGGCCGATACCCGAGCCCTGCGGCTTGGTGGTGAACAACGGCACGAACAGCGCATCCGGCTCAGGCAGCCCGATGCCTTCGTCCTCGATGAGCACGCAGACGCGGCGCCCATCCCGATACCAGCGAAGGCGCACGCTTCCACCGATGGGGAGCGCCGCTTCCGCCGCGTTGCGAAGCAGGTTGATGAAGGCCTGTGCAAGCTGGTCCTCGTCAGCGTAGATGACCAGCGGTCCACCATCGACGACCTCGACAGGCACGCGGCGCTCCAGCAGAACCAGCTTCACAAGCAGCAGGTCGAGCCGGAAGGGCGCGGGGCGAGGCGGCGGCAGGCGAGCCAACGTTCCATAGCCTGCAATGAACCGGGCAAGGGCGTGAGCACGGCGTTCGATGACGTCGAGACCGATGCGTAACTCGTCGAGCGTGTCCGCGCCATCGCCGTTCAGCACGACCGCAAGGCTGCCGGCCAGCGAGGCGATCGGGGTGAGGGAGTTGTTGAGTTCGTGGCTCAGCACGCGGATCAGCCTCTGCCATGCACGACGCTCCTCGTCACCGAGCATGGCGCTCAGGTCGCGCAGCATGATGAGGCGGTGCTCGCGCCCATTGCTGTGCCACGTCACGTGACGAAGCAGCCAGCGCCCTTCACCACCCGGAAACCGCCCCTGAAAGACCGCATGGTCGGGTGTGGCAAGCACCTCCGTGAGGCCGAGCGATGCGAGGCCCTGACCCAACACCGCCTGTCGCTCGGCGCCGATCAATTGCCGAGCCGCAGGATTGATGAGCGTGAGACGTTCTTCGGTATCGACCACGAATACCGGATCGCTGAGCGCCGTGAGGGTCTTGCCCAGAAAACGCAGAGCTTCCGTACGCTTGCGACGCCCGTCGCGCAGCGTGTCCGAAAGCAGATTCACATCGGCCACCAGCGCCTGGAGCGGACGGTACCCCAGTTCAACGCGACCTCGCATGCCGAAGTCTCCCTCGCGCAACGCACCCAGCAGATCCGACACGGTCGACAACGTATCGAGTACGCGCCGCCCGATCCACCAGGCAACCATCAAGGTGACGATGAGCCCAACCAGAAAGATGCTTAGTCGCGGCAACCAGTGCAACCGGGGGACGGTGATGAGAATGGCACTCGCAAGGAGCGTCGGCAGCAACACGAGCGCGCTCCCGATCACAACCTCCAGCGACAATCCCGTGGAAAATATCGTCTTGGACACACTGGCTACCGATGTCTGTGGCGTCGGCGCCTCAACCGATATGCTCGAAGCCGGCGCGCGCACGGTGTTTCTCCAGGCGCCGGTACAACGCTTGCCTGGAAATGCCGAGCGCATCGGCCGCGCGTTGCAGGTTGTGGTCGTTTCGTTCGAGAGCGTGTCGAATCAACAACTCCTCGGCTTCGGGTAACGTCAGGGAGTCGAGGACCACCGCAAGGTCGGTGCGTCGATGCAGCGAAAGCGACTCGGCGTCGATCTGATCGTGACCCGCGAGCAGGATCGCACGCTCTATCGCGTGCTCCAGTTCGCGTACGTTGCCCGGCCAGTCGTAGCTGCGCAGCGCTCGTTCGGCCGATGGGGCGAGTGTCATGGCACCACGCGCCATTCGCTTGCATTCGCGCAACAAGAAATGCCTCGCCAAGGGCACGATGTCTTCCGGCCGCTCGCGGAGTGGCGGCAAGCGAACCTGCATGGCATTGAGGCGGTAGAGCAGATCGCGACGAAAGCGGTCCGTACGAACGGCCGTATCGAGGTCGATGTTCGTGGTAGAGATCACCCGGACGTCCACGCGACGCGTCCGCATGGTGCCGCCTCGTTCCAGTTCGCCCTCTTCCACCACACGCAGCAGTTTCGCTTGTTGTGCGGGGTGGATGGCTCCGATCTCCTCCATGATCAGGCTGCCACGATGCGCCAGTTCGAACTTCCCCGGATACGGTTGCGGTTTCTCTTCACCGAACATCTCTTCGGCAAAGCGCGAATCGGGAAGCGTGCTCATGTCGACACGGATCACCGGAAAGTCCGTACGCGGTGACAGTAAGTGGATTTCCCGTGCGAAGAGCGACTTCCCGGTGCCGTTCTCGCCGAGGATCAGCACATTGGCATCGCCGCTGGCGATGCGCCGAATCAGATCGACAACATGGCGCATGGCGGAAGATTCACAGACCCGCAGCATATCTCCCGGCTGCCGGGACAGAAGCGCTTCGGCACGGAGACGGCGATTCTCGTCGAACATGCTGCGCAACGCGATCTGGGCACGCACGGTGTGGATCATGTGCGCGTTGTTCCAGGGTTTCTCGATGAAATCGGCCGCGCCGATCCGCATGGCCCGGACCGCGAGGCCGATACTTCCCCACGCCGTCATCGCAATGATCGGCAGATCCGGCGTTTCCATCCGTATCCGCGCTACCAGATCGAGCCCTTCGTTACCCGATGTGGTATCCGCGCCATAGTTGAGGTCGAGTACTGCACAGGAGAAGTCCTGACGCGATACGGCATCGATCGCCGCCTCCGCGGTGCCTACCTCGACGGAGGACAGCCCCTCCGAACGCAGGAGAACGCGCAATGCCAGGCGGACGTCCGGGTGATCGTCGACCACCAGGACCGGCCAGGCATCTTCGTTGTTTCTCAACATAACGCCACCTATTTGATGTCGCAGCAGACGGGTTCAACTGCTACGCAAGACCCACCAGGGCTCCACCGCCGCCGCGCGCCGCGCCGGCACAAGGACTGAGGAAAGCGTGACGGCAAGCATGACGACCACGACCGCCATGATCGCCGCCGGTCCCACCGCATCCGATCCGTGGAACTCTGCGTACCACGACTGCTGAACCACGAGCACGGCGGACAACCCAAGCAGGGTGCCCATAAGCCCGATCCATCCGCCTCGCCGAACGACCTGAAAGAGGAGTTGCCTTGGCGTGGCTCCGAGGGCCCCCTGCAAGGCGATCGCCGAGCGTCCCGTGGCGACTTCCACCGACTGCACCGAATAGTGACCGACCGCCGCGAGGCCGACAGCCAACAAGGACAACGTGGCGAACAGCAAGGCTGTCACGCCGGGAGGCGACTGTGGCCTGTCGGGCGGCCCCATCCAGCGAGCGCGCCGGAGCGACGGCAAGCGAAGGTGCGATGACATGCGCCCAACGGGGCAATACGTCGTGGACTGCCGCGCTCGCCTCCGAGCCGCGGACGATCGCGTACAGCGGCGCCAGCGCACGCACGCGCGCAAGCGACGGTGCATCTACCTGGGAAAATGTGAGAAATACTGTCGGCTCTGCGGCGTGCCCGGCTACGGCGTAAGTGTCCTCGACCACACCGACAATTCGCGCCGGTGGTGCCGATGACCCGCCCTGCCGAACCGCGCCGCCGATTCCGACGGCGTCGATCCGATGAAGGTAGGCCTCGTTCACGAGAGCCACGCGCAAGGTATCGGGGCGATCGTCTTCATCGAGCCAGCGCCCTGCAACCTTGTGCATGCCCAACGCCTGCGCCGCACCCGCTGTGAGCAGCACGTAGCGTACGTAGGCGTACTGACCATCCGGTCGCCGGAACGGCATGGCAAGCCCCTGACCCACGGGCAGCTGCGTGGACCAGCCGACGTGGTCGACACCCTGCGATGCCGAGACACTGGCGCGCAGGTCGTACAGCAGATTCACCAGTTCGGTGCGCGCCGGATAATCGGCGACGGGCGGGAGTAGCTCGACGACCATCGCGTTGTCGCTGTCGAAGCCCATCGATGCGTGGGTCAGGCGCCAGGACCGCTCCGTTGCCGCTACGCCCAGCGCCAGCAGACAGGTCGCAAGTGCGACTTGCGTCAAGAGCATCATGGCGCGAATACGCCGCCAGCGTCCCGTGCCTCCGAAGCCAATCATGGCGGTGCGCTCGCGGAGCAGAATCGCCCTGTATACATTCAGTGCGCCCGCGAGATTCGCCACCCATGCCGCCACCAGGGTCACCGCCAAAGTCAGCAACAGCACGCACCAACGCGGACTCAGCGGCAGCGCCGAGTTCAGCCATTCGCTCGGAATGAACGGCCTGTAGAGACCGACCAACGCCATGCCCAGTGGCAAGCCGATCATGCCCGCGACCAGTCCGATGATCGACGCTTCGGCAAGGTTAGTCGACCAACCCTGCCAACGCCCTGCGCCGAACACCATCTTCAATGCAGTCGCGTGCGAACGGTCGAGCGCGCGTGTGAGCATCAACTGCGCGAGGGTCACGGCTGCAACCACCAGAACCAGCAGACCGCAGATCGTGAACGCCCATAGTCGCGTGCGCGCCGCGCGTGCCACGAGATCGTCGATCGCCGTCGCGCCATACCATGGCAAGTCCACGCGCTGCAGCTTGAGGTCGTCCGCAGCGTCTTCCACCGTCCGCGCGACCTGCACGGAAAATGTCTCCGCGTCGTACCCCGGCGCGAGGCGAGCTACAGCTGTCAGGTTTTCATCCGTGTCGGCATTGTTTCCAGATGACAGCGGTAGCAGGAGGTCGACATGGGCAAAGAAACGATAGTCGGCTGGCAGCACGCCGCGAACACGCATCCGTTGGCCATCGACGGTAACGAGACGTCCCACGACGTCCTTTGTGCCGGCCATCCACGCACGCCACAACGCATCGGACACCAGAACGTCACCGTTGCCGATCGAGGCGCTCTGCATGCCTCCCAAAGTTGGTATCACGCCGAGGGTGGGCAGGAAGCCCGGCGTCACGCGCTGCGCGCGCAGAAGTCCCTCGTGGCCCCCCAGACGAACGTTCACGGTCTCCGGCATGTTTGCCATGCCCCGCGACAACACGCCGGGTGGCTGACCTACGGTGCCGTAGAGCTTGGGTGACGCGGCACGCATGGGGTCGCCGCCTGTGCGCCCTCCGTAGATCGCAACGGCCGCATGGTTCGGCCACGGCGGTGCCTGCAGAAGCAGTGCATCAAGCAACGTGAGCGCACCGAGCAACGCGGCCGTGCCGATGGCCAGAGTGCTCGACGCAAGCACGAGGAAACCCGGGTGCCTGAGCAGCTCCCGCAGCGCATGAGCTGCGTCAGCCATCCGGTTCACAGTATCGATTCACTGAAGCGACGTTCGTCCAGACCCGAATCCGCCTCGCTGCGGCGCTGCTGGTAGGTGCTTTCGTCGACGACGCGACCGTCGAGGAGGCGAACCATGCGATCGGCCCTGGCGCTGAAACGGTCCTCGTGGGTGACCATGCAGATGGTGCGCCCCGAAGCGTGCAACTGACTCAGCAGAGCCATGACGATGTCGCCATTCTGCGTGTCCAGATTGCCCGTCGGTTCGTCAGCGAGAATGACCGACGGATCGCCCACGACCGCCCGCGCCACGGCGACGCGTTGTTTCTGCCCTCCCGACAGACCGCTGGGATAGTGCCGCATGCGGTGCGTCATTCCCACGCTCGCCAGTGCCTCCATCACGCGCAGGCGTCGCTCACGCGCCGACATGTCGCGACGAAAGGACAGCGGCAATGCCACGTTGTCCGCCACGTTGAGATCTTCAATTAGGTTGAAACCCTGGAACACGAAGCCGACATAGCGATTGCGCAGCAGCGCACGTTGTGCGCGTCCAAGCATCGCCACCGCTTCGCCAGCGAAGCGAAGTTCGCCATGCGTGGGTACGTCGAGCAATCCCATCAGCGACAGCAAGGTCGTCTTGCCACAGCCGGATGGCCCGGCGATGGTAACGAACTCGCCCTCACGCACGCTCAGATGAACGTCGGTGAGTACCTGACACTCGATCGCCCCCACGGCATACGACTTGCCAACGCCACGCAGCTCAATGAGCACGGGCCTGGTTACTGCCTGCATCGCGCGACTCCACGCGAAAGGATATGGACCGAGCCTAGCGCAGGGGACCGTTCCGTCGGCAGCAGCGAACTCATCCCGATTCGCAAAGCGCCGCAAACTGCCGGAAAGGCATAGCGATATTCCCCGTTGGCCCAGACGAGCGACCCGCTTTCGCGTTCTGGGAACGGCTCGCGACAGAGCCCTACAGGTGACCGTGACCTCGCCAGGCCTGCCCCGGAGCTAAGCATCAAATAAGAAAGGTCTGCGGGATGTGAACCACCAGGTCGAGGCACCGTCCGGCGCGCCAACGCCCTACGCCACGCTGCGCCTGCGACCGATCGTCCCGCCCCGACGCACTGCTTAGCGTAGTGGCCCCTCTAACGGAGCACTACGATGAAGCATCCACCGCATCCACGCGCCTTTTTCGCCCTGGCGCTCATGAGCCTCGCCGGCATACACCCCGGCGCGGCGAAAGCAGCCAATACCGATGCGCCGCCCGGCATCATATGGTCTCCGTGCCCCGCTGGCTTCGTCGCTCCCGGTTGGCAGCCCATATGGGGCGAGCGCATGGAGTGCGGGATCATGGCGGTCCCGCTTGCCTACGACGGCTCCGCGACCGGCCAATTTGCCACGGCACTCATACGCATCAAGGCAGGCATACCGTCGGAACGCCAAGGTGCGCTGTTCTTCAACTTTGGCGGTCCTGGCGCTTCGCCCCTCGACTTTCTCCCCGACGTCGCCTATCTGTGGTCGTCCGCGTCGAAAGACGATCCATTGGATGGTGACAAGCGGCGCCTTGCCGATCACTTCGACCTGATCGGCGTCGTGCCTCGCGGCTTACGTCTCGGTGACCGGTATGATTGCGCGCCCGTATCCGATGTATCCGATACCGCCGCGCGGTCACACGACCCCACCATCAATCCGGACGACGCCATTTGGGAGTGGTTCGTGAGCATAAAGGCAGCCGAGGCCAGGGCATGCCCCAATGAGCTCAAGCCCTACATCGGATCGCTCGATCACGTGCATGACATGGAGCGGGCGCGACTCAGCTTGGGCGAGCCGGTCATGAACTTCTTGGGCATCTCATACGGAACGTGGGTCGGCGCGCTGTATGCGGCGACCTATCCGCAACATGTTGGACGGATCGTTTTGGATTCCTCGATGAATTACGCAGGAACCTTCGAGAACCAGCTCGACGATTCGGCGCGCGAAAGCCAAGACCTGTTCATGCAGCGCGCCGTCCTGCCTGCAGCGGCCGATCCACGCTACGGACTCGGAACCGATTCGCAGGCCATCCTGCAAAAGGTCATGCGTATGCCCCCGCACGTCCTCGAATTGTGGGTTCCGATGCTCAGAACCCCCGCGGATCTGACAGCAGCGCTGATCATGGCCCCATGGTTCTACGCCAACCCCGACGTAACCCCCGAGTACCTGATGTATCGGCTGCAAGGACGCCATTTCAGCGCCGATCCGAGCATCAGCGATGCCATCAGGAATGCTGCGACGCAGCTGGCCCGAACGGCGGCCCATCTGGCGCGTTCCGGCCGGAATCTCCTCAGCCAGTCGACGTACGGTGCCTCTGCCGACGAATTCGCCAACAGCCAGTCGGTGTATTTCGCTACCATCTGCGGCGACACTCCGTGGCGCAAGACGCTGCCGGAGTTTCGCGCCAAGGCCGAGTCCATGCTCAAGGACTATCCTGCCGCGAGCCTGGTCAGCGTAAGGTTCGGCCTCGTATGCCATCACTGGGGGACAGCGCCGCGCTTCCATCCGCCACTGGCTGGACTGGCCGATGCCCCACCCTTCCTGATCGTGAATGCCGAGTTCGATCCGGCGACGCCATTGGCCCTCGCCCGCAGGGCGTTCGCTGCGTCTCCAAGCGCCCATATGGTAATCGCCGATGGCATGGTCGCCCATGGCGTCTTCGGCGCCTCCGCCACGCCGTGCGTCGAGCAATCGGTGGGTCATTTCCTGCTCACGGGTGAGCTGCCTGAGGAACGCGAGACTCACTGTACCTTCGTACCCCGCACGCCCAAGGCACGCAGCGGTCGTACCGACGGACTGGATCCCGAAGAGCGGCGGGAGATCCTCTTCAAGCGTCTTCGGCACAGCTGAGGCACCGGCCCCGGACCTTCGTACGATGTTTCGTCTGGGCCCACGCCACACGTAATCGGCGTGAGCATTCGACCCGCCACGCGAAACGATAGCGAAGCGCGCCTGGAGTAAGGCGTTACTCCAGGCGCACTGCCACCTCATGCGCTTTCCCTACACGATGCGGCACCGGTAGCCGCTCGTGTGGTGCGGACACAGTGCCTAGCGTGGCTGCTCCCAACCACGGAGCACCACGATGAAACGTCATTCGTCCCGCCTGCGCGGATTTCTTCCCATGGCGATCCTGTGCGTTGCCGGCAGCCATGCAGGAGTGGCGACGGCAACCGTAGCCGACACGGTACCCCGCATCGCATGGTCCCCCTGCCCCGCCGGATTCGTCGACCCGGTATGGCAACCCGTGTGGGGCCAACGCTTGGAATGCGGGATCATGACCGCGCCCCTTGCCTACGATGATTCCGCCGAAGGCGACATCGCCGTGGCGTTGATCCGCATCAAGGCTGGCGAACCATCGGAGCGACAGGGCGCGCTGTTCTTCAACTTTGGTGGGCCGGGCGCCTCGCCAGTGAACTTCCTTCCGGACACCGCCTACCTGTGGTCATCCGCATCGAAGGACGATCCGCTGGACGGTGACAAGCGACGCCTCGCCGATCGCTACGATCTGGTCGCGGTGATACCCCGGGGGCTAGCCGGGGGAACCTGGTATGGATGCCAGCCCGTCGCGCCCACAGGGATAGACGGAAACGATCTATCGATCTACCGAAACAACGCCGCCTGGCGGATCTTCGTGGACGATGCCGCGGCCCGTGCGAGCGCTTGCGCGGATCGACTGATGCCTTATCTGGGAACGCTGGACCACGTCCATGACATGGAACGCGCACGCATGGCGCTGGGGGAAACCCGAATGAACTTCTTCGGCGTCTCTTACGGTGCTCGCGTCGGAGCGCTATATGCGGCGGCTTATCCGATGCGTACCGGACGCATGGTCCTGGATTCATCGATGAACTTTACCGCCACGTTCGAAGAGCAGTTCGACGAGACGCCTCGAGAACGCCACGAACAATTCATGCTCAGAGCTCTGATTCCAGCGGTCTCCGACGTGCGCTACGGACTCGGCACAGACCCCGACGCTGTGCTGCGGCATTTCATGCGCATGCCCGGCAAGGCGCGACAAGCCTGGGGTCCTCTGATTTCGAAGCCGGCTACATTGTCCGCCGCGTTGGTCATGGCATCGCGGGCCGTTTCCGACGACGAGGTAACCGTCGACTTCATGAGGCAGCACATCGATAGCCGCCCGTTCAGCATCCACACGGCCGTCAACCGGTATATCCGGACCGCTGCCGTATCGCTGATCGACGCCCTCGAAGCCGACGCACCGGCCGAGATCATCCGTCGACCCGTGTATTACGCCGTGATCTGCGGCGATACGCCATGGCATCGCACGCTCCCTGCGCTTCGCGAGCGCGCCCGTGGCTGGGCTACGTCGTTTCCCACCAGCACCGGGGAGAGCATCGATGCCGGTCTCGTCTGCCATCACTGGGAACCCTCCTCGCGCCGCCAGCCACGGCTGCCAGGCCGGGAAGACGCCCCGTCCTTCCTCATGGTCCACGCCGCATTCGACTCAGCAACACCGTTGGCGCTTGCACGTAAGGCGTTCGTCGCCTCGCCGAGAGCATCCATGGTGGTTGCCGACGGCATGGCCGGTCACGGCATCTTCGGCGCCTCCGCCACGCCATGCGTCGAGCATTCGGTGGGCCATTTCCTGCTCACGGGCGAGTTGCCTGCGGAGCGCGAGACCCACTGCGCCTACGAACCACGCAAGCCACAACAACACAGCGGTCGAGCGGACGAGCCCGACCTCGACGAGAGGCGTAAGGTGCTCCTCCAGCGTCTTCGTCACAGCTGACGGAGCGGCCCCGTACCTTCGTACCATGGCCGACGGCGGCCCACGCCACGCATAATCGGTGTGGGTATCCGACGGACCATCAGCATGAACGACCTCATGGGCAAAGTAGCCCTCGTTACCGGCGCGGCCAGCGGCATCGGCCGCGCCATCGCGGAAGCCTACGCGGCAGCGGGCGCGCGCGTGGTGATCGCCGATATCGCTGCGGATCGCGCGGAGGACGCCGCTGCCGAGATCGGCCAGGGGGCCATCGGCATCGCCATGGACGTTACCGACGAGGCGCAGGTCGAAGCCGCCTTCGCGCGCACGCTTCGTGACCTCGGACCCGTCGACATCCTCGTCAGCAACGCGGGCGTGCAGATCATCTCGCCATTGGTTGACCTGTCGTTCGCCGACTGGAAGCGCATGCTGGCCGTACACATGGACGGCGCCTTTCTCACCAGCCGCGCCGCCATGCGGCAGATGATCGATAGCGGCCGCGGCGGTTCGGTGATCCTGATGGGCTCGGTGCATTCGCATGTCGCCTCGAAGTTCAAGGCACCCTACGTCGCGGCGAAACACGGCCTGCTCGGGCTTGCGCGCGTCATCGCCAAGGAAGGTGCAGCGCACGGCATACGTGCCAACGTGATCTGCCCGGGCTTCGTGCGTACGCCATTGGTGGAGAAACAGATTCCCGAACAGGCGAACGAACTCGGCATCAGCAACGACGAGGTCGTGAAGCAGGTGATGCTGCGCGATACCGTCGATGGTGAGTTCACCACCCTGGAAGACATCGCCAATGCCGCGCTGTTCTTCGCCGGCTTCGGTTCACAGGCGCTGACGGGCCAGTCGCTGCTGGTCAGTCATGGATGGCACATGCAGTGACTCAGAACATGATCTGCGCGCGCATCTCGAAGATATGTGGATCGATGCGCAGGTCACGACGATCGCTGGTCGCGCGCACGTAGTTCGCCTGCAGCTTGAGGAACTTGGTGAGGTACCAGTTCGCGCCCAGCGTCCAGTCGCTCTCGGTGCCGCCATGCGTGGTGCCGTCGTCGAGGTCGAGCGTGCTATAGCGAAGCACGAATTCCAACGCACCCCAGGGGCTCTTGGGCACCACATCGGACACGTTGCCTGCGGAATAGCCACGCGACTCGCCCGTCATGACCCAGCTGCCGTAGGCGTACCAGCCGCGGGCGTCGTACGCCGGCCGCTCGCGGAGTTTGACCTTGGCATCCAGGTACTCGCTCTGCACGGACCAGGGGCCGCCGATCCATAGGGCTTCCAGACCGCGACGATCGACATGCTCGGCGATGCGCAACGCACCGGAATCCACCAGGCGCTGCGTGATCAGGCCGGCTTCGGGCAGCGCGCGCAAGCGTACGCTGGGCGGGTTGTAGTGGCCGCGCCCGTCGGTCGTTCCCTGCGGCGACTCGCGCGACAGGGAGCCGCCAAGATGCAACACGTTGCCCGGTGAATTGAACGGCGTCCAGGCGGCGCGCCCGGCCACCATGCGGCCGTCGAGATCGCCTTGGAGGTTGCCGCCCTTGTAATAGCCGAGTTGGACGAGGTAGTTCTTGCGGGTCAGCGCCCAGTCCATACCGAGGCGGCGGTTCGCATAGATCGCCTGCATCGGCAGCGATGTCTCCATGAACGACGTACTGCCCGTGCTGGTATTGCCCTCGAAACCCACGGGCGTCTTCATGAAACCGACGCGCAGCGCACCGTAGTCAGCGCCAAGCAGCGCCTTGCTCTGCACGCGGAAGAACACGTCGAGCCAGGTCTTGGTCTGGAAGTCGAACACAACGGTACCGTCGTAGACGCCCTTCTTGCGGATGAACATGCCGAATTCTTTGCGGCGGTTCGTCTGCGCGTTCTCGTACACGCCCTGGTCGTCGGAAAAGCGATCCAGGTCGTACTGGTACTTTAACGAGAGGCCGACATCGGTGCCGTCGGCGAAGACGTAGTGCGTTGGCCAGTTGGTGCGCCAGTCGTAATCGTTGCGCGGCGCATCGGCCGCGGTGGCGATAGCCGGCGCCATCAGCGCCAGGGCGCCGAGGATGGTTTTCTTCACGATGCAACCCCTGACTGGCGAGCCTTCGTCGGCACCGCGCTGTGAAACCCGAGAATGTGCGTGCCTGAGAATCCGCTCATGTCACGGTAGTGTCATCGGCAGGTTCTTGCGAGCCTTTAAGTGGCTGTCTTCACATAGATGCCGGCCACTGCGACATGCCAAAAAAAGACGCCCCCGAACGGGGGGCGTCTTCGTGGTCCAGCGGATCGGCGGGGGCGCCATGGCGCCCCGTCGGGTCATCGATCAGATCGCGTAGTACATCTGGAACTCGAGCGGATGCGTGCTGGCACGGTAACGGGTCACTTCCTGCATCTTCAGCGCGATGTAGCCATCGATGAAGTCGTCGGTGAACACACCGCCCGCCTTGAGGAATTCGCGGTCCTTGTCGAGCGCAACGAGGGCTTCGTCGAGGCTCGCGCAAACCTGCGGGATGTTCTTCTCCTCTTCCGGCGGCAGGTCGTAGAGATCCTTGTCGGCCGGAGCACCCGGGTCGATCTTGTTCAGGATGCCGTCGAGGCCCGCCATCATCAGCACGGTGAAGGTGAGATAGCCGGACTGCATCGGGTCCGGGAAACGGATCTCGATACGACGGCCCTTCGGGCTGGACACGTACGGAATGCGGCAGGACGCCGAGCGGTTGCGCGCCGAGTAGGCGAGCATCACCGGTGCTTCGAAGCCCGGCACCAGACGCTTGTAGCTGTTGGTGGTGGAGTTGGCAAAGGCGTTGATGGCCTTGGCGTGCTTGAAGATGCCGCCGATGTACCACAGCGCCGTCTGCGACAGGCCGCCGTACAGGTCGCCCGCGAAGAGGTTCTCGCCGTTCTTCGACAGCGACTGGTGCACGTGCATGCCCGAGCCGTTGTCGCCGACGATCGGCTTCGGCATGAAGGTCACGGTCTTGCCGGCCTGGTGTGCCACGTTCTTGATGACGTAC
>Ga0209148_1000895_pt1 | contig 20306 bp, 21 predicted proteins | sample AraplaCol_mMF_r2_2_FD_184288 | JGI IMG/M metagenome (GOLD analysis project Ga0209148, IMG submission 184288) | Arabidopsis root microbial communities from North Carolina, USA - plate scrape CL_Col_mMF_r2 (SPAdes) (version 2) | ecosystem: Host-associated > Plants > Roots > Endosphere | place... | reverse complement strand
TGCGAAACGATGATACGGCACGTTGGGGATGTTCTGAGAGGCGTCGAATTTCGGGTCGCCGGCCATCACACGTTGTTCCCAGGTAACCTGGTTGAGGTCCTCATTGTTGAAGACGCAGACGATCAGGCGATGGTCCGGCCACTGCCGCCAGTATTTGGCGATGGTGATGGTCTCCGCCATGTTGTTCATTTGCATGGCCCCGTCACCCACTAGGGCAATGACGGGGCGTGTTGGATGGGTGAATTTCGCGGCGATCGCATAAGGCACGGCGGCCCCCATCGAGGCGAGCCCGCCTGATAGGGAAGCCTTCATGCCGCGCCGGATCCGTAGGTCCCGCGCATACCAGTTGGCGCAGGAACCCGAGTCACTGGTTAGGATCACCCCCTCGGGCAATCTCGGCGACAATTCCCAGGCAACCCGCTGCGGGTTGATCGGCGAGGCGGGCTGCATCGCGCGATCCTCCAGCTTTTTCCACCAATCCTGGAGGTCGTCGGCAATCTGCCGGCGCCAGCCCGTCTCCTCTTTCGGCTTCAACAAAGGCAGCAGGGTGCGCAAGGTCTCGGCCGCATCACCCATCAAGCTCACTTCCATCGGATAGCGCAGCGACAGCATGTCCGCGGCGATGTCGATCTGGATGCCGCGGGCTTGTCCCTCTTCGGGCAGGAACTCGGAATAGGGAAATCCTGATCCGATCATCAGAAAAGCATCGCATTCGCGCATCAACTTATAGCTCGGTTCGGTACCAAGCAGCCCGATGGAGCCGGTAACCCAGGGGAGATCGTCCGGCAGCACCGCTTTGCCGAGAAGCGCCTTGGCTGCACCTGCACCAAGCCGATCTGCCACAGCGATCACCTCGTCGGTCGCGTTCAGGGCACCGGCGCCCACCAGCATCGCCACCTTGCTGCTATCATTGAGGATCGCCGCGGCACGGTGCAATTCCGCCTCGCCCGGAATGATGCGCGGCGGTGAGAAGCCGATCCCGGAGTGAACCGTGCCGTGCTTGTTGGGTGGGCTTTCGTAGGGCAGTTCCTGCAGATCGTTTGGCAAGATCAGCGCCGTCACACGGCGCTCACCCAACGCTGTCCGTATCGCTCGATCGACTAGGTGACGGACCTGCGGTGCCGACGAGGCCTGCTGTACGAAAGCACCGGCGACATCCTTAAACATGCTGACAAGGTCGACCTCCTGTTGATAGTGGCTGCCGAGGGCACTACGGGCCTGCTGCCCGGCGATTGCAAGAACAGGCATATGATCCATCCTTGCGTCATAGAGGCCGGTGAGAAGATGCGACGCACCGGGGCCTGAGGTCGCGATGCAGACACCCAACTCGCCGGTGAACTTAGCATGGGCGCTCGCCATGAAGGCGGCCATTTCTTCGTGCCGGGCCTGGATAAACTCGATCTTGCCCTCGGCGCGTTGAAGGGCACCAAAGACGCCGTTGATTCCATCACCCGGATAGCCATAGATGCGCCTGACGCCCCAATGATAGAGCCGCTCGATAATGAAATCGCTGACCTTTTGCGCCATGATGGTTTCCTCGGATGCTGGCCATGTGGCATCTCGGCTAACGAAATGCTTTTCTCCCGGGATGTTCCACATGGCATCGCCGGCAGGGTTGCCGCATGTCGCCACGTCTATACCTCTGCGATATGTGGAGTTAGCTCAATGACAGAGTCACGGCATTACCATCAGGATACAAACATCCTAAGAAGGCCGGCGATCATACGGTTTCAACCTGGGAGCCGAAGTATCAAAGGCTGCGCCCCAAAGCCGTCAGGTCCCAGGGCCGCCAAGTCGCGACCTCACGCGTCCGGCGCGCGGATAGCGTCGTCTGATGCACGGCGCACAGAGCTTCTTAAACGCTCAATCTCTTGCTGCTGAAGATCGAGGCGGTCGAGCACCATCGCCAAACAGGTTAGGAGCTGCCCCCAATAGAGTTCACGATGGGCGGCAAGGTCGCGGTGCAGAGGGATATGGCTGACCTGGCGTAGGAGAGCACGGCTGGATTCGACTTCGGGTAAGTTCATCACCCAATCTCCTTATCTAAACGCGAGTCCGGATATCTGTGTCTCAGCCGTCATGCTTTCGCGCAACTCGCCGATGTGTGTCATCGACCTTTCCGCGCTGCCGATCTTCAATCAGGACGACGCGGTTAGTGAAATTTGTTTCCGGTTATGACACGCATACAGAAGCATCCACAAATCAGAAGCATCCATAAATGCTTCTGTTCCATTGTCGCTCCAATATCCGATACTACCAGATATTCCAGGCGAGCTGGCAATCCGAGGGCGCTGACGCAGCGGGCCGGGCTTTCCGGCGCATCGCTAGAGACCGAGCTGGTGGAGGAACAAGCCTGCTTGCACTCCATTACGTCCTTGTCATTGAACACCAGAATGAAGAGGACAAAATGGATCGTAGACCAATTCTCGCGGCTGCTGACTGGGCGGGCGCCTACAGTTTCGCGATATGGTCCAATTTGCGGCGCTCAGGACCTTCGCCACATCCGAGGGGTGCCTGGGGGCGGGTATTTCCTGATACCGGAACACCATCGCGTGATATTGACTTTCCCGGCTGTCCCGCGCCGAGCGCCTGATATATCTATGGGCGGCCTGGTTGACGACAAAGGGCGGAGACGCCAGCGAGCGGAACCATGAAGGTGCTTGTCAGCGACGATGACGTTCTTCTGCGCCTGCTGCTTGTTGAAGAGCTGGCGAGTGCTCATATGGACGTGGTCGAGGCGGCCACGGCGTTAGAGGCCATCGATTACCTCACCACGCAGGCCGTCGACCTGGTTATCACGGACGTCAGAATGCCCGGCACGCTCGATGGTACCGATGTTGCCGCCTATTCGAAGCGCCGCTATCCGGCGACGCCCGTCATTGTTATTTCCGGCTTCCCCACCTCTGAGGATGAACGTGTGGCAGACGTCTTCATATCGAAGCCCATCGATATGGCCCGGCTTATTGCCCATGTTAAAGATCTGATGGGCGTGGCTGCCACCTAGATCGCCAATCGCCAGTCTAAATCGCCCCGGGTAAAGGGGTGCCATAACTGCCGTTATTTGCCGGTACCGTCACGGCTGAACGCTTCGATCATCGTGCGACAGAAAGCCGGTAGATCATCGGGGTTGCGCGAGGTAACCAGTTGGCGGTCTAGCACGACTTCCTCATCCACCCAGTCAGCGCCGGCATTCCTGAGGTCCGCCTCCAGCGACGGCCAGGATGTCATTCGTCGGCCATCGATGCCATGGGCGTTGATCAATGTCCATGGGCCATGGCAGATCGCCGCAATCGGCTTCTTTTCGGTCACGAAATGCTCGACGAAGTCGACCGCCTGCTGGTCGATGCGCAACGCATCGGGGTTCATGACGCCACCCGGAAGCACGAGCGCATCGAACTGGCTCGGATCGGTTTCCTCCAGCACGGCATCGACAGAGACCTTATCGGCGCGATCATGATGCTTGTAACCTTGGATGTCGCCGCGCTTGGGTGCGACGACTTCCACATCGGCGCCATGCCGGGCAAGCACAGCGCGCGGCATTGTCAGTTCGTCCTGTTCAAAGCCGTCCGTTGCCAGTATCGCGATATGCTTGCCGGTAAGGTCCTGCCGCGGGTCCTGCGCCATCTTCGTCTCCTGTCGGTTGGTAAACCAAGTGCCGGGTTTCCGATATTGTTCCGCTATAGATAAATCTCGTGCGCGCCGGGGGACAGACCGGAAAATGCAATGGGAACAGATTGGGGAACAACTGGAAAACGCTTAGCGGCGATGAAACCTACAGTCTTATTTCAGCCGATAAAGTCCGGGGAACATCCATCTATAGCCTGGCCGGCGAAAAGGCCGGCAAGGTCGAGGACCTGATGATCGACAAGATCAGCGGCAGGGTTGCTTATGCCGTGGTCCTTTTCGGCGGCTTCCTTGGCATGGGTGGTGAAAGGCGCGCTTTGCCATGGGCGGTGTTGAGCTACGACACCAACCGTGATGGCTATGTCGTCAGCGCTTCTGACGCAGTCCTCGAAGGCACACCACCGCTCGGTGATCTAGGCGACCGGGATTGGGGAACGCGGCTGCACACGTATTACGGGGTATCGCCCTTCTGGCTCTGACACGGTTGATGCGGTGCGGATGGCCCCGCATCGCCTAGAGGACCGCGAAGAAGCGCGGTGCCGAAGTCGGTCCGCGGCAGCCAAGAAGGCCGCCCGTACCAAGGGGCAGACGGCCTGCATCGCAGTCGCAAAAAAGGCAGCGAAGACCTGGGCTCGCCGTGGCTGAAGACGTATCCGGGAATGCTGTATAGCACTTTGCTGACAGGCGACAGGCTCGATCACGGTGCAGCTCGGTGCAATGCTGTGCCGCCTACCGATATGAACAGGATGTCAGAAGCAGCCATCTCTACATCCTCACACCGTCCCCGAAGGTTCACTGATGCGCGGCCAGCCATGCATTCATCTGCGCGATTTCTGATTTCTGCGCCTGCACAATTTTCCCGGCAAGCTTCTTCATCTCAGGATCCTGGCCGTATTTCAGTTCGACATTTGCCATGTCGACCGCCCCTTGGTGATGCGGAATCATTGACTTGACGAAATCCGCATCGGCATCGCCGGAATATGTCATGATCATGGCCTTCTGCATCTTTTCCATGGCGGCATTCAATGCTTGGTCTGCCTTGTCGCCCGCATTCGCGGCCAGGGCACCGGCGGAGGCCAGGAGGGCGACAGCGGTGGCAACGATGGTCATTCTGCATTTCGACATTATGGACATTCCCTCTCTTGCAGAAAAGCTTCCTCACATGTCTGCCATCTTCTGGCAGGTGGTGGCGCAGCTCTGACAGGCTGCCGCGCAGATCTCCATATCGCCGACCTCCTCGCAACTTTTCGCGCAGGCCGCACAAATCGTCGCGCATGCCTCACAGACGATTCGGTGCTGCTCGATATCGATGAGCATGATGGATGCCGTGGTGCGGCAAAGATCCGCGCAAGCCATCATCAGTTTGAAATGCTCTTTTTCCAAATGCCGACCGCCGATGACAAGGCAGTGGTTCATCGCTGTTTCAAGGCAGATTCGGTAGCAGCTGAGGCAATCATCGATGCAATTGCCAATCGCGGGATTCTGCGTCATTGCCATGGCCATGATACTTCTCCGTCGAGGTTCGGCTCAGAAACGAAAGGCTGCTGCCCTTGTTCCGCGATCAGTTCTCTGAATAGCCCAATCAACGGAGCTATATGATGCTCGTTCCGGTGACTGAGGGCCGGCCGAGGCTTTGGAAGCGAAAAAGGGGAGGCTGCTGCGAGCTTTTTAGAGAAAAGCTAGCTTCGCTTGGGGTCACTCCAGGGTTCAACCGATTGTTACTTGGGTCTTAGATCTGCGTTCCTAAGATGAATCTGAGAACGAATCCAGGATGATCCCCAGAAAGATGATTCAAAAGGAGCAGCGCATGGCTCAGGTCCATGAACGTGTTGGCAGTACACGAGACGAAGTCGGCACCCTTCTCGTCGATCACCTGAAAGATCTCCGTGCCTTCGCCAGGTCCTTGACGAAGGATCAGGTATCAGCCGATGACCTGGTGCAAGAGACTGTCGTTCGCGCGCTTTCGTCGGCCCATCTCTTCGCACCGGGAACCAATTTCAAGGCCTGGACTTTCACTATCCTGCGAAACGCTTTCTATACAGAAGGCCGAACGAACAGCCGGTTCGCGGCGCTTCCGGAACTGGACGAAGCCAGCAACGAACTTGGGCAGGACAAGCTGCTCGAGATGGCGGATTTCAAGCGGGCTTTCTGGCAGCTGAAGCCAGATCATCGCGAAGTTCTTATCCTCATCGGCCCGTCTGGTCTCTCCTATGAAGAGGTGGCGGAAATTTGTGGTTGCGCGATAGGCACCGTCAAGAGCCGCCTAAACCGAGCCCGCAGTGATCTTCATCGTATCATGAAGACGGGCGATCTCGAGACGACGAGACGCGATGTCGCCCCTATCTCGGGCTACCTCTATCGCGAAATGATGACGTTTCCGGATTGGCTGACACAAGACGATCGCCGGGCAGGATTCTTGTGACTCCCGGATTGTCGAGGCGACGCCATCGAGCGGGCGGCCAATCCAGGCTCGCCCGCAATAGAAATCGCCTAGGCTGGCGGCCGTCCTTTTCTCTTGAAACCCCGCAAGAAAGCGAGAACCGCGGCCTCATAGATATCGAGCCTGCTTCCCTTCGGTCGCGACGGGGGTGCTGGATCGGCCAGCCGCAACTTGAATTTACCAGCCAGGAACGCATTCTGAATATCTGAATGGATATAACATTTGCGACAGATCGTCGGTGTACTGCCGAGCTGATAAGCGACCTGGTTGATCACTTCGCGAAGCTGCTTCTTGCGACCCGTTGAGCTCGTCGCTTCTGCCGCGACAACGAGTTCGTGAAACATTTCTGCCGCGAGGACGGTGCCAGCCCAGGTCCGGTAGTCTTTGGCAGTGATGTCCTCGCCGGTGACCTCACGGAGATAAACGTTGATGTCGGTGGAGGTGACGGCTGTGAGTTCGCCTCGATCGTTCTCATACTGGAACAGCAATTGACCCGGCAGTTCCTGGCAGGCCCGGATAGTCCGGGCTGCTCGGCGGCTGGACAGCTGGACATTCGATCGCCGTTCCATAGCCGCAGAGTTGCCGCGCCGAAAGGACTACTGTTTCTTTCGATAATGCCGCGCCGCGGCGGCAATTATTGCAAGAGCGCGATCTTCATCACCCCTGCCGACCGGGACAATTTGCTTGCCCTCCTGCCTGGCATAACCGATGAAAAAGTGTTCGATTTGAAAGAGCAGGCCGTGGGGAAGATCGGTGAGGGATAGGAGCTTGTGGTCACGGCCCAGCGCGGTCGGTAGAACGACAATGCGATCGTTGCGGATCGTCTTCCCTGACTGTGTCTGCTCGAGTTCAAAGACGCCCAGCGCTTTCCCGCAGACAAGGCTGCCCATCTGAAGTGGTTCATCGAAAATGACCACGGCATCGAGGGGATCTCCGTCTTCGGCACAGGTGGCGGGAATAAAACCGAAATCGACCGGAAAGCAGAAGCCGCGCGGCAGAATCCTTTTCAGCCGAAACACCTCAAAATTCCGATCAAACACATATTTGCTCTGGCTGCCGCGCGGCGTCTCAATCACAACCAGGATATCGCCGGTTGCCGGGTCACGCCAAGGGAGAGATGGAAACGGAGCGGTGGGTGAGATCATCGCAGGATATCCACATTGTTGTGGAACGCGCGTATTGCCAATTATGTCGCATCCCCTTGCCTCCGCCAATATGCCTGCTTTTCGGCTCAATGTGTGCAGAAGCGGTGCAGGTAAAGCTGGAACAACTCGCCGTCATAGAGCTTGTAGAGATATCTGGTCGCATCTCTTTGCCAGCTCCTGTATCCCCGTCCGCAGAGATCCCGGCTGAGCTCCCAACGGGATGATGTCGTCGTTCGCGGATGATACCGACATCGGATGAGGCATCCCATGAGTTCGGAACAGAATGAGGGAGTCGCCAAGCCAGAATCCTCGATCGCAATATATGCGGCTTTGGCAGGCAACCTCGCCATCGCTGGAACAAAATTCGCCGCAGCCATCTGGAGCGGCAGCGGCGCCATGTTGAGCGAGGCCATCCATTCCACTATCGACACGGCCAATCAGATTCTCCTACTATACGGCCTTCACCGAGCAGGTCGTCGAGCGGATCGCCAGCATCCCTTCGGCTACGGCATGGAGTTCTATTTCTGGGCATTTGTCGTTGCCCTGCTGATTTTTGCGCTGGGCGGGGTCTTGACGGTCTATGAAGGCGTCAGGCGCTTATCAGAGCCTGCGGCGTTTACCGATCCCTGGATCAACTATGTCGTTCTCGGCTGCGCCTTTCTCTTCGAATTCATGTCGTTTCGCGTCGCTTGGCGCCGGGTTCGGACGACACACCCAACCGTTAGCCTCTGGCGCGCCGTGCTGGTCAGTAAGGATCCGGGTATCTTCACGGTGTTGCTGGAAGATTCATCTGCACTTCTGGGTCTCATCATCGCCGCGATCGGCCTCAGCCTCGCTCTTTATCTCCATGACCCGCTCTATGACGCCTTGGCGTCTATCGCTATCGGCATCCTTCTGGTTGGAACATCGATCATTCTCGCCGGAGAAACGCGCAGCCTGCTCATTGGCGAAAGCGCCGGCAGATCGGTCGTGCAATTTGTCCGCCATGAATTGCAAGCGGATCGTCGTATCCAAGAGGTGGACGAAGTCCTCACCATGCATTTTGGTCCGACCGATATCCTGGTTGCCGTCAGCCTCGATTTCAAAGACCATCTCAGCGCTGAGCAGGTGGAGACGGCGATTGATGAAATCACCGAACACCTCCGATCCGAGATGCCGGATATCAAGCGGCTTTTCCTGCGACCGAGCAGGAAAGCCGATACGCGGAAAACACGGGTGGCGTGATTCCCCACCAAATGACAATGTCTTTACTGCGGTGCCCTGCAACTCAGGGTGCGGCGTCAATGCGAAGCCCGTAAAGCTGCCAACCGAAGCCAATCGCGCGGCAGATCTTTTCGATTGTCACTTCCCGCCATCAACGCTGAGCACCTGGCCGGAAATCCAGTTGGCTTCTTCTGACGCGAAGAAGAGCACGGCATTGGCGATATCTTCCGGCTGGCCCAGACGCTTCAGCGCAATATTCTGGACGAGCTTTTCCTGGCCAGCTTCGCCCATCGCCTCCCATTGCCGCTCGGTCGCAGGATTGGAGCGGATGAAGCCGGGCGCCACGTTGTTGACGGTGATATTCCAGGGGCCGAACTCATGCGCCAGCTGCCGCGTCAGACCGATCTGGCCCGCCTTGGCACTGGCATAGGCCTGGATGCCGGTGAGACTGATGCCAAGTCCGGCACCGCTGGAGATATTGACGATGCGTCCCCAGCGCCGCGCTTTCATACCGGGCGCCACCGCCTGTGCCATCAGGAAGACGGCGGTCATATTGACATCGACGACATCATGCCAATCCTGAGGGGTGATCTGCTCGATCGGCCGGCCGCTCTGGCCGCGCACACCGCCGGCATTGTTGACGAGGATATCAACGCTATTGCCGATCTCGGCAGCCATTTTCTTGACGGCCACCGGATCGGTGACGTCGAGCACGCGGCTGCTGCAGCCGTTACCGGCGATCCGTGCCGTTTCGGCGACTTCTTCAGCGATGATGTCGCAAGCGATGACCGCGGCGCCTTGATTGGCAAAAGCGATGGCGATTGCCCGGCCGAAACCATGTGCCGCGCCGGTGACGAGAATTTGCCGACCGGCGAAACGGTCGCTCATGCTTGCACCGCTGCGGCCGCTGCCTCGGCGAGTTCGTCCAGCCCCGCGAGTTCGAGGTTGCGCTTGCCGTCTTCCGTCCGATGGATGAGGTCGATGAGTTTCACGGTGAGCGGAGTCGGGATCCCGTGTTGCCGGCCGATCTCGACGATCGGGCCAAGCTGTGCATCGACTTCCGTCTTGCGTTTGCGGATGGCGAGGTCGCGCCAGATCCCTGAATGCGTCTTCGCGGATTTCCGATTATGGACGACCATGTCATCGAAGGAGCGGGCCGTTTCCGCGGGTGGCGCATCGGGCAGGAAGGCGCCGGGATTGAAACCGTCGAAGGTTTCGAGCCGGATGCCCTCCGCCGCAGCGACTCGGCCGACCTCATGCGCGAGAGCTGTCAGGACCGGCCGGTAGCGCGCCAAAGCGAGGACATCCGCGATGCTGTCATTGGTAACGGCGGTGGCGAAGAGCAGCGCGCCATAGATCAGCTTCGACCACAGATAGCCGAAGATGTTGCCGGTGAGGACCGCCTTGTCGTCGAAGCGCAGCAACTGGTGATGCAATGCCGTGATGCGTTCGCTGCGACTGCCATCGAGTTCGCCGACCACGACGGCAGCACGACCGCCATAGAGAACGACACCGGGCTCGAGATAATCGGCACCAAAATTGACGAAGGCGCCGACCGTGCGATCGGCGCCGATGGTAGCAGCGATGACACGCTCATTGAGGCCGTTCTGAAAGGAGACGACAAATCCATCGGCGGCAAGATGCGGTGCCAATGTGGCGAGGGCCGCCTCGGTATGATGCGCTTTTACGGCGAGGAAGATGCGCCGATAGGTGCCGGTTACCTCGGTCGGCGTAAATGCCCGGGCTTTCACCGCATGCGGTGCGATCGGGCCGGTGATCGTCAGGCCGCGTTCATTGATCGCCGCGACATGTGCTGCATCCTGGTCGACGAAGAGCACATCCTCGCCGTCGCGAATGAAGGCAGCGCCGAGGGTGCCGCCGATGGCGCCGGCGCCCCAGACCAGCGTCGGTCCGGTCGATGTCGTGTCACTCATGACCAGTTGGTTTCCAGGAGTTCGCGTGTCTCGGCGACGGCGACATCCCAGAGCGCCGCCATCTCCGCGTCGCTGCGCTCGTAATAGCCCCCGAAATTGCCGTCGCCGAGGAAATCGCGCAAGGCGGTCGGCCCGTAGAGGCGCAGCTTGGTGAAGTCGATCATCGGCTTCTGCTGGGTCGGCTGGTCGACCCCGGCAATGCGCGTCCAGGGGAAGTTCTCCATCCAGGAGGCATGGGAGGCGACCGGATCGATCTCCTTCACCTTGGCCCAGGTCTTGGGCGCGTTCCACCAGTTGTGGAACTTGATCGTCATCTCCTCATTGACCGATTGCCATTCGCCGGCAGCGCTCTGTGCCGGCTGGTTGCCGCCATGGCCGTTGACGATGAGGATGCGGCGGAAGCCCTGGCGCTTCAGGTTGTCGAGGATGTCATGCATGATCCGCGCATGGGTCTCGACCTTCAGGCTGATGGTGCCGGGATAAGCGGTGAAATAGGGCGTGATGCCATAGGGCAAGGCCGGGAAGACCGGCACGCCCAGCGGTTCGGCGGCATCAGCGGAGACTTTCTCCGACAGGATGGAATCCACCGACAGGCTGAGGAAGGCATGTTGCTCGGTGCTGCCGATCGGCAGGACGGCGCGATCATCCTTCTTGAGGTAGTCCTCGACCTGTTGCCAATGCATGTTGCTGATTTTCATGATGCTTCTTCCAGGCTGGCGTCCGACCCAGCAGACGGCGACAGAAGCGGTCCCACCACGCGATGGACATCGGCGGGATCCGGGGTGTGACGATATTCGAAGGCAGTGGTGCCGGCCGGCAGGCGGTCGACCAGGTCTTCCGCGCCGGTCGCATAGACCAGGACGTCGCAACGCCGCAACAGCGCATCGAGATCTGGCGCGTCCAGCAACCGTACGAAGATCGCCGGCACATGGGGGGCAAAACGCTGTACGGCCGATTTCATCAGCGGCGTGAATTCGGGGAAGATCGATACGACGGCAACCTTGGCCAGCGGATCAAGTGCCGCCAGTGAGCGCCTGGTCGCCTCAGACGGGATGAAGCTGATGGCGGCAACGACAGAGCCCGGCAGCAGCTTCACGACTTCATGCCGACGATGCGCGAAGGTGAGGACGAGGTCGGCCGCTGCCGCCCGTTGATGGGCAGCAGCATCACGCCTGACGGCTTCTATGGTCAGCGCCTCGATCGTGACGCTTGGCCCGAGCGTATCGGCGATCGCCTGCGCATAAGCGGAGGTGGCGGCTTCGAAATTGCCTACTAAAGCGATGTGCTTGCGCCTGCCGCCGGCGAGGCGCTCGGCCATCCGCGCGCCGATCAAGCCGACGAGATCGCTCGCCCGCAGCCCCATGGCGAGGCCGTCATCGATGAGGCGGTCGATGCCCCGGTGCAACGCCGTCATATCGGCCCCGGTTCGCGGCATCGGCTTGCCGGCATCGGCAACGAAGGTGCCGGCACCAAGGCGCGATTGCAGCAGACCCTGGTCCTTGAGTTCGCGATAGACCTGGGCGACCGTCATGGGGGCGACACCGAGCAATTCGGCCATTTCGCGCACGGAGGGCAGGCGTTCCCCTGGCGCGAGCTCGCCGAAGCCGATACCGTATTCGATGAGACCCCGGAGCTGCGTACCCAGCGGCACTGGCAGATCTCGGTCTAATCGGAATTCCATCCCATCATCTTTCGTCGTTTCGCCCTATCGCACCGCGATTGTACTAGCTTGATAGTACGCTGAGGTTAACACGAGCCCCCGGCGCGAGCAATCTTCGTTACCTTCGCGAGAAAACCGCGCATTGACATACCGCGCTGCACAAGATTACCGTGCTAGTCAATTAGAACACTAAACAATAATCAAAACACAAATCACAAAGACAGGTCGGAGGTAGGGAGATGAGAGCGTCTTTTCGAAACATGGCGGCTGCTTTGCTTGTGGCTGCCGGCATTGTCGGTTCACTGTCCAACGCCGCTGAAGCAGTCACGCGTGGCGGCACCCTGGTTTATGGGCGTTATGCGGACAGCCTGTTCCTTGAGCCGGTGCTCAACGACGCCAATGTCGATATCTGGATCCTGTCGAATATCTACGACACGCTGTTATTGCCAACCGATGATGGCAAAAGCGTGCAGCCCGGCCTGGCGACGGCCTGGAAGGTGGCGGATGACGGCAAGAGTGTTACCCTGACCCTGCGCGACAATATCAAGTTCTCCGACGGCTCGCCGATCACGGCCGAGGATGTCCAATGGTCGTTGAAGCGGGCGGCCACGCCGAATAACGGCATCTGGCAGTTCATGGTGGAATCGATCGATGATGTCGTGATCCAGGATCCGAAGACCGTTGTGCTCAAGCTGAAGCATACCGATCCGGCAATCCTGACGGCGCTGACGGTGTTCAATACCTCGATCATGCCGAAGAAGCTGTTCGAGGCGGCTCCCGGTGCAACTGATGCCGACAAGGCGAAGGCCTTCGCCGAGCATCCGGTCGGTTCCGGCCCCTTCATCCTGCAATCCTGGCAGCGCAATTCGGAAATGAAGCTGGTGCGCAATCCCTATTACTGGCGTCAGGGAGAAGATGGAAAGCCGCTGCCTTATCTCGATGGCATCACCTTCGAGGTGATCCCCGATGATGCGACGCGCCTGCTGAAATTGAAATCAGGCGAGCTCGATGGTGCCGAGTTCATTCCCTATTCGCGGGTCGAGGAATTGAAGGCGGATGCCAACCTCAATATGGTGCTCTTTCCCTCGACACGGGTGGAATATGCGACCTTGAACGTGCGGCCAAAGCTCAGCGACGGGTCGGACAATCCGCTGTCCAATGAGAAGGTGCGCCAGGCTCTGAACTATGCCGTCGACAAGGACGGCATCATCCAGGTCGTCACTCATGGCGTCGGCACGCCGATGACCTCCTTCATGTCGACCGCCACGCCGTTCCATAGCGGTACGACGCCGCTTTTCCCGGTGGATGTCGAGAAGGCGAAACAGCTGCTGAAGGATGCCGGCTATCCGAATGGTTTCAAGACCAGCATCTTTGCCCTCTCGGGCAATGAAGACGAGATCAACATTTCCACGACATTGCAGCAGATGTGGGCGCAGATCGGCGTGACACTCGACATCCAGCAGGTCGACAACGCCACCCGCACGGCGAAGTACCGGGCCGGCGATTTCACGATGCGTCTCGGCGCCTGGACCGACGATATCGCCGATCCCAACGAGATCGCTTCCTATTTCGTCTATTCGAAGAATATCGGCGCCCTGCACACGTCCTGGAAGAATGACGAGGTCGACCAGCTGTTCGAACAGTCGCAGCAGGAACTGGATCCGAAGAAGCGTGCCGACGACTATGCCAAGATCCAGGCGACCTATAACGCGACGGGCCCGATCGTGCCGCTTTATGAGACACCTTACCCGGTGGCGCTGAAGAAGTCGGTCAAGGGCTTCGTGCAGATTCCGCTCGGCAACAACATTTTCAGTTCTACCTATATCGAAAAGTAAGGCAGACTTACTTCTTGCTGCCACGCAACCAGGCCCCGTCCCTTACAGGGACGGGGCTCCATTTCCGCTTTGATCCTGTGTTGATCCGTTGAGGAGCCCTTGGCCGGTCTCGGTTATATCTTGCGCAGAGTGGCCCTGATGGTGCCCACGCTGGTGGTGATATTGGTGGTGACTTTCGTGATCGTCCGGTCGCTGCCGGGCGATCCCGCCAGCGCCATGATCGGCGACCGGGCTACCGACCAGGATGCAGCCCGCATCAATGCCGAGCTCGGGCTGGATCGCTCGTTGCCGGTACAATTCATCTTTTTCGTGGAACGGGTCTTCCGGGGCGATCTCGGCACGTCGTTCTCGATCAAGCTGCCGGTTTCCGAGGTCATTGCCGACAGGTTGCCGGCGACCTTGATCCTGACGGCAATGGCCGCCGTGTTTGCCCTGTTGCTGGCCGTCCCGCTTGCCTTTCTCGCCGCGATCAAGCGCAACCGGGTCGAGGATGTGGCGATCCGGAGCGCTTTCCAGGTCGGGCTGTCGATGCCGGTCTTCTATACCGGCCTGGTGCTGCTGACGGTCCTGGGGGCGGGGCTGCACTGGTTTCCGGTCGGCGGCTATGGTGACGATCTCGCCTCGCACTTCTATCACCTGTTCCTGCCGGCCTTGGCCATCGCGGTGACGCTGGCCGCCATCCTGATGCGCAGCCTGCGCTCGGCGATCATCACGGTTCTCGATGCGGAATATCTGGATTTCGCCCGGTCGAAGGGCCTGGCCAATCGCGTGATCATTCTGCGCCATGTGCTGCGTAACGCCTTCATTTCCACAGTGACCCTGCTTGGCCTGCATATCGGCACGGTGGTCGGCAGTGCGGTCATCACCGAAACGGTTTTTGCTATTCCGGGGATCGGCCGGCTGATGATCGACAGCATCTATGCGCGCGACTATCCGATGGTGCAGGGCCTGACCTTGGTGCTGGCGGTGCTGGTTTCCGTCATCTTTCTCGCGACCGATCTCATCCAGGCCGCCCTCGACCCGCGGATCGCGCGATGACGGCGATTACGCAAGACACGCCGGTCCGCCGCTACAGTCTCCGCCTGTCATGGCCATTGGTGATCGGCGGTGTGATCCTCTTCGCCGGCCTCTTGCTCGCCATTGTTCCAGAGCTCGCGGCGCCGTATCAGCCGAATGCCTTCGACTACAAGTCGATCCTGAAGCCGCCTTCCTGGGCGCATCCTTTCGGCACCGATAATTTCGGCCGCGATATGCTGTCGCGCGTGATCTATGCCTATCGTGTCGATATGGAGATCGCTGTCTTCGCTACCTCGTTTCCGTTTGTCTTCGGGACGCTGATTGGTGCCCTGGTCGGCTACTATGGCGGCTGGGCGGAGGCGGTCTTAGGTCGCATCGTCGATGCGCTCATCACCTTTCCATTGCTGGTGCTGGTGATCGCCATCGTCGCCATTCTGGGACCCGGCCTGAGTAATATGTATATCGCCTTCGGCATCATCTACTGGGTGTTCTATGCGCGGCTGATCGCCGGCGACATGAAGGTGCAGCGGCACCTGGACTATGCCGCCGCGGGGAAGGTCATGGGTTATAGCGATCTGCGGATCATTCTCCGCCATCTGCTGCCCAATGTGATCGTCGGTGGCATCGTCTACTGGATGACCGATATGGCCCTGGCGATCCTGATCGGCTCCAGCCTCGGCTATCTCGGGCTCGGCGTGCAGCCGCCCGCATCCGAATGGGGCGTGCTGATCGCCGGAGGGAAGAACTACATGTCGACGGCCTGGTGGATCACGATTTTCCCCGGCATCTCCATCGTTCTTGCAGGGCTGGGTTTCAGCCTGTTCGGCGACGGGCTGGCCGATCTGCTGCGGCCGAGGCGCTGATGCTGTATCAACCACAAACCCGGGATCAGGGCCACCCGGCCCACCAGTTGCGGGTGCGGAACCTCACCACGACCTTGCCTACCTCCAAAGGCCATATGGCGGCGGTGAGCGATGTCAGCTTCGACGTCGCACCCGGCGAGGTACTGGGGCTGGTCGGCGAATCCGGCTCCGGCAAGAGCATGACCTTGCGCTCAATCCTGCGCCTGGCGCCGCCGCGCGCGGTCCTGTCCGGCAGCGTGCAATGGGGCGACGAACAACTGCTCACCGTTCCTGCTGGCCGCCTGCGCGCGCTTCGCGGGCGCGATATCGCCATGATCTTCCAGGAACCGATGACGGCACTCAACCCGGTCCTGTCGGTCCATCGCCAGATCGATGAATCGCTTGCCGTCCATACTGACCTCGATGCCCGCGGGCGCCGGACCCGGGCGATCGAGCTCCTTGACCTGGTCGGCATCCCGGCGGCGGCCAGCCGGGTCGACGATTACCCGCATCAATTCTCCGGTGGCATGCGACAACGGGCGATGATCGCCATTGCGCTGGCACCACAGCCGCGCCTGCTATTGGCCGATGAGCCGACGACGGCACTGGATGTGACGATCCAGGACCAGATTCTCAAGCTTATTCTCGATCTGCGCGACCGGCTGGGCATGAGCGTCATCTTCGTCACCCATGACCTCGGCGTCGTGGCCCAGACCTGCGACCGGGTGGCGGTGATGTATGCCGGCCGGATCGTCGAGACGGGGGCTGTCAGCGAAGTCTTCCGCGCGCCGCACCATCCCTATACCAGGGGCCTGCTTGGCTCGGTGCCGCAAAGTGGCGATGAACGCCGGCCGCTTCTGTCGATCGAAGGAACGCCGCCCGCCCTCTCGGCGATGCCGAAGGGCTGCGCCTTTCATCCGCGCTGCACCTTCCGGAGTGTGCGCTGCGAAGTGGAATTGCCGTTGCTCGGGGATATCGGCGCCCATGTCGCCGCCTGTTTCCATCAGGCCGAGGTCATGGCGGCAAATCGGGGTGGCGCATGATTGGTGCGCCTCCGATACCCGCCGTGCTGGAAGTCGACCAGCTGAATGTGCGTTTCGCTGCGCGGCAATCGGTGCTGAAGCGTCTGATGGGCGAACCTCGGCGCGAGGTGCATGCCCTCAATGGCGTTTCCCTGCAACTGTTCCGCGGCGAGACCTTGGGAATCGTCGGCGAATCCGGCTGCGGCAAGTCAACCCTGGCGCGGACCATGGTCGGGCTGATCCCGCCGGATAGCGGACAGGTCGTCTTCGACGGCACGGATATCGGCAAGTTGCGGGGGAGCGAAAGGCGCCGCTTCAATCGCCGCGTCCAGATGATTTTCCAGGACCCCTACGGCTCGCTCAATCCGCGCATGACCGTCAGTCAGATCTTGACCGAGGCACTGACCGTGCATCGCATGCGTCCGCGCCCTGCCATCGCCGCCCGGGTTGCGGAACTGCTTGATCTCGTGCGGTTGCCGCAGGATGCCGCCGAGAAGCTGCCGCATGAATTCTCCGGCGGGCAACGCCAGCGCATCGGCATTGCGCGGGCGCTTTCCGTTGAACCCGAGGTGCTGATCGCCGATGAGCTGGTCTCTGCCCTTGATGTCTCCGTGCAGGCGCAGGTCATCAATCTTTTGCTTGATCTGCAGGAACGACTGAAGCTGACGGTTCTCTTCGTCGCCCACGATCTGCGCCTGGTGCGGCATCTCTCGCACCGCGTCGCCGTCATGTATCTGGGGGAAATTGTCGAGATCGGCAAAACCGAAGAGCTGTTCGCCGCGCCCCGACATCCTTATACCCGCGGCCTGCTCGATGCTGCGCCGGATCTCGATCCCGCGCGTCGCAGCCGTGTCGCCAGCGTGCGGGGCGAGCTGCCAAGCCCGGTCGCATTGCCCACCGGCTGCCATTTCCATCCCCGTTGCCGATTTGCCTTTGACCGTTGCGTGCAGGAGCATCCCATCCTGACCGAGCGCGGTGATTCCCATCTCGCAGCCTGCCATCTGGTGGATTTCGGTAGCCCGCAATCGGCACCGGCAGATATTGGCGCAACCGTCGTTTGACCCGGGAGGAGGACGCATCGATGACGTCACCCGTCAGTCTGTTCGATCAGGAGATCGGCCGCCTGAATGACGTGTTATGCGCGATCAATCTGCTTGGCTGGGACGCGCGCACACAGATGCCGGCGGGTGCCGCACAGATGCGTGGTGCCCAGGTGGCGACGCTGACGGGCCTGGCGCGTGGCATCGCAACGGGGCAGGCGATGCGAGATGCCATCGCCCGGGAACTCGATCATCTCGACGACCGGCCGGGGAGCGCCTTGCGCCGGCGTGCCGTCCTCGATACCCAGGCGGCGATCGATATCGCCGGCCGGATTCCCGAAAAGCTGGTGGTCGAAGCGGCGGCCTTGAAGACCAAGGCGCAGCAGGTCTGGGCCGAGGCACGGGCCAAGAATGATTTTGCCCTGTTCCAGCGGTTGCTCGAACGCACTGTCGATATCCAGCGGGAGATCGCGACGGCGATCGGTTATGTGGCGCATCCCTATGATGCGCTGATCCGGCAATACGAACCAGGCATGACGCTGGCGGATTTGCAAAAACTCTTCGCCCGTCTCAAGGCCGGGCTCCTGCCGCTGATCGATACAGCTCGGGGCCGCCCGCAACCACGGCTGGACGTTCTCGAGCGGACCTATCCGGTCGATGTCCAGAAGCGTTTCGCGCTCGGGATCGCACAGCGTTTCGGCTACGACCTCAAGCGCGGACGTCTTGATGAGACGGTGCATCCGTTCGAGATTTCCTTCACCCGCGAGGATGTGCGTATCACCGGACGTTTCCGGGAGAACTGGCTGCCCGGCGGCTTGTTCGCGATCTGGCATGAGGCCGGCCATGGCATCTATGAGCAGGGGATCGATCCGTCCTTCAGCCGCGGCGCCTTTGTCACCGACATCCTCAATCTATATGCCGTCGGCGGCACCAGTTTCGGCATGCATGAATCGCAATCGCGCCTGTTCGAGAACCGGGTTGGCCGCTCCCATCGCTTCTGGGAGTTGCATTATGCTGACTTGCAGCAGCATTTTCCGGAGAGTCTCGGCGACATCGATGTGGAGACCTTCTGGTGTGCCGTGAATGCCGTGCGGCCCAGTTTCATCCGGGTCGAGGCGGACGAGCTTACCTATGATTTCCACGTCATCCTGCGGGTGGAGATTGAGGCAGCGTTGATCGCCGGCGAGATTGCCGTCAGGGATCTGCCGGCAATCTGGGCAGAGAAGATGCAGACCTATCTCGGCCTCACTGTTCCTGACGATACGCGTGGTGTTCTGCAGGACGTTCACTGGTCCGCCGGCATGATCGGTTCCTTCCCGACCTATACGCTGGGCAATGTCATGGGGGCGCAGCTCTTCGCCGCCGCCCGTGAGGTTCCGGAGGTGGCGGCAGGCTTACATAATGGCGACTATCTGCCGCTGACGCATTGGCTCAACCATCATGTGCACCGGCATGGCCGAAGCCGGACGCCCGATGAGATTCTGCATGACGCGACGGGCAGTGGGCTCGACCCGGCCCCTTATCTGCGAGATCTGACCGAGAAAGTCGCGCTGCTGGCTTGAGCGGCGTCAGGAAGGAGAGACCGACATGGCGAAATGTGCACTGGCTATTCATGGCGGCTGTGGCGTGATGCGCCGCGAAGAATTGCCGGAGGCCGACTGGGAAGGGGCACGGCAGGACCTGGCTGCCTCCTTGCGCAGCGGTTGGGCGTTGCTGACGCGGGGCGGCTCGGCGCTGGACGCGGTCGAGGCCGCCGTCCGGGTCATGGAGGATTCGCCGCATTTCAATGCTGGCCACGGTGCCGCGCTTAACACCGCCGGAGAGCATGAGCTGGACGCATCCATCATGGATGGCGGCGACCTGCGTGCAGGTGCCATCTCGGCGGCACGGCGGATCCGCAATCCGATCCGCGCGGCGCGGGCGGTGCTGGAGAGTGATGAGTTCGTGATGGTCACGGGCCCGGCGGCGGATCGTTTCGCCGAGGCCCATGGGCTGGAGATCGTCGATCCCGGTTATTTCACGACGCCGCGCCGGCGCGAAGCGCTGCAGGCCATGAAGGCGCATGAGGTCGCGGGCACGGCACGACAGGCGCGTGAAGCCGAAAAACACGGTACCGTTGGCGCCGTGGCCTTGGACCAAGCCGGTCACCTCGCCGCCGCGACCTCAACCGGCGGCTATACCAACAAGCCAGAGGGGCGGGTCGGCGACAGCCCGATCATCGGCGCCGGTACTTATGCGCGGGACGGCATCTGTGCGGTTTCGGGGACGGGCAAGGGCGAGCTATTCATCCGCCACGTCCTCGGGCATGAGATCGCCAGCCGCATCGCCTATCTCGGCGAGTCACTGGAGACGGCGGCCAATCATCTGATCGCACATGATCTGCAGCCTTATCAGATCGGTGCCGGGCTGGTGGCGGTGGATGCGGCGGGGCATGTTTCTGCGCCGTTCAATACCGATGGCATGTATCGCGGCTGGGTGACCGTGGAGGGCGAGTTCTTCGTCGCCACGCATCAACAGGTAGTGCCGGTACGGTAGCCTGCTCTA
>Ga0209148_1000893_pt1 | contig 20349 bp, 18 predicted proteins | sample AraplaCol_mMF_r2_2_FD_184288 | JGI IMG/M metagenome (GOLD analysis project Ga0209148, IMG submission 184288) | Arabidopsis root microbial communities from North Carolina, USA - plate scrape CL_Col_mMF_r2 (SPAdes) (version 2) | ecosystem: Host-associated > Plants > Roots > Endosphere | place... | reverse complement strand
GAGGCTCTTGCCTGCTCGCACTTCAAAGCACCGGCGCCCCGTTTCGGGCACTCGGTACGGTCCTTCGGCGCGTGTCGACAAAAATCGCGGTTCAATTCGACCGAAAATTCCCTCACGTGCATCCACACATGCTCCGCCACACGTTCGCCATGAACACTTTGGAGTATCTGGTCCGTGGGTATTACAACGCTGTCGCCAAACTCTCATCCCAAACAGGACAGAATGCCGCTCTGGCACTATATATGACGCGTCAGGATCCGCTCATGGTCCTCCGAGATCTACTGGGACACAGCTCCGTTACTACCACCCAGTTGTACCTCGATCGATTAGACACTCGACGGATCTTCGCCGACGCGTTCGAGTCCGCTGCCTCGCATGGTTTGGAGGCCTCCAAGGCCGTGCTGGCAGAGGTTGAATCAGAGTTCGTAGAGGACGATTGCTAATGCCCGCCGTCTACTGCGATGATCCCATCTCCGTCCACTTCCTCTTTCCCGACGGGACAGCATGGATCGCCCGCTTTGAAGGAACGCCCAACCCGGAGTTGGCTCGCGACTTGGCGAGAGGCCTGGCTTCGCTGGCTCATCCACACGGAACAATTGCGAGTAAATCCTCTGCGGAGAATCACGCTGTGAGTCTCCGACGAATGGTGGAAGATACCTTCCAGCTAGGCTTCCATGGCCCTGCCAAAGATTTGAAACGTGAGACCGTCGTACAACACTGGCTATCCCGCCCCCACGCTCACGAGAGAAACACCCGGGCGTTGCTCAGAGGATTCGATTCTCTAACAGGCCACCTGGCTCCGGCGCTCCGCTTGCACCTTGCCGCAAGGCAGATTCACACTCGACCGCCCACCGCTCCCTACGCTGTCTACAGTCAGCAGGAATGGGGAAGGCTGTTGGACGTCTGCGAGGACATAATTGATCGTTCTTGGCGCGAGCATAAGCGGGTGCTGGACCTAGCTCGGCGAACCGATCCTATTGATGCAACCAATGAAGAAACCTTGGAGCGGTTGGCAGCAGATCACCTGCTCCGGACGGGTCCATCGACTATCTCCGAGGTACAGGCCGCAACGCATGAGAAGGGCGTCTCTCTTTCGGGTGCCATGATCGCGAACGTCAGACGGGCTGTCTTCAATGACATCGAGATTCAGCTGGCTTATAGGTTGCGCTTGGGGATGCTCACGGGAGTCGTGCCCGACGGCATTGACAGGCTGAAAACTACAGACATTTCCTGGGCGAGCCCCCATATCGCCAATATCAAGTATGTGAAAGGCCGCACGGGCCCTGAAGGGCTCACTCTTTCCAAAAGGGCTTCGAGGTTGTTGGAGCAATGGCTAGTTCACAGCGAGCCTGTTCGGCGCCACGCTCCACCGTCGAGGAGCGAAGATCTTTGGGTGATTTGCGGTTCAAAGGCCCATAAAGACCACATTTCAGGGCCGGCCTCCTTTGCCATCCATAGCGGGAAGATCACAGAGAAGTATGAACTCTTGGACGATCAGGGCATGCCGCTTCGGCTTCACAGGGGTCGGATCAGGGCGACTTACGTCGCACTGATGGCCAGCCGACACTGGAACGGACGGTCGACAATCGACCCGAACCACAGCGCGGCGGTCGAAGGGCGCCACTACTTGGCAAGCGTCGACGAAACGTACGAATTGATGCTGACAGAGATCGTCGAAGAGGCTCAATCCGACATGTTGAGAAAGGGGGTTCCCGTGAAGGTTCTGACTGACGAGGATTTAGCACGTTCGAGTCTTGACTTCGCTGACGGGTTGGATGTCCCCATGTTGCCCGACTCCCCGTTAGCGAGGCTCTTGTCTGGGGAACAGGACGTCTTTTTGGCTTCGTGCGCAAATCAACTCGAGAGTCCATTTGGGGTGAAAGGTAAGGCGTGCGCAGCCAGAGTCTGGGTCTGTTTGGCTTGTCCACTCGCAGTCTTCCTACCGCGCCATGCGCGAAACCTGCTTGAGTTGAAGGCATTTTTCGCGAGGCAGTCGCGTCAGCTTCCCGTGAGGGAGTTCATGAGTATATATGGCCCCTACGCCATCCGGTTGGATCAAGAGATCCTTCCCCGTTTCAATCCGAGAGTGTTGGAAATGGCATCCCTTGCTGTTTCCGACCAAGACTATGCTTTGCCGCTGCGTCCAGAGGAGGCCACCCTGTGAGAAGGGCTGCACGTTCAGAGTTGCAACATGTCTACCCTTCATTGTTTGCCGGCTCGGATCTCTTCCAACTGACGGGGCACGAGCACGAGCCAGGAACAGTTCGACCACTCTATGAAGACGAGGTCTGGGACTGGAGGGGCCTGAGCTTGGCCCCAAAAACTATGACGGATAGAGAAAAGGTCTGGGATTTCCGACGCATTTCTAATCCGTTGTGGAGGGCTATGACCAAAGATCTTCTTCTGGCACTGATGGTTCCAAAACATCCTGACATTGCCTTGATACCAACCGCTCATCGGAGAGATTACGATCCGCGGACCATTTTCCAGCGTTTCTGTGGCCTTGTACGCTGGTTTAACTGGCTTAGCTCCATTGGATTGAACTCACTGCAGTCCGTAGATCAAGACGTCTGTGACCGGTATTTGAGAGAAGTGAGGAAAGGGCAGGGCGGCCTTCGTCGGCGAAAACGCCGGTTGGCCTCAGGCAGCTTAGCCCCGTGGGTTGAAGCTGTACGACTCCCATACTGCTACGGCGACCTGTTCCCGGGACGAGCCTACGAGCAGGGATTTTCGCCTTGGCAGGGTCGCCGGACTGCTGCGATTGTGGGGAAGCGATATGTCAGGACGAACAGCACGCCACCGGTGCCCGACGACGTACTCAAACCTTTAATAGGCAACTGTGCGTACTTGGTCGAAACGATAGCTCCGTTGGTGCTAGATCTTCATCGCGAGCGGTTGGCACGATTTCCTGCAAAACGTAGCGCCAGAAGCATTGCAGCGAGTGCAAGTGCGCAGGAAGACTTCGACGCCGTGTTGGCCAGGTACGTGGCAGCTCAAAAGCCATTACCGCAACTATCCCAATCGCTGGTCAACCGACGGCTAGCCAGCGATTGGGGGCCTTCCGACCCCCTACTCCTAGTCAACATCGATTCGTTATTTCATGAGGCCAATGTCGCTGCCTTTAAGCGGGCTGACCTTCCCCATGTCAGGCGCTCTATAGAGAACGTGGTGGCGGTAGTGGGAGTCGAATACGCATGGGCTCGAGACGCCATAGTGGTGCAGAAAGCGTCGGATGACGGTTCGGTGACTTGGACTCTTCCACTGTCGGAAACCGATCTGCATCGGTTGAATCACTACATCTGTGGCGCATGCATGGTGCTGACTGCGGCTGTGACAGGCATGCGTCCGAGCGAAATCGCAGAGTTGAGCCCAACGTCGCCCAAGTCCGTCGTTCATCTCCCTGGAGGGGGGAAGCGCTTCGTTCTGGGTAGCAAGATCATCAAGCGACGCCGTTTCGGGGGAGACCTCGACGAATGGGTCGTCCTCGAGTCGGTCCACAAAGCGGTTGAAACTGCAGCTGAACTAGCGGCTTTGGGTCGGGACCATATATTTGGCGCGGCCAACATCGGCTCATTTGTTGACAATTTCCGGTCATGGCTTACGCAACCGTTCGCGGTGAGACTCGGCCTGGCACCGATTCCTCCCGGTCCGGTAAACGGACGCATGCTGAGGCGTGCCCTGTCCATCGAACTGGGTAACCGACCATGGGGACTTTTCGCAGCCAAATATCACCTCAAGCATGCCAGCGTCCTCACGACTGAGGGTTATGTCGCCCGCCCCGGTGGAGCCCAGGCGCAATTCCACAGGGAGGTATTAGTGAGCGAGTCAGAGCACAGCCTGCACCTTGCAAGACAAGCTGTTGAAGACTACCGGGAGGGAAGACTGCCGGCGGGTCCGGGTGCACGGCAGCTTATTGGGCAGCTCAAACTCGCAGACGAGGCTCTCCGTCTGGAGGAGTTGGCCAGCCCGAAGGTCCTCAAGAGCGACCGGGCGGCGGAGAACATTATGCGTGAGCTAGCGACAGCCCTCCATGTGAACGTGGCCAACTACTGCTTTTTCCGTGATCCGGCGCAAGCACTCTGTCTCCGGCTGGCAGGACTGACTGACGCGAAAGCGCCACTGACGGCCATGTGCGATTCAGCTCGATGTGGGCAGGCCAGTTATGGACCGCAGCATCTGCAGATCTGGACTGAATACACGGCAAACACGGCAGCTCTCGCCAGCAGTGCGGCCACCGCACCAGGCGAGCGGACTCGACTCCGTTTAGAAGTTAAGCGGGGCAAGGAAGTAATTCGCCAGATTCAGGATTCAACGCGCGACCCCCAAAAATGACTGGAAGGGAGATCTGAAATGCGCAACAGCGCAGCTGATCGGACGCAGAATGCGGCTCGGATCCGGGAGGCAATGGAAACGCTCTTGTCCCAGGAGGCCGCCTCGCCAGGCTCTCTGAACGTTAAGGCATTAGCAAGCCTTGCCGGCATCACACGGAGCGCGCTCTACTCGGATCATTACTCGGACCTCAAGGACGAATTTCTCCGCCGGGCGACGTCCCTCGTCGGTCACGGAACGCAGCAGAACTACGGCTCAGAAGGACAGGCAAATCGGATTAGATACTTGGAATCGAAAGTCCGTCGGCAATCCGAAGCTGCTGAAGAGTTTCAGCGCTTCCGCACTCTGGCCATTTCACGAATCGCGGCGCAGCACGAGGCGCTACTCCGCTGCAAACAGAATCACGGCGATAGCGCAGCTGACCAGGTGGACTCCCCCATTGAGCCTCCGGTCATCCTGCATCCGGACTGGCCGACTTTCTAATTCGAGTGCTGCTCTCGACACCACGGTTTCGCTGAGGTTCTGCAGTGGGAGCACCAGTGGGGGACAGGTACAACTCACTCATGTCGACTCCGAGTACGTCTGCGATATCCCAGAGGCGCTCATACGCTACACTCCTTCGGCCCCACTCAATGCCTATGATCATGTTTCGACTCATGCCAGCCTCAAGTCCGAGGGCTTCCTGGCTGAGCTCTTGTGAGATGCGAAGCTCACGGATTCGGGATCCAACCTGCTTACGCCGATCCCGCCATCGTTGGAGCTGCACGTCGGTAGTTTGCGATTGTCTAACTGGCACACCCAATGCCACTTGAAGTGCGCGCCGTTGTCTGCTCCACTAGTGATACATAGGCTCGATTGAGAGGCAAATCTCACTGAAGGTGCGAGGCGATGTCATGACTATTTCAATAGTTCTCGATCTGTCAAAAGCGGTTTCGGTGCACGACCTCTGGCAATTCCTCTCCTTTGTTCCCATGTGGCAGGACCACGAAAAGGACATCAGGGCATTGGACGCCAAAGGTCTTGCCGTACGTTGGCTGGAGATCGAGCTGGGTGCCTCTCCAGATCTGGGCACCTCTGGCGGCGGACCCTCTTTGCCCTGACTGGACTCTAGCCGCGGACTTGGGGGGTCTATCACATCACCCAGCCTAGGACGACGAGCCCCAACTACTCCCGTTCTGCGACTCATCTAGAGGGTTTCCAGGTCCCGGGCGCGAATAAAGAGGCCGAGGCGGGCAAATTCTTCTGGAGTTCCTCTCTTGATTCCGGCCAACCAGTCTTGGGATGGAGCGGGGAGCGTCGTGACTATCCACTCTTCCGTCAGCGGTTCCGGCAAAGTCCAGGTTGGTCGGGGAATTCCAAGACGGGTGCATTCGCGACCCACCACGCCTGCAAAAAGTGTGTCCCACCGGATCGACCCCGAGGACTCAGGGGGAACAAGGAAGTCCTCGCGATTGTCCGGTGACGTGTCGTGAAGATCTCTTACCGCCGCCGCCAATGTCCGGAAAGCGAAATTCGGATCACCGCCGGTTAGCTCGCGGCGTATGATCTCAACCGCCCTGCGTGCACTGAGCCGGTGTTCGTCCTCCATGGCCATGCCACAAGGATAGTCCGGCTCGATTAGCTGCCGCTGGTCATCGATCACAACCTTGGCTCGTTCATAGGGGAACAAAGCGCGGTGCGTCACCGGCCGTCCCTGCTCGGGGCCGACTAGGCTGGCCCCTGAAAGCGCCGATGGTTCCGGCTCATGCAGTCTGGCTACACCATAGCGATTCCCAAAAAACACTCGAGTTAGACTCGCGAGCCGAGGAGAACCAACAGCGTGGCCGAAAAGACTTGGGTTGATGTCGCCCAGTTCACTCTCAACCTCGTTCTTGCAGTGGTCACTGTCTCTTTATTCATCCAGGGACAGCGAGATAGGCGCAGGCTCGCCGAGGCTAGCAGACGCGAACAAGCATCTAAGGTCAGCGTCCATCGGCTTGACCGTACGGAGCAGACAAGGCCCAGTTCCTGGCGCGTGCTGGGCACGCGTGTCGAGATTCGCAACGACTCGGATGCATCCATTTCGGGCGTACATGCCATCCATTTGACGTTGCCCTGGTGGCACGACTATGTAGACGCTCGCGGTAAGGCGGGCATCGACCCCTACCGAAGGGAAGCTATTCGCTTCGACGGTCATGCTGAGCCAGGGATTAACAACATCTCGATCTCTCCAGGGCAGAGCGTTGAATATAACGGGGCACCTCTTTCTGGCCAAACTATCCTGCTGTACTTCACAGACGGGGCTGGCATTCGGTGGGTCAAGCGAGATGGCCAGCTCTGGAAAGTTGAGGCCGACATGCATTGGCTAAGTCACCTGTACCAGTGGATGTATTACAAACCGGGGACGCAATGGCTTGTCGGCTGGGTTCTTCCCTTCGCACGCCGACGGTTCAGCCAAATGGCACCGACTGTTCCACTTTCGGCCAGGGTCGCCACTTTTCTCCTAGGTTCCGCTCCTGTGCCGATGGGCACGAGTGAGCCGTGGTTGATGCCTCTCAAGGCTCCAAAGAAGGACTGGCCGTACCAAGAGTGGATTAACGGAATCTACCTCGATCGAGGAGCCACCGACGCCACTGCCGAACTCGCCGACTTCGTGGAGAGGCCGGATACTTGAGATGGCAATCGACCCTCTGGCCCCTCAGAACCGGTACAGGAATTGTTTACCCGCCCACTTTTCGATGGGCTACGGCGGTATACAGCCCTTCTAGGGCGCAGGGCAGTGGCGAGAAGGTTCCCAGCGGCCGAAAAATCGCCTATGCAGTCTCAACTTCGAATTCCGACGCCCTAGGCACATTCAGTACCTCGTCAAAAACAATCTAATCCGGAGTCAACCCTTGACCACTGACCGCACGAATCAATCGCAGCAACGCGTTCCACGGAAACCACGTCCCGCCGCGCATCGTAAGCGCTTCGATGCGAACCAGCAGCAGGGAAGCTCAGGCCAAGAAATGGTCGCCGCGAAGCTTCCCTCCCATTGGGTGAAGAGGTCAATTACACCAGACTTCGGGCTGGACTTGCATATCGAAGTCTTCGACCAAGTGGAGGGCAGTCCCCAGGATGCTGAGACCCGGGGCGAGCACTTCTATATTCAAGCCAAGTCGGTGGCGCGTGCGGAGGTCATGAAGCTTAAAGTTCGTTCCAGAAGAAACGTCGCCAAGTATAGGGCGGACCCTACAAGCGGTGACCGCTTCGAAATCCCCGTTATCGCCTTTGACCTGGAAGTGGGCGAGTTGATGACGGTCGAGGCTATGGGAAACGCCGTTCCAGCTCTTCTCTGCGTAGCAGACATGAGCTCAAAAACTGTCTACTACCTTTGCCTGAACGACTACATCTCAAAGGTGCTTTTGCCCAACAAACCCCAGTACACCAATCAGCAATCTGTAACGGTCCACATCCCATCGTGGAACGTCCTCGATTCCCTCCATTCCAGTTTCGCGTACATACAGTTGCTGGCTAGGAGACCGAAACTATACTCCGCCTTCAACACCTTCATTTACCAAAAGGTGGAGTTCGACCACGCAACTGAAGATTCCGTGTCGGTCCTGATCGACCCCGAAACGAGACAGGCCCAGATTGCCCCAGAAATTGTCAGCATGCTCGACCTGTTCTTATCCTCAAATCTGCGCTTGGACGTGTTTGAGACCGCCGGAGCCGTTCATTGGGCACCGTTGCAAGACCTTGGTGAACGCTTCGCTGACCTGCAGGGCAGGCTTCCGCGAGTCAAAGAGTTAACCGATCAGGAAACAGTGAGTGCCTTCATCGAAGACGTCGAGACAACCATGTTCAGGGCCGCCAACGTTGGCCGCATGTACGAGGAACTCGTACGGGAGTGGCGACTACCCACCGCACTTGCCGCCATGATGGATGATGGTCCAAACCTCGAACACCGTCCGCAGCTGGTCGCACTACAACCCTCATCTGGCCATACAGCGCGCACCAAGCCTGAGTAAATAACCCCCGGCCGCGACGGATCTGAATCAGAAAGGTGCGCTCACTGGCGATAGAGCAACGGAACCGCTCCTATTCTTGGTGATTAGAGCACGGCCCCCGGCCAATCTCGCGAGCGAATCTTCTGAAAGATGCCAGTTCCAAACGGCCATCATCGGTCCGGTCTATGAGACACCATCATCACCGGAGCAAGGATGATCTAAGCCCGACCGCCCTGGATGCGGCGAAGGATGCTCGCCCAGTGGAATCGCAGAGCCAGTGGCCTCCCCGATTCACCCATCCCCCAGTCCCTTCCCCATGAGGTTCCGAGCCTGTAATCTCAGGGAAATTGGCCTGCGTCAGGAGAAGTCCCATGCAGTGGAATGCCGCCGCAGAGGCGGGAGGTTGGGGTGGTCTAGCTCTTATCGCCGGCCTGTTCGCCGCAAACTGCATTTCCATAATTTCCCGTCACGCACGCACCCCTGCAATTTTGAGGCTAATGGGAGCACATGCGGTAGTGGCGCCCATTTTTGTCCTCGTTGGTGCTGTGGTCGCTTACTATACCGACGGGCCGCCCGCGGACTTTTTCCTTGGCGTGGGCTGGCTCGCCTTTTTGACACTCTTGGCCGGCGGGGTAATACCAGGGATTGATGAGGTGAAACATGGTGAGATGGCGCCCAGGGATCCGTCTGCGACCAGCCATCCGTCGTGAGGACTTCTGGGGAGATCTGGCCAATACGATGCTTCTGCGCCCGGCCTATCGAATGTCTAGCGCTCAATATTTGGACTCGGGCGACAGAGTCATCGAGCTAAAAGAGCAGCGACCTCAAGGATTTACCACGCGTGAGCCCGAAGAAGTGCGCGATTTTCTGACCCCGCTCGACACAACCGCAGCCGACGTAGATGAATCGCTGCAGACAATAAGCCGTGAGCCCGAGCCTGCACTTGACCGCTCCAGAAGCCTTACGCTCTCTGAGCCGCAATTTTACGGCCGCCAACGTGCGGTCGAGCTCATCCACCGTTCCGAGCGTCTCTTACACGCTGGCCTCTTGGACTTGGCTCAGGAGGCCATCCAGGAAGCGTTGGAGACGCTTGAGTCCTTTACACCCCTGAGTTCTGCACATTCAGACGACCAATCAGCGGCGACGCCAGCTTTCCCCGGCCCGTCGGACACGGCAGTCTATGAGCCCCGCTTCGAAACAGATCTGGGGCCGCCTGCCGACACACCTACCGTGCACATGTCGGCCGGCACCGGAGCGCTAATTCTTCAGCCGTACCTCACGTTCCTTGGCGAGACCCGTGACGCGATGAACTTCTATCAGGAAGTTTTCGGCGGCGAAGTCCACTTCAGCACTATTGGCGACACGTCCACGGGCGGGGATCCCCCCGTACGCGAATTCACGCACTCGACGCTAGTAAGCGAGAGCGGCTTGCTCCTTATGGCTGCAGACACGCCGGATCCCAAGGACTTCACACCCGGTAACAACATTACGATCTCCTTGAGCGGAGAGGACGAAGTCCTACTCCGCGCTTACTTCGAGAGACTTGCCGTCGGCGGCACTATTATCATGCCCTTAGCGGCGTCCCCCTGGGGCGATAGCTTTGGGATGGTGGCGGATAAGTTCGGAGTACCCTGGCTCGTCAATATCAATCGGTTCGGCGCTAGTGGCGGGAGCTCCACCACGGGTCATTGAGACCGCCAAACACATCCTGACCTCTGCGCCACCGCTGGCAAGAGTGCCCCGCCAGACCCAAGATGTCGCCAGTCGCTGTCAACTCTCCGGCGGGTACCTTTAGAACCGTCCTGCTGCGCTCCCACCAAAAGCGACACGTTCAAGAACTCGATCAACGGCGTCGAGACCTACTACTCCAGACCCTCGTCGACTATCGATGCCTCCTCCGGGAACGGACTTAAGGTCCTGTCAGATTGCGTCATTCGTTTCGGCTGTAGAAACTTACCCGCAGCTTGGCACTCCCGTGCCGCTCTCTTGGCCGCTTCTACCCCTAAGACAAGTCGATCCTCATCCGAGGGGCCGGCGTCATCGTGTTCTTCGTTAGGGTCAATGCTGAACTGCTCCAGCATTGACCTTAGGAATTGACTTTCATCATCCGTGATTTGATCCGCTGCAGCGAACCACGCCGCTTCGCGCATGGTCGTTATCGAGACGGCTTTCTGGATCAGGATGCGCGTTGTCTGGGCAGCCTGACGCTCAAGCTCCAAGGCTGCTGTAAGGAGGGCCTTAACATTGCTCGGCGCGGCGTCGATGGTGGGCTCTGCGTCGCCGAAGTTTCGGAAGAACGACCATTGTGGTTGCTCGGGATCGAGTCGTTCCAACGCCCGACGAATCGCCTCGTATTCTTCGAACGGACGCCCGCCGCCCGGGTACTCCCGACGGTGAGACCATAAGTTCAAGATTTCTCGAGCACAGCGCTCCTGCGCCTCGCGTTTGCATGAATCATCAGCTGCCTCAGCCTGCTCTATCAGTTCAGCCACATAATGAGCCATCCATCGGCCGAGAGTGTCGCTACTCTCTAGAGTCTCCGCAAGCTTCTTACCAAGCGCGACTGTTCGGACGAAGTTCGGCCCATCCGACGTGGGGCCGGTAGACAAATATCTTGAAGTACTCATCCAAGTAACCCAATCCCCTGTCAACGACATCCGTTCGTTTCCCAGAATAATCAAACGTTTTTCGATCGATGGCAACTTCGGCGATGAGATCCATCTTCAGCGCTTCGAGAGCGTCATCGAGAGACTCCGGATTTATTTGAAGACGGACTCCTTGACCCCCGACGGTGCGTCCGCGCCCCTGCGGTACTAGATCGTCCCACATCGAAGCAATGAACGCGGGCTCCGCTGGCGCGGCTGGCGGCAACCAAAATCGCATATCAGGATCGGGGGTCAGACTAAGTAACGTCTGGATCTCCGCCGATGGTCGTGGTGGCGGATATTGCATTCCCGAGCCAAAGGAATCCCCCTCATCAATTCCGTTAATTCCGGATTCGGCTGCGATCCAGCCCCGGAGCGTGTAGTCGTCAGCGTCGATCTCTAGCTCGTCCTCAGCGGTAGGGAGTCTGAAGTCAAAAGGACTCCTTGCTGTCTGAAGGGCAGCCATAAGGGCATGCGAGTGAACAGGATCGACCAACGCGCTCCTGACCGTGGCCTCCTGCCGGCGCCGCCCGTCATCCCGGGATGAGTCCTCCCAGACCGTCAAGAACCCGTTATCGCCCGAAGTGACGACCTGCAGGAAATCGCCAGGACCGACCTTCCAGCGCCAAAGAGGATCGTCGGTCGTCGGCAAATCGAGGTGAGTTATCTTGGGTTCAGGATCGCGGCGGTCTGAAAGCCATCGACCGTCACTTCTAGTTAGCATGTTCGGTTTGAGCCACAGGGAAAAGTCATCGAGGTCGTTTGAAGGATCCTGATAAGACGGCCTGATCGCAGCAAGCCTGCCAGCTACCTCAAATAGCGAGTGAAAGGCGAGGTACGAATTGAGGTCCTTTATCTTGGGGCGCTGCTCTCTGTAGGTGAAAGTCTCATCGGGTCTAAAGATTTTCCGCGTCCAACGTTCGTCTTCCTCTAACCGTCCATCAAACCGCCCACTCCATTGCTGCCTGATAAGCGCAGCCGCCTCCTTCTCAACGACAAGTGGGTCGAGGCCGAAGCAGTGAGCAAGTGGTGCAATCCAGTTGTCTCGGAAATCAAAGTCAAAGTCGTAGCCCGTATCGTGTTGTTCGTATCGCGATCTCTTTACTCGGGCCCGCTCATGGTATTCGAGCACCAAAGGAGCCGGTCTAATGGTTCCACTCCGGGCAAGGCACAGTATGTCGTGTTCGCCAAGATCCAACAGTTGCTCTGGGTCCAGCTTCATGACGACGGAGACGATTCGGTCTCGTATCACTACGTGTGATGTCGGGCTCTCGATGAGTTGAGACAACAACGGCACGAAGAGCATGACTTGACCAGCATCTTGCGTCGCCGCACGGTCGAGGGCTGTAAGGAGCCAAACCAGCGCGTCGTTGGCGTAGAAAATCAGACCACTGTCAGCGAACGTACCGGCTTGCCTTGTTGCCGCAATTCTTGCAAGGGCATCGAGTACGTCATTCGGTTGCAACTCGCAGAGCAATCTGACAACGTGCGCGGCGCGCCACCGCATGTCTTCGTCGGGATCGCCTAGCGCCGCCCAAACGTAACCGGCTATGCACTCACTGAGAGAGGTGGGAGGGGTTAGATCGCCTGTCCATGGCCCGTCAGCGGTTTGGGGCTCCACCAGGTATTGGATGTGGTCGATCGAATCGTCCAGGACGAGGGTTGACTCCTCTTTCGATAAATGGCGAGAAAGTTTGGCCAGCAGCGCAAAACAGGCAGACGAATCCAGAAATTCAACTCTGGACCCCAGCTCCTTAAAGGCCACATTGAGGAGGTCAGGTTTCGTCAGTCCAGAAATACTTTCAATCGATTCCCAAGGAAGATCCTGCCATCCTCGTGTGGCTATCTCTTCGCTAAACCGGGCAGCGGCCTGCCTAGCAAGATCGCCGCAAGCGTTGCGAAAGCCGGCGGGTGGCGACTCTAGCTTCGCTGCGTATTCGAAGAAGGACCCGTAGTCGGAGATGCTAAAGCCGGCACACTCCCCGAAGGTTTTAGCGATCTTCGCCCAATCTCGTCGAGGCTGTCCGAAGGCCTTACGAAGCAGAGCTCCTCGCTGGTTGTATGGACTTGCCCGCTCCTTCTCCCGGCCGATCTCCATGTGTTCGATCAACGTGAAATCTAGGCCAGCCAAGGAGTCTTGTAGGGACTCTGCTGTTGCCCGTTCGGTTCCGGGGCCGCCGGACCCGTCCCCGGAACGACGCTCGAACTGGGACTGGAACCTGGGGGGTTCGAAGGTCCCACATGGGATTCCACTGCTCTCCGCTAGAGCGACAAGTTGCTTACTTTGTTCAGGGCGTTTTCCCTGCATTTTGCATTGGTCAAAAGCAACGCGAAAAATGGCCGGTACAGCCTCACTTCGCGCGAGGACTGCGCGCTCAACAAGAGGCTCGATTGCGATTTGATCGTGAAAGGGACCGAACGCGACAGAGGACAGAGGGGCTTGCCTGAGCCCCCCATCTTTCGAGTCAAGCAACCCCCGGAGAACTTCCGAGAACACGCCAAACCGGCGGTCACGCCAGCGCGATGCAATGGCGATTGACGAGCGAGCACTGAGGGCGGCCACTGCCTTGATGGTTTGTCGATAATTGAAGCCGTCACCCATGTATGGCTCAACTGCTTCAGCGAGCTGGGCAACTCTGTAAGCTCGTTCGTCATCATCTCCCCCTGGACCCGCTTGATGAGCTACAGCCAACATTGCGTCCCAGCGATCTCTGACTTCGTCCCCTACCTTGTCGGCAAGTTCGACGGCTGCATCAAAATAGTGCTGCGACTCTTCGGGGCTAATGGAATGTAGTGCCCGCGTGAGCTGGATCAATGAGTCAGTCCGGTACTGAGAATCCTCGCGAGTAGCCACAATCTGCTCGTAGGCTGATCTGCCAAGGAAAAACACCAATTGATCCATCTCGGGCATCGATGCCAGCAGACGGATCAAGGCATTGGTGGTCGGCCACCAAAGGTCGTTGACAACGGATTCATACCAAGCAGGCAGGATCTCGCGACAGTCAGCCCCGTTCGCAGTCAGGCTGAGAAGCCAGCCACACAGCTTGGCTACCTCATTCAGAAAGAACTTGGGTTCTTCGTCATCTCTTCTTTGGGGCTTGGGAAGCGTTCCGAGGAGTAGCCGAAGTTCAGAATCGGCGCTTGCTGCAGGGTCGCAGGATACTCGGGCCCAAGCGAGTACCCAAGGAATCAGGGGAGCTATGTTTTGTCGAAATCCTCGCCCTTCCTGCGTGGAAGTGTGGGTTCTTCCTTCCAACTCTTCAAGGAGATCAGGACCCGCGAGGTGGACCTGTGTAAGCTCCCCTCCGATCAAATAAGTCCTAATGGCCCAGGCCTTCATGACGACAGCTGAAGTGTGGTGATTGTACGGCGATCCGAGCGCCCTGGGGGGGTCGTCCGGAAGGTACTTCGACAGAATCGCAGAAGCTCGTTCCTTCGAAATCAGACCGTGCCGGAGACAGGTGGCAATAGCTCCGCAGATGGCAGCGAGGCCTTCGTCCTGCCGTTCCCATTTGGATCTCTGGCTGAGCTCGAGCCTGTTTCGGTGGCTGCGAAGAGTTCTCATGACTACCAGGGATGCTTCCCTGTCGAAGTGGGCATTCTGGCGAGTGACCTGCGCGGTAATTGCCAACTGAAGATACTTACTAGAACCCGAAGCTTTAAGTAAGTCGTTAAGGCGTCCGAGTTCACCTCGGGCGATAAGTCTGTCTGCGATCAATGTTCCTACGCTAAAGGCCAAAGTGGGTGGACGCCACCGGCTCAAGAAGTCGGCGCAGGCCTCAGGACCATCGCAGTTCAATCGGCCCATAGCCACCTCGGCGATGTCTTCATGGCTAACCGTGTGGACTCGCTGCCTGTCAGGTGGGAGGCGGAGCCATCCACGCATCCATTCGAAAGCACTTCTCAGCCGATTGCGTGCGTCTAAACGGCTGGACTCGGAAACCGACATGAGGGCGCCTTCATATGCCAGATTTGATCCTGGCCATTCAGAAACGAACGCTCGACGGGCCACCAGGTCCTCGATCGTTTGCGAGTCAAGGAACTCCCCTGCGAGGTCAGTATTCTCCCTAATCAACCTAAGACGACGGGAATGGCCTGCGGCCAGAGTACCGGCCTTGAGTGCGAGTCTGGCTGCCTCCAAAGTCAGTTCTGTTCGAAGCGCGGCCTTCAACGCGAACTGCACGCGTTGCTGCTGGATCTCCAAGCGTTCTACATCGTTCGAATTAGGTAAAGCCTCATCCGAGAGCGCTAAGTGGACGAGCTCGTCAAAGCTTCCCGCTTCCCACAGGAGTTGGGGAAGGGACGTTGCGGCGTAAGCGTCCTGCTCAGCCAGTCGACGGAGCCCTGCGACTAGTGAGGCAAGAGCTTCGCCAGTCGCCCTGAACTTGTTGCGGAACCATGTTTCAGTTGGCTCATCTCTGAATTGCACCGAATCACCCTGTAGCAACAGCGGTCGCCCGAGGTCGCTGACAAAGCTGGAGACGAGTGCCAAAGGGGCCCCGCTGAGAGCTGCAATCACGGATGTCGGAATTCGCGGACGCAAAGTCGCAAGGACCTGGGACATCAATTCCAACGTTTCCGCTTCGGTTCCAGCATCGTCACGAATGTGAGCAAACCACTTGTCGAGCAAGCTTTCGAAGGCGGACTCGGGAGACAGGTAACGCTCGCCGAGGATCGATAGTGCCTCTGTAGCGGAACCCGCTTCGCTAAGTACTTGCGCCTGCACGCGGGGGTTGCCCGAGGTCCGTTTGTGGAATTCCTGAGCGTCGGCCGCCGGTACGGAGCCAAACTTTAGTTCGACGTGGTTTTTGGATTCCTCTTCATTCAGACCAGATATAGGCAGCTGGATTGTGGCAGGTGGAGGGTTCAGCAGATGGATCCGCTCCGTCCTACACAACATGACGAGCCGAACGTTTGACGGCAGATCTTCCCGCAGAAGATCGATCGGAAATGCGTGTCCGGAGTTGAAATCGCTCGCGGCCATAACTGCGTTATCAGCGGCATCGATGACAAGGACAAGCAGACCTGATTGAGTCGTTTTAGATAGAAGGACTGATGCCGTACCGACGCGCGCCAGAAACGCGCGGGAGTACTCTCTTGCGGTGGCCTTCGCGCTCTGGAACAGAGGCTGGCAGAGGCCAAGAGTAGCCAGCTCGTTAGCCATCTGGACTAGCCCTTGGCGATGCTCATGACGTAGCTCACTGGACTTGCGGTACGTTCCAAGTCCGTAGCAGTCATAGGTGATTTTGACAGAGCCGGCGGGAAGATAGTTACCCAGTTGTTGTGCGAAGACAGACTTTCCGACCCCGCCGGGGGCATGAACAATGACGGGGCGGGGCGCTGCGCTGATCTTTTCGGCTAACTCGGAGTACTGCTCCCTCGTGAAGATTGTCGCGGGGGCTACCAGACGCGACGGCGCCGGCAGGAAGCCATCCTCAGTCGTTCCAAGAGCGACGAGTACGTCGTTCCGGGTGATGGTGGACCTATCCAAGCTTGTGGCACGTTTAGTGATGGCTTCTTTTAGCTTGAGGACGGCTTCCGGGTCGCTTCCAGGCAAATAGGACGCGACGTCATGTTCGAACTTAGCAACAAGCGGCAGCAGCGAAGGCGCGGTGGTGTCGACGGCGAATGCGCCACAGAATTGTGCCTCTAAGTTGGAGTCCCCTAACGCAAGATATCTACGAAGAAGCGAAACTTCGCCACGGTCGATAGGGTGTTCGGTTCCTGACTCGACGTCGCGGAGGGCCTGCAGTACTCGCGGATGCACTCGGCGATTGGATACAAACTCAAACCTTGCGGAAGCAGACTGCGAAGGTTGAAGCTCGTGAAGTTTTTTGAAGCGATCCGCGAATCCTTTGAGGGTTTTGCTAAGGCCCGACATCGTCCAAGGTTCGTTCTGCTGAACGGTCGAGTGCTTCAGTTGTCGGTAAACAACCTGTCCTCCGGCTACTAAGTCCTCCGAGATTGAGTACTCCGCGACGTCCACGACGTGCTCTCCGGCCGTCAGGGTGCTGTTGCCGTCCAGCTCATTCCTAGAGGGACCCTCTATCGCTATTGAGACAATGTTGGTGCCGGGACTCAAGAGCTCCAAGCAGCGTCGCGCAGCCCAGTAGTAGTGGAATTGGTCCCCATCCCTGCTAGTTCGCACCACGTCCGGGGTCGTCATAGTGGCTTCACCGGGTCCAATTCGTCTGTCAGTTGCGCAGCTTGTGGAAGGTCGCTGCTGAAAGCGCTGGTACCTAAGATCTCATGTGCGCCAAGATCGACGAGCGGCAACACAACCCTTTGTGCGAGTGGGTTCCTCGCTCGTTCTACGGTGAACATGGCACTCAAACGGTGGTTGTCTCCTAAGAATCCGCGCAGGGCCGCCTCCTCATAGGGCGGGCCAGCAATCCGTCCCCTGATAGAGCTCCTCGACTCGGCTGGTCGATTTTGTCGTGTAACTACGTTGGGCACGGTTGACCAGGGCTGGTCGACAGGAATCAGATTAATTGCTCGATATGTCGTGAGTGCTGAGAGAACGCGATTCTTGCACTCACCGACGACATTGGTGCGGTTCGTGCAGCGGGCGAGCTCGCTAGCGTCTGTCATGTTTTCGATCCTATCCACCGGTGGTCGGCTTGCACGGTGCGACGCCATTGCGGCCCGCGTGGCGGACAGCAGAGTGTCGCGGTGGCGCCCGGACCTACCGGTCGAGGAATGCCATTGCTGTCGTAAAGGACCTACCAATCCTCACCGCGACCTTGCAGTCTCAGTCCCTGCGCGTGGGATCGTTCGCCAAAGCGAGCACGCCCGGCGGCGGTCCGCCGCAGTATTTTGGGTTGCTCCTACGCCATCTCAGAATGCAGCTCGGTGGCTCCCCGTCTCTAGTGGGGCGCGTAACGCCGTGGGCGGCGGAAACTTACTTCCAGCTCAGCATCCTTTGGGTGTCCGGGCCTGCCGCGCGTTTTCCGGGAGCGCCGCACACAGGGGGGTATGACTAAATCTCATGCCAGCGCCCGGCTCCGAGGCTTTGCATCCTCGTTCCAGAACTACCTCGTCGATACTCTTCTCTACAGGTTCGTAAAGGTGGATGCCTCAGAAGCAGACTACAACGAGTGTGACTCCTCTCGCGTGATCCGCCTTGTGGGCGCTCTCTGGTCTAGCATCGCATCCTACGTCTCGTCGGATCAGATGGCACGCGACCTCATCCACGTGGTGGTTAACCTGATGCTTACCCTGCCTCACTGATCTAGTGATCCGCGCTGAACCGGGAACGATCGTGCCTCGGCCGACGGGCGCCGCTGCCGTCGACTCAGTCAAAATCGAGCTCCGCACTCATGACGTCGCGGGTTTAGAGACACGTACCGTCCAGACACACCGTTTGCACAAACAATCATCGTCGCCATTCCGGCCTCCGAACCGCGCCAGATGCTTGTCCGCCTGCGGCGAGGCGAGACGCTCCGGACGGGAGTGGCCTGCCGTGCGCCGGGATAGATTTCCCGGACCTCGGCCGACGCTGAATCTGCGGAGGCGTCCTCCGGGGCTGCGGGGATCTGTGGATGGAAGCTCATGGATAGTCCTCTCGAGTTGTCCGGCGCATCGGCCGGCTGCTTCCAATCTCCCCGCCGCGGTGACCCCTCGACAGGCCGGCGTGCGGCCAAGTGGATAACTCAGGCTGTGGAGGAACTGTCGCCCGGTGCCTGCTTCAGGGACCCGAGGGAAGCATGGCCAGCAGTACCGGAACGATGCCCAGGCAGACGAAGGCCGGGAGGGAGCACAGACCCAGCGGCACCACCAACCGCACGCCGAGGGCGGCTGCGCGGCGCTCCGCGGCCCTGAACTGCTGCCGGCGCAGCCGGGCTGCCTGCGCGTACAGCATGGCCGACGACGGCGCCCCGGTGACTGCCGCGAAACGCAACGCCTCCCGCAGGGCCTCCAGCTCCGCCGGAAGCCCCGGCGCACCCCGCCAGGCCGTGTCCCAGTCGGCACCGAGGGCCAGGGCCGCAGCCACCGGCCGCAGATGGACGCGTAACTCGGGGTCGGCTCGGCCGGCCAGAAGCTCCAGGGACCGGCCGAGGCCGGCACCGGCGTCGAGCATGGCCCCGATCAACTCCATCATCATGGCGGGATTCCGCAAGCCGCCCGTCGGTTCCGGAGGCTGCCCGCCGCCCGGATCACGGCCGCACAGCGGATCTCCCACGGCTCCGTGCCGCGCCCGGGCGAGCCACCGCCGCGGCAGCATCGCCCGGTCCAGGAGCAGGACCGTGGCGGCCACGGCGAGCAACAGGGCTACGCCAAGGCTCCCGGCGGGCGCGGTCACCAGCGGTGCCCCTCGGCGGAGCGGACCAAGCGGCCCGACCAGATCCTTCCGGCCGCTGCGAGGCCGGCACCGGCCGCCAGGCAGAGCAGGCCGAGCGGAGTTCCGAGCAATATCGCTGCCGCGTCGACTCCGAGCAGCATGGCGAGTGCGAGGCCTGCAAAAGGCAGCCACGTCAGGATGGCAGCGGTTGCCTTGGGACCGGCCAGCGCGGTCCGCCGGGCGCCGGCAGCGTCGTCGCCGGCTTCGAGGTGTGCGGCGTAGCGGGTCAGGATGTCTGACAGTGGGCATCCGCTGGCTTCGGCAATGTCGAAGCAGGCGGCCAGTTCCAGCCAGACGCCCCGCTCCGCAGACTGTCCCGCCGGTTGCCGGTGGCCCGCCGCGGTCCCCTCCTCGCGGGCCAGCCGTCGGCGGATGGCCCCGCCAATGGGAGCCCCTTGTCCGGCCGCGGCCCGGGCTGCGGACAGAAGCTCCAGCGATCCGGCGCTCAGCGTGGGCATCCCCGGTCGGCCTCCGGTCAGCGGGCGCACCCGGCGGCCGGGTGCGGGGCCAGGATGAGGGGCCGTCGGAACGGGCGCGTGGTCTGCGCCCGAGCCGGCGTCGTCATACCGTGCCCCGTGCAGGAGCCAGAGCTCGTCCCAGACACGCCCGACGGACCGCCCACCCTTGAGCAGGGCGGATAGTTGTTGCACCAGGACGGTCATGGAGGCCTCCTCGGCACCGGCGTCCCGCCGCCGATGAAGGAGCCGAAGGGCGTTCCGGACCGGGCCACTATCCGTACCGGGCACAGTCGGTCGATGCCCCGGTCCCGGCGGCGCCGATGGATCGGCGAGCGCCACACGCATCCGCCGCCGGGACGGGCGGACGGAACCACTCAGGACCCCGACGGCTAGCGCCAAGGCCACACCCAGCAACACAGTCACGGCGTCGTTCCGGGCAGGAAGAACCCCGGCTCCTGGACCTCCGCACCCTCGTCAGGAACTTCCAGCGGCAAGGGGCCGGTGACCGCCGTGACCGGCAGCCCGAGCCGGGCGGCCAACGCCGGCCAGGCCGGGCCGCCCCGCACGGCGCCGTCGGCCGATTCCAGGGCGGTGGCCACCACGAGTCC
>Ga0209148_1000892_pt1 | contig 20352 bp, 15 predicted proteins | sample AraplaCol_mMF_r2_2_FD_184288 | JGI IMG/M metagenome (GOLD analysis project Ga0209148, IMG submission 184288) | Arabidopsis root microbial communities from North Carolina, USA - plate scrape CL_Col_mMF_r2 (SPAdes) (version 2) | ecosystem: Host-associated > Plants > Roots > Endosphere | place... | reverse complement strand
GGCCCGGGCCACGCGTTTTTCATGCATCGCACACCTCCTGTTGATTGGACATCATGTAAAGTATGCTTTACATCGTAGGCGCGCTTCAAGCCGATGTCAAGCTTCCTTTACATCCTTTTTCGGCGCGCGTTCGACTACAATGCTCGCCTCCGTTTTCCTTGATGCCGCCATGTCCGAGTCCCGCACCGAAGCACATCCCCGCCACGCCATCGTCATCGGCGGCGGCCCCGCCGGCCTGATGGCGGCCGACGTACTGGCCGCGGGCGGCGCGCGGGTCGACCTGTACGACGCGATGCCGTCCGTCGGCCGCAAATTCCTCCTGGCCGGCAAGGGCGGCATGAACATCACGCATGCGGAAGACTACGATGCGTTCGTGGGCCGCTACGGCGCGCGCGCCGGCGCCGTGACGGCATGGCTGGATGCGTTTCCGCCCGGGCAGGTGCGGGCGTGGATCCACGGCCTCGGCATCGACACGTTCGTCGGCACCTCCGGCCGCGTGTTCCCGGCCGACATGAAGGCGGCGCCGCTGCTGCGCGCGTGGCTGCACCGGCTGCGCGAGGCTGGCGTCGCGTTCCACATGCGGCACCGGTGGATGGGGTGGCGCGACGGCGGCCTGCTGTTCGCCACGCCCGACGGCGAGCGGCTGGTGAACGTGGCGGGCGCTGCGACCGTGCTCGCGCTGGGCGGCGGCAGCTGGGCGCGGCTCGGTTCCGATGGCGCCTGGGTGCCGCTGCTTGCGGAACGCGGCGTCGCCGTGGCGCCGCTCGTCCCGTCCAACTGCGGCTTCGATGCCGGCTGGAGCGCCCATTTCGCGGACCGCCATGCAGGCAGCCCGTTGACCACGGTGGCGCTGGCATTGGAGGGCGGCGCGTTCCGCAAGGGGCAGTTCGTCGTGACGGCGACGGGCATCGAGGGTAGCCTCGTGTACGCGCTGTCCGCGCCGATCCGCGACCGCATCGCCCGCGACGGCCGCGCGACCGTCCTGCTCGACCTGTTGCCCGACCACGATCCGCAGCGCGTGCTGGACGAGGTCACGCGCCCGCGCGGGACGCGCTCGATGGCCAGTCATCTGCAGAGCCGGTTGGGCATCAAGGGCGTGAAATCGGGCCTGCTGCACGAATGCCTGGGCAAGGCCGATTACGCCGATCCGGTGAAGCTGGCGCGGGCGCTGAAGGCCCTGCCGCTCGTGCTGCTTCGCCCGCGTCCGCTCGATGAAGCGATCAGCAGCGCGGGCGGCGTGCGGTTCGAATCGCTGGCCGATGGCGCCATGCTGCGCGAGGTGCCCGGCGTGTTCGTGGCGGGCGAGATGATCGACTGGGAGGCGCCGACGGGCGGCTATCTGCTGACGGCCTGCTTCGGCAGCGGGCGCGCGGCGGGGCGCGCGGCGCTGGCGTGGCTGGCGCGGCAAGCCGCTTAGCACCTGTCTCGGTAGGCGCGAACTGGTAGGGTGTGCACAGGGGTGCCCACCCTACTGGGATCGGCATTTAGTCGTCGAAACTGACGGTCCCGCTCCCCTTGCGGCTGACCGATCGTTCATCCGGATTGCCGAATACGCGCGCCTCGCCGCTGCCCGACAATTCCGCGTGCAGGCGCTTGCTGGCGTAGACGGCGCTCGCGCCGGATCCCTGCTGCAGCAGGTCGACGTCGTCGGCGCGCAGGTGGCGCGCGTCCAGGTCGCCAGAGCCGCGCAGTTCGGCATGCAGTTCGCGGCTCGAACCGACCAGCGTGAGGCGGCCCGTGCCGATCACGGCGGCGTCGACGGTGTCGCTCGTGCCGCCCGTCAGTTCCAGGTCGCCGCTGCCGTGCAGGGCGGCCATGATCTGGCGGTAGCGGCCGTTGAAGCGCATCGTGCCGGAACCGTCCAGCGCCACGTCGAGGTGGTCGCCGGCGAAGCCGCTGACAGTGTGTTCGCCGCTGCCGTTGACGCTCAGCGATTCCAGCGTCGGCAGCGTGACCGTCACCTCGATCGGCGTGCGGTGGCGCAGCAGGATGCCGCGCGGGCCGATGCGCAGCACGTCGCCGTCGATGCTCGTGTCGATGTTGGCCAGCAGCCGCTGTTCGCCGCGCACGTCGAGCGAAGGCGTGGCGCCCTGGCGCAGCGTGAGGTTGACGGGGCCGGAAAGGTCGACCTTGGCGACGGCCTTGTCGAATGGGCGGCGCTCGGTGGTGACGAGGCGGCTGCCCGGGGCGGACTGGCCGTTCGTGCCGTGGGCCCGCAACATGCTGTACGAGACGCCGACCAGCAGGAACGCGAGGACCAGGAGGGTGAAGCCGACTTTGAGTAAAGCGCGCATGGTGCCCTCAACTGCCCTTGAGCAGCGATCGGTTCATCTGTATGTAGCGCTTCAGGCCGATGAAGGTATAGCGCGTGACGACGAGCGACAGCAGGAACAGCGCGATCCCGCCGAGCACGAGGCCGCAGCCGAACAGGGTTTGCGTCGTGCGCGATTCCGCGTCCATGTCGGTGCTGATGCGCAGCGTGCTGTCCGCGAGGGCCTCGGCGCCGCGCAGCGCGCGCGAGTGCGCGCGCCGGCGCTCCGCGTCGCCGTCGCCGTCCGCAGCGGCCTTGTCGTCGGGCGGCAGCGGGTCCGCGACCTGCGGCCGCTCCTCCTTGACGAGGATGCCGCGGTCGCCGATCTCGACGCGCATCTGGCGCCCGCGCCCGTCGTCGTCGATGGTGACGAAGCGGCTCGGCCAGTCGAGCACCAGCTCATTGGCGCCCGCGAGGCCGCTGGCGGTGGTGGCGATGCCGGCCAGGTAGAACGCCAGCGCGCATACATACAGGCAGAGCAGCAGCGCCGAGTAGACCAGCGCCGGGACGAGCATGAACAGGTTGAAGATGGCCAACCCGACGGCCGACACCATCAGGCGCAGCAGGTTGGCCGGGTTCTTCTTTTCGCTGAACGCGTCCAGGTGCGCGCTCGCGCGCAGGGTCATGGCGATTTTTTTCGGATCGTCGAGCTCGCGCGCCACGTCCGGCTCGCCCCGGCCGGCCGCGAGGCCGTCGACGAAGCGCTGCTCGTAATAGGCCAGCGTCTTGGCCTGGACGTCGGGCGGCAGGCCGAGCATGGCCCGCTTGAGCGCGTCGAGGTATTCCAGTTTGCCCATCGGGACTCCTTGCAGGGCGATATCAATTATGAACAAGAAACAACATGGCGCTCAGCGCCGGATCGGCCGCCGCGCCGGGATGGACCAGGACGATCGTCGCGGCCGCCACGACGGCCAGCAGGGCAAGGGTACGCACACCGAGATGGATGTTCATTTGCATGTCCGCCAACACTCGTTTCGATGATGCCACTGTACGGGGCCCGGCCGATGCGCGCCACCGATGTGCGACAGGCTGCGGATTTCGCGGGGCAGGGCGCACCCCGGCGTGACGACCGGACGCGCTTCATCGCGGCCCGGCGCCCGTCATGGCGCCCGCGGCGGCCACGCCGCTGCGCACGGCCGCCTCCAGCGTGGCGGGGTAGTCGGACGCCGTGTAGTCGCCGGCCAGCGCGAGGCCGGGCCAAGCGGTGGCGTTGGCCGGACGGGCCAGCGCGGGCGTGCAGGCGAACGTGGCGCGCTTTTCCGTGATCGTCCGGCTCCACAGCGGCGCGCCGAGCGCCGTCTGCCCGAACGCGGCCGCCAGCTGGGCCGCGACGGCCGCGGCCAGCGCCTCCTGGCCGATGTCGCCGGCGGGGTCCGCGCCGCTGATCACGACGGCCAGCAAACCGTCCTGGCCCGGGTCGAGCTGGCCGCGGTCGAACACGAACTGGCCCCAGCGCTGTTCGGAAGGCGCGTCGGCGAGCGCGCACAACGGCAACGGCAGCCGCAAGCCGGGTGCGTACTGCAGGTAGACGGTGGCGATGGGTTCGTAGGCCAGCGCGTCCAGTTGCGCCACGATGTCGGCGGCGCCGGTCAAAGGCCGCAGCAGCGCCGCCGCCTGCCACGGCGGGGCCGCGAGGACGACGCCGTCGAACGTCGGATGATCGGCGCCCGCGCGCAGGCGCCACGCATCGCCGTCCGGCGCCAGCGCGTCGACGCGGGCGCCCGTGCGCACGGCGGCGCCGCGGCCTTCGAGGTGACGGCGCGCCGCGTCCGGGAAGACGGCATCGAGCAGCACGCGCGGGACCAGCATGTCGGAAGCGGCGCGGTGCGCGCCCAGGCTGTCGCGCAGCACGGCCAGGAAGACTTGCGCGGAGGCCCGTTCCGGCGGCGTGTTCAACGCGGCCAGGCACAGGGGGCGCCACATCAGGCGAATGATGCGCGCGGTCTGGTCGAAGCGGGACAGGAGTTCCGCCACGCTGCAGTCGGTGTACAGCTGCCAGCCCATCCAGCGGGCACTCGTCGTGAAGCGGGCCAGGGCCAGCTTGTCGTCGCGGCCCAGGCCGCGCGCGCGCAGCAGCGCCACGAGCATGTGCAGCGGCGCCGGCAGGCGCGGGGCGACGAAGTCCATGCCGGCGTCCCGCGCGGGATAGCGCATCTGCAGCGGCAGCCGCAGCAGGGCCTGGTCCGGGTCGACGCCGACGCGGCGCATCAGGCGCAAGGTGTCCGCATACGCCCCCAGCATGATGTGCTGGCCGTTGTCGAGCAGGCGCCCGTTCGTCTCGATGGCGCGGGCGCGGCCGCCCAGGGTGCGCGCGGCTTCGAACAGCGTGACGTCGCAGCCGGCGTCCAGCAGCGCGACGGCCGCCGCGCAGCCGGCCCAGCCGCCGCCGACGACGGCGATCCGGCGGCCGCAGGCGCCCCGGCGCTTGTCAGCCGCGGACATACGTCTTCCAGGCCAGCCACAGCTTGCGCAGCGGCGTCAGGGAGATCTTCTGGTGGAGGACGTGGAAGCCGTCGCGCTCGATCTCGCCGAGCAGCGTGCGGTAGATGGCGGCCATCATGAGGCCAGGGCGTTGCGCGTGCCGGTCGGCGCCGGGCAGCAGCGCGAAGGCTTCGTCATACAGGCCCTGGGCGCGGTCGGCCTGGAACTTCATCAGCGCTTCGAACTTCTCGCTGTGGCGGGCGTTCAGCAGGTCGGCCGCCGTCACGTTGAACTGCTGCAGTTCGCTGATCGGGAGGTAGATGCGGCCCTTGCGCGCGTCCTCGCCGACGTCGCGGATGATGTTCGTGAGCTGGAACGCGAGGCCCAGCGTTTCCGCATATTCCAGGGTCCGCGGATCCGTCACGCCGAAGATGCTGGCCGACAGGATGCCGACGACACCCGCCACGTGCCAGCAATACTTCTTGAGGTTCGGGTAATCGAGGTAGCGCGACTGGTCCAGGTCCATCTCCATGCCGTCGATGATGGCTTGCAGGTGTTCCTGTTTCAGGTCGTACGGCTGCAGGTGCGGCTGTAGCGCGAGCATCACGGGATGCGTGGGCGTGCCCGAGTACATCTGGGCGACCTCGTTGCGCCACCAGGCCAGCTTGATGCGCGCGACGGATTGGTCGGTCGTCTCGTCGACGGTGTCGTCGACTTCCCGGCAGAACGCGTACAGCGCCGTGATCGCGCGCCGGCGTTCGGCTGGCAGGAACAGGAAGCTGTAGTAGAAGCTGGAGCCGCTTTGCGCGGTCTTTTGTTGGCAGTATTCGTCGGGGGACATAGTAAAAGTGTGATTGCGCGGAGCCAGTCCGCTATCTTATCCGATGCGGCGTCGGGCGCCGCATCACATGCATAGTGCGCGCCAGCCTACGGCGAGCCAGTCCAGGCGTTTCAGGCGCGGGCGGCGCCGGAACACGTCGTAGTCCACGCGCTCGATGGCTTCCAGGATGCGCAGTCCGCCCTGGACGACCATCCGCAATTCCCAGCCGATGCGGCCCGGCAGCCGCGTCGCCAGCGGCGCGCCTTCCAGCATCAGCGCGCGCGCCCGCTCCACCTCGAAGCGCATCAGCGCGCACCAGGCGGGCCCGGTGCGCCCCTGTTCGATGGCGTCGATGGTCACGCCGAAGCGCGCCATATCGTCCAGCGGCAGGTAGATGCGGCCCTTGGCGATGTCGATGGCGACGTCCTGCCAGAAATTGATGAGTTGCAGTGCCGTGCAGATCGCGTCAGACTCGCGCAGGCTTGCCGCGTCGTCGACGCGATACAGGCCCAGCATCAATCGTCCGACGGGATCGGCGGATCGTCGGCAATAATCGAGCACCTGCGCGAAGCTGGCGTAGCGCGTCGTGACGACGTCCTGCCTGAAGGCGGAGAGCAGGTCGCGCAGCGGTTGCAGCGGCAGGCGGAATGCGGTCAATACGTCCGCGAGGCGCCGGAACATGGGGGCGTTGGGCGGCGTCCCGGCCTCGATGGCGTCCAGTGCGGCCGCGTAGGCCTGCAGCGCGGCCAGCCGTTCGGCCGGGGCGGCGTCGCCCTCGTCGGCCAGATCGTCGGCGCTGCGCGCGAACGCATAGATCGCCTCCACCGCGGGCACGAGGCGGCGCGGCAGCAGGAAAGACGCGACAGGAAAATTTTCGTAATGGTCGACGGCCATGCGACTTTAGTTTGCTGACCCGAAAGTCATTTACTGGCGATAATTGCATGATTATAATTGGTAGGTTAAATCCACGACAGTGCCCCGCCGTCCCGGCCGGGCCAGCATGAGGAAACCAATGCCTGCTTTTCTCTCGATGTCCCTGCGGCCGCGCGGCGCCGCACCGTTCGTCCTTCCCCTGGCCTTCGCCGCGGCGTTGCTGGGCGGGTGTTCCCGCGACGAGGCGCCGCCCGCGGACGTCCGCCCCGTACGCGCGCTGACGCTGGCGACGGGCACGGTCGGCACGTCCGCCGAGTTTTCCGGCGACGTGCGCCCGCGCTACGAATCGCGCCTCGGTTTCCGTGTCGGCGGCAAGATCAGCGCGCGCAAGGTCGACGTGGGCACGATCGTCAAGCGCGGCCAGGTGCTGATGCAGCTCGACCCGCAAGACCTGCGCCTCGGCCAGGCCCAGGCCCAGGCGAACCTGCGCGCGGCGCAGACGAACTACGACCTGGCGCGCGCCGATCTCAAGCGCTACCAGGACCTGCGCAGCCAGAATTTCGTCGCCCAGGCCGTGCTCGACCAGAAGCAGGCGGCCGCGCATTCGGCCCAGGCCACGGTGGAGGCGGCCCGCGCCGCGTCGCGCGAACAGGCCAACCAGACCGGGTATGCGAGCCTCGAATCGGACACGGACGGCGTGGTCACCGGCATCGACGCCGAGGTCGGCCAGGTCGTGCAGGCGGGTACGCCCGTCGTGCGCGTGGCCAGGACGGACGAGAAGGAAGTCGTGATCGGCGTGCCGGAAGACCAGGTCGACGAGCTGCGCAACGTCAGTACCGTGAAGGTGCGGCTGTGGGCCGATCCGAATCGCAGCATCACGGGCAAGATCCGTGAAGTGTCGCCGGTGGCCGATCCGGCCACGCGCACGTACACGGTGAAGGTGTCGATCCCGCCCCAGGACGACGTCCGCCTCGGCATGACGGCCGTCGTCGAGCTGGCGCAGGCGGGCGGCGGATCGGCGATCAAGGTGCCGCTGTCCGCGCTGTACCAGAACAAGGGCGCGACGTCCGTCTGGCTGATCGAGAACGGCGCGGTGCGTCTCGTGCCGGTGCAGGTCGGGGGCGTGTCCGGCAACGACGTGCTGCTGGCCGGCGGCGTGAAGCCGGGCCAGACCATCGTCACGGCGGGCGTCAACCTGCTCAAGCCGGGCCAGAAGGTCAAGGTGCTGGCGGCCGACGTGGCACGCCGTGGCGACGCCGAGGCTGAAGCGTCCGGTGTCCGGGAGGCACCGGTCGGGCAAGCCGTCGCGGGCGAGGCGGCCAACGGGGTCGGCAAATGAGAGGTTTCAACCTGTCGCGCTGGGCGCTGGAACACATCCCGCTGACCCGCTACCTGATCGCCGCGCTGCTCATCGGCGGCATCGTCAGCTACGGCAAGCTGGGCCAGGACGAGGACCCGCCGTTCACGTTCCGCGCGATGGTGATCACCGCGTACTGGCCCGGCGCCACGGCCGTGCAGATGGCCCAGCAGGTCGCGGACAAACTGGAGCGCAAGCTGCAGGAAACGCCGTACGTCGACAAGCTGCGCAGCTTTTCCAAGCCGGGCGAGACGACCATCATCCTCGAGCTGCGCGAATCGGCGCCGCCCAAGGACGTCCCCGGCATCTGGTACCAGGTGCGCAAGAAGGTCGGCGACATCGCGGGAACGCTGCCGCCGGGCGTGGCCGGGCCGTTCTTCAACGACGAATTCGGCGACACGTTCGGCTCCATCTTCGCGCTGTCCGGCGACGGCTTCACGTATGCCGAGATGCGCGACTACGCCGACTTCGTGCGCCAGCAGCTGCTCGCGGTGCCGCTCGTGGCGAAGGTCGAGCAGTTCGGCGTGCAGGAAGAGAAGGTCAACATCCTGTTCTCGCAACAGAAATTCGCGCAGCTGGGCGTGCCGTTCGAGCAGATCGTGAACCAGATCGCCACGCAGAACGGCATCGAATCGGCCGGCGTGCTCGTCACGCCGATGGAAAACCTGCAGGTGCGCGTGACGGGCGGCCTGAAGACCGTCAAGCAGCTGGAAGACCTGAGCCTGCGCGCGGGGAACACGACGTTCCGCCTCGGCGACTTCGCCACGATCCAGCGCGCGTACGAAGACCCGCCGCACGACAAGATGCGCTTCAACGGCAAGGAAGTCATCGGCCTCGGGGTGTCGATGGAAAAGGGCGGCAACATCATCGAGCTGGGCAAGGGCCTGGAAACGACGGTCGACCATATCAAGAGCCAGCTCCCGGTCGGCATCGAGCTGGAACGCGTGTCGAACCAGCCGGCCGCCGTCAAGGCGTCCGTCGGCGAATTCATGAGCAGCCTGGTCGAGGCGATCGTCATCGTGCTGGGGGTGTCGTTCGTCGCGCTCGGCCTCCATCAGAAGCCTAAGCTGCGGCTCGACGTGCGTCCCGGCCTGGTCGTGGCGCTGACGATCCCGCTCGTGCTGGCGATCACGTTCCTGTTCATGCGCGTGTTCGACATCTCGCTGCACAAGATCTCGCTGGGTGCGCTGATCATCGCCCTGGGCCTGCTCGTCGACGACGCCATCATCGCCGTCGAAATGATGGTGCGCAAGATGGAGGAGGGCATGTCGCGCCTCGACGCGGCCACGTTCGCGTACACGTCGACCGCCTTCCCGATGCTGACCGGGACCTTGATCACGGCCGCCGGCTTCCTGCCGATCGGCCTGGCGAAATCGGCGGCCGGCGAATACACGTTCGCGATGTTTTCCGTGAACGCGATCGCGCTCATCGTGTCGTGGGTCGTCGCCGTCACGTTCACGCCCTACATCGGTTTCATCCTGCTGCGGGTGCGACCGCATGGCGAGGGGCACCACGACGTGTACGACACGCCGCTGTACGCGCGTTTCCGCCGCCTCGTCGACCGCTGCGTGGAATGGCGCATGACGACGATCGCGCTGTCGCTCGCCGTGTTCCTGCTGGGCGTGTTCGGCTTCAAATTCATCGAGAAGCAGTTCTTCCCGGACTCCAGCCGCCCCGAGCTGATGGTGGAGATGTGGACGCCGGAAGGCACGAGCTTCGCCGTCAACGAGGCGCTGGCGAAGAAGTTCGAACGCTTCGCGCGCGCGCAGCCGGAAACGGAGAGCGTGACGTCGTACATCGGCACGGGCAGCCCGCGCTTCTACCTGCCGCTGGACCAGATTTTCCCGGCGTCGAACGTGTCGCAATTCGTCGTGCTGCCGAAGACGGTCGCGCAGCGCGAGGCGTTGCGGCACAAGATCGAGAACCTGTTCAGGACGGATTTCCCGGAAGTGCGCGGGCGCGTGAAACTGCTGCCGAACGGGCCGCCGGTGCCGTATCCCGTCCAGTTCCAGGTGATGGGACCGGACATCGGCGTCGTGCGCAAGGTCGCCGACCAGGTGAAGGAGATCATGATCGCCAATCCGAACACGGTGGGCGTCAACGACAACTGGAACGAGTCCGTGAAAGTGCTGCGCCTCGATCTCGACCAGGACAAGCTGCGCGCGCTGGGCGTCACGTCGCAGGCGGTGCGCCGCACGGTCGCCACCGTGCTGTCGGGGACGACGGTGGGCCAGTTCCGCGAGAGTAACCGCCTGATCGACATCGTCGTGCGCCAGCCGCTCGGCGAGCGCTCGAGCATGTCCGTGCTGGCGAATACGAACGTGGCGACGCCGTCCGGCAAGGCAGTCCCGTTGTCGCAGCTGGCGCGCATCGAGTTCGTGTGGGAGCCGGGCGTCGTGCAGCGTTACGGGCGCGAGTGGGCGATCATGGTCCAGTCCGACGTCGTCGAGGGCGTGCAGGGGCCGACCGTGTCCGACCAGGTCAACGCGAAACTGCGGGACCTGCGCGCGAAGCTGCCGGCCGGCTACCGCATCAAGCTGGAAGGCGCCGCGGCGAACAGCTCGACGGCGGAGGACTCGATCTCCGCCAACGTGCCGCTCGTGCTGTTCATCGTGTTCACGTTGCTGATGCTGCAGCTGCACAGCTTCTCGCGCGCCGTGATGGTCTTCCTGACGGGGCCGCTGGGCGTGGCCGGCGCCGCGATGGCGCTGCTGCTGTTCCACGAGCCGTTCGGCTTCGTCGCCAACCTGGGCGTGATCGCGCTGTTCGGCATGGTGGTGCGCAATTCCGTGATCCTCGTCGACCAGATCGAGAAGGACATCGCGGCCGGCCACGCGCCGTGGGATGCCATCGTCGACAGCGCCGTGCGGCGCTGCCGGCCGATCCTGCTGACGGCGGCCGCGGCGGCGCTGGCGATGATCCCGCTGTCGCGCTCCGTGTTCTGGGGCCCGATGGCCGTCGCGATCATGGGCGGGCTGCTGGTGGCGACGGCGCTGACGCTGTTGTTCCTGCCGGCGCTGTACGCGGCGTGGTTCCGCGTCAAGCGGCCGGTCGTGAAGGCGGCGGCGCCCGCCAACGTTTGATGTTGCGGTAGGGTGGGCATTTGAGGCCGGGGGCCTCGAATGAAACGTGCCCACCATGCATTCGCGCGACGCATGCATTTGGTGGGCTCGGGTCGCCCACCCTACGTAAATGGTTGATATATCTGGCGATTTAATTTGTGCCCAATCGTGTCAGAAAATCCAGTAAAATATCGGGTTGAAGTTGTAGCCCCTAGACATTGGATTCAGGGCGGCCGGTTTCATTGTCGGGCGCCCTTTGTTTTTGTGGCAAGATGAAGCAATCCTGAGCGAGGATGGCGAAATTGGTAGACGCACCAGGTTTAGGTCCTGACGCCAGCAATGGTGTGGGGGTTCGAGTCCCCCTCCTCGCACCACGAATAATTAATTTTTTTGGACGATTTTTACAATGGCAACTGCTGTCGAAAACCTGGGTAAACTCGAGCGTCGCTTGACGATCTCTTTTCCGCTGAGCGACGTACGTACGGAAGTTGAAAAGCGCCTCAAGAAGCAGGCCAAGACCGCTCGCGCTCCGGGCTTCCGTCCGGGCAAGGTGCCACTGAAAATGGTCGCTGCACAATACGGCTACCAGATCGAATCCGACGTGCTGAACGACAAGGTCGGCCAGGCCTTCGGCGCCGCCGCCGACGAAGCCCAGCTGCGCGTGGCCGGCATGCCGAAAATCGAGCCGAAGCAGGACGCGCCGGAAGGCATGCTGGCTTTCGACGCGACGTTCGAAGTCTACCCGGAAGTCACGCTGCCGGCGCTGGCCGACGTCGAGATCGAAACCGTCAAGACCGACGTCACCGACGCTGAAATCGACAAGACCATCGACATCCTGCGCAAGCAGCGCGTGCACTTCCACACCAAGGGCGAAGCCGGCGAACACGGTGACGGCGGCGAGCCGGTTGCCGCCAACGGCGACCGCGCGACCGTCGACTTCGTCGGCGTCATCGACGGCGTCGAATTCCCGGGCGGTAAAGCCGAAGACTACGCGTTCGTGCTGGGCGAAGGCCGCATGCTGCCGGAATTCGAAGCCGCGACCGTCGGCCTGAAAGTGGGCGAGAGCAAGACCTTCCCGCTGGCGTTCCCGGAAGACTACCATGGCAAGGACGTGGCCGGTAAAACCGCCGAGTTCACCATCACGCTGAAGAAGCTGGAATGGGCGCACCTGCCGGAAGTCGATGCCGAGTTCGCCAAGTCGCTGGGTATCGAAGACGGCAGCATCGACAAGATGCGCGAAGACATCAAGGTCAACCTGGAGCGTGAAGTCAACGCCCGCATCAAGGCCCGCAACAAGGAAGCCGTGATGGATGCCCTCGTCAAGCACACCGAAATGGACGTGCCGAAGGTCATGATCGAGCAGGATTCGGAGCGCCTGGCCGAGCAGACCCGCCAGGACATGGCCCAGCGCGGCATGGACGTCAAGAGCCTGCCGTTCCCGGCCGACCTGTTCGCCACGAAGGCCGAGCGCCGCGTGCGCCTGGGTCTGATCCTGTCGCAACTGGTCCAGGAAAATAGCCTGCAAGCCACCCAGGAGCAGGTGAAGGCCCAGATCGAAGACTTCTCGCAGAGCTACGAAGATCCGAGGGAAGTCCTGAAGTACTACTACAGCGACCGTCGCCGCCTGGGCGAAGTCGAAGCTCTTGTATTGGAAGAAAACGTCGTTAACTATGTGCTCGGCAAGGCAAAGGTGACGACCAAGGACATCGCCTTTGATGAACTGATGGGAAGCGTCGCCCAGGCGTGACTTCCTTGATGGGGCCACAGGTTGTCGTGGCCCCGCAGGGGGCTCGGGAAACCGTAGCGCGGCAGGTTTATCGAGCTCCCTTAACTCAACAAAAGGAATTGACAGGTATGAATCGTAATCCGGCATTGGATACCCAAGCCCTCGGCCTCGTGCCGATGGTGATCGAGCAGAGCGGCCGCGGCGAGCGTGCCTACGACATCTACTCGCGCCTGCTGAAGGAGCGCGTGATTTTCCTGGTCGGTCCTGTCAACGACCAGATGGCCAACCTCATCGTGGCCCAGCTGCTGTTCCTGGAAAGCGAGAATCCGGACAAGGACATCTCGCTGTACATCAACTCGCCGGGCGGTTCCGTGTCGGCCGGGCTCGCCATCTTCGACACGATGAACTTCATCAAGCCCGACGTGTCGACGCTGTGCACCGGCCTGGCCGCCTCGATGGGCGCGTTCCTGCTGGCCGCAGGCGCCAAGGGCAAGCGCTTCTCGCTGCCGAACTCCCGTGTCATGATCCACCAGCCATCCGGTGGTTCGCAGGGCATGGCGTCGGACATCGAGATCCAGGCCAAGGAAATCCTGTACCTGCGCGAACGCCTGGCCCGCATCATGGCGGACAACACCGGCCAGACGATCGAGCAGATCCACAAGGACACCGACCGCGACCGTTTCATGTCGAGCGAAGAGGCCGTGGAATATGGCCTGATCGACAAGGTTCTTACGAACCGCGGCTGAGGATTTTCACGCGGTTTCAAGATCGCGTGAGCTATTGGCCAACTGTTGCTCAAATACGCCCGGACGCGACAGCGCTTCGGGCGTTTTGTTTTCAAATCGGGTAGCATGGGAGGCGTGCACACTTGTTGCGCCCTCGTATTAGCGTTATATTCATAGCAATTCAACAGAAACCTGCCCCATGTCAGACAAAAAATCCTCTAGCGGCGAAAAACTCCTGTACTGCTCGTTCTGCGGCAAGAGCCAGCACGAGGTCAAGAAGCTCATCGCGGGACCTTCGGTCTTCATTTGCGACGAGTGCATCGACTTGTGCAATGACATCATCCGCGATGAGACCTCCAACGTGGAATCGGTGGCGGGCGCCAAGTCCGACCTGCCGACGCCGCACGAGATCGCCGAGCTGCTCGACCAGTATGTCATCGGCCAGCAGACGGCAAAGCGCATCCTGTCGGTGGCGGTGTACAACCATTACAAGCGCCTGAAGCACCTGGGCAAGAAGGACGACGTCGAACTGGCGAAGAGCAATATCCTGCTCGTCGGTCCCACCGGTTCCGGCAAGACCCTGCTGGCCCAGACGCTGGCCCGCATGCTGAACGTCCCGTTCGTGATCGCCGACGCGACCACGCTGACGGAAGCCGGCTATGTCGGCGAGGACGTCGAGAACATCATCCAGAAGCTGTTGCAGAGCTGCAACTACGAAGTCGAAAAAGCCCAGCGCGGCATCGTCTACATCGACGAGATCGACAAGATCTCGCGCAAGTCGGACAACCCGTCCATCACCCGCGACGTGTCGGGCGAGGGCGTGCAGCAGGCGCTGCTGAAGCTGATCGAGGGCACGATGGCCTCGGTGCCGCCGCAAGGCGGCCGCAAGCATCCGAACCAGGATTTCGTGCAGATCGACACGACGAACATCATGTTCATCTGCGGCGGCGCATTCGACGGCCTGGACAAGATCATCCAGAACCGTTCGGAAAAGAGCGGCATCGGCTTCGCGGCCAGCGTCAAGAGCCAGAGCCAGCGTTCGGTGAGCGACATCCTGCTGGAAGCGGAACCGGAAGACCTGATCAAGTTCGGCCTCATCCCGGAACTTGTCGGCCGTCTGCCGGTCGTAGCTACGCTGAGCGAACTGACGGAAGAAGCCTTGATCCAGATCCTGGTCGAGCCGAAGAACGCCCTCATCAAGCAGTATTCGAAACTGCTGGATATGGAAGGCGCCGAACTGGAAATCCGCCCGGCGGCCCTGCACGCGATTGCGAAAAAAGCATTGGCACGCAAGACCGGTGCGCGCGGCCTGCGCTCCATCCTGGAACACGCGCTGCTCGACGTGATGTATGAATTGCCGAGCCAGCAAAATGTCGTGAAAGTCGTCATCGATGAAAATACGATCACGAATGGCGCGAAACCTTTACTGATTTACAGCGAATCGCCGAAGGCTGCCGGCGAAAACTGAAAAATTTCCGCGCGCAAACACAACAAAGGTATTGAATCGCTGAGTTGAGGCGGTACAATCAATCTCAACAAAAGACGGCTTCAATCGAAAAGCCACTCGCGGCCAACGCTGTGAAGTGGCTTTTTTATTTGAATCTTGTGCTTTTGTAGAAACGGCTATTATTTGTATCAAGTTAAAGTTTTTTTACTTGTAGAAAATTTTTATTGGGCCGGTCTTGTGTTTCGAAGGTGTGCTCCCACATCGTCAACACGCTTTCTATAAGGTATGCCATGACAACTTCCAAATTGACCGAGCAAATGACGCTGCCTCTCCTGCCGCTGCGCGACGTGGTCGTGTTTCCGCATATGGTAATACCGCTGTTCGTCGGCCGCCCGAAGTCCATCAAGGCACTCGAAGCCGCCATGGAACAGGGCAAGAGCATCATGCTCGCAGCCCAAAAGGCCGCTGCCAAGGATGAACCTTCGGCCGCAGACATCTACGAGATCGGCTGCGTGGCCAATATTCTGCAAATGCTGAAGTTGCCGGACGGCACTGTGAAGGTGCTGGTTGAAGGCGCGCAGCGTGCAAAAATCACGAACATCAACGACGGTCCGAGCCATTTCATTGCTGACCTGACTCCGATCAATTCCGAAATCGGCGACGACTCCGAAGTCGAGGCGATGCGCCGTGCGATCGTCCAGCAGTTCGACCAGTACGTCAAACTGAACAAGAAGATCCCGCCCGAGATCCTGGCGTCGCTGGCCGGTATCGACGACGCTGGCCGCCTGGCTGATACCGTCGCCGCGCACCTGCCGCTGAAACTCGAGCAAAAACAGGTCATCCTCGAAATCTTCAACGTCGCGAAGCGCCTCGAGCATCTGCTCGGCCAACTGGAAGGCGAGCTGGATATCCTGCAGGTCGAAAAGCGCATCCGCGGCCGCGTCAAGCGCCAGATGGAGAAATCGCAGCGCGAGTATTACCTGAACGAACAGGTCAAGGCCATCCAGAAGGAACTGGGCGAGGGCGAAGAGGGCGCCGACATCGAGGAGCTCGAGAAGAAAGTCATCGCCGCCAAGATGCCGAAGGAAGCCCTGGAAAAGGCCCAGGCCGAGATCAAGAAGCTCAAGCTGATGTCGCCGATGTCGGCCGAAGCCACCGTCGTGCGCAACTACATCGACACGCTGGTGTCGCTGCCGTGGAAAAAGAAATCCAAGGTCACCATCGATCTGGAAAAGGCCCAGGAAGTCCTGGAAGCCGACCACTACGGCCTCGACAAGATCAAGGAACGCATCCTGGAATACCTCGCGGTGCAACAGCGCGTCGACAAGCTGAAGGCCCCGATCCTGTGCTTCGTCGGTCCTCCGGGCGTCGGTAAAACGTCGCTGGGCGAGTCGATCGCCCGCGCGACGAACCGCAAGTACGTCCGCATGGCACTGGGCGGCGTGCGCGACGAGGCCGAGATCCGCGGCCACCGCCGTACCTATATCGGTTCGATGCCGGGCAAGGTGCTGCAGTCGCTGGCGAAGGTCGGCGTGCGCAATCCGCTGTTCCTGCTGGACGAGATCGACAAGATGGGCGCGGACTTCCGCGGCGATCCGTCGTCGGCCCTGCTCGAAGTGCTGGATCCGGCCCAGAACCACACGTTCTCCGACCACTACGTCGAGGTCGACTTCGACCTGTCGGACGTGATGTTCGTGGCGACGTCGAACTCGTTCAACATCCCGCCGGCCCTGCTGGACCGGATGGAAGTGATCCGCCTGTCGGGTTACACCGAGGACGAAAAGACGAGCATCGCGCAGCGCTACCTGCTGCCGAAGCAGATCAAGGCGAACGGCCTGAAGGACGAAGAGATCAAGGTCGACGAGGCCGCGATCCGCGACATCATCCGCTACTACACCCGGGAAGCCGGCGTGCGTTCGGTCGAGCGCGAAATCTCGAAGATCTGCCGCAAGGTCGTCAAGATGCTGCTGCTCAAGAAGGACAACAAGCGCGTGATCGTGTCGTCGAAGAACCTGGATAAATTCCTGGGCGTCCGCCGCTACGACTTCGGCGTGGCCGAAAAGGAAAACCAGATCGGCCAGGTGTCGGGCCTCGCCTGGACGGAAGTCGGCGGCGACCTGCTGACCATCGAAGCTGTGCAGGTGCCGGGCAAGGGTGCCGTCATCCGCACCGGTACGCTGGGCGACGTGATGAAGGAATCGATCGAAGCCGCCCGCACCGTCGTGCGCAGCCGTGCCGCACGCCTGGGCATCAAGGCCGAGGTGTTCGAGAAGACCGACATCCACGTCCACCTGCCGGAAGGCGCGACGCCGAAGGACGGTCCGTCCGCCGGCATCGGCCTGACGACGGCGCTGGTGTCCGTGTTCACCGGCATCCCGGTGCGCGCCGACGTGGCGATGACGGGCGAGATCACGCTGCGCGGCGAAGTCCTGCCGATCGGCGGTCTCAAGGAAAAACTGCTGGCGGCCCAGCGCGGCGGCATCAAGACCGTGCTGATCCCCGAGCAGAACGTGAAGGACCTGGCCGACATCCCGGACAACGTCAAGAACAAGCTCGAGATCGTGCCGGTGCGCTGGATCGAGAAAGTGCTGGAAGTGGCACTGGAGCGCCGGCCGGAACCGCTCGTCGAGGTGCCGGCGGTGGCCGCGCCCGCGCCCGCGGTGGCGACTGCCTCGACCGACGGCCAGGGCGGCGTCGTCAAGCACTAAGCCTGTGTGCAGGCGAGAACGGCACCTTCGGGTGCCGTTTTTTTATGTCCAGGCTGTTGCCGTGCATCACTTGACACAACGCATAGGCGGCTTGTTTAATACGCCCTTGCGGTTTTTTTGCCGAGGGTCAATCCGACCAGGTGGCGCAAGCCGTGTCCAGAACGCACAACGAGGGAAGAAAGTGAACAAAACTGAACTGATCGAAGAAATCGCGAAGTCCGCGGACCTGACCAAAGCTTCCGCGGCGCGCGCCCTCGATGCCATGATCAATGCTGTAACCAATACCCTGAAGAACAACGACAGCGTGACGCTGGTCGGCTTTGGCACCTTCACGGTGGGCGACCGCGCCGCGCGCACGGGCCGCGATCCGCGCACGAAGGAAGCCATCAAGATCAAGGCGGCCAAGGTCCCGAAATTTAAGGCTGGTAAAGCACTGAAAGATGCAGTAAACTAATGCCTCCGCTGCGCTGACACGCAGCAGGAAGCATCTGGTTGCCGGGCCTCTCGGCCATGCCTTCAGTTGCGTAGTGCCCAGTATTTCGTGGAGCGGTAGTTCAGTTGGTTAGAATACCGGCCTGTCACGCCGGGGGTCGCGGGTTCGAGTCCCGTCCGCTCCGCCACGATGTTCAACCTTGTCGGTTGGCGATGTCGCGGTTGCGAAATACACGAATTTGGAGCGGTAGTTCAGTTGGTTAGAATACCGGCCTGTCACGCCGGGGGTCGCGGGTTCGAGTCCCGTCCGCTCCGCCAGTTACTGAAAAAGAGGCGAACCTTGGTTCGCCTTTTTTTTTGAGTTTTTAATAATGCATTTTCAACCTTGATTGGCTGACCATGTTTGAATTTATCCGTACCCACCAGCGCCTGATGCAGCTCCTGTTGTTGCTGCTGATCCTGCCGTCGTTCGTGCTGGTCGGCGTGACCAGCTACAACAATCGCGGCGGCGGCAACGATGGCGTGGCGACCGTGGACGGGAAAACGATCACCCAGCAGGAGTGGGAATCCGCCCAGCGCCGCCAGCTCGACCAGGCCCGCCAGATGATGGGCGCCCAGTTCGACCAGAAGATGTTCGACACGCCGGAGGCGAAGCAGGCCGTGCTGGACCAGCTCGTGGCCGAGCGCGCCATCAATGCCGAGATCGTCCGCAACAATCTGACGGTGGGCGACGCCGCGCTGCAGAAGGCGATCCTCGAGATCCAGGCGTTCCGCAAGGACGACGGCACGTTCGACATGGACCGCTACAAGGCCGCGCTGGCCGCTCAGGGCATGACGCCGGAGCTGTTCGACCAGCGCATGCGCCATGACCTGGCCGTGCAGCAGCTCGTCGGCTCGGTCCAGCAGACCGCATTCGCGCCGCGCGCCGTCGCCAACCGCCTGTCGGACATCAACGACGAGGAACGCGAGGTACAGGAACTGCTGTTCCCGGCCGCCAACTACGTATCGCAGGTCAAGGTCACGGACGACATGATCAAGGCCTATTACGACAAGAACGCCGCCCAGTTCCAGGTGCCGGAGTCCGTCAAGGCCCAATACGTCGTGTTCGATTCCTCCGTCGTCGAGAAGCAGGTCAATGTCTCCGATGCGGAAGTCGCCGACGCGTACAACAAGAACAAGGCACGCTTCACCACGCCGGAAAAGCGCACCGCCAGCCACATCCTGATCAACGTCAAGAAGGGCGCCTCGGCTGCCGAGGACGCTGCCGCGAAGTCCAAGGCGCAGGCCATCCTCGACGAAGTGCGCAAGAATCCGAACGACTTCGCGAAGATCGCCAAGGCGCAGTCGCAGGACCCGGGCTCGGCCGAGCTGGGCGGCGACCTGGGCGTGGTGCAGAAGGGCGTGTTCGTCAAGCCCGTGGAAGACGCCATCTACGGCCTCAAGGAAGGTGAAGTCAGCGGCCTCGTCCGTTCGGAGTTCGGCTACCACATCATCAAGATCACGAAGATCGTGCCGGAAACCCAGAAGTCGCTGGAAGACGCCAAGCCGGAGATCGTCGCCGAGCTCAAGAAGGCCAAGATGTCGGCCAAGTATTCGGAACTGGCCGAGACCTTCTCGAACACCGTGTACGAGCAATCGGACAGCCTGAAGCCGGTCGCCGACAAGCTGGGGCTGACCATCCAGACCGTCGACGGCCTGACCCGTAAGCCGAACCCGGCCCTGGGCAACTCGCCGGTCAACAACGAGAAATTCCTGCAGGCGATCTTCGCGACCGATGCGCTGACCAACAAGCGCAACACGGAAGCCGTCGAAGTGGCGCCGAGCACGCTGGTGGCGGGCCGCGTCGTCGAGTTCAAGCCGGCGACGAAGCGTCCGCTGGCCGAGGTCGAAGCCCAGATCCGCCAGCGCGTCACGCAGGAAGAGGCGGCACGCCTGGCACGCCAGGCCGGTGAAGCGAAGCTGGCGGCCGCCAAGGCGTCGGGCGACGCGGCCGGTTTCGGCGAGGCGAAGACCGTCACCCGCACGAAGCAGCCGCCGATCAACGAGACGGCCGCGGTCGCCGTGCTCAAGGCCGACACGAGCAAGCTGCCGGCCTATGTGGGCGTCGACATCCCGGGCCAGGGCTACGGCGTGTACCGCATCGTCAAGGTGAGCCAGCCCGCGCAGCCGGACCTGGCGCGCCGCAAGCAGGAAGCGGAACAGATCGGCCGCGCCGTCGGCAATGCCGAGACGTTCGGCTTCATCGAAGCGCTGAAGCACAAGGCGAAGGCGAAGATCAACGTCAAGGCGGCGGACCTGGGCGCCAAGGCCGAGTAAGCCCGCACGCGTCACACAAAAGCCCGGCCGCGCGAGCGGACCGGGCTTAATGAGATGGTCCCCCTCCACCCTACGAAGTCTAAGCTTGTAGGGTGTTTTCTTTTGGAACGGAGGCCATCATGCAAGACGTTACACTCATCGGTATCGACCTCGG
>Ga0209148_1000891_pt1 | contig 20377 bp, 16 predicted proteins | sample AraplaCol_mMF_r2_2_FD_184288 | JGI IMG/M metagenome (GOLD analysis project Ga0209148, IMG submission 184288) | Arabidopsis root microbial communities from North Carolina, USA - plate scrape CL_Col_mMF_r2 (SPAdes) (version 2) | ecosystem: Host-associated > Plants > Roots > Endosphere | place... | reverse complement strand
CCTGAGCACCGTCCTCGAAAGCATCGCCGACGGCTGCTTCTCGGTCGACCGCGACTGGCGCTTCACCTACATCAACGCGCGCGGCGCGGCCGCGATCTCGCGCCGCCCTGAAGACCTGGTCGGCAAGCGCATGTGGGATGAATTTCCGGAAGCCGTCGGCGGCCCCTTCTACGACACCTACCTGCGCGCGATGGACGAGCAGGAGTTCGCGCGCTGCGAGAGCTTCTACACGCCGCTGGGCATCTGGCTGGAAGTGCGCGCCTACCCGTCGCGCGAAGGCCTGACCGTGTTCTTTGCCGACGTCTCCGAACGCAAGGAGGCCGAGACGCGGCTCATGCACCTGGCCACGCACGACAGCCTGACGGGATTGCACAACCGCTTTTCCTGCCTGCGCACGCTGGACGGCGCGCTCGCGCGCTCGGTCGAGGCAGAGCGTCCGGTGGGCGTGCTGTTCGTCGACCTCGACCACTTCAAGGAAGTCAACGACGCCCACGGCCACCGCGCCGGCGACGTGGCGCTGCAGGAGATCGGGCGCCGCCTCGGCGGACTCGCGCGCAGCGGCATCACCGTGGCGCGCATCAGCGGCGACGAATTCGTGTTCGTGCTCGAGGACGTGAACGTCGAAGGCGCGAAGGCCGTGGCCGCGGAAATCCTGAAGCAGCTGGCCATCCCGATCCCGGTCGACGGCCACCACGTGGCGGTGGGCGGCAGCATCGGCATCGCGATCGGCAGCGGCCGCGAGTACACGGCCGACGAACTGCTCAACAACGCCGACGCCGCCATGTACGAAGCCAAGGACAACGGCCGCCACACGTTCACCGTGTTCTCGCCGGAGGCGCGCCACCTGCTCAAGCAGCGCCTGGAGCTGCGCCAGGACGTGTTCTCGGCACTCGACCGGCGCCAGTTCGTGCTGTTCTACCAGCCGCAGGTCAGCGCCGGCAACGGCGCCATCGTCGGCGCGGAGGCGCTGCTGCGCTGGGAACATCCGCGCCTCGGCCTGCTGGCCCCCGACCTGTTCCTGCCCATGCTGGAAGGTTCGCCCGCCATCACCGCCGTCGGCGCCTGGGTGTGCGAGGAAGCCTGCCGCCAGGCGCGCGAATGGGAGTTGCTGGGCTACCGGCTGCGGATGGCGGTGAACGTCTCGCCGCGCCAGCTGACGGACGAGAACCTGCCGCCGCTGCTGAAGAATCTCGTCGCGCGCTACGACCTCGACGCCGAGTGCATCAAGCTGGAGGTCACCGAGAGCATGCTGATGCAGGACATCGAGAAGGCGGCGCTGGTGCTGCGCTCACTGGAGAGCGCCGGCTTCCGCATTGCCCTCGACGACTTCGGCACCGGCTACTCGAACCTGTCGTACCTGCGCCAGCTGCCGATCACCGCGATCAAGATCGACCGCTCGTTCGTGCGCGAGATCGGGCAGGACCAGCGCTGCCTCGACATCGTCAACGGCGTGATCGCCTTCGCCAAGTCGCTCAAGCTGGACGTGATCTGCGAAGGCATCGAGACGGAACTGCAGAAGGAGGCGATCCGCTCGACGGGGTGCGACGTGCTGCAGGGTTACCTGATCGGCAAGCCGATGCGCGCGAGCGATTTTCGCGCGCGGCTGCTGGCGCAAACCACCGAGCCGGCGCAAGCCGATCCAGGCTGCCAGTAGGGTGGACGGCGCATCCGGCACGTCAAATCGGCGTGCACGATCGAGCCGTCCACCCTACGCCGTGACCGGCACTGCCATGGCATTGCGCTCCACCTGGCGCTTGAATGCGTACAGGCTCCCCAGCATCAGCACGATCGGCACCAGCGTCAGGTAGAACGCGAAGTGGCCGTTGAAGTGCCCGAACACATAGCCCGTGATGAGCGACCCGGTCGTGCCGCCCAGCGCCGAAAAGATCACGAGCAGCCCCGTCATCGGCGCATGCTGGTGGCGCGGGAGAGAGCTCAGCATCACCGAATTGATGCCCGGGTAGATCGGCGCCATGAACAGGCCGATGAACGGGAACAGGAACGCGGCCACCAGCGCCGTCGCCCACGTCACGTTCGGATCGTGGGCGATGCCGTGCATGAGCGGCAGCGCGAGCAGCACCGTCGCGCCCATCGCCAGCATGCACGCGGTCAGCACCGGATACCAGTTCAGGCGCCGCATGATGACGCCCGCCGACAGACGTCCCACCGCGAGGCAGCCGGCGTAGATGCTCGTCACCTGCACGCTCATCGCGGCGGGCAGTTTCAAGATCTCGTTGTTGAAGGTCGGAAGCCACGTGCCGACGGCCTGCTCGACGAGCACGTACAGGAAGGCCGTCAGCACGAACACGCACACGAGCGGGCGCGCGAACAGGCGCAGCATCTCGACGAAGTCGGCGGCCGGTCCGCGGCTGTGCGGCGGCGCCGCGCCATGCTCGTCGAAGGAGGTCGACAGCACGAGCAGGAACGTCGCCACGCACAGCCCGCACAGGATCCAGTAGACGTTCAGCCAGCTCGTCGACGCGGGGTGGTCGGAATCGATGAAGAAGCCGAAGATCCAGTACGCGGACAGCACGCCGACCATGAAGAAGCCTTCCAGCAGGTTCGTGATGCCCGCATGGTGCTTGCGGTCGCGCGCGACGAGGCCGATGGTCGAGTACACGGACACCTTGGCCAGCGCGAACGCGACGCCCACGCACAGGAACAGCAGCTTGGCCATGGCAAAGCCCGGCACGAGCGGCATCGCCAGCGTGGCGGCGGCGACGATGGCCAGCGCCAGCAGCATCGCTTTCTTGTAGCCGAAGCGCGGCAGCGTCGAGGCGACGAGGAAGGACACGATCGCGATCGGCAGGTCCTTGAACCCTTCCAGCACGCTCGCCGCGCCCTTGTCGACGCCGTAGTTGTGGATGACCTGCAGGATCACCGTGCCCACGCTGTTGAGCAGGATCGCGAACACGAAGTAAATGAGGAACAGGGCCAGCAGGATGCGTCGTTGGTTCACGTTGTCTCCGTTTTTATGATGATCGTGATGCGCGCGTCAGTAGTCTTCCAGGCGGAACGCCGCCATCGACGGTATCACGCGGTCGGCCCGGTACAGCACGTCCGCCCTGCCGACGCCCACCGCGACCATGCCCGCATCCTTGATTGCCGCGACGCCGGCGGCCGCGTCTTCCACGCCGAGGCAGTCCGCAGGTTCAACGCCCAGGTGCGCGGCGGCCGTCAGGAAGATCTCCGGATCCGGCTTGCCGTTGACGACGGTGGCGGCGTCGACGACGTCGTCGAAACGGTCGCGGATGCCCAGGCGGTCGAGCACCGTGAACGCGTTGCGGCTGACGGACGCGAGGCCGATCTTCAAACCGGCCGCGCGCACGTCTTCCAGCGCGCGCAGGGCGCCCGGCAGCAGGTCGTCCGGCGTCATCGTCGCGATCAGTTCCTGGTAGTGCGCGTTCTTCGCAGCGGCCAGAAGCCGTTGTTCCTCGGGCGTGTACGTGCGCGCCGCGCGCGCGAGGATCAGGGCCAGGGATCCCATGCGGTCGACGCCTTTCAGCTGCTCGTTGAACGCCGCGTCGAACGGCGCGCCGACGCTGTCGGCCAGGCGCTTCCACGCGAGGAAGTGGTAGTGCGCCGTGTCGGTGATGACGCCGTCGAGGTCGAAGATCACGGCCTTGAATCTGGAAACCGGGCGGGTGCTCATTGTTTGTTCTCCATGCGGATGTGCGCGCGCTGCGCGTCGAGTGCGATCGTCGTGCCGCCGTGCGCGAACGCCAGGCGTTCGCCGCGCAGCAGGCGGTAAGCGGTGCCGGTGCCGTCGACCGCGACTTCCAGCAGCGCGCCACGCACCTGGACCTTGAAGCGGTAGCCCGTCCATTGGTCCGGCAGCGTGGGCGCGAAGCGCAGGCCGGCTTCGTCGAGGCGCATGCCGCCGAAGCCGTAGGCGACCCCCAGCCACGTGCCGGCCATCGCGGCCGTGTGCACGCCGTACTGCGTATTGGCGTGCGTGTTGTCGAGGTCGAGGCGGGCCGTCTCCATGAAGTAGGCGTAGGCCTTGTCGCGATAACCGATCTCGCTGGCGACGATGCTGAAGATGCAGGACGACAGCGAGGAATCGTGCGTCGTCACGCCCTCGTAAAAATCGAAATCGCGGCGCTTGTCGTCCAGCGCGAACTGGCTCGACAACAGCAGCAGCGCCAGCACGACGTCCGCCTGCTTGCACACCTGGTGGCGGTAGATGACGAGCGGGTGGTAGTTGAGCAGCAGCGGATAGTTTTCCGGCGGCGTGTTCGCGAAATCCCACGGCTTCTTGGACAGGAAGCTGTCGTCCTGTTCGTGGATGCCGAGGTCGTCGTCGTACGGCAGGAACATCGCCGCGCTGGCGTCGCGCCACGCCTTGACTTCGTCGTCGGTCAAGCCGATGGCGTGCGTCACGCGCGTGAAATCGCCGGGCCGCTCGGCGCGCAGGCGTTCGGCGACGTCCGCCGCGAACGTCATGTGCATGCGCGCCATCGCGTTCGTGTAGTAGTTGTTGTTGACGAGGGCCGTGTATTCGTCCGGTCCCGTCACTTCGTTGATGCAGAAGCGGCCCTTGCGGTCGTAGCCGCCGATGCCCGTCCAGATGCGCGCCGTCTCCAGCACGATCTCGGCGCCCTGCTCCGCCATGAAGTCGAAGTCGCCCGTGGCCAGCAGGTACAGGCGGATCGAGTACGCGACGTCGGCATTGATGTGGTATTGCGCCGTGCCGGCCGGGAAATAGGCCGAGCATTCCTCGCCCGCGATCGTGCGCCACGGGTACAGCGCGCCCTTGTCGTGCGCCATCTGGCGCGCCCGCTCGCGCGCCTTCGGCAGGCCGTTGTAGCGGTACTGCAGCAGGGCGCGCGCGATCTCGGGACGGGAGAACAGGAAGAACGGGAACACGTAGATTTCCGTGTCCCAGAAATAGTGGCCCTCATAGCCCTCGCCCGTCACGCCCTTGGCCGCGATGTTCGTCCTGCCGTCGCGCCCGACGGATTGCAGCAGGTGGAACTGGTTGAAGCGCACGCCCTGCTGCAGGGCGTCGTCGCCGGCGATGGCCACGTCCGACTCGTCCCAGAAACGGGCCAGGTAGTCGGCCTGTTCAAGCGCGAGCGCATCGAAGCCGGCGGCACGGGCCGCGGCCAGTTCGGCGCGTGCGTGCGGGCCGACGGCGCCGGGCGCCATGTCGCGCGAGCTCGCATAGGCGACGTATTTGTGCAGCGTGAACGTGGCGCCCTGCGCCACGTCGGCTTCGAACACGTGGCCCAGTTCGACCGGCTCGACGCGGGCGGCACCGGATGCCACGGCATCCGTCGCGGTGGCCAGCGTGAAGCCGCTGTGGCGCGTGCGCTGCAGCAGCAGCACGTCGTGCGCGCCCACCTCGCGTGCGGTCTCGATCAGCGACGGCCCCGTCAACGCGGAGCCGACGCGCGGATCGTCGCCCGCCTGCAGGTTCGTGACCTCGGCATCGACGTCGGCAACGATGCGGACTTGACCCGCGAAATTCAGCGGCGTGACGGCATATTCGATCGCCGCGACGTGCTTGCGCGCGCAGCACACGAGCCGGCGGCTGGCGATGCGCAGGCGCTTGCCGGTCGTCGTCTCCCACTCGACCGCGCGCACGAGCAGGCCGGTGTTCAGGTCCAGTGTGCGCTCCCACGCGAGCACGCGCCCGCCGTCCACCGCAAAGCGTTCGCCGTCGACGACGGCCGCGACGCGCTTGGCGTTCGGCACGTTGAGCATGAATTCGTTCACGCGCGCCAGACCATACGCGTTCTCCGGATAGCGGATCGCTTCCGTGTCGTGGAAGCCGTTCAGGTAGGTGCCTTCCAGCGTCTGCCCCGCGCGCCCGGGCGTGCCTTCGTCCGGCGTGCCGCGCATGCCGATATAGCCGTTCCCCAGCGTGAACAGGGTCTCGTGCAGGAACGCGCGCGCCGGGTCGAATGCCGCTTCGCGGATGCGCCATGGCTCGGCCGCGATGGCGCCATTGTTATCGATGTCATTCGTGGTATCGATGTCATTCGTCACTTCAGTTTCCTCGTCTCGTGCGCGGGGCGCGTTGTTCAAGCTTGTCGGTGTTCGGGTGGGATCAGGTGTGGCGCACGATCAGCGTGGTCGGCAGCATTTCCGACCGCACGGTCTCGCCGTCGATCATGGCCAGCATTTTTTTCGCGAGCAGCACGCCGCCGTCGCGCAGGTATTGGTGGACGCTCGTGAGGGGCGGCACGAAGCTGGCGGCGCCCGGCGTGTCGTCGTAGCCGATCACGGAAATATCGTCGGGCACGCGCAGCCCCGCTTCCGTCAGCGCGCGGATGGCGCCCATCGCCAGCAGGTCGCTGGCGGCGAACAGGCCGTCGATGTTGTGGCCGTTCTTCTTTTTCAGCAGCGACGTCACGCAATCGAAGCCCGCTTCGAACGTGAACGCCTTGGGCCGCAGGATGTGCGCGGTGGCGCGGGTCGACAGCGTGTCGAGGAAGCCGGCGCAGCGTTCCTGCACCTCGGCGTGGTCGACGTCGCCGACGAAGACCAGCTTGCGCCGGCCCTGCTCCAGGAAGCGCTCGGCCACGCTGGCGCCGCCCTTGCGGTTGTCGGAGCCGACCACCGTGTACGTGGCGCCCTCTTCCGGCGCGCCCCACACGACGAGCGGCAAGGTCGTCTGCTGCAAGGCCTTGACGGCTTCGCCGTGCGAGCCCTGGCCCAGCAGGATCAGGCCGTCGGCGCCCTGCACCGGCGCCGTGTCGAGCAACTGCTTGGACGTGAGCACGACGCTGTAGCCGGCCGTCGTCAGTTCCTGCGTGATGCCGCCCAGCAGTTCGAGCGGATACGGGTCCGACATCGGCCGGCCCTTCACGGGCGTCATCTCGACGACGACGGCGACCGAATACGAGCGGCGCATGCGCAGGTTGCGCGCGCTGATGTTGAAGCGGTAGCCCTGCTCGGCCGCGATCTTGCGGATCTTTTCCCGCGTGTTTTCCGTCACGAGCGGACTGTCGCGCAGCGCGCGCGACACCGTGATCGTGGAGACGCCGGCGATCTTCGCCAGGTCTTCCATCGTCACTGCGGAATCGCCGCCGGGTTGTTTTTTCGCTTGCGCCATGGTGTTCGTGATCGGTAAGGCTGGGGTAGCGGTATCAGAGTACTTGAGCGGGACGCATTATGACAGATTTTTTTGCTGTGTCGACAAAAAATGACATCGATAGCATTTTGATTGACATCGATGTCATCCGATGTTTCAATGACCGCACTTTCCTTGTCGAACCATCAATCGACAGGAAACCGGGGAGGAGACACCCCGCAGCCGGTTCCCAATCGCACAAGAGAGCGCATAACATGAAAACCACCATGCAGTTCCCGCAACTGTCGGCAGTTGCCCTCGCCGTCCTCGCACTCGTCGCCCAATCCCAGGCGAGCGCCCAGCAGGCTTCCCCCCAGCCGCCGAAGGACAATGTTCAGCAAGAGATCCAGCAAGTCGTCGTGACCGGTACGGCATCGGCCTCGGGCACGCGCAAGATCGACACGAGCTTCTCGATCACGACCGCGACCGAGGAACAGTTGAAGCAGGCCGCGCCGTCCAGCACCGCCGACGTCCTGAAGATCGTGCCGGGCGTCTATGCCGAAGCGACCGGCGGCCAGTCAGGCGCCAACATCGAAGTGCGCGGCTTCCCGTCGGGCAGCGATTCGCCGTTCGTGTCCGTGCAGATGAACGGCAATCCGATCTTCCCCGTGCCCGTGCTGTCGTTCTTCGAAGGCTCGTCGGCGTTCCGCCTGGACGACACGATCGAGCGCGTGGAGGTGCTGCGCGGCGGCCCGAGCACGATTTATTCGAGCGGCCAGCCGGGCGCCACGATGAACTTCATCATGAAGAAAGGCGGCGACGAGCCGGAAGGCAGTCTGCGCTTCACGACGGGCACCGGCAGCCTGCACCGCGTCGACGGCGTCTACAGCGGCAAGATCGCCGAGGGCTGGTACGGCATGATCGGCGGCTTCTACCGCACGACGAACGGCGTGCGCGACGCGGGCTTCCCGGCCGACGACGGCGGCCAGCTGTCCGCCTCGCTCACCCGCAAGCTGGACCAGGGCGAGCTGACGGTCTATGCCCGCTCGACGTCCGACAAGAATGCGTTCTACACGGGCGTGCCGCTGATCTCGTCCAACAACGGCCACACGATCTCGTCGTTCCCCGGCTTCGATCCGCTGCGCGGCACCCTGATGAGCAACGAGATGCGCAATTTCACCGTCGAGGCCGGGCCCGGCAAGACGCTGACGTACGACCTGGGCGACGGCCGCGGCCTCTCGTCGAACCTGGTCGGCGCCGATTTCCAGCAAAGGCTGAACGGCTGGGACGTATCGAACAAGTTCAACTACTTCAAGGGCGACCTGAACACGATCGCCATGTTCACGGGTAACAACCCGCTGAGCGCGGCCGATTACGTGAGCCAGGCCGTCGCGTCCGCCAACGGCAACGCGGCCGTGCTGGGCGCGGCCGGCGCACCCGCCACCGGCGGCGCCATCACGTACACGAACGGCGGCGGCACCGTCGCGGCGAACCAGCAAGTGGTGCAGGCGGGCCTGTGGGCCGTCGAGAAAAAGCTGCGTTCGTTCACCGACGAATTCCGTGTCAGCCGCGACGTCGGCCACGACAACACGGTCACGGCCGGCGCCTACGTCGCGAACTACTCGTCGCACGACGTCTGGTATCTCGGCAACAGCCACCTGATGACGGCGACGCCGAACGCGCGCCTCATCGACGTCAAGCTGAACAACGGCGCCGTCGTGTCGCACAACGGTACGGACGGCAATGTGTTCTACGCGCCGATCGCCTCGTACGACGGCCGCAACACGGCGGTGTTCCTGGCCGACGAATGGCGTATCAACGACCGCATCAAGGTCGACGCCGGCATGCGCCACGAGAAGCAGCACATCTCGGGCTCGATCTCGAACCTGACGTCGGGCGACACGGACAACAACCCGCTGACCGTGTACAACAACGGCACGTCGATGCCGAGCGGCAGTTTCACGGGCCTGGCGCGCGACGATTCCGCGAACTCGTTCACGGCCGGCGGCCTGTATAAACTGACGCGCGATTCGAGCGTGTTCGTGCGCGCCAACCAGGGCCACACGTTCATCTACTTCGACGACCTGCGCAATGCCGGCAGCCAGGACGTAGTGGACGACCGCAACCGCGTCCCGACGCCGAAAGTCACGCAGTACGAGATCGGCTACAAGACGGCGACCCCGCTGTACAGCGCCTACGTCAACGCGTTCTTCACGGACTTCACGGGCATCTCGTTCCAGCAGATCACGACGACGGGCGTGCTGTACTCGGTGAGCGGCTCGCACGGCAAGGGCGTCGAATTCGAACTCGCGGTGCGCCCGGTCACGGGCCTGCAACTGCAACTGACGGGCGACTGGCAGGATTCCACGTACAAGGACAACCCGACCATCGCCGGCAACCAGGTGCAGCGCCAGCCGAAGTTCCAGTACCGCTTCACGCCGAGCTACCGCCTGCCGATCGGCGATTACGCGTTGCGCTTCTACGGCACCTACGCGCACGTGGGCGCGCGCTGGGCCGACCAGCAGAACACCCAATACCTGCCGTCGTATAACACGCTGGACCTGGGCATCCTGGCCGAGATCTCGGACAAGCTGGAATTCCGCGTCACCGGCACCAACGTCAACAATGAACTCGGCCTGACCGAAGGCAATTCGCGCCTCGTCGGCAGCAGCGTCGGCCCGATCAATGCCCGTCCGATCTTCGGCCGCACGTGGGAAGCCTCGCTGACCTACCGCTTCTGACGCGTCTTCACCGTATCTTCTGCTGTACCCTCTTGGCGGGACTTCGGTCCCGCCTTTTTTCGTCCGCCGTCGCGGATCAGAACCCGAACTTCAACCCGGCCGACCACACGTCGGCACGCGCCCCCATCTCCTTGCCCCTGCCATACCGTTCGTATTCGCCGACCAGGGACAATTTCTCGTTCAGCTTGTACTGTACGCCCAGGCCAGCGTACACGCCGTTATCGATGTCCTCGTCGTAGCCGACATTGCTGCTGTACTTGCGCACGTTGTGCGACACGCCGAGCTTGCCGTACGCCGAAAAGCGGTCGCTGACGGGGACCGTGTACTTGGCGGCAACATAGGTGCCGTAGCCTTTCGTGGCGGAGGTGACGCCACCGGGAATGCCAGTCTGCGCCTCCGAAAAATGGCGATCCCGGCTCGAGAAGTTCACATACCCCGCCTCGACACCCAGGTTGTTCGAGAAGTCGACGCCGCCGAAGATCTTGCCATCCGCACGGTGGCTGTCGGTCGCGGTGTCGCCCGCGCTCGCCACGCCGATGCCGATGTAGGGACGGTAGGACACCGTATCGGACGGGGTCGACAATTGCTGGGCCTGGGCGGCGGTGCCTGCCGCGAGCGCGGCGGCGGCGAAGACGAAGGTCAGTGCTTTCATGCTATCTCCTGTTGTGGTCCGGCGCGATTCGGAATGAATCGCGACGGTCGCCACGATAGCAATGTGTTCAGAAAGCAAAAATCCCGGATTGGTAAGGATCTGTTACGGGTATGCAGACAAGTGACCTGCAAGCCAAATATGTATGTCAATGCGGAAACGATTGTTGCAAGACATAGCGCGACGATGGCGGCGGGTTGCCGGCCATACGTCGACGCTATTTTTGTTTCAGAATTTTACAATTGTGGTGCTTACTTCGTCTCGTTCGCCACGTTAATGAACGGAATCGCCCCGCCCGCCACGTTGGGCAGCTTGCCGTCCCACTTCTCGATGGCCATGCGCTGGTTTTCCATCTCGCGCAGGCGGATCAGTTCCGGCGTCACCTGCTGGCGCTGCACGGCCAGCGATTCGGCCTCGGCCTTGGCCTGCGCCACGCGCTGCTTCGCTTCCACCTCGATGCGCTGCAGGTCGCGCTCGGCCTTGAGCTTGAGCTGCTCGGCCGTCGTCTTGGCCTCGATCGCCTCATTGAACGAGCGCGAGAAATTGAAGTTCACGATCGAGAACTCGTCCACCATGATGCCGTGGCGCGCCAGCCGTTCGCGCAACTGGGTGACGATCTGGTCGCGTACGTCGGTCCGCTTGGCGATCAGTTCCTCGGCCGTGAAGCGTGCCGTGACGGCCTTCACCGCTTCCTGCACGGACGGGATGATGATGCGCTGACCCGGCTCGTTGCCCAGGTCGCGGAACACCGTCACCGCGGCGTCCGGCCGCACGTGGTAGTTCAGCGCCACGCGCGTGTGCACGGTCTGCAGGTCGCGCGAAGCGGCGTCGCCGTCGCCCTCCCCTTTCTGGATCGAGACGTTGACGAGGTTCAGCTTTTGCGCCAGCGGCACGCGGAAGTGGATGCCCTCGCTCAGCACCTGGTCGCTGGGACTGCCGAACGTCGTCATGACGCCCCGGTGGCCGGCCGGCACCGTCCCGAACGGCGCCAGCGCGAACAGCAGGATCAACACGATGATCGCGACGACGAGCCTCTTGCCCGCGTTCAGTGACACTCCATTCATTTTGCATCCCTTTCAGCTTGGTTCCGCCGATCGTTTGATCGGCAGCTCGTCATATATGTTGACGATGAACAAAGTGTATAGCGGTCGGGTCTACAAAAGAATCAGAAATATCAGAGGTTCGACTGCGGGAAAGCCGAAGGCCGATGCAAACTCACGCCGCGGCGGCGATCCCCGCTGCGAAGTCGCGATACGAGCGCAGCGGGCGCCCCAGCAGCGCGGCCAGGCGCGCGACGTCGCCCGCCTCCGGGACCATGCCGTCGGTAAGGAAGCGCTCACTCATCAGGCGCATGTCGTACGCCATCCAGACCGGCATGAACTGGCGCAGGTTCTGCTCGAACCCGGCCGTGTCGTCGCCGCCGTAGGCAATCGGACGCTTCAATACGTCCGACCAGATGGCGGCGACGTCCGCGCCCGTCAGCGTGTCGGGACCGACGAGATTGATGCGCTCGGTGGGCAGCGGCTGCGCGGCGTTGTCGCGGCGGATCAGCTCGATGGCCGCGATCTCGCCGATGTCGCGCACGGCGATCATGGCCAGGCCCTTCGCGCCGATCGGCATCGGGTACGTGCCGTAGCCGAGCACGACGTCCTTGATCGTGACGTCGTTGTCCATGAAATATGCCGGACGCAGGATCGTGGCGGAAAAGCCCATCTGCTCGATCATCCGCTCGACGCCGAACTTGCCCGCGAAGTGAGGCACGTTGACGTACACGTCGCTGTGGATCACGGACAGGTAGACGACCCGCTCGACGCCCGCTTCGCGGGCGACGTTGAGCGCGACCAGGGCCTGCGTGAATTCGTCGGGCACGACGGCATTCAGCAGGAACAGCGTGGACACGCCCGCGAACGCGCCGCGCAGGGCATCGACGTCGAGCAGGTCGCCCTGGACGACGTCGACGCCGGCCGGGAAATCGGCTTTCGCAGGATTGCGGACGAGTGCGCGCACGTGGGCGCCGCGTTTGACGAGTTGGTCGACGACGTGGCGGCCGACGTTGCCTGTTGCTCCGGTGACGAGAATGGTCATGATGTTCGCTCCTGGTTAAGTGGGAAATGTCTCGGTTGACGCTTCACAGCTTAAACGTCCCACAGGTGCGCCGATAGACGGTATATTTGGACACCCCGTCTCACAGGTGGAACACATGGACTTGCTTGCCCTCGCCGATTTCAACCTCGTCGCCCGCCATGGCGGGTTCGGCCGTGCCGCGCGGGCGACCGGCCGCCCGAAAGCGACCCTGTCGCGCCGCGTCGCGGAGCTGGAGGCCGATCTCGGCCTGCGCCTGCTCGAACGCGGGGCGCGCGTACTGAAACTCACCGAGGAAGGGCGCGCGCTGCACGAGCGGACGGGGGCGTTGTTGACGGAAATCGACGAGACGGCGGCCGCCCTGACCTCGGGCGGCGACAGGCCGCGCGGCCGGCTGCGGATCAGCGCGCCGCTGCTGTTCTCCCAGACGGCGATGGGGAAACTGGCCGCCGGATTCATCTTGCGGCATCCGGACGTGCGGCTGGAAGTGACGACGGAGGACCGATCCGTCGACATGGTCGAGGAAGGGTATGACCTCGTGATCCGCGTCAATCCCGATCCGGATGAAAACCTGGTGGGCCGCATCTTCCTGCGCGACCGGCTCGTCGTCGTGGCGAGTCCGGCGCTGGTCCGGCCGGCGCCGGGAACGGCCGTCCGCGCCGTCGTATGGCCTACGGGAAGCCGGGTGACGGCCTGGACCGTGCAAGGGCAACCGGACGTACCGGTCGACCCGGTACTGCGCCTGACCTCGCTCGTGGTGGCGCGCGACGCGGTCCTGGCGGGCGTGGGCGCGGGGTGCCTGCCCGTCTCGCTCGTCGGCCGCGATCTCGCCGCCGGCACGCTGGTCCATTGGGGCGACGTGGCCGGGCCGGAGGTTGCGCTATGGGCGCTGTATCCGTCGCGGCGGCTGCTGAGCGCGCGCGTGTCCGCCTTTCTCGACTACCTGAAGGCGGCGTTTCCGCAAGGGACGCCGGACGAGCTGGCGGCTTATCTCGCGGCCTGATCGGCCAGGAAGCGGAACGTCGGTTCGATATTGCGCGCATGCAGGACGCGGACGATGTCTTCCAACGTGGCGTCCTCGAGCAGCAACCCGTCCGGCATGCCGGCGCCGCGTGGCACGGAGGCGATGGCTTGCCGCACGGGCGCCGCCGGCTCGAGACGGGCCAGCGCGGCATCGAACTGCGCGGCCGCGATGCTGTCCAGGCCTTCCAGGAAGGCGAGCTGCCCCGCCGCGGGCGGCGGCATGTCGAGCCCGGATTCGTCCGCGAACGACGCACCCATGCCCGGATGGATGAAGGCGGCCCAGGTGCCGGTCGCCCCGTTCAGGCACGGCGGCAATTCGACGGGGATGGCGATGGCGGTGGCGTCAGGCAATGTGTCCGGCCAGAGGCGCCCCAGGCCGTCGACGAAGCGCCGCGCCGCGGCCACCGCGACGGGCACCGCCAGCGACAGCCACAGCACGAAGCCGCCCGCGCTGGCGACGCTCACGGCCGGCGCCGGAAAACCGAAGTCGGCCTGCAGGCCGTTGGCGACGGTGCACAGGCGCTCCCAGTGCTGGACGTCCGCGCCGGGTGCCTTGCGGAACGGGATCGCGATGGCGCGGGTCAGGCCATCGCTCGACACGAGGTCGACGGCCGCGCACGGCCCGTCGCCCCGTTGCGCCAAGGCGTGCGCGGCCGGGCTGCCTGGCACCAGGTACAGGCGGCTCAGTTCCGAAAACAATTTATCCATTTGCGTCCTCAACGTCGAAGCGGCCGCCACGGAAAGTCCGCGGCCGGCCGGCCGACATTCTGACACAGGCGTGCCTGCCGCTCAGAAGCCCATCTTGAACTTGGCGCTCAGCCCCGAGTTATTCGTCTGGCTGCCCCATTTCTGCGCGCTGTTACCGTACTGCTCGTACTGCGCGGATACGGACGCCTTCTCGCTCAGCTTGTAACGCGCGCCCATGCCCGCATACGCGCCCAGGTCGCCGTCCGCCACGGTGGCGCGCAGCGTCCTGTCGTGCCCCACGCGCTCGCTGTAGGCAACGCCCAGCTTGCCGAATGCGGACACGCTGTCGTTGACGGGCAGGTTGATCCGCGCGGCCAGGTAGCTGTTGAAGCCTTTGGTGCCGAGGGCGCCGTTGACTTCGTCGGGGCGCGCATAGTCGGCGAAATGGTAGCCGCGCGTGAACAGGTTCGCATAACCCGTTTCGATGGCGACGTTCGGACTCAGGTTGATGCCGCCGAACAGTTTCGGGTCCGCGACGTAGACGCCGAATGTGCTCTTGTCGGGGTTCCTCAGGCCGACCGGCTCCGCCGCATTCCCCACGTAAGTGTGCGGGACGGGCTGGACCGTCGCGAACGGCCGGGACAGCGCGGGCGTCGACGACAGGGCCGCGGGCGGCGCCGCGGCGTCCAGCAACTGGGCCTGGGCGGCGCCGGCGGCGAGCAGCCCGGCGGTCACTACGAAATCGATTGTCTTCATCCCGTCTCCCTCGTTATCGTGGACGCGCGATTGCACGGTCGAGCGGCCGCGGCACCGCTCACCCATGCTCGACAAGCTTACCACGCAACATGTCGAGCTGACGCTTGATGGCCGCCAGTTCGGCCGGCTCGCAGGCGGCGGCGCCCAGCACGCCGTCCTGGATCGCGGCGGCTTCCCGCTCCAGCGCGCGGCCGGCGGGGCTTGGGGCCACGACGACCTGGCGCTCGTCCTGGACGGAACGGGTGCGGGTGACCAGGCCGGCCGCCTCCAGCCGCTTGAGCAGCGGCGTCAGCGTGGCCGAGTCCAGGAACAGCCGGGTGCCGATGTCGGACACCGTCTGCTCGTCCTGTTCCCACAGCACCAGCATGACGAGATATTGCGGGTAGGTCAGGCCAAGCTTGCGCAACAGCTTGCGGTACACCTTGTTCATCGCCAGGCCGGTCGAGTACAGCGCAAAACACAGCTGGTCGTCGAGACGCGGCGTGCGCCTGCCTGGCGGGGTCGATGGGTCGTTCGCTTCCATGGTTCGCATAGCGGATCGCGCGCCGGTAACGCCCGCACCGGGCGGGCTCCACGCCAGTGTAGGCCTTCCGCGGCCGCGGGGCGCACGGCAGGGCTTCAGGCCGCCGCCTCGTGGCCCTCGCGCGCGACGACGCGGTTGCGGCCCATCCCCTTGGCCTCGTACAGCAGACGGTCGGCCACGTCGACCCAGGTCAGCGGATCGTTGCGCTCGGCCAGCGACGGGTGGCCGACGTACAGGCCCATGCTGAGGGTGACGCGGCCGGACGGACTGTCCGGATGGCGCAGGTCGAGGCTGGCGACGGCCGCGCGGATCCGGTCGGCCACGGCGTTGGCGCCGGCCAGGTCGGTATCGGCCAGGATGACGGCGAATTCCTCGCCGCCGTAGCGCGCGGCCAGGTCGGCCGGGCGGCGCGCGCCGTCGGCGACGGCACCGGCCACCTTGCGCAGGCAGTCGTCGCCGGCCAGGTGGCCGTAATGGTCGTTGTACTGCTTGAAGTGGTCGATGTCGGCCATGATCAGCGCGAACGGCGCCCCGCTGCGGCGCGCGCGGTCGTATTCGCGCACGAGGCGGTCTTCGAACAGGCGGCGGTTGGCCATCCCGGTCAAGGCGTCGCTGTCGGCCAGGTTCTGCAGCGATGCGTTGTGGCGCTGCAGCGCGGCGCCCGCGCGCCGCAGGTCGCGCTCGAGCCGTTCGCGGACGCGGATCTGGCCCACGAGGAACACACCGCCCCACGCCAGCACGAGAATCGCCGCCAGCGCCAGCACGCCCTGGTGCAGCGCGCTCCGGCGCCATCCGGCCAGGATCTCGTCCGTGGCCTCGCCGCTGGCGACGAACAGCGGAAAGCCCTCCAGGTGCCGATAGCTGTACAGGCGTTCGATGTTGTCGATCCTGGGCGCGAGCACGGCCGAGCCGGGCTGCTGGCTGCGCTGGGCCTGTTCCCAGATGGTGCCGTTGCGGATGTCCATGCCGACCTGGTCGTCGTGGAACGGACGGCGGTAGACCAGCGTGCCGTTGTCGAGCGCCAGCAGGATGGTGCCGTTTTTGCCGACGTCGAAACTGTCGTAGAAGCGTCCGAACCACACGAGGTTGAGCGTGGCCAGCGCCACGCCGGCGAAGCTGCCGTCGGGCGCCTCGATGCGGCGCGACAGCGGCAGGATCCACACGCCGGTCGAGCGGCTGCGCACGGGCACGCTCACGTGGGTGGCGCGCCCGGTGTGCAGCAGGTGGTACTGGAAATACTCGCGGTCGAAATTATTGCCCTGCATGGGACGCGGCAGCGACGACGTCAGCCACTTGCCGTCCGGGCCGTACACGAACAGGCCGTGCAGTTCGCCGACGTCGCGCGTGAGCTCGCGCAGCCGCGCCGTCAGGCGCGCCGTGGCGGCATCGTCCAGGCCGTCGTGCTCGATGCGCTCGACGATCTCGGCCAGCACCGCATCGCCGAGCTTGATCGACGTCTCCGCATGCGACGCCAGCGCGCGCGTCATGTTCGCCGTGGCGATGCGGCTGTCCTCCAGCTCGGTCCGATAGGCATGCCAGATGCTCCAGCCCTGCAGGCCGGCCAGCAGCAGGCAAAAGCAGGACAGCAGCGCGACGACCAGCGCCACCAGTGGACGGCGCGGTCCGTCGCGCACGGGCAGTACGGCGCCGGCGTGCTCGGCACCGCGGTCGGCACCGTCGTCGGAATTGTGCATGCGAAGCTCCGGATCCTTCGGTGCTCCAGCTTAGCCGTGTCGCGCCGCGGCGTCCACCGGCGCACGTGCCGATGCGGGCGGACGCCGTGCGTGATCCGCCGATGCTCAGATTTCGACTTGCGTTCCCAGTTCGATGACGCGGTTGGTCGGGATGCGGTAGTAATCGGCGGCATCGCGCGCGTTGCGCTGCATCGCGACGAACAGGTGCTCGCGCCATGGCGCCATGCCCCCGCCCGGCGTCGAGATCACGGTTTGCCGCGCGACGAAGAACGAGGTCTGCATCATGTCGAACGGCAGGCCGTGGTGTGCGCAGAGGTCCATGATGCCGGGGATGTCCGGTTCGTCCTTGAAACCGAACCTCACGTCGACCTGATGACAGCCGTGGCCCAGTCCGGTGATGCGAACCCGGGCCTGCGGTTCGACCCGGGGCTCGTCCGTGATGTGCACGGTGAGGAACACGACACGTTCGTGCAGCACCTTGTTATGCAACAGGTTATGCAGCATCGCATGCGGCACGCCATCGCTTTCTCCGCGCAGGAAAATCGCCGTACCGCTCACCCGCGTCGGCGGCGCAATGAACAATGACTCGAGGAAAGCATCAAGTGGAATGGCATGCTTTTGCAGGTTGTCGAACATGTGCTTGCGTCCCCGGCGCCAGGTGAGCATCAGGGTGAACAGCAGCACGCCGAGCAACAGCGGGAACCAGCCCCCATGCAACACCTTGAGGGCGTTTGCGGAAAAAAACGCCACGTCGATGACGAGGAAAAAGCCGGTGGCGACCAGGCACAGCAGCAGGTTCATGCGCCAGCGGTAGCGGATCACGAAATACGTGAGGATCGTCGTCGCCAGCATCGTCGCGGTGACCGCGATGCCGTAGGCCGAGGCGAGCTGCTCGGACGAGCCGAACCCGACGACGGCCAGCAGCACCGCGATCAGCTGCAGCCAGTTGATGACCGGCAGATAGACCTGTCCGATCTCGCGTTCCGAGGTGTGCACGACGCGCATGCGCGGCAGGAAGCCGAGTGCGATCGCTTCCTTGGTCATCGAGAACGTGCCGGATATCGTCGCCTGCGAGGCGATGACGGTCGCGATGGTGGACAGCACGACCAGCGGGTAGATGCTCCAGCTGCCCAGCTGCTGGAAGAAGGGATTGGCGATCGCTTCCGGGCGGGCCAGCAGCAGGCCGCCCTGGCCGAGGTAGTTCAGGGCGAGCGAAGGGAAGGCGACGGCGAACCAGGCGAGCCGGATCGGCTTGCGGCCGAAGTGCCCCATGTCGGCATACAGCGCCTCGGCGCCCGTGAACGCCAGTACGATCGCGCCGAGCGCGAGAAACGCGATGCCGCGGTTGTCGATGAAGAAGCGCAGCGCATGCCACGGATTGAGCGCGACCAGGATGCCAGGACTGCCGGCGATGTTCACGATGCCCATGATCGCGAGCGCCGCGAACCACAGCAGCATGACCGGGCCGAACCAGCGGCCGATGCCGGCGGTGCCGTGGCGCTGGGCCGCGTACAGGCCGATCAGGATGACGATCGTCAGCGGCACGACATACGGTTGCAGCGCCGGCGTGGCGACCTCCAGGCCTTCGACCGCCGAGAGGACCGAAATCGCCGGCGTGATCACGCTGTCGCCGTAGAACAATGATGCGCCAAATACCCCGATCAGCAGCAGTGCGACGTGCAGGCGCTTGCGCTCGCCGACGGCTGCCAGCGCGAGCGCCAGGAGCGCCATGATGCCGCCTTCGCCGCGGTTGTCGGCGCGCAGGACCAGCGCCACGTACTTGAAGGAGACTATGACGGTCAAACCCCAGAAGATCAGCGATACGACGCCGATCAGGTTGGCCGGCGTGAGCGCCAGCCCATGCGCGGGATCGAAGACGGTCTTCAGCGAGTACAGCGGACTGGTGCCGATGTCGCCGTACACGATGCCGATCGCGGCCAGTGCAAGGCCGACCACCTTCTTGTTGTTCTGCTTGTTCTGTTGCGTATCCAACCGGTTCTCCCGACGCTATTCGAGAGCGGTATCGTACCGGGCGGGACATAAATATTTTGTAAAAAGACGCTGACCGGCGGCGCAGTCACTCCGTATATAAACCGTTTATCCGCGCCGGACATCTTTTTAGAAAATCTTTACGTCCCCGTCTCTACACTCCATTGCATCGTGGTCGTCGACGTCGACGTCGACCGTATTTCCGATCAACCCGGCATAACGAGGTAAGCATGGATATCGTCTTCATCGGCGCAATCGTCTTGTTCCTGGCCCTGACCTGGGGCATGGCACGCGGCTGCGCGCACCTGGGAGAGCGCCCATGACGCTCTTTTACCTGATCGGCGCGCTCGCTTCCGGCGCCCTGCTGGCGTACCTGCTGTACGCCATGTTCAATGCGGAGGACCTGTGATGGACGTTCATTCGCTGGCGCGTGGTGCGCTCCTGCTCGCGCTGTTTTTCGCGCTCCTGCTGGCCCTCGCCTGGCCGCTCGGGATCCTGCTGGCTAGCGTGGCCGAGGGCGGCCGCGTGCGCGGTCTCGGCTGGCTGCAACGCGCCGAGTCGGCCCTGTACCGCGCGGCCGGCATCGCACCGGACCAGGGCATGGACTGGAAGACCTACGCCGTCGCCCTGCTGGTGTTCAACGCGGTCGGCGCATTGGCCGTGTATCTGCTGCAGCGCGTTCAGGCATGGCTGCCCCTGAACCCCCAAGGACTCGGCAACGTCGGCCCGGACTCGGCCTTCAATACGGCCGTCAGCTTCGTCAGCAACACCAACTGGCAGGGCTACTCGGGCGAGCAGACCATGAGCCATTTGACCCAGATGCTGGCGCTGACCTGCCAGAACTTTTTCTCGGCAGCCACCGGCATTGCCGTCGCGTTCGCCCTGATCCGCGGCTTTTCCGCGAAATCGGCACGCTCCATCGGCAATTTCTGGGTCGACCTTACCCGGACCACCCTGTACGTGCTGCTGCCGCTGTCGCTCGTGTTCTCCGTGTTCCTGATGGGACAGGGCGTGATCCAGAATTTTTCCAGCGACCAGCAGGTGCAACTGGTCGAGCCGCTCACCTATACCCAAGCGAAGACCGGCGCGGATGGCCAGCCGATTACCGCGAGCGTGACCACGACGACGCAGACGATCGCGATGGGTCCGGTGGCATCCCAGGAAGCCATCAAGATGCTGGGCACGAATGGCGGCGGCTTCTTCAACGCCAAC